>Ga0255338_1001189_pt1 | contig 53256 bp, 49 predicted proteins | sample MeOH1_35cm_T4_19_FD_203715 | JGI IMG/M metagenome (GOLD analysis project Ga0255338, IMG submission 203715) | Sandy soil microbial communities from University of British Columbia, Vancouver, Canada - MeOH1_35cm_T4_195 | ecosystem: Engineered > Artificial ecosystem > Sand microcosm > Unclassified ... | reverse complement strand
AGAACAATGTTGATGGTTCAGGAAACGGGGAGATTAAAACTGTTAATTCAGAAGCCGCCATTAAACTCTCATATTTTGCTTTACCACTCCTTGCCAAATATTCTTTTTCAAAGGGAAAAGGGTTTTTTGTTGTATCAGGCATACAGTTTGATTTTACCGGAAAACCCAGAATTCAATCTATCGAAACAAAAACCACTGTAAAATACATAAATAATGGCATTGATAAAACTGACGTATCTCCCGATGGTGTAAATTCAGTTTTAAACGTGTTTAAATCACCAAGAGCAAGTTTCATAATAGGAGTTGGCTTGACGACTGATGTAGCTAACAGAAGCCTAAGTGTTGATTTAAGATATCACCTTCCTGTCACAAAATCAGAGATGTATACAACAGACTCCTATTATGATAACCACACTTTTAATAACAATGAGTATTTTGATATTTGGGGTAAAAGTGGCGCAGAGAAAGACTTCCCTGCATATCTTTTAAACGACTTTAAGATGAGTGTAATTGGCATTTCCATTTCATACTCTTTATTTAAAAAATAATTTTTTCAAATTCCAACCTTTTGATAACTCAGCTCATCTGATAATGGTAGTACAGTGTTAAGCAAAAAGATCTGTTAAAAACAATGTTAGGCATGAAGTTTTACACTTATCCACGAGAAATAAAATAAATTACAAATAAATTAAACAAGAAAGCATGAAAAAAATTACAACTGTTATAATTTTAATGTGCGTTATTGTCATTCCTGATTTTATTATTGGACAGACATTAGCATGGTATAAAACTAATTCTCAAACTGCATCAGTATTTAATAATATTTATTTTGCTGATAATAATACAGGTTGGGCATTTGGTGATTCAGTAAATGGCCCTACGTTTGTAAAAGGAATTATTAAAAAAACTACCAACCAGGGAGGCATTTGGTCCATGCAAAACATGGGGTCAAATGCAATTCAAATCTTTTCAGGTTGTGCTTTAAATACCTCTACAGTAATAGCTGTTGGGCGGTATAAAACTGTGGGTAACGGTGCGGTAATAAGATCATCAGATGGTGGCCTTTCATGGACACGAGACACTACTTCAATTCCTGAACCGTTGTACGATGTAAGTTTTCCTTTGTCTGGTATTGGCTGGGCTGTAGGTAAAAATGGTTACATAGGTAAATCAATTAATGGCGGTGCTACCTGGTCGGCTCAAACCAGCAGTGTTACTGTACCGCTTAATTCTGTTGCGTTTGTGGATGCAAATAATGGCTGGGCTGTTGGTGTTGCGGGCGGACCGGGAGGTACAATTCTTCATACAACAAATGGTGGCACAACTTATTCTACGCAAACAGATCCGTTGCCCGGTGATTTATTTGGAGTTGCAGCAATTAATGCAAATCGCGCGGTGGCTGTTGGGCAAGGAGGAAAACTTATTTTAACTACAGATGGAGGCGCAACCTGGACGGCAAAAAACAGCGGTGTAACGCAGGATTTATTTGATGTTTCATTTCCAACACCTGCAAACGGCTGGGCAGTGGGTACTGGCGGTGTAATGATATTTACCACAGATAGCGGTAGTACTTGGTCGCCTCAGGTTAGCGGAGTTACCAGTAACATTAATTCTATTCATATGAAAAGTGCAAGTCTTGGATGGTATTGTGGTGATGCAGGTAATATTTATTTCTATGGCCCGGGTCCTGCTTCAGTCAAAAGTAATAATCCCGTTAATCTACTTCAAAACCTTTATCCTAATCCGGCAAGTTCTGTTATAAATATTAAATATGAATCTAGTTTATCATCAAAACTAAATGTAGAGATTACTGATGTTTTTAGTAAATCGGTTATAAAATTTCAATGTAATAACATAAGTGATGAAGCAATAGATATAAGTGAACTAAAGCCAGGTGTTTATTTTATTTCACTAATGGATAATAATTCAAATCGCACAATAAAAAAGTTCATTAAGGAGTAAATTGTTGAATTCAGCATTAGCCTGAGTAATAAACTAAATTATTTCGGGCTAATGTTTTAGATATTAATTTGAATTGTGCAGTATTTACCGAGCCGAGTTTAATCAGGATTTGTTTTACAAGATTCAAATATAATCGGTTCGGTTTGTAAATCAGATAGTTCGTTATTATCACATACTAAGTAAAACTAATTGTATGAAAGTAATTATCTTTTTCTTATTCTCTTTTATAGGGATCCAAATAACAAACGATAAACTAGATGAAAAAAATGGATTTGATAATTACATTTTTGGAACTTCACCGATGGCATATAATAACCTGGTGTTTGAAATTGAGGAAGATCAAACAAAACTTTACTCCTGTAGTAATATAACTACTAAGATTAGTGGCGTTGAATTTGAATATATCAGGATCACATTTTATAAAGATAAACTCTGTGCAATTGCTATTCAAACCAGAAATGCTACTGGAACAAACTTGTTAAAATTTTTAACCGAAAAGTATGGGAAGCCGAAGGTTTCTAAAATTGGTTACGAATGGGTTGGTAATAAGGTACAATTAACATTCGAATCATTTAATTCAGGAAAAGATGCAATGGCTTCATTTTCGAATAAAGTAATATTCGACTCAAAAAAATAAGGTAGAATAGATTTCGAAAAAATAATTTTAGTTCTCCTTAAGCGGAAGTTTCTTCACAACACGGTCTGCCTTAAATAAAACTTTTTCAGCTATCGTACCGGTGCTATCGTAATAACGCCACACGCTGTCGCGCTTATCGTTTTTATAAAAACCTTCGTAACGCTTTTTACCGTCCTCAAAATACGTCGTATTAGGGCCTTCGCGCAATCCCTTATCGTAATACATTTCACTCCAGATTAATCCTGACGGATAAAAGGACATCCATTGTCCGTGTCTTTTCCCAAATCTGAAAAAGCCACGAAACTTTACAATACCGTTTGGATATTTGTCTACATAGTCTCCAGTATAATTGCTATCAGGAGGCATGATCAACAAAGGGTTTTTTTGTTTCATTGAATCAGCTTTTTTGCGCTGTTCAACTTTAGAAAGTGAATCCATCACGTGCTTTTCATCCTCAGTTAATTGTTTTTCTCCATTATTATTACAGGAAAGGATTCCAAAAAAAACAGCAGCTGAAAACAGTAAAACTTTTTTCATTTTCAAATTATTTTTTACGTTCAATCGCATAAATCAGCAATCGCTCAAGGCTTTTATTAGCGGAATTGTCAGGAAGCTGTTTAAGGACGGCAAGTGCTTTATCTTTGTATTCATGCATCACCTTTGTAGCGTATTCAATTCCGCCTTTTTCAACAACAAAATTAATAACGCGCGTTACCTGCTCACTTTCTTCGTTATGATTTTTAATGATATTAATGATCTTTCTCTTCTCTAACCACGAACTTTTATCAAGTGCGTAAATAAGAGGTAAAGTCATTTTCTTTTCTTTAATGTCAATCCCGGTAGGCTTACCAATATCATCGGTTCCAAAATCAAACAAATCATCCTTTATCTGAAATGCAATGCCGGTTAATGTTCCAAATTCTTTTGCAAGAGCAATTGTTTTTTCATCTCTTGTTATTGATGCTACTCCGCAGGCACAACACGCGGCGATAAGCGTTGCGGTTTTCTTTGTAATAATATCAAAGTAAACATCTTCAGAAATGTCAAGCCTACGGGCTTTTTCTATCTGAAGTAATTCGCCTTCACTCATTTCGCGCACGGCATTACTTACAATTTTCAATAAATGAAAGTCGTCATTATCGAGCGATAACAATAAACCTTTGGATAAAAGAAAATCTCCAATCAGTACCGCAATCTTGTTTTTCCATAAGGCGTTAACGCTAAAAAATCCGCGACGTTCGTTGCTGTCATCCACAACATCATCGTGAACAAGAGTGGCCGTGTGCAGTAATTCAATTAACGCGGCTGCGCGGTAAGTGCTTTCATTGATCTCTCCAACGTTTTGAGCGCTTAAAAACACAAACATCGGACGGATTTGTTTTCCTTTTCGTTTTACAATGTAATTGGTGATCTTGTCTAAAAGCGGAACGGAGCTTTTCATGGCGCCTTTGAACTTTTCTTCAAACGCTTCCATGTGCGAAACAACCGGTTCTTTTATTTCATCAATAGCTTTTGACACAAAGCTTAAATATAAGTTTTATTTTAATTGTTGAGCAGCTAATTTGTTTTTATTGGCCAATTGTCCGCAGGCGGCATCAATATCTTTTCCTCTGCTATGCCTAACATTACATACGATGCCTTGTTCTTCAACATAATTAGTAAAAGCCTTGAGTCTTTCCCTGCTTGTTTGCTGAAATTCTCCTTCGTCAATTGGATTATATTCAATGATGTTTACTTTTCCTTTTACCTTTCTGCAAAAATCAACAAGCTCTTTAGCATCCTGTATCGAATCATTAAAATCTTTAAATACAATGTATTCAAATGTAGGTCTTGTTCCGGTTTTTTCAATAAAGTAATTCAGGGCTTCAGCAAGGTTTTCAAGGGAATTTGTTTCATTAATTGGCATGATGAAATTCCTCTTTTCGTCATTAGCCGCGTGAAGGGATAATGCAAGATTTACTTTTACCTTGTCATCCGCCAGTTTCTTAATCATTTTAGCAACGCCGGCTGTGGATACAGTTATACGGCGGGCGGCCATGCCCAATCCATCAGGGCTGGTTATTTTCTCAATTGAAGCAAGAACTTCGGCGTAGTTCAGCAAAGGTTCGCCCATTCCCATGTACACAATGTTAGTAAGCGGGGCGTTGTATTTTTCGGCCGCGGTTTTTTTAACCAAAGCAACCTGATCGTAAATTTCATCAGCGTTAAGGTTACGCATGCGTTTTAATTTTCCTGTAGCGCAAAATTTACAGGTAAGACTGCAGCCCACCTGCGATGAGATACAGGCTGTCATGCGTGATTCATGAGGAATAAGAACACTTTCTACAACGTAATTGTCATGCAAACGCATGGCGCATTTAATGGTTCGGTCAGAACTCACCTGCAGCTCGCTTATTTGTACTGCATTAATTACAAAATTTTCTTCAAGATATTCGCGCAGTTTTTTTGAAAGGTTAGACATTTGTGAAAAGTCGGTTTCACTTTTACTCCATAACCAGTCGTAAATTTGTTTGGCACGAAAAGCGGGCTCTCCTATTTCTTTAAAAACAGAAGTGAGTTGCTCCAGTGAAAGGGCGCGTATGTCTTTTTTTGCGGTCAAATGGTGCACTTTAAAATTCAAAGAATTCGCTGTAAAGGCGGTCTTTTTAATTGTATGCAAAGATACCAAAACCCAAAGGATATTTAATAAATTTGTACATGCGATTTTTGCAGGCAGAGAGGGTATTTGATGGCCACCGGTTTCTTTCGGGTGACAGCGTTCTTGTTGTAAATGAGAACAATGCGTATATGGAAATAATCCCTGCAAATACTGTAGATACCGGCAAAGTAGAAAAGTTAAAAGGTGTTATAACCCCCGGATTTATTAATGCCCATTGTCACCTGGAGTTAAGTCACCTTAAGGGTCAAATTCCCACTAAAACCGGATTGCCAGCATTTGGGCAACAGATTATAACAAAAAGAGATGCTTTTACAATTGAAGAAGCAACCGAAAAAATGCAGGATGCCGATAAAGAAATGTGGGAGAATGGAATAGTGGCAGTTGGTGATATATGCAATACTTCTGTAAGTTTTAAAGTTAAATCAAAAAGTAATTTATTTTATCATTCTTTCATTGAGTTGCTTGGCCTGCACCCTGAACGAGCCACAGTTGCATTTAATAATGGAGTCATTATATGGGATGAGCTTATAAATTCAGGTCTCCGGGGAAGTCTTGCGCCTCACGCTCCTTACAGCACATCACTTGAGCTTATACAAAAAATAGCTGAGTTTAATACAGAGGCGAATTTACCTTCTTCAATTCACAGCCAGGAAAGCGAGGATGAATATAAATTTTTTCACGGGATGAAAAACGGGTTCGATGATCTTTATCGTTTTCTTAAAATGGATATCGCCTGGTTTAAGCCACCGATGCGAAGAAGTCTGGAATACTATATTGGATCATTGTTAAAGCAAAAAACGTTGCTGGTTCATAATACCTTTACAAGCGAAAAAGATATAGCGCTAACTCAAAATAAAAACATTTACTGGTGCTTTTGCCCGGGCGCCAATTTATATATTGAAAACCGCCTTCCTGATTATGCCTTATTTGCCGGCAAAGAATTTTGTTTGGGTACCGACAGCCTGGCAAGTAATACACAACTTAACATTATTAGTGAAGCTAATATTGTTTTGGAAAAATCGTTGTTTAGTATAGAAGAGGTTTTAAAAAGCATTACATCCACGCCAGCTCAGTTTCTGAATATCTCAGGCAGCTTTGGAGGTTTGATTAAAAACAGGAACGCAGGACTAAACCTAATAGATATTAAAAATAACCAGATTAGTTTCATTAAAAAGGTAAGTTAAAGTATCTTTGAGTATGCTTTACTTAAAATCATTTTGTTTTAATCCTTTTCAGCAAAACACTTATTTGCTTTATGATGATAAAGGAGAAGCTTTCATTATTGATCCGGGAAATTTTACAGCTTCAGAAAATCTTACGCTCAAAAATTTTATAGAAGAGAAGAAGCTCCGTTTAACACGTCTTCTTTTAACGCATGCCCATATTGATCATGTTCTTGGTAATAAATTTATTTACGATACGTACAACTTGTTGCCGGAAGTTCATGAAAATGATGAGTTCTTTATTGATAAAATGACTCAAACCGGAGCCATGTATGGCGTAAACTGCGAACAGTCTCCTTCGCCTGTAAAGTACATTAACGAAGGAGATAAAATACAATTGGGCGAATATACATTGGATTGCCTTTTTACACCTGGCCATTCGCCGGGAAGTATATCGTTTTACAATCAAGCAAATAAAATACTCATAAGTGGAGACGTTTTATTTCTTGGCAGTATAGGCCGCACCGATTTACCAATGGGGGATCATGAAATGCTGTTAAAATCAGTAAGAGAAAAATTATTTGTACTGCCTGATGATGTAAAGGTATACAGCGGGCATGGGCCGGCAACAACCATTGGTCATGAAAAAAACACCAACCCCTTCTTTTAAATCAGGGAATTTTTTTAATAATAAAATCCTGTTCTTTTGTTTCGTTGTTCTCAAATCCGCGTTCTACAATATTAATTGCAGTATCACCCATAAATTTATATTGCAGGATAGAAGGGAAGTCCCGGAAAGGGTTTTCAAATACATATAAATTATCCTCATGTTTTGTAAGCGCGAACTGAACGTCCTTACCCTCATTCTGCCCTTTTACATTATAATCCATTTTAACAACGCCATCTTCTATAAACAACTTCATGCGAATCAGAAAAGAAGTATCGCCCTTATGCAAAAAATAACCTCTGCCTATATATTCACCCTCTTTGTTTTTTTTCCAGTACTCCCTGTACACCCCTGAGTTTGACTGGTTTTCATAATTTCCTTCTATCCACTCGATTTTGGTAATCTTTTTGCCGTCTTTAAGCGATTCGTCAACCGCCCGTGCCAATTGTTTCTCCTGCCGTTCCTCGCATGCTATCAGAAACCCTGCAAGGCATACCAGATATTTGAATTTAACCGCCATTAATATAAAAATAACAAAAAAACATTAGAATGTCTGTATCTTTACCCTATTAAAAAATTAGCCCTCATACTTATTACTTTTGCTTCTCTTCCTCTTTTTTCACAGGATAATAAACCTAAGGAAAAAATGCCGCCGTATTATCGTAAGGAAGAAATTCTACATGAAGGGAAACGCTATCGCTTACATAATAATTATTTAACCATCGGCGGCGGAATTTTATGGAGCAGCATACGTGGCAGCGAACAAAGAAATATTGGCGCCGATTACAACTTTCACATCAGAAAAAATTATTTCCAGGCGGGATTAATGATGAGCGGGCCGCAGTTCTTAAGTAATAACAATGTTCAGGCGCACCTGGGCTATGGACTGAGAAAAGAAACCGTAAAAACTAATTTTGCCGCCTATGCTGGAGCAACCTGGTTTACAGGTGTTGTTGGCCGTACTGATAGCGTTGGCAACAGCGTGCCACAATATTACTCCGGAGTTGGATTTTATATTTCGGGACAAGCCGTTACTAAATTCACATACGATATTGGGATAGGCATGGAAGTATTTGCTGAACTGAACAGCCAACAAAGCATAGCGGGATTTAAAGTGATTCTGTTTTTTTCCGGCGCTTACCGCGGACTTAAACAAAAATATAATCCAAACGTTAGAGCTGAAAACCCATGAGGGATTTTATAATTGTAGGACGGGGGCTTGCCGCGAATGTTTTAGCTCACTCCTTCCAAAAACATAACATTTCCTTTAGTATTATTGGCAAAACCGAATTAAGCAGTTCTTCATTTGTGGCGGCGGGCATTTGGAACCCCATTGTATTTAAGCGCATGACGGCCAGCTGGCTTGCTCATCAAACAGTTCCTTTTTTACTTTCGTTTTATAATGATTGTGAAGAACGAATGAATAAAAGGTTTGTGCACAAACGGAATATTATAAAACCTTTTGTACAGGAACAGGAAAAACAATTGTGGCTGAAGAAATCTAAAAACGAACTTTCGGAATTCTTAAACGACCAAATACAAACTGTAAGACCAGGCGAGTTTAAAAATTGCAATATTGCCGGGGAATACGGACTTGTAGAGCAATCGGGGAACATTGACCTGCCCATATTTTTAAACGAATCATCAATTTATTTTAAAGATCATGTTGTAAATGATGTATTCGATTATAATGAACTAGAAGTACTTTCAGATCATGTTTCCTATAAAACTATTAAAGCCCGAAACATTGTTTTTTGTGAAGGTCATCTGGTAAAAAACAATCCGTTTTTTAACTGGATCCCATTTAAGCCGGCAAAAGGCGAGGTAATAACAATAAGCGCGGATGTTGGCCTTGAAAGACAAATTCTTAATAAAGGAGGATTTATATTAAAGCTCGCAGAAAATACGTTTAAAGTTGGGGCAACTTATGAATGGAATGATCTGACTGAAGAGCCCACGGCGAAAGGTTTAACGGAATTAAAGGCTAAACTTGCCCAGCTTGTAACCAGCGAAAGTTCAATTATAAACCACGAAGCCGGAATCAGACCTTCGACTATAGACCGCCGGCCGGTGATGGGCAAACATCCTGCCAATAACAATATATATATTTTTAACGGACTTGGCACAAAAGGCGTAATGCTGGCTCCTTTTTTTGCGAATAATTTCGTATTTTGCTACTTGCAAAAGCAGGCTCTGAATGCTGAAGCAGATGTAAAACGATTTTATTCTTTACACAAAAGTGCTGGCTAATAAATCAAACATCAGATTGATAGGAAGAAGGGAGTATGTAAGTTTTCCTTCTCTTGGAATTGAGAACATTGAAGGTAAGATTGATACCGGCGCCTACACTTCGTCTATTCACTGTAGCGATATTCATGTAAAGCAGGAAAATAATATTCCGGTTCTTTACTTTACCATTGCCGATCATCCCTCTACCCCACAAATAAAAAAAGAATTTCGCTTCACGGAGTTTAAAACCAAAGTAATTAAAAATTCTTTTGGTGAAATGGAGGAGCGTTATATCATTAGAACACTTTTAAAAATAGGGCGAAAGAATATTCGCGCTACCGTGTCTCTAACCAATAGAGGAAGTATGAGATATCCAATACTTATTGGTCGCAAACCTCTAAAGGGAAAGTTCTGGATTGATGTAAACCGGCTGCACACCGGTGGCATCATGCTGTCGAAAGCGCTCAAACGAATTAATGATTCAAAAAAATAATTAATAGCTGAAAGATGAAAATAGCTGTATTATCAAGGAATAAAAACCTGTATTCAACAAAAAGATTAATTGAAGCGGGAGAAAAAAGAGGACACGAAATGGTTCTTCTGGATCACATGAAGTGTGTACTTGTTATCGAACAGGGCCGTCCGCATATATATTATGGAGGTAAAGAAGTTACAGGCATTAATGCTGTTATTCCCCGTATTGGCGCAAGTGCCACATTTTACGGCAGCGCGGTGGTAAGGCAATTCGAAATGATGAAGATATTCACCGCAGTTGAATCACAGGCGCTTGTGCGTTCACGGGATAAGCTGCGCAGTCTTCAGATACTTGCAAGAGCAGGACTGGGAATTCCTAAAACTGCTTTCGCTTCCTCGCCAAAAGACAGAGATATTGACAGCGTCATTGAAAATATTGGTGGCGCCCCTTGTGTGATTAAGCTTTTAGAAGGCACGCAGGGCATTGGTGTAATACTTGCTGAAAACGAGAAGGCTGCAAAAAGTGTTATTGAAGCGTTCTTAAAACTGGAGGCAAATATGCTGGTTCAGGAATTTATTGAAGAAGCCAAGGGAGCTGATCTCAGGGTTTTTGTTGTAGACGGGCAGATTGTAGGCGCTATGAAACGTCAGGCTAAAGAAGGCGAATTTCGTAGTAATCTTCACAGAGGTGGCTCAGCAACAGTTATTCAGTTAAGTAACGATGAAAGGGCTACCGCAATCAAAGCCGCTAAAAAACTCGGGCTGGGAATTGCTGGGGTTGATTTGTTGCAGTCAAGCCGCGGACCGTTAGTTATGGAAGTTAATTCTTCGCCTGGATTAGAAGGCATTGAAGGAGCAACAGGAATTGACATTGCAGGAAAGATTATTGAATATGTTGAGCGCAATGAATTTAATAAGCCGGGAGAATAATTGTGGAGCCAGTTACTATTAATAAACAAACAGTAGAACCAGGAGAGAGTAAGACGCTTGTGCTGAACTCCTATGAACTGCATACCAAGACTAATATTGAAATTCCTGTTCATGTTATCCATTCCAAAAAGAAGGGGCCAACAGTACTTTTTAGCGCCGGTATGCATGGTGAAGAAACCAATGGTATCGAAATTATCAGGAAATTAATTGCGAGGGAGGAAGTGCAGAATTTAAATTGTGGAACTGTTATTGCGATACCGGTTATCAATATAGTTTCATTTTTATACGGCAGTCGCGATCTTCCCGATGGGCGTGATCTTAACCGCTGCTTTCCTGGATCCAGGAAAGGATCACTGGGTAGCAGAATTGCGTATGACCTTATGAAGCATGTTTTGCCGATGATTGATTTCGGGGTCGATTTTCATACAGGTGGCGCCAAAATCAATAATTATCCTCAGTTACGTTGCGTGTTTGATTTTCCTGAAAACGTTACGCTCGCTGAAAAATTCTCTCCTCCGCTAATTATAGACAGCACTTATCGCGAGGGAACATTCCGACATGAAGCGGCCAAGCTCGATAAACCAATTCTGGTGTTTGAAGGAGGAGAAAGCATGCGCTTTGATTATCTGGCCATTAACGAAGGTATTAACGGATGCCTCCGGTTAATGAAAGCTTACGATATGATCAGTCTTGAACTACCCTACAATCCTTCAGTAAAAATTAAAAAAGATACATGGATAAGGGCTAACAGCAGTGGTTTGTTTCATATGACAGTGAGTAATGGTGCACACGTTTTAAAGGGCGATCTGTTAGGCGTTATTTGTAACCCTTTCGGGGACATTGAAAATAAAATCTTTAGTACAGTTGACGGTTATATAGTGGGAACCAATAATCAGCCGGTAGTGAATGAAGGCGACGCATTAATTCATTTAGGAATTGAAGGAGATTAATTACTTTTGTACCCATGAGACAACCTTTGGATGCCGGCGATTATTTTATCATTGCGTTTGTGGCAATAGTATTTATTGGTGGGGCAATTACAGTTTATAAATTCATGAAGGGAGGCAAGAGATGAATGCGCAGCCATTTATATTGTTTTTAAATCTTGGAGGCGGAGAGGTTATACTTATCATTTTTGTAATACTATTATTGTTTGGAGGCAAAGGATTACCAAATATTGCACGTACACTTGGAAAAGGTGTAAGGGAATTTAAAGACGCTGCCAGCGGCTTGCAGAAAGACATTCGAGAAAGCACGGGCGGAATTACCGAACAGGTAAACGAGCAGATACAGGAAATTAAAAAGGAGATTGAAAAAGACAAGCCGTAACTTTTCTTCATTCTTTTATTATATTCTTTGTGAAAATTTTCAGAAATCTATTATTTCTATCAATGCTTTTTAACCGGTTGGTTTATCATGCTCAGGTTAAAACCATTAAGCTAAAGAAAGACCGGCCTTTTCTTTTTTATCAGCAGGGAAATAAAACAGATACAATAAGTAAGAATAAAGGAGATGTCTTTTATTTATCGGTCCCGGATTCCATAAAAGAGAACCTTCACATTCATTTAGAGAATGGTCAGTTGGTAAGAACTCAAAACGATAGTCTTTATAAACTTAATTATGTACCCGCTATTCGTTATGAATGTTATTTTGTAAAAAGTAAAGAATCTGATAATAAAGATGTATACCTTTTTAAAACCCTCATCAACGGAGTTTCTTCCGAATCTTCTAACGTTATAAGAATAACTTTCAAAGTCAATTATAAAGAACAACCGCTGATAGAGAACAAATTTTACTACAACAATCAGTAAGGTTGTTTAAGCTGGTTATTAATTGGGCGGCTAAATAACGAACATTAATAAAAACAAAAGCCACTCCCATTTAGGAATGACTTTCATTTAATTCAAACAAACAACCATCTCAGTCAGATTAAAGAATACGGGATTTCAAATGGCATTTTGAAAGCCCACTTTTAATTTGACTTGGACTGCACACGGCAACATGGCTTGCTGGCTGCGCCCACCTGTTAACCGGTGCAATCAAGCATTTTGCAATTACTCCGCGGAGGCAGCTTCGGCGCTTAGCGCTTCTTTAATCTTGTTCTCGATCTCTTCAGCGAGATCGGGATTTTCAATAAACAAGGCTTTTACCGCATCGCGTCCTTGTCCTAATTTAGTATCGTCGTAGCTAAACCACGAACCTGCTTTTTTGATGATTCCTTTTTCAACACCGATATCAATAATCTCTCCCACTTTACTGATTCCTTCACCGAAGATGATATCGAACTCTGCCTGCCTGAACGGCGGCGCCACTTTATTCTTAATTACTTTTACGCGCGCGCGGTTACCGCTTACAGTTTCACCGTCTTTCAACTGACTTATCCTACGGATATCCAAACGAACCGATGCATAAAATTTAAGCGCGTTACCGCCTGTGGTGGTTTCTGGGTTACCGAACATAACACCGATTTTTTCACGCAACTGATTGATGAAAATGCAGCAGCATCCTGTTTTATTGATGGTGCCGGTTAACTTACGCAGTGCCTGGCTCATTAAGCGTGCCTGGAGTCCCATGCGACTGTCGCCCATTTCACCTTCAATTTCCGCTTTTGGAGTTAAGGCTGCCACAGAGTCAATTACCACAAGATCGATAGCTCCGGAGCGGATAAGGTTATCGGCGATCTCAAGCGCCTGCTCGCCGTTATCTGGCTGAGAGATAAGCAGGCTTTCGGTATCAACACCCAGCTTTTCGGCGTAGAAACGGTCGAAGGCGTGCTCCGCATCAATGATGGCAGCAATTCCGCCGCTCTTTTGTACGTTGGCAATAGCGTGAATAGCCAGAGTTGTTTTACCTGATGATTCAGGACCATAGATCTCAACAATACGTCCTTTTGGCAATCCGCCTATTCCAAGGGCAATATCCAGGCCAAGTGAGCCTGTTGAAATTGCTTCCATCTGTTCCACCTGGCTGGCGCCCAGTTTCATGATGGTACCTTTACCATAAGTTTTTTCGAGTTTATCGAGAGTAAGCTGGAGGGCTTTTAACTTTTCAGAATTCACTGATTTTTTTGATTCTTTTGTTTCTACCGCATCCATTACTTCTTCTCCGTTTTTTCTAGCCATTTTATTTAGTTTTTATTGATTACAAAAGTGTGTTTTATAAAGTTAAGGCCGCCAGCCGCACAATTTTTCTCACTTTTTTCACAAAGGCGATAACTTATGCACACAAAGGTATGGGGAAGGATAGCAAACTCTTGCTACGATTTGTAGTATGTTGTAAAAATGCTTGTGGGATAAGGGATGCAGAGGCAAATTTCAGGAATGGATGTTAAAATTAAAACAGGCTTTATGTAGGTGCATGGATCACAGATCCGCGCGAACGGTTTATTTCTCTACTTTCAAAAATAATAAACTACCATCGATTAAGCTTAGCTTTTATAATATTAGCTTTTACTCGTTCGTTTAAGTCAGTTAAAGTAAGTTTTTTCTGTTGTTCAACCCACAGGTCAAAGTTCTCGAAATTACTTTTAATAAAATGATCAGAGGACTCTTCTTTAATTAGTTTGACAGCCACATTAAAATAATTATCGGCCATGTCTTGGTTATCAATATATTTGCTTAATAACATGATTGTGTGACAAGATGCAAATGGATTTGAACCCATTGGTCGTATATTAAGAAACTTAAAAATATATTTGATTGCGTGTTCCGGATTGATATTCTCTTCTAAAGGAATAATTGATTGTTTAATTAATGTATTAACCGCATCAATGAACTGAACGTCATGAAGTTTATACGTAACATCCAAGTCTAGTCCCTTCTTATCTTTAATTAGCTGGTCAATCGCGAAAGCAAATGCAGTTCTATCGTCTAATAACGTAAACAAAACAACCCGCGGTCTATATACATCGGATAGGAATGCCTCTAATTCTATTCCATAAATTAGTGGACCGTATAATTTCAATAATTTTCGCCCAGAACCGTATCTCTTTAAAGCCGGAAAATGTTTATTCCAATCATTAATAACTTTGTCTATTTCTGCCTTACCTGGTTTTTCCATAATTTATCTAATTCTAATCTCCCATACTTAATAACTTTTAAATATAGCCGAATATTTTAAGAACGGGGATCGCAGATCCGCGCGAACGGGGTGTTAAAATTAAAACAGGCTTTATGTAGTGCACGGATCACAGATCCGCGCGAACGGGTACAAAATACATTTTTAATTTTTTTAGAGACGTTTTGAACAAATTACTACGGAATATTATGCACATGATAAACAGGTATTGTATCTGTTTGTTTTGCGAATACATAACCATTTTCATAATAAAAGTAAATTTTATATTCTTTACGTTTTTTATTTGGTTTGCGCCAACCAGCTCCTGGATATCCTGCAATATTTGGTTTGTGTTTAATAGTATCAAAATCCAAACCAAAATCACTGCACATTAACCAGTTTCTAAAATAAATTTTTTTGCCTGAGATACTCCATGTATTATTGTTTTTACACATTGGCTTTGAATTATTTAAATAACTTTTTTCGTTTATGTAAACCTCTTGTTCATAAGTAGAATCCATGTTCATGTATAATACTTCTACTTCACCCGTGGGGTATTTATACAAATATTTTCCGCCAATTTCGCTAGTTACTGCATCAGGCAAATCATCTTCTAACAACTCACATCCAAAAGATGTAATTACAAATAATATTGTAATTAAAATTATTTTTTTCATTGGTGTAAGTTCAGATTCGCGCGAAACTGGGGCACGGATCACAGATCTGCGCGAACTGGTAATAAATTTTTATCTATCAATATAAATATCTAATATCTTTCTATCAAATCTGTTGATTTCAACGGTAGGAACTCCGCCTTTGGTTGCTGCGCCTAAAGTCCCTTCAATTATCCATGTGTTTTGATCTAATAAATTTGCAATATAAGGCCTATATTCTAAAAAAGTTTTTTCGCCGAATTTCGCTAATAGGGCAGCTTCGCCAACCTTGACTACTGTAATCGAATCGTTAATATAGTTAGTTTTTTTTACACTTTCTTTTTTAACTTGACATTTCATAAGTGAAACAGAAAAAAGAAAAAAAGTAATAATATGAATTGCTTTCATGTTTTTTTCAAATAAATTTAATAAGAAGGTCTGGTTTTACCTAAGTTAATTGCACGGATCACAGATCCGCGAGAACGGGTTTTTTATTCATATGCCTTGTCTGGATAAAATGATTTATGTTTCTCATCTAAAAGTCCGGAGATTGGCATGTTATCCAGAAGTGAATATTCGATAATCAGCGGTTTAAATTTTTCTTTTCCATATTCGGTGTAACAATTATAGAATAAAAGTAGATGTTCATAGGTTGAGAGTTGCGCCCTTACTATGTTAGTATAATATTTAGGATTTTCAGGTTTACTTTCATGCACAAATTTTATAATGTTATATATTGTCCTGAAATAATGTCCGAGGTCTGATTGATGTATACCGAAAAAGGCATCATAACTTTCAATTACTAGATTCTCATATATATTTTTCGGAATATTAAACTTGGATTCAGGTGAATATGTGGTATGAATGTTTTTCAGGATGTACTTGGCTTTTAGTTTGTCGTAGTGGGATTTTAAATTCTTGTAAAAATATTCAAAACTATCTCTGCCTTGGTATGTCTTAGTTCTGTCGGGTTGTGGGAATGCGGGTTGGCTTCCAATGTCTTTTTGAGTCGGCGGTGATATAGAATAATTGATGTTTTCAATAATATTGTTGAGTAAGTTAACAGAATTAAAGAAGGTCGATTCAAACTGTTGTTTCTTTAAGGTTTTAGATTGTTCTGTAAAAACTTCTCTTGTCAATTCCATCTCTTCGCGCTGTAACTCAAATTCTTTTATCTGCTGTTCAAGCGCATTAACTTGGGTAATTAGGACTTCTCTATTGGTCTTGATATCTTCTCTTTGTTCAGTTAAAGCAACATAAAATAAAATAACACCTGCCAAAGCCCAGAGAGAACCTATTAGTCCGCCAACATAATCACCAAACTGCCCAAATTTGGCGGCATCTATTTGTTCGGCACTATCATAAGCACTATCATTCCAAATGAATAAAACTATTCCAATAGCGAACAAGGCAATTCCTGTCCACATTAGTATTTTGCTGGTTGTCTCGTTGAATAGTTTCATAAAATTACGCCTAACTAGTCAATGGGGGTGTTTTTTTCACCTCTACATCGTTCTCCGAATGAAGAGAATGTTTTTAACCATTCCCATTCCCAAAGATATTCTTTTATTGTTTTAGTTAAAATAATCTGCATGTATCCGGTTATTTGTTGGTCAGCTTCAAAAATTAAAGGCCTTAATATCTGTTAAAAGTGTGCTAATGTCATAATGTCATATAGGAGTCATATATAACTCCTATAGGACTGGTATATAACTGGGGTAGGAAAGCTATAGAATATAGCAAGGTGTTAATGCCTTAATATGGAACTTTGCAATGAAGGAGAAAATTATATGGCAAGACTGGAGGGCATATTAAAATTAAGAGGTTCGGTAGGAGGAATAACGTTTTGCAGGACCCAGGACGGATATATAGCCAAGGGCAAAGGAGGTCCGGATGCGAAGAAGATTTTTACTGACCCTGTTTATGAGAGAACGCGCGAGAATTTTAGTGAGTTTGGCGCCTGTGTGAAATGCGGAAGCCTTTTAAAGCAAGCCACGATAACTTTGAACAAAAGCTCGCGTGACGCCAGATTAACCCCAAGGTTAAACAAGTTAATGTATACCATAAAAGAACTGGACACCATTAACGTGAGAGGAGGGCGCACTGTTGCAAGCGGCATAAACACCACGCAGGCAAAGGAGTTGCTGAAGACCCTGGAGTTTAATATTGCAGCCCCGTTAGGCCAGGTGCTTACTAAAACGTACAGTGTAACTACCAATACTGGCGTGATACAATTAGGGAATGTGGATGCCACTCGTGACATTAAATTTCCGCAGGGGGCTACGCACGCGGTTATTAAGGGAGGCTGGGCCAGAATAAATTTTACCAGTGGCGCGAAGGAGTTTAAGGAAAGCAACGCGGTGAATGTTGCAAAAAACTCTGCGCCGGTGAATGTAACACTAACGCCTTTGGGGTTGCCGACGATACAGGGAACGGATGTGTTTGTGCTGCAGGTAACATTTATGCAGGAGATTGGCGGGGTAATGTATGAGTTGAATAATGGAAAGAATAACTGTATGAAGGTGATTGGGGTGAATTGATATGGCTTTTTGGAGGGTATAAAATTAAAATCGGCTTTATGTAGGCGCACGGATCACAGATCCGCACGAATGGGTTATGGTTTGACCTCAAAGGGAGAAATTTTTCGCGTTACTTTTTGTCTTGACACAAAAAGTACCAAAAAAGTCAAGGCTGCATAGAATTTGTCTAAACTCCTTTGTTCTTTAAGCTGAAGCTTCGGAACTCGTTCCTCCTGTCGTCGGAACTCAAACAGCGAAGCTTCCCGCACATGCTTTCAGAAAAAACCTGAATAACAACAATTACTTTTAAGTCAATTAGTTTTTTCTGAACTCCTTTTAAAGAACAAAGCAGTTTTTAACGACAAATTCCATGAGGCCGGCCAAAGGCACAGGGCTGTGTGCCTCACGGATTGCTAATGTAAAAATTTTAAATCAACTTCAGTTTGGCTAAAAAAACTTCCTTATAATTCTTGCCTACTTCAGCCTTCGACTGATCAGTCATCAAAGCATAATAACCATCAGCACTTACTAATTTTGTTACCTCATGTAAATTAACAATGTGCGACTGATGACACCTGCAAAAATTTAAAGGATCCAGTACCGACTCAAAATATTTTAAATTTTTAGAGGCCGTATGTTTTGTTCCATCCTTCAGGTACAAAATAGAATAACTTCCGGCAGCCTCAAAACGAACGATATTGGATTGCTTGATCATAATAATTCCATCGCTTACTGATAACTCCAATACACTTCGCGAACGCTGAACAGGTGTATCAGGTTTTAGTTCTTCGAACAATCTCTCCATGCACGCCTTCAATTCATCTGTATCAATTGGTTTCAAAAGATAATCCTGCGCTTTGGATTTAATGGCTTTGATAGCGTGTTCCTTATGAGCTGTAGTGAACACGATCTTCATATCCTTGTAATTCAATTTCTCAAGCAATTGAAAACCATTGAGCTTTGGCATGTTTACATCCAGAAAGATCACATCAGGTCTGATGCCTTCTATAAGACTAAGCGCTTTTTCCGGATCCGTAGCCGTGGCCGCCACGTTAATATCCATTCCCAGCCTGTCGATAAGTACGTTTAAGGCGCTTATGCCAATCGGTTCATCGTCTATAATTATTACTTGCAACATTATCTTGGTATGATAGGTAAAATTAATTCTACTAAAGTTCCCAAAGGTTCATTTCGCTCATTTACTTTGTCTACGACATTAAGACTGTAATTTCCATCGTATTTTTTATTCATCAACTCCAATCTCTGTTTAATGAAATTAATTGCCAGGGATCTATTCTCTTTTTCTATGGGATTATCCTCTTTATTTCTTCCAATACCATTATCGTCGATTACACAAAATAAGGACTTTTCATCCTTCTTTTTAAATTTCACTTTCAACCTTCGATCTCCTTCCTTCAGTCTTAATCCATGCCAGATTGCATTCTCAACAAAAGGCTGGATCATCATATGAGGAATATATGTTTCGTAGGTATTTATTCCGGGATCAACCTCAATCTGCGTATTAATTATCTGATCAAACCGTAACGCTTCAATCTCCAGGTATTTCTTAAGAATATCGAGTTCTTCGTTCAAACTTATTCCCTCATTGGTATTGCTTTCAAGCAGCATACGAATAAGTTTGGAGAATTTGGTAAGATAGATCTCCGCTTTGTCATTCTGCTTTGTGATAATGAATTGCAGGATGGTATTCATTGAATTAAAGATAAAATGCGGATCCATTTGGGCCTTCAGCATTTTTATTTCCTGCTCAAGGGCGTAAAGCTGAAGACGATTCTTTTCTTTTTCTTTTTTAAGCATGGATCTTATTCTGGCTCTCACAAGTAATACAGAAATGAGTACAAACCCTATAATAGCACAAATGATCAATATCCATTTCTTTAGAACAGCATAACGGTTTGGATTCGGCGCCTCATACAATTTCAATACTTCTTCTGGACTCAAAACCCGGTGAAAGATCTCTACATCGTCGATAGAACCATGAAAAAAACGCAAGTTCTTTTTGTTGGCAGAATTGCCAAGCATGACAGAATCTGTTGCTAAAAAACGGGCCGGAGATCTTTTTGCTACTTTATTCTGAAAAACTCCATCTAAATAAAAACAAACTTGTTTATCATCATAGGTAAGAACCGCATGATACCATTTTCCCAATATGATAGTGTCGGTACTGACAATACGGATCTGGTCCTCCTCTGAGTAGGTTATAGCTCCCATGATTTGTTTCGTATTATAAGTATAATCGATACTATAGCCTTCGAAAAAATCATCACCCTCCCAGGATTTAGTAAGTATTATTACATTGTGCATATATCCCCGGCCATTGAATACAAAATCTTCAGGACGGAACCATACGCTAACAGACCCCGCTTTTGGCTTTAAATAAGGGGAAGTGCCAAGGTTAACATAACAATGCTCGGTACCATGAAAAAAACAGGCTGAATTTTTGTTTCCGAAACGATCGTTGCTACTGCTAACTCCCAATCTTTTTGCTTTCGCGGTTAGGGAATCTCCTTGCTCCCACTCATCAAAATGAAATTTTACAACATAGTTAGTATCTACCTGGGCCATGGTTTGATAAAACAGAAAAGTAAACAGATATTTAAGGGTATTTTTCAAATATTTTGGGGTAGGACGGGCGTCTAAATTAGCATTTATGTTTTATTTATTTTCCATAAACCGCAAAATCAAATGAATCATTCCTACAATAAGTATTCTCACGACTCGAATACATTGTTCGCACAGCAGAATGTTCGCCTGGCAAAATTGGAGAATTATATATGCAAAAAACGACCCCGGAAATTGAATTCACTGAACTTTTCTAAGCTACAAATTCAAAGTCACGTCTCGCAAACCGGAAATCGATTTAGGCAAAGTGTTTGGATGAATTTTGTTTTTCTTGTTTTACATTTGACGCATAAATATTGTAAAACTATTATGAATAAGAAGTTGATCACAGGATTAGCCCTGTTGGTAAATGGGTTTTTATCCGCGCAAGTTAATTTGAGCCAAAGCCTAACCGCATGTTATACCTTAGATGGTAACGGAACAGAACCAATTAATAATTTAACTGCTACATTAAGTGCGGTAACACCAACAGTTGACAGGTTTAATAATCCTTCATCGGCCATTGCTTTTAATGGAAGTGCATTAAGCTATATAGAATTACCTGATAATCCTTTATTAAAACCAACCAATGCATTCTCGTTTTCAGGTTGGATAAAAACCAGTGATAGTGTGGACCAATATATTTTAATGACAAAAAATCCAGCCTTTTCAAATTTCGAATCGTACGATTTGCATCTGGGTAATTCTGCCGGCGCACTCAGGATCAGAGCAAAAAAAGGGGACGGCAGCGGTAACAGTTCAATAATTACCGGCACAAATACTATAAATACCAACACATGGTATCATTTTGCACTTACAATTGATAACAATAATTTGAACTTGTATACAAATGGAAGCCTGGTTGCATCTGCTCCCACTACTTTTGCATTTAGTTATCAGGCAAATAAAAATATAATATTAGGTGGCAGTAATGAACCTAATTTTGATTTGCCTTTTACCGGTTCTATGGATAACTTAAGATTTTATAACAGGATATTAAGCGCAAGTGAAATAAACCAGCTTTATTTAACCGATCCAACATGTATTGTATCTTCAGTCGCTTCTTTTTCCGATTCAAAAATTGAATTAAAAATTTTCCCAAATCCATCAGCCGGAAAATTCACTGTTAATACCGACGAAGAGGTTGAAGAAATGGAAGTGCATGACATATTGGGTAAATCTATTTTAAAAACAAATAATAATACAGAAATTAACCTGAGCGACGAGCCAGAGGGTGTTTATTTTATCAAACTTAAAATCAACGGGCAGATTATCACTCGTAAGATCATAAAAGATTAACGTTTGATGTTAAAAGAGTCTGATTATAAATTCGCGCAAGCGGGTTCATGCTCCGAAGCCAGTTTGAAATAAAATAAATAAACCCCGCGGCATCCCCCACCGCGGGGTATTTCATCCTTTAGTAAAAACAAACGATTATGAAAGGAGAAAGTTAATGTCTATACTGTGGCGCACACAAGGCGCAAGTTCTTTAAAACTAAGGTGCATAAATTGTTTTTCCGGTCGCGTTTCGTCGCTTTCTTGCAACAGAAGGTCCTTTCGATGACGATCAAGTTATGATAACTCCATTTAAATAGTTAACCCTCAAAACTAATTTTTAGTTTGTTTTCTTTTTTACTTTTCCTTAGATGAAAAGTAAACAAAAATCAAGGCCCGTCGATCTTGCTTAGCGCTCTTGATTTTTCTTGAAAGTGAAGCAAAGTAAAAATTTTTTGACCATTGATAATGTTAAGCCTGTCAAAAATTTTAAACGCAAGCGCCTTTGCTGACTTTCTATCGAAAAATCAATTCACTCCTACGCACGCTCAGCGACGGGCCAGACCAACCGCACCAAAGAGCGTAGGAAAAATTAATTCTCGCCTAACCAACCTCGTTGGAACACCAGCCCAAACCGCTCTGAAATCTACGGAGATTTCAGTCATAACAGCCGATTTTCAATATATTTTTATCCTTGTTTTTAAAAGAAACTTTTTACAATTCAATCATTCAGAGTATTTGAGGGATAGTAAAGAACAAAGCAGTTTTAACGGCAAATTCTATGAGGCCTATCAGATCCATTGTCTCGTCGAGTAGGCTGAAAATTTGGAATACAGCCGTATCGAGACGTCTTTCCAGTTCTTTTCTATCCAAAAAAGAACTAGTGAAAACTATTTTTGTTTCAGGTTTATCCTTTCACGCAATATTATCTTAACACAAAAAGTCAAAGCTTCAATGTTTTTTGCCTGCTATTAAAATAAATAAACCCCGCGGCATCCCCCACCGCGGGGTATTTCATCCTTTAGTAAAAACAAACGATTATAAAAGGAGAAAGTTAATGTCTATACTGTGGCGCACACAAGGCGCAAGTTCTTTAAAACTAAGGTGCATGAATTGTTTTTCCAGATCACGCTTGGCATCTGTATCATTTGTGAGGGCATTTACTTCTGTTACTTTGCCTTCTTCATTTACCATAAAGCTCACGGTTACCTTGTGCGAACCATTCTTTTGCTTCATTGATTCAGGCATAATTACCGCTTGTTTAACACGGTTGCTCACTTCTTTGGCAACAGTCTCACCGCCAGTATTGGCTTTGTATTGAAAGCTTACCAAAAGTATAATTGCAATAAAAAGAGATTTTAATGTTTTCATGATTTTGTTTGTTATTTTGGAGTAAGACGCAGGACTTAGCGTTTTGTTACAGGAGAAATTTAAAAATTCGTTAAATTTTATTTTCTCGCAAAGAATCACTGATGAGGGTTTCGCTGAGAGCGCAGAGTTGCTGTGTGATCTGTATGGTAACCCCTGACTATAGGGATTTTCTTTCCAAATCTATTTTTTCATCTCCCTGCTTATAAGGCATATAAGTAAAGATGAACTGAAACATTTCTTCGGTTGTTTTCATGCTTTCAACGCCATTGCCATTTGTAATGGTTTGCGCAGGATGAAAGGGGTTGTTAGGATTTTGATTAGTGTTGTCAAACGTTCCGTAAACATGTATGGTAGTTCCTGCTTCCAGTTTTACAGGATGCTTATATGTATAATAATATTGCCAGCGGAAATCCCATTTATTAATACGTATTAAAGGAATTGTATCACCGTTTGGTTTTAAACCAAAAGCCCAAAATGTTTTTCCTATAAGGTGCATGTGCGGATTAACTGATAATAATGAGATTGCAGAAGATAATGTAGTTGAAGTATGAAATGTTTTTACCTGGTTAGGAGGAATAATAAACTCAGGTTCTATTTTTGAAATGCCAAAGGTGCCAAGTTGCGTTTCTTTTACGGGCCGCGTTACCGGAGTTTTGCGATAGAACACATTAATGTAGCTGTTATCAGTTGTATCTTTGTTGCCAGGCCCATAGTGAATATTATTAAGTAAAAAGGCCCCGTTCTTTTTTAAACGATAACCTCCCACCTCAGCAGGATAAACAGGCGGTACATATCCCGGAAGATAATACACTGTGTTAGGGGTAAGCATTGGAAATTGTGGAGATAAATTATCGGTGTATGGAATGTGCATTTGTTTGTAAACATCCATCAATTGCGCCTTTGTATCTGTGTGAACAGATTCTCCGTTCATGTAATTGAATTTTCTGTTCGCGTCATAACTAATGAGGTGGCCGTTTACGTGATGAATTAATTTTCTTTGATCAGGTACAAACTCTACAAAATCAACTAAAGTATCTTTTTCTATTTCGTAAGGATATTTTAAAATCAAAAAGGCATCGGTGCCATTTCCCTTGAGGGGGATAGGTTTTGGGGCTTTAATAACAAGATCAGGCTTCCCGAAATAAGAACCGGTATAAAACTCAGGTGCCTTTGGTTCTGTTCCGGTTCCTTTCGGAGTTCCGTTATCCACCCATTTTTTTATCATCAGAATTTCATCATTGGTTAAATATCTCTCACCAACAAAATGGCTATAGGAAGGATCTGCAGGCCAGGGTGGCATGTAGCGCGACTGAGTTACAAACTTAATGAGCTTGCTTTTTTTGATAGCATCCTGGTATGATAATAATGGAAAAGGACCGCTTTCTCCCGGACGGTGGCAGGGAGTACAGTTTTTAAACACAATGGGGGCGATGTGTTCAGTCCATGTTACAATAGAGTCATCGGCAAGCGCGTTTTGCTTTTCTTCTTTTTCCGAACAGGAAACAAAAAGGATAAGGAAAGAAAGAAGAATCGATAACCGCTGTTTCATTATGCTTCAAATATAGGAAGCAACTAGTAATTATAAAACGGACTAATCATTAAATAAACTACCACACCAGAAACGGTAACATATAGCCAGATAGGATAACTGAATCGTGTAAGCTTACGGTGTTTTGCGCGTTGATCTGTGAGTCCATAATAAAAAGATAAGAGTACAAGAGGTAATACTGCTACAGCAAAGAAGATATGCGTTAAGAGGATAATAAGATAAACAGGTTTAATGCCACTAACAGCAGCTTTTTCTGTGGCACTCATGATCCCATCGTGATCAAGATCGCCATATTTTGTATCAGGAATAAAGTAATGGGCGGTAACATAACTTATCAAAAACAGAGCGCTTAATACGAAAGCAGTTAAATTCAGTTTTTTATGCAGTTGAATGTTTTTTCTTTTAATGGCTATTAAAGAGAAAATTAGCAAAACGCTGCAACTTCCATTGAGAATGGCATTAAGTAATGGAAGCTTGTATATAAAGTTGGGAAATGCATCAGGGTGCGGAATCCATTTTTGATTTAAGATTACTACAACAGCGCAGATTAAAATAGTCGCGGTGTAAACAGTAAACTTTACTGATCTTTCGTTTGAGGTGGTTAACAAGGCCATTTGTTTTCGGTAAAATTACTCTCTGTAACCCATATAAAAAAGAAAAGGCAGATTTTTATGTCTGCCTTTTATGTAAATGCTAAGGGAATAATGTTAACCGCTTATTTTGTTCAGTTGCTCCTGGCTAACGCCGGTGTTGGAGTAACCTCCGTCGTGAAACAGGTTTTGCATGGTAACCATTTTGGTAAGGTCGCTGAAAAGGCTTATGCAGTAATTAGCACAGTCTTCAGCACTTGCATTTCCAAGTGGAGATTGCATGTCGGCAAAGTCATAAAACTCATTAAAGCCTTTGATGCCGCTGCCGGCAGTAGTTCTGGTAGGTGATTGCGAAACAGTATTAATGCGTACTTTCTTTTGTTTGCCATAGTGGTAACCAAAAGTGCGGGCAATGCTTTCGAGCATAGCTTTGATGTCTGCCATATCGGTATAAAAAGGATACACACGTTGAGCGGCAATATAAGTGAGCGCTACAACCGAAGCATGATCGTTAAGAGCATCGAGCTTGTGCGCGACAGCCAGCATTTTATGAAATGATAAAGCTGATACATCAATGCCTTTATTAAAGAATTCGTAATTCAATTCGGTATATGGAATGTTTTTACGGATGTTTACACTCATACCGATAGAGTGCAATACGAAGTCGATCTTGCCACCAAGATGGGCCATTGCATCTTTATAAAGATTTTCAATATCCTGAACGTTTGTAGCGTCGGCAGGAATTATTTTTGAATTGGTTTTTTCGGCCAGTTTGTTTATTTCGCCCATGCGCATTGCGATAGGAGCGTTGGTTAATACAAACGTAGCGCCTTCTTCATGAGCGCGTAAAGCCACTTTCCAGGCAATAGAGTTTTCGTCAAGAGCACCGGTAATAATTCCGCGTTTTCCTTTTAATAGATTATAAGCCATAAGAATTTTATATGTGCAAATATAGCATTATCATAATTATCAGGGAATTCCTTTAAAACTCAAATAATTAACATGATTCTCCCAAAACGGAAGTGGATTAATTCATGCTTAACAGCTCTTTGGCATTTTTAAGCGCGGATTGGGAAGGATTGCCTGTGCTAAGCATTTTAGCTATTTCGGTAATGCGACCCTCTTTATCAAGCTCTCTTATGAAGGAAGAAGTTCTTTCTTCATCATCTTTCTTGTAAACGAATAAATGATGCGATCCCTTGCAGGCTATCTGAGGCAAGTGTGTAATTGTAATTACCTGCATGCTTTTTCCCATTCTGCTTAAAATAGTTCCAATCTTATCGGCAACATCGCCACTAACACCGGTATCTATCTCATCAAAAATAATGGTTGGCAATTCTTTTTTAGTTGCGAGAAGCGCTTTAAGGCTTAACATTAACCGTGAAAGCTCTCCGCCACTGGCTGTTTTGCTAAGATCGTTAAGAGGCGCGCCTTTATTAGCTGAGAAAAGAAACTGCACCTGATCAAAGCCTGTTAATGAAAGCTCGGGTAAATTGTTTATTTCAATTTTAAATTGGGCATTTGGAATGGATAAATCGCTGAGTAGTTCTTTTACTTTTGTTTCAATACCGCTTACGGCTTTTTTTCTTAATGAACTTAATTCTGTGGCCTGTTTGGCGCATGATTTTTTTAGCGCAGTAATCTCTGAATTTATTTTTTGGATTTGAGTTTCAAGTGAACTGAACTGCGAAAGTTTATCTTCGATCCCTTCTTTTGTTTTAAGCAAATCTTCTTCAGTAGTAACACCGTGCTTTTTTAAAAGGCGGTTTAGTTTATCAAGGTTTGAGTTAACCTGCTCAAGCTTCTGCGGATCGAAGGTAACATCACTTTCGGCATCCTCTAAATCGTTAGCAAGTTCTTTCAGTTCAACATAAGCGGAGTTCAGTCGGTTTAAATATTCGGCATACGCAGATCCATACTTGGAAATGGATTGCAATTGCTGTTTCAGTTGCGCGAGAGTGTGAAGTATATTCGCATCTCCTCCATTAATAGCATTTGCAACATTTAATAAGCTGGTTTTAATTGTTTCGGCATTTTCAAGTGCAAGACTTTCCTCTTCAAGTTCTTTTAATGAACCAGGTTTAATTTCTGTTTCCTGTAACTCGTTAAATAAAAACTGGTAATAATCCAGTTCTTTGCGTGCCTGGCTTTCCTGTTCCTGTAATTGTTTTAAAGTGGAATTTAAACGGTTGAGTTTTTGAAAATCTGACCTGTAATTTTTGTAAAGATCAAGGGCCTCGGCAAACGCGTCAACAATCTCAAGCTGAAAATTGGACTGATTGAGTAATAAGGTTTGATGCTGGGAATGAATATCTATAATCTTTTCGGCCAGTAATTTAAGAACTGCCAGGCTTACGGGTGTATCGTTTAAAAAGCTTCGCGATTTACCCTCAGCGCTTATTTCACGCCTTAGAATAACGTCTTTTTCAAAATCCAGCTCATTTTCAGCGAAAAAAGCGCTTAAATCCAGGGCGGAGGCATCAAATTCGGCCTCAATCACGCATTTTTTAGATTTATTTTGAAGGGCGCTAACATCGGCTCGTTTTCCGAGGGCCAGGCCCAGTGCTTCCAGGAAAATAGATTTTCCTGCACCCGTTTCGCCGGTTATAACGGTTAGGTTACCCGGAAAAGTAACATCCATTTCGCTGATAAGGGCGAAATTGCTTATGTATAGGCGCCGGAGCATGATTGCAAGTTCGCAAATATAAGGCGTTAAAAAAGCCTATTTTAGTAATAAGAGGCATAATTTTTTCAACAAAATACAGTATAAACCGTAGTAGTATTAAACTCTCCCGGTGCGGTATTTAATAATTTTTAATGTAACTATTGTAAGTACCCAACGTAATAAATATACAAAACGTATATATAGTTAAAACACAGAAGCTATGAGACAATTAAAAATAACCAAACAGATCACAAACCGTGAAACGGCTTCGTTGGATATGTATTTACAGGATATTGGAAGGGTTGAGTTAATTACCGCTGACGAAGAGGTAGTACTTGCCCAGAAGATAAAACAGGGCGATCAGAAAGCCCTGGATAAGCTTGTAAAAGCCAACCTTCGCTTTGTGGTATCGGTTAGTAAACAATATCAAAACCAGGGGATGAGCCTGCCTGACCTTATTAATGAAGGTAACCTGGGCCTTATAAAAGCAGCCCAGCGCTTTGATGAAACAAGGGGATTTAAATTTATTTCCTATGCCGTGTGGTGGATTCGTCAGAGTATTCTTCAATCTTTGGCAGAACAAAGCCGTATTGTTCGTTTGCCCTTAAATAAAATAGGAGCCATTAATAAGATAAATAAAGCGCTTTCAAAAATGGAGCAGGATCTGGAACGGGAACCAAGCTACGACGAGATAGCGGAAGTGCTGGATATGATGCCTAAGGACATACAGGATACCATGCGTAACAATAACCGTCACATGAGTATGGATGCTCCTTTAAATGTTACTGAAGATGCTGGTAACATGTACGACCTGATGACAAATGATGAAGCAATTAGTCCTGATAAAACACTGATTGGGGAAAGTTTGCAACAGGAGATTTCAAGAGCTTTATCAACTTTAACTGAAAGGGAAGCGGATGTAGTAAAATTATTTTTTGGATTGAATGGTAATCACGCGCATTCACTTGAAGAGATAGGCGAAAAGTTTGACCTTACACGTGAGCGTGTGCGCCAGATAAAGGAAAAAGCGGTGCGTCGTTTAAAACACGGATCAAGAAGTAAACTTTTAAAAGCATATTTAGGATAAACCCACTTAATGATATTAAAATTGAGTAAAAGCCTTTTGTGAAAACAGAAGGCTTTTTTATTATTTAAAAACTTTATTTCTTCTTACATTTATAATTCTAAAAAAAATCAGAAGAATTATGACAAGCTCAAAACCTAAAAAACCGCTTATTCGCCGTATTTTAAAATGGAGCGGAATAACTTTGCTCATCATTATTTTAGTATTAATTGCGGCTCCCTTTATTTTTAAAGATAAGATAGTTGCAATCGTAAAAGAGCAGGCTAATAAAAACCTGAACGCGAAAGTTGATTTTGGCGATTTTGATTTAAGCCTTATTTCTTCTTTTCCTGATTTTCGGTTTAATATAAATAATGTAAGCGTTATTGGCATTGATGAATTTAAGGATGATACTCTTGCCTTCATTGGTGGATTAAAAACCGACATTAATATTAAAAGTGTAATCAGTGGTGATAAATACCAGATTAATTCTATTGTTATTGATAAGCCGCGCATTATGGCAAAGGTGCTGGCTAATGGTAAAGCCAACTGGGATATAGCAAAACCTTCGACAGACAGCGCAGGAAAACCAACAGGTGAGCCATCAAAATTTGCGATGGATCTTAAAGAATTAAAAATAAACAATGCCTTTATTGTTTACGATGATATGCAGGGCGGCATGTACGGCAAACTTGAAGACCTTAACTATGCAATGAATGGAGATTTTACCCAGGATAATTTTACCATGAGTAACCTCCTTGAAATTGCAAAGACAACCTTTAAAATGGGCGGAGTGAGTTACCTGAGCGATGTAAATACAAAACTCAAAGCAGATGTTGATGCTGATATGCCTAAAATGCGTTTTGCATTTAAGGAAAATGAATTTAGTCTGAATGATTTGCATCTTGGCTTTGATGGATTTGTGGAGATGCCCGATACCAATATTAAAATGGATGTGAAGTTTGCCACCAAACAAACTGAATTTAAATCAATTTTATCTTTAATACCGGTTGTGTTTACAAAAGATTTTCAGGGATTAAAAACATCGGGTAAATTATCATTGGATGGATTTGCAAAAGGAACTTACAATGCTTCTTCATTACCTGCGTTTGCTGTCAACTTAGGAATTGATAACGCCATGTTCAAATACCCTGCTTTGCCTAAATCAGTAAACAATGTAAATGTGGATGTACATGTAAACAATCCAACCGGAGTGCTTGACGCAACAACTATTGATGTAAATAAATTTCATGTAGAGATGGCAGGTAACCCGATTGATTTGAGCGCGCATGTAAGAACGCCAATTTCAGATCCGGGATTGAGGGCAGATGTAAGGGGAATAATTGATCTTGCTTCGGTAAAAGAATTTATTCCGCTTGATAAGGGCGACGCGCTTACAGGAACAATTAAATCGGATATAAGCATTGCAGGAAACATGAGCTCGCTTGACAAAAAAGAATACGAAAAATTTAAAGCGAGTGGTGGACTTGAGATCAGCAAGATGGATTATAAAACAACCACATTGCCTTATGCTGTGCAGTTAAATACCATGAAGATGAATTTTACCAACCAATTTGTTGAGCTGGCCAACTTTGACGCGAAGCTGGGTAACAGCGATATTCAGGCGAACGGAAAGATTGAAAACTTTATGCAGTATTTGTTTAAGGATGATCTTATTAAAGGAGCCTTTGCTATTAATAGTAATTTAATGGATCTGAATCAGCTCATGAGTTCATCAGCATCTTCTACTGCCGCGCCAAGTGAAACCGCTGTACCAACAAGTACTGCATCAACCGGTGTAATGGAAGTTCCGGGCAATATAGATTTTACTTTAGATTCAAAAGTTGGAAAAGTTTTATACACCAACCTTACACTTGAAAACGTTATTGGAAATATTGTAGTGCGCAACAGTAAAGTAGATATGACCAATTTGCGCATGAATACAATGGGAGGCTTGCTAACTATAAACGGCTTTTACGAAACCAGTAATCCTAAACAGCCAAGCACAGGCTTAAACCTGCGTGTGGAGAATTTTGATATACAAAGCACTTACAAATCATTTGTAACTGTTCAGAAGCTGGCGCCTGTTGGTCAGTATGCCAATGGAAAATTCACCGCAACACTTGAGAACTTTAATACAACCTTAAACGATAAAATGGAACCGGATTTAGCTTCGGTTAATGCTAAAGGTATTTTTAAAACAGATAAGGTGACTGTTGGAGGTTTCCCTCCTTTCCAGAAACTGGGCGAAGCTTTAAAGATAGAGCAGCTAAAGAAAATGGATGTTGAGAATGTGAATGTAAATTATGAATTGAAGAATGGTCGTGTAAGCATGGCACCGTTTAATACAAAGATCAGTAACATACCAACCACTATCCAGGGAAGTACAGGACTTGACCAGACCATTGATTATAAATGGAAAATGGAAATACCAAAAAGTATGTTTGGAGGCGCGGCAAGTTCTGCACTTGATGGATTGTTAAAACAGGCGAACGCTGCCGCAGGAACCAAAATGGAAGTTGGAGATAAAGTACCGGTTACGGTTAACTTTGGCGGAACAGTTACCAACCCTGTTGTAAAAACAGGATTGAAAGACGAAGCTAAGAGCGCAGTTGCTACGGTAACAACGCAGGTAGTGAATACGGCAATAGATAAAGCGAAAGAAGAAGCACAGAAAATACTGGATGAGGCTAAGGCAAAATGTGAGCAATCTAAAGCGGAAGCCCAGGCAAATGCTGATAAACAAAAACAGGAAGGATATGCTGCGGCAGACAAACTTGTTGAAGAAGCAAAAAATCCAATAGCGAAAGTAGCGGCTAAGAAGGCAGCTGAAAAAGCGAAGCAGGAGGTAGATAAAAAAGTACAAAAGATTATTGATGATGCGGAAGCTAAATGCCTGAAGCAATTGGAAGAGGCAAAAGCTAAAGCAGATGCAAAAGCTGCGGAAGCAAAGAAATAGTTGTAACGAGAGAATAATCCACTTACATTAATATTCGTATTTAAAAGAGGGTGTTAATTTTGGTGCTTAAAGTAAATAGTAATAACTATTGAATATTAAATTAATTAAGCAAAACTCTATATAATTTATGCAGAAGAAAGTAATGCTGCTGGGTAGCGGTGAACTTGGGAAAGAAGTAGTAATTGCCTTGCAAAGATTAGGGCAATATGTAATTGCTGTTGATAGCTATGCAGGAGCTCCGGCAATGCAGGTGGCCCACGAATCGGAAGTGATAAACATGCTGGATGGTGACGCGCTTGATAATATAGTAGCAAAACATAAACCTGATTTAATTGTTCCTGAAATAGAAGCCATCCGTACGGAGAGATTTTACGATTATGAAAAGCAGGGCTACACTGTTGTTCCAAGCGCCAGGGCCGCTAACTTTACCATGAACCGCAAAGCTATTCGCGATCTTGCGGCAAAAGAACTCGGCTTAAGAACTGCCAAATATCAGTACGCAACAGAACTTGAACAGTTCAGAAAAGCGGTTCGTGAAATTGGCATTCCGTGTGTGGTAAAACCTTTGATGAGCAGCAGCGGCAAAGGACAAAGCATTGTTAAAACCGAAGAAGATATTGAAAAGAGCTGGAATTACGCGATGGCGGGATCCCGTGGAGATTATAAGGAAGTAATTGTAGAAGAGTTTATTAAATTTAATTCTGAAATAACGCTTTTAACAGTAACGCAAAAAAGCGGCGTTACCCTCTTCTGCCCGCCAATAGGGCACAGGCAGGAACGTGGCGATTACATGGAAAGCTGGCAACCGTGCGCAATTTCTGATAAAGATTTGAAAGATGCGCAGGATATGGCTTACAAGGTTACCAAAGCTTTAACCGGATTTGGCATTTGGGGGGTTGAATTCTTTTTAACTGATAAGGGTGTTTACTTCAGTGAACTGTCGCCACGCCCGCATGATACAGGAATGGTTACGCTTGCCGGCACGCAAAACCTCAGCGAATTTGAACTGCATGCCCGTGCAATTCTTGGCCTTCCTGTTCCAAAAATAGAATTGATGAGAACAGGCGCATCAGCCGTTGTGCTTGCTTCACAGGAAGGCAAGCATCCGGGATATAAAGGAGTGGAACAAGTGATGCAAAACGAAAATACTGATGTACGCATTTTCGGAAAACCAACAACCCGTCCTTACCGCCGCATGGCTGTTGTATTGTGTAATGATGTGCCTACAGGAAACGCTGATTCAGTAAAAAATAAAGCTATTGAACTTGCAAAAAAAATAGAGATCATTTATTCTTGAAACCTACAGCTCTTATAACTTTTCTTATCTCCTGCTTCAGCATATTATCGCAGAAGCCTGCGGTAATACCAATATCCAGTTTGCTCCACTCGGTTAGCAATAATGATTCAATAGTATATTATCAGTGCCATGTTGAAGAAGCAACGCAGCAATTATTCACTGCATCCGGACAAACATTAACCAGTGCAAGCAGTAAATATTCTATTACCGAGAAATATGTTATTCTGAAAGACAGTTCGTTTTATCGCGTAAAATATTTCGTTTCATCACTCACAGTTTTACCCAACAGGAAATTTTCGGGACTTAAAGTAAGAGAAAAGCCATACTGGAACTTTAAGCTTATAAAGGATACAGTATTAACAGAACGTGCTTTGAAAAGATTGATTGCTATTGAAAGTAAAGGCCGTGAAGCTACGGAGTATGATTTTGTGATTAATAAATACACTACTAATCAGCTGATAATAAAAAACAGAAAGAATTTCAGACAACTTATTATTGAAGGTAACTATCTCCTTTCAAAATTACTATTCACTTAATTTTCGCTGAACACAATAAAATCGTTGTTGCGTAAATTCTCACGATTGTAAATTATAGGATTATTGGTGGCAAGATCTATAACTTTACCTCCGGCTTGCTCAACAATACATTGTCCTGCAGCAGTGTCCCACTCCATGGTATTTCCATAGCGCGGGTATTCGTGTGCCAGCCCTTCGGCTATACGGCAGAATTTAATGCTGCTTCCGGTATTAATAACATTCACCTTTCCGAATTTTAATTTTGCAACCGCTATCCTTGCAGAAACTTCTTTACTCAAATGGGAGCGGCTTGCAATGATGGTATATATTTCAGGATACGGGTGGTTTGGCAGTTTAACGGCTGAACCAATTAATTTTTCAACGTCAAAATCACCTTTGTTAAGCTCTGATAGAATAGTGTGTTCGCTGATTCTATAGCTGCCGCTACCCTTAACAGCGTAATACAAATACTTAAATACAGGAGAATAAATAACTCCTATAACCGGAGCCTGATCTTCTATAAGGGCAATGTTTACGGTAAATTCACCATTTCGTTTTATGAATTCTTTTGTGCCGTCAAGCGGATCAACTACCCATATTTTTTTCCAATTCTTTCTTTTTTCGTACGAAAAATGCTCGCCTTCTTCACTCAATACCGGGATACCGGTTGCCGCAAGACTGTTAATGATGTAATTGCTGGCTGCCTTATCAGCTTTGGTTACAGGAGTATTATCGGTTTTTATCTCAACCGAAAAATCTGTTTCATAAACCTTTAGTATTTCTGTGCCCGCATGAATTGAAGCTACTATTGCGTGCCTTAGCAATTCTGCATGATCCATCACTTTGGCTTTTGGATTTCATAACCTTTTCTTTTCCAGTCATCAAAACCTTTTTCAAGATTAATCACCTCTTTAAAGCCGAGTTTTTGCATCATTTCTGCGCAATCTCCGCTCCTGCCACCGCCGGCACAATATATAAGGTAGGTTTTATTCTTATCTAACTTTTCAATTTGTTTTTCAGCGTCTTTTGAAAGAAAATCAATTTGCTTTGCGCCTTTAATACTTCCCTTCGATTTGATCTCATCGTCAGTTCTCAGATCAATCAAAACACCCTTTTTAGCGTCTATTTGTTTTTTAAATTCCTCAGCGCTTACGTTTTTTACGGTTTGGGAAAACGCATTTATTGTAAACAATAAAAAAAATAAAGGAAGTATATAAAGTTTTGTTCTCATGATTCAAAGATAGAAAAATAAAAGGCACATTTAAAGTTCCCGTTCCAGTTCACACATATAAAAGCCATCGTATCCTTCGGATGGCATTAACATTTGTTCTCTTACAAATTTGAATTGTGAATTTGAACTTAAAAAAGTGTCTACTTGTTTGCGGTTTTCTGAAGGGAAAATACTGCATGTGCTGTAAACCAGATTTCCTCCGGGTTTCACCATGGCACTATAATCAGATAAAATTGTTTGTTGCAGTGCCTTGGTTTTTTCAATCACTTCATTCGAAAGTTTCCACTTGGAATCGGGATTACGTTTAATTACTCCTGTTCCACTGCAGGGAACATCCAGTAATAATTTATCCGCCCTTTTTTCGAGGGTTTTTATGGTTTTACTTCCTTCAATAAGTCGGGTTTCAATATTAAAAGCGCCGGCCCGCCTTGCCCGTTTCTTCAGCTCCTCCAGCTTCCAGGCTTCTACATCCATGCTAATGATTTTACCTTTGTTATTCATTAATGCTGCCAGGTGAAGCGATTTTCCTCCGGCTCCAGCGCACGCGTCAATTATTAACTCGTTGGCCCCGGGCGAAACAAATTCGCCGATGCGCTGCGATCCCGCGTCCTGTATTTCAAACCACCCCTCTTTAAATAATTTATTCTGAAAAAGATTTTCGCGCTTTACAAGTTCAAAAGCGTTCTTCAAGCCTTCTATTTCCTTCAGTTCTATGTTTTGTTCTTTGAAAGTCTGCCGTAATTTTTCGGGCGTGGTTTTTAAAGTGTTTACCCTTATTACTACCGGCGTGGGTTTATTCATAGCAATTGCCTCTTTCTGCCATACCTGAACTCCCAACTCCCGAACTCCCAACTCCCAAAGCCAGTCAGGATAAGATTCGGCAACAGCTATATCAGACTTAAGTTTTTCTTTTGTCTTTAATATAAAATCTGCATTAACATGTTTAAACTCCTGCCAGTCGGGTAATTCAATGTTTTTATCTACGAGCCAAACGGCTGTAATAAACCAAAAATTCTTTTGTGATTCGGCTAACTCAGAATACAAACGGTAATTCCGTACAATATCATAAACACCTTCGGCAACAAACCGACGGTCTCTGCTGCCCCATTTAGGATTGCTCTTAAATAATTTTTCCAGTGCCTTATCGGCGTAACGGTTATTGGTAAAAATTTCGCGAAGTGTTTCAGCAATGGCATTAACCAGGTTCTTGTATAGTTTCATAGATAAGGGGGCGGTATTATTTTACCACTTGGAGATAACCATTGAGGTTACGTTTTTTAATTCCGGTAACTCTTGGTTCATAAACATCACATATATAAAACAAGGTTCCTTCACTAACAGTTTTATTTGAAATTATACTCACTCCATTCCATCTGAAATATGGATCTTTAGTTTTATACACTAAATTTCCCCACCGGTCATATACATAAAGATCAATTTCTTTTATATGACGAACCTTAATTGCTTTAAAGAAATCGTTGGCATTATCACCATTTAATGAAATAATATTTGGCAATTCAAATTCAGGACAATTATCAATACAGTAATCCGCACTTAAAGGACTGGCGTTTCCGCTGGAATCAATTGCCTGAATGGCGAAACAACCCGAAATAAGTTCAAGGCCATCAAAAGTATAACTGATAATATTTGATCCGTAAAGAGTATCTATTTTAACATACTGATCTGTTTCTGTTTCCTTTCTAAACAATACATACTTTATTACATCGTCACTGCACGATAAAGCAACATTATTCCATTGCACCTTCACAAATCCGGTCGGACAATCTGCAGTGATCTGAATTGTAGGTGTGCAAGGCGGACTAAGATCAACAGCTGTTACACAAACTTCTTGCGAATTATTTAACAAAGGGCTGAAAATGGAAACATCTGAATATTTTCCTTCGCTTAAAATTTTATAGCAATACTGCGAACGGTTAGCAATATTATTTGTATCTGTATAAGTGGTATTTGAAGTGGTTGCAACTGCATTGAAACTTGTACTACCTGGATTTTTTCTGAAAACAGTGTACTTATAGTTATTCCACGGCGTGGCAGATGTCCAGTTCAGTTCTACCTGCCTGTCACCAGGAGTGGCGCTTAAAAACACTGAAGTAGCCTTTTGAGAAGAACCGATAGTAACAGACCCGGCAATAAATTCTACAAGATATTGCGCATCGCTTGCAACAGTGTTTAATCCTGTGTGAACATATTCTGTATCCAGCTGAAATAAGTATGTTTTTGTTGAATTGAAAACTGTTACAAAGGTACCGGAATTACCTGCCCTGTGTTTTAAGTTAAATTGATAAGGTCCGGGAAATGCAAGTGTATCAAAATCTCCGGAAGTTTTAAGCGGCCTTGCCCATCTAATATAAACAGACCCGGTAGAGGCGGATGTAGAAAGAATATCATCATTTAGCAGAATTGGAACATCCCGTTTAAGTCTTGCACAAACCTGACTGCTGGCAAAACTTTGCGAACCATCTTTGTAAACGGCAACAACCAGATAACTGTAATCCTGCCCAACAACCAGTCCATTTCCATTGTTTGTGTCGGTGAAGGTATTTATGTTTATTCCTGTTTGACCAATGAATGTGTATCCGGATGTCGGATCAACTCCTGTTTCACATGGGTCCTGAACAAATGGACTACAATCGTTTTTGCGATAAATTTTATAGGCAATCAATGGATTGTTTGCAGGGCTGCATGTTGAAAGTGACCAAGTAATTTTAATGGTGGACCCTATAGGAGTTGCAGAAACATTTTTTACCGAAGGTGGAACAACGCGTATGTTGTATGTGGTGAAGTACACCAGCTTAGGAAACATTTGATCTTCTGCCTTAAAAATATTCGAATAAGATTGCTGCCTCACATGATCACAGCTGGTTTGCCAGTTGAATTGAGTGGTATAAGTTGCCGCTGCATTGGTTGTTGATAAAGTTGCCTTGGGAGAAACTGCTGAAAAAGCCCCACCGGAACCGGTGAGTAACACAATTGCATTTTCAGGGTCGGTAACAGTTAATGTTTTAATTATCTGGGTTCCGGCTTCAACACAGGTATCAGGCGGTAAAATGATATTTGGCGGATCATTATTAGGGCATGTAACAACCACAACCTGCATATCACGAAGAACATAACCAATTAACTGGTACTTTCCACTGGTGTTTTTGCGCCATTCCTGAACAATAAAAGCAAGATTATATTCGCCCTGGGCCTGAGGCGTACACCAGGTAAGTACTCCTGTAGTCGCATGAATTCCGTAAGTTCCCCCTCCTGTAGCAGGATATGAATACCCCGGAACCACTTGCCCGCCTTCTCCTCTCGATTCGGTAATAACATAACTTAAACTGTCGCCGTCAGAATCAAATGCACCGGGGTTGTGATAGAAACACTTTCCTACACATGCCCGGTCAGTTGGTGGAAAATTAAATTCCGGAGAAGAATTAGCGCCAGTGAAACTGTTAATTATTAAAAGAGATTCGATGTAAAAGGGAAGATTAACCGAATTAGGAATATTCATTACACCCTGATTTCTATTGGGATCCAATGAGCGCACCAGGTAATTGCCCGGACCTGAATAGGTATGGGTAATCGTGTAAATATTTTTTTTAACAGTGTACTGGGGATCTGAAATAATTATTTCTCCACAAAGTGCGGAACCGCATCCGCAATTACTTAGGCCATTAATGCGTGGGGCAATGCCCTTTGTACCATCCCCAAAATGAAGAGTATCCTCGCAGCGATCGGCTATAGATTGCCCATGATCGAAGTATTTAATGATTGTAAAAGAATACGTGTAAACCTGAACGGTAATTCCACCAACAGTTGAGGTAAAGGGCTGAATACGCTTATAAAGGATTTCGCCGGCACGGTTATGCGTGCCGAAAGCATAAATTGAAAATAAAGTCAGTAAAGCAAACAGTATTTTTTTCACAACAAAATCTCCTTATAAAATTAACCTATTTAACGCAATTGACAAAAGTTTATTGGATCCAAATTCACCCACATATAAAATTAAACCAACCACTTTGGTGATTTTAACAGTTGACGTTAACTCAGCAATAACTTAAAAAAGTTTGTGCCCTTCGGGAATGTAATTATTCGAAAATATATCGTTTGGTAGGCGCTTTTTTTTAAGACATGTGCCGTGTGAAATAATTAGTCGCAATTATAACATTGCTAATACTATTTATATTATTTTTGACGCTTGTTTAATTAAAACCCATCATGGGAAATCACCAGCACGCCCCCCTGAATAGAATTACTCTCGGCGGCTTAATTGTTACTCTCGGCATTATTTATGGCGATATCGGCACGTCACCACTTTACGTGATGAAGGCAATCGTAGGTGAAAAAGTAATTGATGCAGAAGTTATCATCGGGGGTATGTCTCTAGTATTCTGGACACTTACTCTGCAAACAACCATCAAATACGTAATCTTTACCTTAAAGGCAGATAATAAAGGTGAAGGTGGTATCTTTTCTTTATACACTTTAATAAAAAAGGCAAAACGTAAGTGGCTTATCTTTCCTGCAATCATTGGAGGATGTTGTATACTGGGGGAAGGAATAATTACCCCACCTATCTCAGTAGCATCAGCGGTAGAAGGTTTGCGTTTGATGCCAAGATTCAGTCACATTCCTACCATCCCAATAGTGATTGCAATTATTACCGGTTTATTTTTTATTCAACAATTTGGTACAAAATTCATTGGCAGGTTTTTCGGACCAATCATGCTGATCTGGTTTGTTGTACTTGGAGCAATGGGTATTATTGGCCTTAGCCATGACTTTACTGTATTAAAAGCGCTAAATCCTTATTATGGATTTCACTTGCTGTTAACACATCCGGGCGCTTTCTGGCTGCTTGGAGCTGTGTTTCTTTGTACTACAGGTGCAGAGGCATTATATTCAGATATGGGCCATTGCGGAAGAAAGAATATCCGCATCAGTTGGATCTTTGTAAAATCAATGCTGGTGTTAAATTACATGGGGCAAACTGCCTGGTTAATTTCCAAACAAGGAACTACCCTGGATGGCGCCAATCCGTTTTACTCAATTATGCCCGAGTGGTTTTTGCCATTTGGAATTGGCATTGCAACAATTGCAACAATTGTGGCTTCCCAGGCCTTAATCAGTGGTTCGTTCACACTTATCAACGAGGCCATGCGTCTTAACTTCTGGCCTAAAGTTAAAATCAAATACCCTACTGAATTAAAGGGCCAAATGTATATTCCTTCCATTAACTGGTTACTATACGCGGGATGTATTTTTATTGTTTTATTCTTCCGCGAATCTTCCAACATGGAGGCCGCGTACGGATTAACCATTATTCTTGGAATGATTATGTCCTCAAGGCTGCTTGCGTTTTTCATGCTGCTCAAAAAATATCCTAAACCTTTCTGGCTGTTATTTGTTGTTTCTTATATTGTTGTGGAAGGAGCCTTTCTCATTGCTAATCTGGAGAAGTTCCCAAAGGGGGGTTATGTCACGCTGTTGATTGCATTTATTCTTGCGGCGGTAATGAGCAGTTGGTACAGGGCTAAGCTTATCCGTCAGCGCTACGTTGATCTCGTACCGTTGGATAATTACAAACAAATGCTTGTAGATTTAAGCAAGGATGCTTCAATTCAAAAGTATGCAACCCATCTTGTGTATATGACCAGCGCTAATAATCCTAAAGAAATAGAATCGAAAGTTATTTATTCCATTTTACAAAAGCGTCCTAAGAAAGCCGATATATACTGGTTTGTACATGTGGATGTAATGGATGAGCCATACCGGATGGATTATAGGGTAACTCATATTGCTGAAAACGATATTATTCGTGTTGATTTTAAAATTGGTTTCAGAATTGCTCCAAGAATTAATTTAATGTTCCGTAAAGTAGTAGCTGATATGGTTAAAAATAAAGAGGTAGATATTACCAGTCGCTACGAATCTTTAAATAAAAATAATGTAATTGGTGATTTTAAATTTGTAGTGCTTGAAAAATTCCTTTCTTACGAAAATGATGAACTGCCTATTTTCGAGAAGCTTATCCTCAACACTTACTTCCTTCTTAAGCGTCTTAGCATAAGCGAAGCCAGGGCGTTTGGTCTCGACAGTAGTTCGGTGAAGGTTGAAAAATTCCCGATGCTAATTGGCCCACCAAAAGAATTACATTTAAAACGAATCGAATAAGATTAGTGCTTAAAGTGTCTTACGCCTGTAAATACCATGCTTAAGCCATGGTTATTGCAATAATCAATGCTGTCTTTATCTTTTATTGAACCGCCCGGCTGTATCACAGCTGTAATTCCGGCTATATGCGCAAGCTCCACGCAATCAGGAAAAGGAAAGAAAGCATCACTTGCCATTACTGCTCCATGAAGGTCAAACCCAAAACTTGCAGCTTTGGTAATGGCCTGTTTTAACGCATCAACACGCGAAGTTTGTCCTGTTCCGCTTGCAAGCAATTGCCCGTTCTTAGCGAAAACAATAGTGTTGGATTTAGTGTGCTTTACGAGTTTATTGGCAAATAAAAGGTCTTTAATTTCTGACGCCGTTGGTTGTTTTGATGTGGCCGGTTTAAGATCGGTTTCGGTTTCAGTTTTCAAATCTTTATCCTGCTCAATTACTCCGTTCAACAAAGTGCGGAATGATTTATCACTCAATCTTACTTTATTTTGCACCAAAAGAATCCTGTTAGGTTTGGATTTTAAGAGATCAAGCGCGTCTTTATCAAAAGCTGGAGCAATTACAACTTCGCAGAATAGTTTATTTACCTCGCTTGCAGTTGCCATATCAATTGTTCTGTTGGCAATTAATATTCCTCCGAAAGCGGAAACCGGATCGGCTGCAAGCGCGTCGACATATGCCTGATGAATTGTGCCTCTTGAAGCCACTCCGCAAGCATTATTGTGTTTTAGAATTGCAAATGTTGGCTCTTCGAAATCTGCAATAAGGTTTACTGCCGCATCAACATCCAGTAAATTATTATACGATAGTTCTTTCCCATTCAGCTTGGTAAACATTGCTTCAAGATCTCCATAAAAAACACCTTTCTGGTGGGGGTTCTCGCCGTAACGTAACACCTGGGCTTTTTGAATGCTTTGTTTGAACTGCGGAATGTTTTCTGTTTGATTAAAATAATTGAAAATAGCGGTATCGTAATGCGATGATGTTGCAAAAGCTTTAGCGGCAAAACGCTTGCGGTCCGAAATATCCGTGCTTCCGTTTTTACTCTCTAATAATGAAAGTAAATCTGAATAATCATTTCTTGAAGAAACGATAACAACATCCTTAAAGTTTTTTGCCGCTGCGCGGATAAGTGAAATTCCGCCGATATCAATTTTCTCAATAATGTCCTGTTCCGAAGCTCCTCCCGCAACAGTTTCCTCAAACGGATAAAGATCAACAATCACTAAATCTATGTCAGGAATCTTATGCAGCGCTTTTTCTTTTTTGTCGGATTCATTATCTCTTCTGTTAAGAATACCTCCAAAGATCGCAGGATGCAGTGTCTTCACACGTCCTCCGAAAATTTCAGGGTACGATGTAACAGAATCCACAGCGGTAACCGGAATATTTAATTTTTCAATAAACGATAAAGTTCCGCCGGTGCTGTATAGCTTTACTCCAAGTGCATGAAGTTTTTTAATGATAGGCTCTAAATTGTCCTTATAGTAAACTGATACTAAAGCGCTTTTTATAGTTTTTGAATTACTCATTTTAAAAAGAAAGGGCAAAGATAGTTGAAGATTCCTTAAAATAGACCGGTGTTACTTTTTTGTGCATTAAATTCTTATCCTTAATTTTCTTAAATGGATTATGGAAAAGTAGATAGTAAACTGCTGGATAAACTGGATCTAAGTTTGCCCAAGGATCATCCGCAAACAACGGCCATTCTTGCAAAACAAAAGCCAACGGCTAAACCAAAAATTAATATTGGACTGGCAAAATGGGGAATACCAGAATGGGTGGGAAAGCTGTATCCTAAAAAAACCAAAGCTGCAAATTTTTTAGAAGAGTACGCCAAACAATTTGACTGCATTGAGTTTAACGCGATTTTTTACAGATTACCACCTGCTACGCAGATAAAGGCATGGAAAAGTAAGGTTGGCAAGGATTTTAAGTTTTGCCCTAAGTTTCACGCGGGACTTACCCATGTAAAACGATTAAAAGATTTTAAAGGAGAGTTGGATAAATTTCTGGAAGTTGCTTACGAACTTGATAAAAATCTTGGTCCTGTTTTTTTAATGCCACATCCGCAAATGGGCGCGAAGCATTTGGAAACCATTCAGGCCTTTCTTGAAGATATTCCAAAAGAACTCGATGTGTTTGTTGAATACAGGAACAAAGAGTTTATGAAAAAAAAACTGATGGATGAAGTGTATCCATGGATGCAAAAGAAAAAAATTGGATCGGTGATAACTGACACTGCGGGTGTGCGCGAAGGTGTTCACATGCGGCTCACAACGCCTGAAGCTTTCATTCGTTTTGTTGGCAACAGTTTACATAAAAGCGATTATATACGAATTGATGATTGGGTAAAGCGTTTGAAGCATTGGCATGAGAAAGGATTAAAAGAATCTTACTTTTTCATGCACATGCATGACGAGCGATATTCTCCCGAACTCAGTAAATATTTAATTGAACAGGTTAATAAAACCTGCGGAACAAAAATTAAAATTCCTAAGTTTTATAATGATGATACTTTGTTTTGAGGCGCAGGCTTTAACCGCGTGCTTATAGAGTCTTCTTTATTAATTGTAGGTAAGCGGTAGCAATGTTCTACCTCAATGCAGATAAAGTCAAACTCTTCAATAACTTTTCCAATAATGCGGTAACAGCCCGGGCCGGTAAATGGATGCGACCTGGCTACAGGAGGGAAATGCACCGTATCAATCCAATGACCATCAATATCCAGAAAAGTACCAAAATACATACGCTCGCCTTTGCTTGTTGAAGTGTTTTTTGTAGTAACAAGGTACCCGATGATTTCAACACTTTTACCAATATTCATTTTCAGATCTTTTGCCACCAGTGTGTTTTTAATATCGTCCTTTAAAAGTTGAAAGGGCGAGCATAGAGAAAAACCAAGCAGTTCTATTTCATCAAAGGCATTGTCAATCCACGAATCTTCAAGGGCAGGTAATTTGTATTCCTGGGGCTTTACGTCAAAAAGTTCTTCAGTAGTTTTGTTTTGTTTAACCGGATTAACAAGCATGTGAACTTCCCACAGTAGTTCTTTTTTATTTTTTTCTGTGAAATTAAAAGCGCCTACTCTTACCAGTAAACGTATCTGTTCAATGGAAAGCGGAACACGCTTTATAAAATCGTAAAGATCTTTAAACACACCGTTACACTTGCGTTCTTCAACAATAGCGGCAATATTAGAATGCTCCAGCTCACTTATCATTCCTAACCCAAGGTAAATATCATTTCCAATAATGCGACAAAGCGCCGGACTGGTATTTACACACGGAGAAATTATTTTTGCACCGTGCATTCGTGCTTCATGAATATAAAGTTCGGTCCGATAAAAACCGCCACCGTTGTTAAGCGTTGCAACCATATATTCAAGCGGGTGGTAAGCCTTTAAATAAAGCGCCTGATAACTTTCAACCGCGTAACTTGCCGAATGTCCTTTTGAAAAAGCAAAATTCGCGAAGCTTTCTATTTGCTCCCATATTTTTTGTATCGTGTGATGAGAATATCCTTTTCTATAACAGTTATTAAAAAAGTTTTCTCTTACAAGATGAAATTCGTTCCGCTGCTTGAATTTCCAGCTCATGCCTCGCCTCAAATGATCAGCTTCTGCTAAGGTTAAACCGGCAAACTGATGAGCAATTTTTATCACATCCTCCTGGTAAACCATAACGCCGTATGTTTCTTTCATTATTTCATACAACTCAGGTAATTCTTTTCTCGCCTGTTCTCTTCTTTCTTCACTGCGGTAACGTAAAATATATTCGCGCATCATTCCGCTTTTTGAAACGCCGGGCCTGATAATGGAACTTGCCGCAACCAGTCGCAAATAATCATCGGCCTGTAGTTTTGCCAGAAGCATGCGCATGGAGGGAGATTCCACATAAAAACAGCCAATACATTTTCCCACACTCAATAATTTTTTAACCTCCTCGTCGGAGGTAAACTTTTCGATGTCGTGAATATCAATTTCAGTTTTTTTATTTTCCTTAACAATATCAAGCGCGTCTTTAATTTTTCCCAGTCCGCGCTGGCTTAGAATATCAAACTTAAACAATCCGATGTCTTCGGCTTCAAGCATGCTGAATTGTGTTGAAGGGTAACCTTTAGGAGGTAAAAAGGTGGCGCTGTAAGTGCTGATTGGTTCCTGCGAAATTAAAATACCGCTGGAGTGTACACTTAAATGACTTGGAAAACCATGAATTAGTTTGCCATATTGAAGTACAAGTTTACTTAAATGGTCAAGGTCTTCTATGCTTTTCGCGCTTTGAAGTTTATCAATTTCCTGAGCGGGCAAGCCAAATACTTTTCCAAGTTCTCTAGTAACAGCATCACTTTTAAATGTTGCATAAGTACCAAGTAATGCAACGGTATTTTTATCGTTTCCTTTTTCATTTTTTCCAAAACGCTCAAAAATGTAACGCGTCATATCATCACGGTCGGTCCATGAAAAATCAATATCAAAGTCGGGAGCATTGGCGCGGAACTCATTGATGAACCGTTCAAAATATAGATCGAGTTTTACCGGATCAACATCAGTAATTCGCAAAAGATATGCCACAAGACTGTTGGCGCCGCTGCCGCGTCCAACATAATAATAATTTTTATGCTGCGCGTATTTTACAATATCATGATTGATCAGGTAATACGAAGCGAAATTCATTTTTCCGATGATCTCAAGTTCTTTTTCCAGGCGAACAACAACATCAGCAGGCGGATTTACTTTGAATCTTGTTTTAAGTCCTTCAAACGATGCCCGCCGCAATACTTCAAGGTCTTCAGCGGCGCTACCGTATAGATCTCTCAGGTTTTTATTTTCAAGTTTGCCAAACTTAAAACCAACTTCGCAATCATTTAAAATGCGTTCGGTGTTTTTTATTATCTCAGGGTACGAGGCGAACGTGGCTTGTAGCTTTTCTTTTGGTAACATGATTTCATCCGGTACGGCCTGCTCATCAGCAGCAAGCTTACTTAATAAAACATTCTTATCAATAGCGCGCAAAAGCCGGTGAGCGTTGTGATGTTTTTTATGAAGAAAACTTACCGGTTGAAGAACAACCAATTTATGCTTATATATTTTTGCCGGTGAGAAAGGAAGGTTTGGAAGTTCCTTAGCCGCGATGCCGATGAATTCATTTTCACGCAATACCCATCCCTTGTATTTACTGAATGGATAGATGATATAAGAATTATGAAGCTCCGGCGCTACAGAATTAAAATCTGTTTGCGTGTGTAAATGTAAAGTCAGGTGTTCGTTGAGTTCTCTGTATCCCGGATTATTGCGTGCTATGCCGATATACTGTTGCGCAACTCCATTTCTGAAATCAATTCCGGGGATTACTTTTAATTTTCGCTGAGGTTTGTCTCCTGAAGTTATGCGAAGCGCATCAAGAATTGCCGATGTGTTATTGATGTCTGAAAGTACGAACCTGTCGTAGCCATTCCTTTCTGTCTCATCAAACAACTGATCGGGCGAAAGAGTGCCGTAGCAAAAGCTGTAATATGTATGGCAATTGAGGAGCATTTGTTTTCGTTATCCTATTTGCAAAATAAGAGAATAATTAGCTTGTTAATAGTTAAAAATAACCGGAGGAAATAAATAGAAAGAATCTAAACAATCGAATGTCATTAAGCCTATAGACCGATGCCAGTACCTTTCTTTTTCAACAAAAAGCCGGACAGTTTATGAGGCTCCGGGAGCCAAAATTAGGATTGATAGGTTGATGTTGATTCCTTCATAAAGAAACAACTATGAACAAATGTACAGGAATTGACATTTCAAAACAAACGTTCGGTTGCAGTATTACAACGAAATTAGTGCCAAAAGATTCTCATTTAATAATGAAAGCATTGTGCCGTATTTTTCCTTTGAGATCTTCACTTCGTTCGGGATGACAATAGGAACTCCCATTCAGGATGTTAGTAGGTTGCGGAATAATAAAAATAAAAAAGCGGAAACTTACTTTCCGCTTTTTTATTTTTATTAAATAAGTTCTGAGTTAATCATACGACAATCTCATCACCATCTTTATTAAAGAATTTAAACTCCATGAAGGCATAACTACTCATGGCTTGTACTTTTACCCACTGCTTGTGTTCAAAGTACCATTTCCATTGCTTGCTGCGTAAAAAGCCTCCTTTGCGGATAAACGCTTCAATGTATGGATGAACGTGAAGCGTAATATTTTTTTGGTTTTGCTCTTTAATAATAAAACGCAATGTGTTTTCAATCTGGTCAACAAACAGTAAGCTTGGTTGTACCTTACCTGTTCCACCGCAGCTGGCACAGGTTTCAAGAACTTCTACATTCACCTCAGGGCGAAGGCGCTGACGTGTGATTTGCACCAAACCAAATTTACTCGGGGGTAAAATATTGTGCTTGGCACGGTCGCTCTTCATTTCTTCCTTTAATGTATCGTAAAGAAGCTTGCGGTTTTCCTGGCTGCTCATATCAATAAAGTCAACCACAATAATTCCGCCCATATCACGAAGTTTGAGCTGGCGTGCAACTTCCTTTGCAGCCTCCATGTTAACTTCCATGGCATTTTGCTCCTGGGTATGATCGCTTTTTGCGCGGTTACCGCTGTTAACATCAAACACGTGCAAAGCTTCAGTGTGTTCAATAACCAGATAAGCACCGCTCTTCATGTGAACTGTTTTTCCGAAGAGGCTCTTGATTTGTTTCTCTATTCCAAAGGCGTCAAAAATTGGAATCTTGCCGGCGTATAGTTTTAAAATATCAAGCTTTTCAGGCGCAATTGTTTTGATGTAGGATTTAAGGTCTTCGTAAATTGTTTTATCAGCAACATGAATAGCGTTAAACGAAGCATTTAAAAAATCGCGAAGGATAGCGTTTGTTCTGTCAACTTCGCCAAGTAAACGTGTTGGTGGCTGAGCTTTTTTAAGAACGCGGAAACATTCGTCCCAGCGTTTAATTAAATCATTTAAATCGCCTTCAAGTTCGGCTACTGATTTATTTTCAGCAACTGTACGAACTATCACACCAAAATTCTTTGGCTTTATAGATTGCATTAATTCTTTAAGGCGGCTTTTTTCTTCGAAGTTTCTGATTTTTGAAGAAACTGAAATTTTATCGGAGAAGGGAATAAGCACCAGGTAGCGACCTGCGAGGCTTATTTCAGTAGTAATGCGGGGGCCTTTAGCACTGATTGGTTCTTTGGCAACCTGTACCAAAACGTTTTGGCCTGATTTAATAACGTCGTTAATCTTTCCGTCTTTTTTAATATCAGGCTCATTTTTAAAGTACATGAGGTTACTTGCGTTCTGCTTGCCGTTTTGCACAGACGTTACATACTTATTGAGCGACTGTGCCTGGGGACCAAGATCGAGATAATGCAGGAACGCATCTTTCTCATATCCAACATCTATAAAGGCGGCATTAAGGCCTGTCATAACCTTTTTGGCTCTGCCTAAATAAATATCGCCTACCGAAAATTGGGAATTATTCTTTTCGCGATGAAGCTCTACCAAGCGTTTATCGCTTAACAGTGCTATTACAACTTCGTTAGGCGTGGAATTAATTATCAATTCATAATTCACGCACGTAATATTTTTAGTTTATAAAATGTAGTACTTATAAAACCCAATAGGGGATAAGAGCCCGCTTCCATTCTTGAACAAATTGGGGTTTAATGAAAATAATAACCAAAAACGGAATAAGTGTTTACTCTCCCGTTTAAGGTTTAAGTGATAAGATAATCGCTATGGATTATTTTTTCTTATGACGATTTTTTCTCAAACGTTTTTTGCGTTTGTGAGTCGCCATTTTATGTCTTTTTCTTTTCTTTCCGCTTGGCATAAAACGATTTTTTTAATTGTTAATACTTATTTTTTTAATTGTTGTATATACTTGTTTACCTCTGCTTTTTCAGTAATATCAGTGGTTTTAGCACTATACTGTTCCAGCATTTTAATAGTTTGCTCCGTTTGACCCAGCTGCTGGTAAGCTTCAGCAAGGTGCAGGTAGGCTTCAATATAAGTACTGTCTATCTGCAAAACTTTATTGAACCTTGTAATGGCCTTATCAAGCTGACCGCTTTTAACCGAAAAAGACGCAAAGCTTAACTGGAGTTTTACATTGTTACTGTCGGTTTTTTCAATTTCCCTTAACATGGTAATACCTTCCATCGGATTTGAAGAGCCTTCAACAAAACACGAAGCCAGCATGATGCGGGCATCTGTATTGCCTGGTTCAAGCTTTAATCCTTTTGAGAAGCAGCGCATGGCGCTTTGGTAAAGCACAGGAATTTCACTTTTATCCTGAGTAAACTGAACAGCGTAATAATACCTGTTACCTGCTTTAAACCAGTCTTCGGCCTTATTGGAAACCATTGCTTTTTGCTCTATAGCTATAGAAGCCAGATCAGGGCGTTTTAAGCGGTTCCAGAAAAAGGCTACGCTATCATGCATTTTTGCCACCGTGAATTTTTCGAGGAGGGCCTTTTGTGAAGGTTCCAGGTTTTTGGCAGCCATGTTGGCGTAAACCTCAAGGCTGGCATTATTATCTGCCGAAACCATTGAAGTACTATGGTTATGCCCGTTGTCATCAATATGCTTTGGGGCAATTTTTGGAGCAATAAATAAAAGAACGGATATCAGTAGAGCGCCGCTAATTAAAAGTACCTGTGTTTTTTTAGCGCTCATTTATTGTTTAATCGTTGTTTTTTGGTTCTGGTTCAGCAGTTTTAACGTTACGTTTAACTCTCTCAGAAAATGTTTTAGCAGGTTTAAATGCCGGAATGTAATGCGCAGGGATTACAACAGTAGTATTTTTTGAAATATTACGACCTATTTTTTCAGCGCGTTTTTTTACTACAAAAGTCCCAAATCCACGTAAATAAACATTTTTACCTTCTATCATCGAATTGCGAATGGTTTTCATGAATGCTTCAACGGTGGCCTGAACAGCCATTTTCTCAATGCCGGTTTTTTCTGAGATCTCGTTAACAATATCTGCTTTAGTCATCTTACAAATTGTTTAAAATCAATTAATTGTATTTTAAAATGGGAGGCAAAGATACTATTTAAATTAAGAATCAGAAATTTTTTTACGATTTTATAGATAAGAAGTACTTTTACGGTCAATGGAGCACTGGTTTAGCAAGGGATTAAAGGCCTGGTACAGCATGAATAAACGCGATTTACCCTGGAGGCATGAATCAGACCCCTATCGCATTTGGCTTTCGGAGGTTATCCTTCAGCAAACCCAGGTGGCGCAGGGCCTTAGCTATTATCTTAAATTTGTAAAGAATTACCCAACCGTTTCGCATCTGGCCAAGGCCGCTGAGGATAAAGTCCTTAAGGATTGGCAGGGACTGGGCTATTATTCGAGGGCCAGAAATCTGCATGCAGCCGCAAAAGGCATTGCCAAAGAAAAAAAGGGCATGTTTCCGCGAACATTTGATGAGATTAAACAATTAAAAGGAGTTGGTGATTACACGGCTGCCGCTATTGCCAGTTTTGCATATAATTTGCCACACGCTGTTGTTGATGGAAATGTTTATCGGGTACTAAGCAGGGTGTTTGGTATTGAAACACCAATAGACAGCACTAATGGGAAAAGGCAGTTTAAGGAACTGGCCAGTGGATTACTGGATAAAAAAGATCCGGCAACATATAATCAGGCGGTGATGGAATTTGGCTCGCAGTATTGCAGGCCTGTTAATCCAGATTGCAGAAACTGCATATTCAGTGACCGCTGTTTTGCTTTTAAAACAAAAAGAGTGGATTTTTTGCCCTTGAAGGCAAAAAGAATCAATGTAAGAGAACGGTATATTAATTATGTAATTATGCTGGACAAGAAAAAGAACATAATACTTCAAAAACGGGGAGAAGGCGATATCTGGCAGGGATTGTACGAATTTAAATTGATAGAAAGCAACAAGCCCATGAAACAAAAAGACGTGTTAACACATTCATCAATAACAAGGGTAGGCAAGGAGTTTGATTTGCTGCACGAATCAAAGCTATATAAACATGTGCTAAGCCATCAGCGTTTGCATGCAAAGTTTTACGTATTGCAGTTTAATAAAGAATTTAAAAAACCGTTAACTTTTTGTAATAATAAAACAATTTCCCGCTATGCCTTTCCGAGATTAATTGAAAGATTTATTAACGACTATAAATTGACCAAATTATCATATTTTTGAGTATATTTATACGAGGTTGTCAATACTTTATTGAAAAGAAAAAACATTAAAAAAATTATCCCATGAAAAAACTTATTTTCGCATTTGCCGCAATTCTCATTGCTGTTAATTGCAATGCTCAGATTTACAAAGCCAAAGATGGAGGAACAATAAGCAGCTTTTTTTCAACTGCCCCTCTTGAGGATATTACAGCAACCAACAAGGGCGCTGTTGTTGTTATGAACACCAACACCAATGATATTCAGGTGCGTGTTACAATACAAAATTTTAAGTTTAAAAACGCTTTAATGGAAGAGCACTTTAACGAAAACTATATGGAAAGCCAGAAATTTCCGAATGCAGTTTTTAAAGGTAAAATCAATGAAAAGATAGATTACACAAAGGATGGTGAAGCAAAGGTTACAGTTACCGGAAAGATGGAAATGCATGGAGTAACAAAAGAAGGGACATACGAAGGAATTCTCGTAAAAAAAGGCGAAGAGATAACAATAAAATGTAAATTCAAGATTAAAGTTGCAGATTATAATATTCAGGTACCTTCATTATATGTGAAAAACATTGCTGAAGTGGTGGATGTTGATGTTACCAGTGTTCTTGAGCCTTATCAGAAAAAGTAATTTTACAGTTCGTATGATTTTTAGAAAGTCAGTATTAATTTTTTGTTTTGTTGTTTCCGGTGGCGTTGCCTTATCGCAGGAAGATTTATTGGATATGGTTGACGATAAAAAAGACGAAGGGCCAAAGAAAGTGTTCGCTACTTTTAAAACTTATCGTTTAGGAAACGCTTTAACTACTGAGCCGGTAAAGAAAAAACATTTAGATTTCAGAATTAGTCATCGTTTTGGAAACATTTATGATGATACAAAGCCCAATGCTATTAACGAAACATTTCAGAGTTATCTTGGATTTGATAACGCAAGCGACATTCGTACAAGCTTCGATTATGGATTAACCGATAACATCACGATTGGTATAGGCCGAAGCAAGATTAATAAAATGCTGGACGCGAGTGTAAAATGGCGTTTTCTAAAGCAGACAACTAATTTTTCGATACCGGTTTCGGTTGCTTTGTTTGCAGATGCCGGATATGTTCACGCGCACACTGAAGATATTTACGCAGGCATTGTAAAAGATTTTGAAACAAATGAGCTTCACCGGATAAATTATGTTACAGAGCTTATCATTGCCAGCAAGCTTAACGACTGGATTTCGCTGGAGATACTGCCAGCATACATTCACCGCAATTTTATAAAACAAAACACCAATATAAATAATAACGCCGAAGACGTAAATGGCTTCTTTACGATTGGATTTGGTGGACGTATAAAATTAACCAGGCGCATGAGTTTTATTGGCGATTTCTATTATAATACATCGCCTTTTTATAATAATAATCCGGCATATAAAAACCCACTGGCATTAGGTTTTGAAATTGAAACTGGTGGGCATGTCTTCAGCCTTTTCTTTACCAACGCATCTGGCCTGATAGAAAATAATTTCATACCTACTACCCGTGATTCGTGGGAAAACGGTCAGGTTAAATTTGGCTTTAGTATTTCGCGTGTATTTGCACTCTGAACGTGAGTTTATTGGAGTATCCGCACATATTTGAGGGACATCTGTTACCTAAGCATCATTCGTTACCCGAGATTAACCCTGGAACTGATCTTGTTTGGCCTTCAGTTTTTTTATTAGGTTGCTTGGTTCTATTGGTTATAATTAAAGTAACAGCGTTTCCAAAAGTAATTAAGCTTATTCAATCATGTTTTAACATGCAGGCCTGGAGACAGCTTGAAAGAGAGGAGTTTAATC
>Ga0255338_1001188_pt1 | contig 53288 bp, 44 predicted proteins | sample MeOH1_35cm_T4_19_FD_203715 | JGI IMG/M metagenome (GOLD analysis project Ga0255338, IMG submission 203715) | Sandy soil microbial communities from University of British Columbia, Vancouver, Canada - MeOH1_35cm_T4_195 | ecosystem: Engineered > Artificial ecosystem > Sand microcosm > Unclassified ... | reverse complement strand
GCAGCCTGCCCAGCGAAATCACTCGCTCGAGATCTTCCTCGATGCGCCCAACGAGCCCCAACCGTTCCATGTCCGCCACCCTCCTCGTTGCAGAGGGCAGGCATGACATCAGCGGAGTCTGACACGGAAGGGGCGAGAGACCGCCCTCAAGGGATGGGTGACCGCAGGTGCTCAACAGGGATGCCCGAGGGCCCAGGCAGGGCCTTCTCAGGGCTTGTTCATGGGGCTGGAGGTGGGGCGGCGCTCGGGAGGGAGGATGGGCACGTAACAGAGGCCCTTGAACATCTGGCCACTGAGAAGATCGCACGATCCGCGCTCACGAGAGAGCAGCTCCCAACAACCCCCGTTGAGGGAGAGCTGCCACTGGCGAGGGCAACGCCCCTTCTCATCCGGCCGCGTCTGCCCAGGCAGTGGCTTGGGAGGGCTGTCTTCGGCGATCGCCTCCTGGGGTGAGGGAGAGGGGGCTTGCTCCATGGACGTGGCCGCTGCCACCTCTGCGAGCCCCCCGGTTCCCGCATCCGGCGAGTCCACACCCGCTGGTTCGATGCAGGCGAGGGTGGTCTCCTCCAGGGGCTCACTGGGATCGCCCAGCCACGCCCACACGACCAGCGCCAGGCCCGCCGCTGCCAGGGCGAGCCGGGGCCAGCTCCGCCCGGTGCGCGGTTCCAGCGTCTCGTGCGGCCCGGCGCTCGGGAGTGGCGCAGGTGCGGGTGTTCCAGAGGACTTCTCCGTTGAGAGTGCCACGGGTGGAGTGGCCTGCCCGGCAACGCTCGATTCAGGGGGCTCCGGAGCGAAGAGTCTCGTGGCCTGCTCCAGCTCATCGGCCAGCTGCGCAGCGGTGCCACGCTCCTCGGGGTGCACCGAGAGCAGGCGCAGAATGAGGGCACGCAACTGTGGCGCAACCTGGGAGTCCTTCAGGAGCGCGGGGGGAGGAATGACGCCGCCCAGGTGCCACGTGCCGTGCTCGTCCTGGGAGGGCTCGGCCAGCTCCGGGTATTCGCCCGTGAGGAGCCTGCAAGCGGTGACTCCCAGGGAGTAGAGGTCATCGGCCGGAGCAGCGTGATAGTGGGCGGTGACATCTCTGTGGAATCGCAGTTCAAAGAGCCAGGACTCCGGGGAGCGGTAGGCCGGGGTGCCCGGGAACCACAGGGGAGGAGTGAGGGTGGCCGCACCCGCGTAGACGCCCGTGCCGAAGTCCATGAGCACGGCCCGGCAGTCGGAGCGGCGCACCAGCACGTTGTCCCCTTTAACGTCCCGGTGGACGGCCCCCTGTGCATGCAGGGCCGCGAGGGCGTGAGCGAGCTGGGCCATCCAGCACAGCACTTGCGCCTGCGAGAGAGGGTGAAGCCGGGCCTGGTCGTACAGGGGCACTCCGTCCACCCACTGCATGACGAGGAAGGGGTGGATCGTTCCGGCTGGAGACTGCCAGGAGCCCTGGCCCAACAGGCGGGGAATGCTGGGGTGGTCGCAGCGGGAGAGCAGCTCCACCTCACGGGTGAAGCGAGGGTCCGCCGGGAGCAGGGCCAGCTTGAGGGCCACGGGGGAGGCGCTCTCCGCCTGCACTGGGACGGCGCGGTAGACGGCGCCGTAGACGCCACGGCCCGCCCAGGCCTCGACGCGCCAGTCCCCGACCACCGTGCCTGGAGAAAGCAGGGCCGGGTGGAGTGAGACGGGGGACGGGCTGTCCATGGAATACCTCGAGGGGTGAGGGGGGCTGTTTGGGTCGCCCACGCACAGCCTACCTCTGGCATAGGGATACGTCAGCGAGTTGCAGTGTTCGCAGGTGAATGCTCGGCTCGTCCTGCAGTCCCATGGCCGGATTGCGCCCTCGTGCCAAGCATGGCCCATCCCGGGGCGGGGAGCGGCCGGACGCTTCCCCCACCCGGATCGGGCTGCGTGCCCGGGGGGCTTCGTTCCATGTTGAACCTTCTCGACCTGCCGCGGCAGGCGCTGTTCGATTTGCAATCACGGCTGCGCCACCACCCCATCGTCAACACGCTGCGGCATGTCTTGCCGGACAGCCTGACGCTGTCGAGCCCCGCGCCGCATGACCCCACCCTCGCGGATCCGGAGCGCGTGGAGGCCTACCGTCAGGCCATCGGCCGCTACGTGCGGCCCGGGCAGGTCGTCATGGATGTGGGCACAGGCGCCGGGCTGCGGACGCTCCTGGCCGCCCACCGCGCTCCCCGAAAGCTGTACGCCGTGGACCCCTCGCGCCACCTGGACACGGCGCGGTGGGTGGCCCGCCGCCACGGGCTGTCCGAGATGATCGACTTCGTGCGCGAGGACAGCCGGCGCTTCACCCCCCCCGAGAAGAAGGTGGATGTGTTGCTCCACGAGCAGATGGGGCCCGCACTCTTCGACCGGGGGCTGGTGTCGAGCCTCGTGGACCTGCGGACGCGGCTCCTGCGGCCCGGTGGGCGCATCCTCCCCCACCGCTTCGAGCTGTTCATCGAGCCCGTCCAGCTCCGCGACGAGGCCTGCCTCCCCTTCATCTGGAGCCAGCGCCTGCCCAGCGTGGACTTCAGCTGCCTCCAGACCCTGCGTGAGGCCATGAGCCCCTCGTACTTCACCCGGCTCATCCACTCCTACGAGGTGTCCCACCTGCTGTGCGAGCCGGCCCCCGTGCTCGTCTTCGATCTGGAGACCGTGCGGCCCGGGGATCTGCCTCGCCAGTTCCACTACACGCGGCCTGTCCAGCGTGAGGGGCGGCTGGACGGCTTCTGTGTCTCCTACCGGGCCGCCTTCGACGAGGACACCTCCTTCTCCGCCTCGCCCTTGCGGGGGCAGAACCCCGCACCGATGATGCTGCTGCGCGTGGACTCCCGCGCCTTCACCCGCAACCAGGCGCTCCACTTCGAGCTGGAGCTGCCGGAGCTGGAGGATGTCACCTCCTGGCGCTGGCGCTTCGACTGAGGAGGATTAGCTTCCCCGGGTGTCTCGCACGCTCTTCGTCCTCGTGATCCTGGGCTGGGCCGCTTCCGCCGGGGCCCAGACGTCCGCCCGCTCGCCCCGCACCCTCGGTGGCGGCGTGTGTGGAACGAGCAACTGGGTCTGCGTCGCCGAGTGCATCGACTCCAGCTGCATGGACCAGTGCCTGCGCGAAGGCTGCGAGCAGGCCCTCGGCCGGCTCCGGGCGTGTACCACCAAGGCGGGCTGTGCACCGGATGACACCACGTGCTCGGCGCGCGCATGCGGAGGGATGTGCCAGCGTGCCTTCGAGCCGGCACCCAAGAGCCCGGAGAAGGAGAAGCCGCGGCCGTGCGAGGGCTTCTCCGTGGAGAGCCAGGGCGCGCCTCCGAAGGAGGTGGTGGGGCGATGGGAGCTCTCGGCGGCCACCCTCAAGCCCGAGCCCGAGGGCTCTCCGGCCCGGCTCAACCCGGAGCCGCGCCCCGACTACGTGCGGACGCTGGAGGTGACTCCCTCCGGGTGCTTCATCCTTCGGACGAAGCTGGAGGACGCCACGCTCGGCCAGGGGAACTTCCTCGAGGTGCGCTCGTGGGGCTCGTTCGCGGTGACGAAGGACAAGGTGGTGCTCAAGCCGAAGGACGGGCAGGCCGTGGGCAAGGTGTGCGGCGCGCCTCGGGTCATCGGCCTGTCCAAGGGGAAGTTCCTGGGCCCGCGCTACACCTTCAGCGTGGAGAAGGACACGCTCACCCTCGTCGTGGATGATGCCTCGAAGCGCACCTTCCAGTTCCAGCGCACCCAGGCCGAGGACACGCAGGAGGCGGGCAAGCCGTAGGGGCGGGCAGCCCTCCGGGAAGTGTGCCGCCGTTCCAGGGAGACGGTGGCCGTCGCGTTGAAGTACTACTGGGCGTGACGATGGAACGGCTGGCGAGTGTCGATGCGGCGTGGCTCCGGATGGAGGAGCCCACCAACCTGATGATGATCACCGCGGTGCTCTGGTTCGATGAGCACCCGGACTGGGAGCGGCTGAAGGCCGTGCTGCGCGAGCGGCTGGTGGGGCGCTTCCCGCGCTTCCGGCAGCGGCTGGTGGTACCCGAGGGCCTGCTCCTGGCGCCCTACTGGGAGGAGGACCCGGCGTTCGAGCTGGAGGCCCACCTGAGCCACGCCGTGGTGCCGCCGCCGGGAGACCGAGACGCCCTGGAGGGGCTGGTGAGCCAGTGGATGAGCGTGCCCCTGGAGCGCTCGCGTCCCCTCTGGCAGTTCCACCTCGTGGACAGCTTCGGGAAGGGGGGCGCGCTGCTGGTGCGCATCCACCACACGATCGCGGATGGCATCTCCCTGGCGCGGGTGCTCCTGTCGCTCATGGACGAGGGCACGGGAGAGCACTTCACGCCGGAGCCCCCGGCTCGGGAGGGGCCGCCGGCGCCAGGGTGGATGAAGCTGTTGCGGGGGGCTCGCGCGGTGGCCTCGGGCACTCGCGCGGCGATCAAGCGGGGCGCGGAGCTGATCTCCGAGCCCATCCAGGTGGGGGACCTCGTGCGCGAGGGGGCCCGGGGGGCGGCCACGCTGAAGCGGCTGGCGCTGCTGTCCTCGGATGCACCCACGGTGCTTCGGGGCGAGCTGGGGAGGGTGAAGCGCGCCGCGTGGTCGGACCCCCTCCCGCTCGAGGAGGTGAAGGCCACGGGCCGCGCCATGGAGAGCACGATCAATGACGTGCTGCTCGCGGCGCTCACGGGAGGGCTGCGCCGCTACCTGGAGGAGCGGGGCGGGCCCGTGGAGGATCTGCGCGCCATCATCCCGGTGAACCTGCGGCCGCTGGATGCGCCCATCCCCCGCGAGCTGGGCAACCGCTTCGGGCTGGTGTTCCTGGACCTGCCAGTGAAGGAGGTGGAGCCGCGGCGGAGGCTCCGGCTGCTCAAGCAGCGCATGGACGCGCTGAAGCGCTCGCCGGAGGCCGCGTTGACGTTCGGCATGCTGGGGATGGCGGGCCTGGCGCCGTTGCCGGTGGAGCGGGCGGTGGTGGACGCGGTGGTGGCGAAGGGCTCGCTCATCATGACCAACGTCCCGGGTCCCCGGCACCCGGTGTACCTGGCGGGGACGAAGCTGGAGGGGTTGATGTTCTGGGTGCCGCAGACGGGCAAGGTGAGCCTGGGCGTGAGCATCTTCAGCTACGCCGGGCAGGTGACGGTGGGGGTCTCCGTGGATGCGGGGCTGGTGCCGGATCCGCACCGGCTGGTGGCCGACTTCCAGGACGAGCTGGCGGCGCTGGCCTCCGAGGCCTCTTCCGCGGGGAGCTCTTGATTCCCTGGCCGACACCCCGGGGAGGCGTGGCATCGTTGGGGGATGAGCTCCTCCCCTCGGCGCGCCCGGACGCTTCGTGCCCTGTCGCTGGGGCTGCTGCTCCTGGCGTGGCCAGCGGGCGCGGCGGAGCCCCCGCCTGTGGGCCTGGGAGCGCCCTGAGCGGCTCGACTTCATCGACCCGGCGCGAGAGGGAGTCGCCTTCCACGCCGCGACCTTCCAGCTCTCCGGGGAGGGGGTAGAGGCCTATCGCCGCCGCCAGCCGCTCGTGGTGCCTCCGGGCACGTACCGGGTGGCGGTGATGCGCCTCGAGGCGGCGCGGGGCACGGTGCCTGGCGAGGCCCAGCGTGCGCGGCTGGTGCAGCTCATCTCCGAGCAGGTGCGGCGGCAGGCTCCGGACGCCGTGCAGGTGGACTACGACGCGCGCGCCTCCGAGCGTCCATTCTACCGCGTGCTGCTCCAGGAGCTTCGGGCCGCGCTGCCCTCGCCCATGCGCCTGTCGATGACGGCGCTGGCGTCCTGGTGTCTGGACGACGGCTGGCTCGAGGGGCTGCCGGTGGACGAGGTGGTGCCGATGGTGTTCCGCATGGGCGCGGACTCGGTGCGGGTGCGCGCGGAGCTGACGCGGCGGGGAGGCTTCAACGGCGCACGGTGCCGTGAGAGCGTGGGCTTCGTGGTGGACGAGCCCCAGCCCTCGTTGCTGCCCGGGCGCCGCACGTACTGGTTCAACCCCCGGTCCTGGAGCGCCCAGGACCTGCAACGCCTTCGGGAGAAGTCGCCATGAAGCCCCTGTTCCAGCCAGCACGCTCCCTTCTGACAACTCCTACCCCGGTGTGTACGTGGGAGGGTGGAAGCAAGCCCGCGCCAAGCCCGCTGTTGGAGGAGGGCTCGGCCACGCTGCCGCCGCTGACGGTCCAGCGCCTGTCGGAGAACCTGCGGGAGGCGGCGCTGACCTTCGAGGAGTGGGCGAAGTACGCGCACCTGTCGCCCGCGAGCGCGGGGACCTTCTTCAGCGAGGGAGTGCCGCTGGCCCGGTTCAAGGACGCGAAGCTGCTGGCGGCGCTGGACGCGAAGCTGCGCCGCGAGGTGGTGCTTGCGGGGTGGGCCCGCGCGGTGCTGCTGGAGCGCTGGGAGGAGGAGAAGGCGCTGGAGCCGCAGGTGGAGCAGTTGGCGCCGGAGCTGGCGGGGGAGCTGGCGAAGGTGAAGGCCCGCGCGAAGCCGGACGAGCGCACGATGGCGGCCGTGCGGGTGATGCTCAAGTCGCCGGGGATGTCGCCCCTGGTGAGGCCCTATCGGAGCGCCGGGAGGTGCTCTCCGAGCGCGAGGCGTTGGGGAAGCTGGGCAAGTCCCCGGAGCTGCTCATCCGCTTCACGCTGGACTACGCCACGACCCACCCGGAGGACGAGCTGGTACCGGAGGCGCTGCACGAGTCGGTGCGGCAGACGCGCTTCGCGCGCAACTTCTGCGGCCCGTATGAAGAGGAGGACAAGGCACGCAGCGCCCTGTCGAAGCAGGCCTTCCAGCTCCTGCAGCGCAAGTACGCGAAGACCGAGTGGGCGAAGAAGACGCCCTACCACTACTGACGCGCTTCAGCTCCCGGCGACCTCGTCGTAGCCGCGGCCCTTGAACTGCAGCAGGCAGATCCCATGTCCGAAGGGATCCGCCAGGGGGGCGAGGCGGCCCCACGCCTGCTCCTTGATGGGCTGCTCCAGCACGGCTCCGTGAGCCTGGGCCCTTTCCACCGCAGCCTCGACATCGGTGACGACGAAGTCCAGGTGGACGGGCGTCCAGTGACGGCGGTAGTCCCGCTGGGAGGAGGAGTTCGGGCTGGGCTGACTTCCCGCGGGCTTGGCGAGGATGTCGATCGGGGCCGAGGCGCCGAGCAGCTCCGCGCCGCTGTCGCCGAACCGGCGCCCGAGCTTCAGCCCGAGCACCTGTGTGTAGAAGGCGATCCCCTTCTCCAGATCATCGACGTCGATGCAGACGCGCAGCTCGAGCATGGTCCTGGGACTCTACCGTTGGTTTCGCCTGGGCAGGCCTGCTTGGGTGGTTCTTTTCTTCACGGGGCACTGCTCTCTAGCGTGAGGAGGATGAACATCCTGACTCCGGACTCAAGAGGCCCACGTCTGGTGAGGTGGCTCGCGGTGCTGCTCATGCTTGGCGTGGCGCTTGCGGGCTGCGCGGCGGGGCCTGGACCCGCGGATGGCTGTCCCTTCGGCGTGGGATGCGCGGAGCTGCAAGCGCATCGAAGAAAGATGCGAGCCTTTCAGCAGCGGCGAGAGGTGTCGGCGCAGAGGAACGAGCCACCGGCAGGGACATGGTGGGTGGAAGGCGACGCGCGGCCTCGCTACCTGGAGTTCATCCGTGAGCAGGAAGAGCGGCTGAGCCGTGCCAAGGCGCCGGAAGAGGAGAAGAAGCTGGAACAGGCGGCGCTCTCGGACTTGAGGAGCTGGGTCCAAGGCCAGAGCGAGGCCACGCTGCGGCGGCGCATGCCCATCGAGGTGTATGTGGACCTGAAGCTCGCTCGCAAGCAGCGGGAGCGCGAGGAGGCTGAGCGCCAGGCCGCGGTGGCCGCGAAGCTGGAGGAGTTCTTCGACTGCTGGGCGGAGAGGCGGTGGGCTGACGCTGCTGAGGAGCGCGTGCGGCTCGTGGCACCCCGGCACCTGCTGACCGAGCACCCGCTGCGCACCCAGTCCCTGGATGCGCTCACGGGCGCGGTGCTGGATTGGGCGCTGACGCACTCGCAGGACCCGGAATTCGTGCACAAGAGCCCCACGGACGTGGCGCTCTACCTGCTGGCGCGGCGGAGCGCCCTGGCCACCGCCATTGAACTGGGGCGCTCGGCCTCGCCCCACCTGGACTACACACCTCTGCCGGATACGAGCCCTCCTCCCGAAGAGCTGGTGACGGAGCTCCTGGTGGGTCTCACTCCCGGAATAGGGGACGCGACGGACGCTGCCGGCTTCGTGTTCGGCTACAGCGTGACCGGCCGCGAGCTGGACGCAAACGATCGCTTGCTGTGCGGTGTGGCGACACTGCTGCCCTTCGTCTCAGGGCGCGCGTTGTCTGGCGCAGAGTGGGTGGACCGGGCGGCGCTGGTGACAGGACGGAGCCTGGAGGAGATCCGGGTGTTGCAGCGGGTGGCCTCTCACCTCCGCCCCGAGGAGGCCGCTCACGTGGATGGCTTGATGCGGCGGGTGGCCCGAGGCGGACAGTTGAGCGAGGAGGAGGTGGCCTTCCTCAAGAGGGTGGCGGCCGGGTTGGAGAAGCCGCTGCTCGAGGCGGCCAGCGCGCTCCGGCAAGGCGGCAAGGTGCCGCTGGTGGGGTCTCGGCTGGGCGAGGCGGGAGTCCGGCTGGAGCCTGGCACCGCTGAGCACATGGCAGCGGCCTGGGTGGATTATCAGTTCCGCCACCCGGATAAGTACCCGCGCTTCCGCTTCGCCATCGATGAGGATTGGCGCAAGAAGTACGAGCTGATCCTCAGGAACAAGGAGGCGGGGGGCGGGTTCGAGCTGGAGGTGTTGAAGGTCCGTGGCCAGGAGAAGAACCGGGCGTTGATGATGCCGCCGCCGGGAAGCGACGCGCAGGGCTTCATTCCGGACGCTGTACCCGGCAGCCCCACGCTAGGGGAGCTCGTGTGGGGGCAGCCCTATCACTTCATTGAGGCGAAGGCGCGGAAGGAACTGTCGCTGGGAGGTAACCTCGAAGCGATGCTCAACTACGTGCGCGACTACGGCGGACACCTTGAGCTGTGGATTCGCTCGGCCAAGCATGCCGACGGTCCAACCTACCTCACGAAACCGCTTCAGAGGCGGCTACAAGATCTGCAGAGCCGTGGCAGAGCCAGCATCCGGTACTATCCACCCTGAGAGGTCACTGCCCCTTGATGCACCTGACGACGTACTTCAGCCTGCCACCCGGCGTGCCAAGGGGCTCTGTGGTTCGTGAGTTCCTTCAGCGCATCTTTGAAGAGTACCGCTGGTTCCGGCCTGTCAGATATGGAAGGGCTTCCCTTCCTGGGCGACTCGACCCGGATCGTATCGACTTCGATGCACTGGTGGGGCTCTACGAGAGGTCTTGCGACATCACCGTGACCGCACGTACCGATCGCGACTTCCTCATTATCTTCCCGTCGAAGGCGGATGACCCTCCCTTTACAGGGAGAATCACCTGGGCGACCTCCTCCACAGAGGCCAAGAAACCCTCATGGCGGGCCGCGCACCTGCGGCAGGTTTTCGAGGTCATGAAACTGCTGGGCTCTCCCCTGGCCTGGGCTGGCGTGGATAGCGATTTGGATGCGAAGCAGCAACGGCGAGTGCCGGACCCCAACGGGCTGTCAGAGTTCGAGACGCACACTGTGCGTGACTACAGCGAAGGGCTGGCGGGGGTGCTCTGGCGCAACTTCTTCGGGCCGCCCTTCGTCCGAATGTTCGGCGAGCGGCTGGCCACGCTCCCCAGCGAGCTGAAGCAGGATCTGGGCGACGGCATCGTCCTGGTGCAGCCCTATGAACTGCCTGGCCAGGCCGGAACTCCAGAGGGAATCGAGTGTGAGCGCCAGATCATCACCCACCTCGGGCCTGAGTGCTTCTATGATCACGAGCACCACATCAAACCTACTCGGCGCCCGGAACTGCCACCGGTCGCGTAGGTCTCGTCATACCAGCCCGTACTCCTCGAGCTTGTTGTAGAGCGTGCGGCGGCTGATGCCCAGCAGCCGGGCCGCGAGCGTCCGGTTGTCTCCGGCGCGCTTCAATGCGTCCAGCAGCGCCTGCCGCTCCGTGTCCCGGCGCTGGGACTCCAATGTCTTCGGCTCGCTCCCCGTCGCAGCCGCTACCGGTGCGGCCGTGCTCGTGGGCACGGCCTGAGCACTCGTGGGCATCAACCCCGGCTGCCGTGCCAGCTCGCGCGCCACGTCCTCGCCGGTGAGGGCCGGGCCGTCCGACAGCACCACCAGCCGCTCCATGAAGTTCTGCAGCTGGCGCACGTTGCCCGGCCACGGCTGGGCCTGCAGCGTCTGGAGCGCGTCCAGCGCCAGCGTGAAGGGCTGACGCCCGTTGGCCTTGGCGTGCACCTCCAGGAAGTGCCGGGCCAGCGGCTCGATGTCCTCCGGCCGCGCCCGCAGCGGTGGCAGCCACACCGGCACCACGTTCAGCCGGTAGAAGAGGTCCTCGCGGAACTCGCCCTTCTTCACCATCTCCTCGAGCGGCCGGTGCGTGGCCGCCACGAAGCGCACGTCCACCTTCAGCGTCTGCGTGCCGCCCAGGCGCTCGAACTCGCGCTCCTGCAGCAGCCGCAGCAGCTTCACCTGCACGTGCAGGGTGATGTCGCCAATCTCATCCAGGAAGAGCGTGCCCCCGTGGGCCAGCTCCACCCGCCCGGGCTTGCGCGTGGCCGCTCCGGTGAAGGCGCCCTTCTCGTAGCCGAACAGCTCGCTCTCCAGCAGCGTCTCCGGCAGCGCCGCGCAGTGCAGCTTCACGAAGGGGCCACTCCTCCGCGGGCTGGCGTCGTGCACCACCTTCGCCGCCAGCTCCTTGCCCGTCCCGGACTCGCCGCGCAGCAGCACCGTCGCCGTGCCCGCCGCGGCCCGCGTCAGCAGCGCCTCCACCTCGGTCATCGCCGCGCTGCGCCCCACGAAGGCGCTCGTCTTCAGCGGTGACGGAGAGCGCTCGGCCTCTCCCTGCGCGCGCAGCAGCGCCTTGCGGATGGTGAAGAGGATCTCCTCCCGGTCGAACGGCTTGAGGACGAAGTCCGCCGCGCCTGCCTTCATGGCCTCCACCGCCATGGGCACCGTGCCGTGCGCCGTCATGAGGACGATGGGCACGTCCGGGTACAGGCGCGTCACCTCGCCGAGCAGCTCCAGGCCGTTCATACCCGGCATCCGCACGTCGCTCACCACCACGTCGATGGGCTTCTGCCCCAGCAGGCCCAGCGCCTCCGCCCCGTTCTTCGCCGTGTGCACGGTGAGCCCCGCCTGCACCAGCAGCGCGCCGAGCACCTTGGCCACGGCGGGGTCATCGTCCACCAGCAATACGCTTCCCTTCAGGGGCTCGGCCACGGTGCTCCTTCTCCTGGGGCGGCAATGCCCTCGGGCGCTCCCGGGGAGGGCAGGCGCAGGCTCACGATGGTACCCCGCCCCTCCCGGCTCGTCAGCGACACCTCGCCCCCATGCGCCTCCACCACCCGCCGGACGAAGGCCAGCCCCAGCCCGCTCCCCGAGGACTTGGTGGTGAAGAACTCGTCAAAGGCCCGCTCGCGGGTGCGCGCGTCCATGCCCTCGCCCGTGTCCTCCACGCTCACCACCACTCCCGCTCTGTCCGTGCTCTCACGGTGAGTGCGGACCGTCAGGGTGCCCCCCTGGGGCATGGCCTCGCAGGCGTTGCGCACCAGGTTCTCCAGCGCGTTGGCCAGCAAGTCATAGTCCCCCGAGCACTTCGGCAGCTCCTTCTCCAGGGTGCGCTCCAGCTTCACGTTGGAGTACCCGGTGAAGGCCTGGAGCGACAGCACGTCCGCCACGAGCTGGTTGAGGTCGAGCGGCATGGGGAGGGGCTCCACGCGCCCCAGGCGCTGGTACGTGCTCACCACCCGGTCCAGCCGCTCCACCTGCTCCAGCAGCAGGTCCAGGAAGTCTCCCTTGTCGTCCCAGGGACGGCCCTGCGCGTGCTCCTCCTTGAGGAACTGCGCGGCGCCCTTGAGCGCGGCGATGGGGTTCTTCAGATCATGCGCCATCTGCGCGGAGAAGCGGCCCAGGGTGGCCAGGCGCTCCAGGCGCTCGCGCTGAGTCACCAGGGCGCTCACGCCCCGGCGCGCGGCGGCCAGCAGGGCGAAGGTGATGGCGGCGGTGCCCACCACCAGGGCGCCCTGCTCGGCGGCGAAGAGGCGGAAGACGATGAGGTAGGCCAGCACGCCCACCACCGCGAGCGTCACCGCGTACAGCGCCGCGCCGCTGGACACATCCTTGCCGAAGAGCTGGAAGCGCAGGGCCACGGTGGCCATGACGGGCAGGCCCAGCAGGGTGCCCAGGGTGCCGAGCCGGGGCACGTTGAAGCCCAGGTCCGCCATCAGGTCCGTGCCCGGCAGCGCCACCAGCAGCACCAGCCCCAGCAGCAGCAGGCCGGTGCGGATGCGCTCCTCCAGGCTGGGGGCGCGGCGCAGGTGGAGCACCAGCAGTCCCCACCCGACGCCCAGCAGCAGGGTGACGAGCGCCATGGTGAGGCGGGAGAAGGTGAGCGAGGTGGCGCGCACGGCCACCCACGGCGAGCCCAGCGCGGACAGGGCCACGGCGGCGAAGAGGCCGAAGAGGGCGTAGGTGAAGTAGACGACCCCGGCGAAGCGGCGGCGCTGGCCCGTGAAGGCGAGGATGAAGTGCACCGCGCAGGGGGCGGTGGTGAGCGTGGCGCCAAGCGCGGCGAGCCGCCAGCCCTCTTCACTGGAGACGGCGTAGGCGAAGTGGGCGAAGTTCCAGGTGGACAGCGCGATGGACAGCAGGGACAGGGGCAGGGCCAGAGGGCTCTTGCCCACACGCGCCAGGGCCAGCCCCGCCAGAGCGAGCTGCCCCGTACATGCCGCGAGGCTCAGCCATGCGGACTCGTTCATCTCCTGCTCCTACGGTCTGCGAACAAGCCCTGCTCCCTCGTAGCCAACGCTCCAGGGCCGTCTCGGCGAACCCAGGGGCCGGCTCAGAGCGCGCCCAGCCGCCGGGCCCGGGAGGGATCCACGGCGGCGGCCTCCCAGCGGCGCACGGCGACCTCGCGCTCGGACTCGGGGGCATCCGCGTAGTAGCCCAGCGTGTCATTGAGCGCGCGGCTGAGCTCCTCGATGGCCGCCAGCCGCACGTCCAGCTCCCTGTGCCGCAGCGCCACCACGAGCCAGTCCGCCCGGCGGCGCGTGCGGTTCTCCGCCCACCACGACGTCCACTGGCGCGGCTGCCGGCCAAACGTCGCGCGGGTAATTTCTCGCAGGGCCTCTGCGGCGGCCTCGGCGCACATCTCGTCGTCGCTGCCCGTGAGGTTGATGAGGCCCTCGATGGCCTCCCGATCGTGCAGCGAGCCCAGGGCCCGCGAGGCCAGCGAGCGCCGCAGCGGATCCCGGTTCGTCAGCTCCTGGCGCAGATCCCTCATCGCCGCGTCGAAGCGGGGCAGGTGCCTGAGCGCGGAGGCCGCCACCCGCGCGGCGCTGGAGATGTCCGGCTCGAAATCGAAGAGCCCGCGCAGCACCCCGTCCACCAGCTCCACGTAGGCCAGGTTGCCGGCGGTGAGCAGCGCGAAGTAGCGCGTGTCCGGATCCGCCGAGTCCAGGAGCGGTGCCAGCGCCTGCGCCGCGGGCCGGCCCAGCCGCGACAGCGCCGCGGGGATGGGGCCCAGCTCATCCGCCTCGGGCAGATCCACCACGGGCAGGCGGCTCCAGGCCGTGGGGCCCGGGAAGTTCGCGGCCAGCATGCGCGCACTGGCCTCGGGCGTGCGGGCCAGCTCGGCCATGGCGCCGGTCCGCTGGGCGGCATCCGGGCCGGTGAGGCGCTTGAGCAGCGGCGCGAAGTCCGGGGGCGGGCGCTCCTCGCTCATCACCCGCGGCGGCATCGTCGCGGCACGCCCCAGCGTCCCGCTGGCGCGCCCGAAGAAGGGGCTCCACCCCAGGCCCGCCACCACCGCGGGCGCGGGGGCAGGGGCGACCGCGGGGGACGTCCCCAGGGCCTCGGCGAGATCCGGCGCGCGCAGCTCCGTCATCCGCTGCTTGCGGAAGAGGATGAGCTCCTGGAAGCCGCTCGGCAGGTCCTGGCAGAAGAGCATGAAGTCGGACATGCGCCGCTGGCTGATGGGCTTCTGGCCGCAGTCGCCGTACAGCAGCGCCACGAGCCGGCCTCGCACCTCCACCGGGTAGAGGAAGATGGCGCGCGGGGCCTGCCGGCCGAAGAGCTCCAGGTAGTGCTTGCTGAGCGCATCCGGCGGGAGGGGGCCCGCGTAGCTGCCACGGGTGACGGCGATGGTGCGGAAGACGCTGCTGGCATCGAGCGGGATGGACACCTGCGAGAGCTGCTCGCCCGTCATGCCGTCGCCCCGCGCCTCCCAGCCTCCCGCGGTGCCGCGGACGATGGCGAAGGCGGCTACATAGTCGAACGTGCGGCGCCCGAAGCGCAGGGCCACATCAATGAGGCGATCCCTGTCCCGGGTCGCGTCCTTCAGCGCGGCACGCGCCTGGGCCAGCGTCCAGTCCGGCACCTCCTGGCCCGAGGCGGGTGCGGCGGGCTTCGGAGGCTGAGCCTGGGAAGCTCCGGGCGCGAGCGCGGTGATGGGGATGGGCGCGGTGCTGGGCGCCGGAGCCGCGGTGGGAGTGGGAGCCGGAGTCGCGGTGGGAGCCGGAGCCGGAGCCGGAGCCGCGGTGGGAGCGGCAGCCGGCGTGGGCATCGGGAAGTCGGGCTGCGTCGGCGTCCGGCGCGGGGGAGGAATCGCGGGTGCCGGGTTGCTGAAGACGAGGAACTGCGGCTCCTTCGGGATGGCAGGGGCCGGCGTCTGCGGGAAGCCCGGCTGGGTCGTGGGAGAGCGCTGCGGCGTGGCCCCGAGGGTGGGAGAGACCGGTGGCGTGGGCTGCGCTCCCGCGCCTGCGGCCGGGGCCGCCGGAGGATGAGCCGTGTTGGAAGCCGGAGCCTGCGGGGCCGGCATGTTGAGGCGCAGCGGCTCGCGGCTGTAGGCCGGCGGTGGGGCCGAGCCGGACGCGGGCGTGGCCGCCGGGCGCGCGGCGCTCGGGGCCTGAGACGCCGCGGGAGCACTGGCCGGCATGTTGAGGCGCAGCGGCTCGCGGGTATAGGCCGGCGGGGATGAGCTGGCCGCGGGCGTGGCCGGGGCTGCCGGGCGCGCGGCGGCCTGGGGCTGCTGCGGAGCCGCGGAGGCACCCGCCGACATGTTGAGGCGCAGCGGCTCGCGGCTGTAGGCCGGCGGCGGGACCGAGCTGGGCACGGGAGCTGCCGCCGGGGCCGCGGAGGGGGCGGGCGCGCTGGGCGGGGGGCTCTCGCCCTCCTTATCGAGGGGAACGGGCTCCGAGGCCACCGAGCGAGCCATCCGCTCCAGTGCGGCGGGCGTGAGCGCTCCCTCTTCCTCCTCCATGGCCTCGGGCGGAGGCGGCGGGGGCGCCGCGGGGGCGGAGGGCACCAGCGTGGGGGCGGAGGCCGCGGGCGGCTTGTTGACGGCGGCCAGGAGGCTCGCGAAGCGCTCGGACAGCGGCTGCTTGTAGACGGAGGAGATCCACTCGCGGACGCGGACCTCGGTGGCCACCCAGAGCTCCAGCGGCTTGCCGAGGAGGAAGCCCACCTCGTCCAGTTCCTTGCGCGGCACCGGGAAGCCGCAGGCCACATGGAGCGTGTTGCCGTCCAGCGACAGGGGCACCACGCACAGCCGCTCGGCGATCTTGGGCGGGATGAAGGTGGCGACCTCGGCGTTGGGCTCGAAGTCCGCGAGGTTCACGGGGCGGAAGCCGGAGGCCTCGCCCAGCAGGTTGAGCAGGTCGGCCTCGCGCAGCCGGCCGGTCTCCAGCAGGACTGTGTCGATCAGCCCGCCCTTGGCCTGCTGTTGGCGCACGGCGGTCTCCACCGTCTCCTGGGGAAGGAGGCCGCGCGCAACGAGGAGTTGGGCGAGTCGGGCAGGCATGGGGGACGCGGCATCTTACGGCCGCGGCCGCAAGGCACAATGACGCTGTGGATCAGCTCGGTTGAACGACGAAGGTGGACGTCAGCTTGTCATGCAGAGTCTGCCCGCGTCTGTCGAACAGAGCCATCCAGAAGCCTCCGAGGAAGAGGCCGAAGGAGACGACGGAGAGCAGGGCCCGGACGATGGCTCGCGAGGGAGCCGGGGCCAGGCCGTGGGTGTCCACGAGCCGCAGCCCCAGCAGCAGGCGGCCGAGCGTCCGGCCGTTCCACAGGAAGGCGGCGACGGCACAGTACACCGTCGAGAGCACCAGGAGGAGGATGATCCCCGGCAATAGCACGGATTTCAGCGCATGCATCCAGGCCGCGATCGAGTCGAGGGGGGTGATCCCCTGGGACGACGGCGACTTCACGCCCGCGATGGACGAGGCGAGGAGGATGTAGAGCGTGGCCACCCCGACGATGGCGGTGGTGTCGATGGTGAAGGAGAGCAGGCGCCGCCACAGCGAGGCCGGGCGCGCGTGGACCTCCTGAACCCCCTCGGCGTTTCCGGGCGCGGCGCCCAGCTGGGAGCGCGCCTGGGCAGGGGCAGGGGCCGCGGAGGGCTCCGCCGTGCGCGGCGGGACCGGGGGGATCGGAAGGCGGGACGGAGCCGCGAAGGTCACCACCTCGGCGGGAGCTGGCACCTGGCGTGCGGCTGGGGAGGCGTCAGAGGCCGGAGCGTCCGAGGGCGGCCTGGCCGTGAACGGCGGATTCCCAGGAGCGGTCGTATCCGGATCATCCAGGGGCGCCCGAGCGGAGACAGCCGGTGCCGGGACTTCAGGCGCCACGTGCGCAGAGGCGGAGGCGGTCCTCGGCCTGGGCACGCCGGGCAGCGTGTCGGGCAGGGTCTCGTCCGGATCACCCAGGAGCACCTGCGGGGAGCTCGTGGGGACCGCGACCCCGGAGGGGCCACGCGGGGCCGCGTGAGGGGGCGGGCTCGCCTGGGGCGCCGCCATCGGAGCGGGGATGGGCAGCCGCTGCGGCGGCGGCATGGAGGGAGGCGTCGCGGCCACCTGCGCCGCGGGCATCGGAGCCGGGGTCTGGAGCCGCTGCGCCGGACGCATAGCGGGAGGCACTGCGGCGGTCTGGGTTGCCGCGGGCATCGGAGCCGGGGTCTGGAGCCGCTGGGCGGGCATCGGAGCCGGGGTCTGGAGCCGCTGGGGGGCGGGCATGGCCGGAGGCGGCGGCGCCACGTGGACCTGCGGCATCATGGGAGGTGTCTGGCTCCGCTGCGGCATGGCGGGAGGAGGCGGCGAGCCCAGCGGCGGCGTGGCATGACGCGCGGGCATCATCCCCGGGGGGGCGACGGCGGGGCCGCGCTCCAGATCCGCGAAGGTGGGGACTGCGGCGCCGGACACCGCGGGGGTGCTCTCCGGGGTGCGGCTGCGGCGGTCGATCTGGATGTCCTTGTCGAGCAGGCTGGGCACGCCCGGGACGGCCGGGTGGCTCGCGGCGGCGGCGCAGGTGGGGCACTCCCCCACAGGCGGCAGAGCGGCTCCGCATTTCAGGCACTTGGACAACGCATCCTCCAGGTAGCGACGGCAGGTGCTACATGAAAGGACGTCCCTGCTCCTGGAGCAAGAAAAGCGCGAGCCCCCGCGGTTCCTTGGTTGAGGAACCGTCAGGGGCTCACTCCCTCGCGTCAACCCCTCCGTTGAGCAGGGGACGTGTGGGGTACCTCACACTCAGGCATGGATGCGGCGCCGGCCCGCGGCTCCGACCAGGAGGAGCACGGCGATGGCGCCCACCACGGACATCAACAGCCCCGTCGGGTGCAGATCGAAGAGGCGGCCATCCCGCACGAAGAGCGAGCCGATAAGTCCGCCCACGAGCGAGCCGACCATCCCCAGCAGCGTGGTCGCCAGGAGCCCCATGCTTTGACGGCCCGGCAGGATGGCGCGAGCGATGAGGCCCGCGATGAGACCGATGATGATGAAGGCAATGATCCCCATGAAGAGTTTCTCCTTGCGCGAGGGCCTCAGGTGGCCCCGGACGGAGGAAACGTAGGAATGGCGACGCGGGGGCGGCAGTCTGGTGCGAGAAGAGCGCCTGCTCTCCTGGCTGCTACCCGAGTTCTCCATCCAGGTGGGCCATGACGGCGAGAGCCGCCAGCGCCGCCGTCTCCGTGCGGAGGATGAGCGAGCCCAGGGTGACGCCGCGCGCGCCCAGGGCCACGAGCGCCGCCACCTCCTCGCGCGCGAGCCCTCCTTCGGGCCCCACCACCAGCGCCACGGGAGCTCCGGGAGCGCAGGCGCGGAAGGCCTCTCCGAGGGGGACCGCGTTCTCCTCCTCGTCCAGCACCAGCAGCGCCGTGCCCGGGGCGAGCGCTCGCGCGGCCTCCAGCAGTGGCCGCGGCGTGTGGACCCGGGGCACGTCGCTGCGCCGGCACTGGCGGGCGGCCTCCTCGACGATCTTCGTCCACCGCGTGGTGCGCTCCTCGGCGCGCTTGGGCTCCAGCTTCACCACGCTGCGCTCGGTGGCCACGGGGTAGAAGGCGGCCGCGCCCAGCTCGGTGCCCTTCTGGAGGACCCACTCGAGCTTGTCTCCCTTGGGCAGCCCCTGCAGCACGCTCACCGCGCGGCGGGGAGGCGCGGTGCGGGCGGGCCCCAGCGAGAGGAGGACCTCCTGCGCGTCCACGCGGGCGACGCGCGCCTCGAAGGAGCGGCCCGTGCCATCGAACACCTCCAGCGAGGCGCCCTCGGTGAGCCGGAGGACGTGGAGGAGGTAGTGGCGGCGATCGCCCGAGAGCACCACCTCGGCGAGAGGGTTCTCCGGGACTGGGACGAAGAGGCGGACCACGCGGGGGTTCCCTCCAGGGAAGCTGGCTGGCAGGTGCACGACTTCAGCAGGAAGCCGCCGCTCCCACCAGCGCCTGCTCCACGCGCTGGGGTGTGGTAAGGCCGTGCCGTCCATGGCCATGCTCTCCGTCGAGTCCACCCGCTCCGGCATCGTCGAATCCGTCCACCGGGTCTCGGTGTCCGTCACCGACGCGTCCGGACGGCGGGTGGCCTCCTCGGGGACTCCCGAGCTGATGACGTACTGGCGCTCGGCGGCCAAGCCCTTCCAGGCGCTGCCGCTGGTGATGGATGGGGCGGCGGAGCGCTGGGGCTTCGGCCCTCGGGAGCTGGCGCTGGCGAGCGCGTCCCACTCGAGCGAGCCCGTCCACCGCGAGCGGGTCGAGGCCATGCTGCGCGCCTGCGGGTGTGAGGAGGGGCAGCTCGCCTGTGGGCCGCACCCTCCGCTCAGCGCGGCGGTGGCCGAGGAGGTGGCGCGCGGCGGGGTGAAGCTGACGCCAAAGTGGAGCAACTGCTCGGGCAAGCACACGGGGATGCTCGCGCTGGCGAGGCACCACGGCTGGCCCACGCAGGGCTATGAGCGCGCGGGCCACCCGGTGCAGGAGCGCATCCTCGCGGAGGTGCGCCGGTGGACGGGGCTGGCGCAGGGCGGCCTGCACCTGGGCGTGGATGGCTGCACGGCGGTGTGCTTCGCCCTGCCACTGAGCGCCATGGCCACGGCGTACGCGCGGCTGGGCACCTCGGAGGAGGAGGAGGCGCGGCGGCTGCGCGAGGCGATGTGGGCGCACCCGGAGCTGGTGGCAGGCACGGGGCGGCTGTGCACGGAGTTGATGACGGCGTGCCGGGGCACGGTGCTGGCCAAGGTGGGCGCCGAGGGCGTCTACAGCGCGGCCCTCCCGGCGCTGGGGCTGGGCGTGTCGCTCAAGGTGGAGGATGGGGATGGACGGTGCTCGCCGCCCGCGCTGCTGGCGGTGCTGCGGCAGGTGGCCGCACGGCTGGGAGTGGGGCTGACGCTGCCGCTGGAGGGGCTCGGGCCCCACGCGGAGCCCGTGCTCCGCAACACGCGCGGAGAGGCCATCGGCTCCCTGCGCGTGGCGGGCGAGCTGCGGTTCCACTGAAGTCCTCGAGAGACGAGTCGTGGCCATTCTCAGCATCGACAGGAAGAGGAAGCGCAAGCCCGGCACGGAGACGACGGTGGCCCGCTTCCAGCTGGCGCGCGCCAACCAGGAGCAGGTGCTGGCCGAGGGCGCGCTGCTGGGGGAGAAGACTGTCTCCGTGGTGCGCCTGGCGCTCTTCGCTCTCATGGGGGTGAGCCAGAGCGGCATCGGCCGGCTGTCCGGCGAGCTGATGGAGCGGGACGAGGTCCGCCTCTGGATGGTCCGGGGCTACATGGCCTTCGCGATCATCGCGTTCCTCATCCTCCGGCGGCAGAAGCCCGACGCGCACCGCTCGCGGTGGATGCCCGTCCCCACGACGATCATCGATGTGGCCTTTCTGGTGGCCATGACGTGGCGGACCTTCGTGCTGAGGGGGCAATTCACGGAGGGCATGTTCGCCGCGGGCGCCGCGGCGGTGCTGGCCTTCTCGGTGGTGCGCCACAGCGTGCTGCACGTGGTGCTGTCCACGGTGCTCACCGCGGGGAGCTATGTCTTCCTGAGCTGGCTGACGGGGAACTTCACCTGGACGCAGTCGAGCTTCGTGGTGGGCTGCTTCATCTCCCTGGGGTTGATGCTGGGGTGGACGAACCATGCGGTGCGCTTCATGTTCCTGGATCTGCGCCGGCGCGAGAACCTCTCGCGCTTTCTGCCGCGCCAGGTGGTGGACCGCGTCATCGAGTCGGGCGAGACAGCGCTGCTGCCGGTGCAGCGCGAGGTGACCATCCTCTTCAGCGACATCCGGGGCTTCACCACGCTCAGCGAGACGCTGCCTCCGCAGCAGGTGCTGGAGTTGCTGGATGACTACTTCGGGCACATGACGCAGATCGTGATGGCGCGCGGGGGCATGGTGAACAAGTTCCTCGGGGATGGGATGATGGCGTGCTGGGGCGTGCCGGACCACAGCGAGGATCACGCCGAGCAGGCGATGCGGGCGGCGCTCGACATGCGGACGAAGCTGGTGGAGCTCAACGCCTGGCGCGAGCAGCACGGGAAGCAGCCGCTGCGCGTCGGCATCGGGCTGCACACGGGGGTGGTGGCGGCGGGGATGCTCGGCGGCACGCAGCAGCACGAGTACACGATCATCGGCGACGCGGTGAACGTGGCCTCGCGGGTGGAGGGGCTGACGAAGGCGGTGGGGGTGGACATCCTCGTGAGCGAGAGCACCTGGAAGCGCGGCGGCGCGGGCTTCCACGCGGAGCTCATGGGCGAGGAGCAGGTGAAGGGGCGGAAGGAGGCGGTGGTGCTCTACTCGCTGAAGGGCCGCGGGCCAGGGCCCGCCACGGTCTTCCGGGAGGAGCGGACGGCCTCCTGAGCCGTGCCCACCTCGGACAGCAACTCGGCCTTGAGGCCGAGCTCGAACATCCACACGGTGAAGACGTAGACGGGCTCGACGAAGAAGAGGTTGGGGCCGCCCAGCGACAGGCCGTGCGTCTTCTTCTCGAAGAGCACGTGGCCGCCGATGACGATGGCGAAGCGGAAGGCCATGACGCCGAACGCGAGGCCGAGCGCGCTGCCCGTGGGCAGGCGTGAGACGGCCTCGGCGGCGGCGAACGTCGGCACGAGCAGCAGCGAGGCGAGCAGCCCGGCGGTCCACTCCAGGGCCACGGAGCCGAGGGCGACGGCGGCCACCAGCGCGTGGGCCCCGGTCAGCGAGACGCCGCCCACCTCGGTCCGGAGCCAGGAGAGGGGCACGAGGAGGGCGAAGACGAAGAGGTAGCCCCCGAGGAGGTGCACGGCGCGGCTGACGCCGTTCTCATGCAGGGGCAGCCAGGCGCACATCTTCTGAGCGAAGCTCATGGGTCACGCGCGCGAGGCGGAGGGGTCCAGCGGCTGGGACTTGAAGGAGTAGTCGCCGGTGAGCAGGGCCACGAAGAACAGCGGCCCCACGAGCGCGTGGACGAGGTTGGTGAGGAAGGAGGGCGACTTCTTCTCCCAGACGGCGTGGCCGGCGAGCTGGATGAGCCAGCCGCCCGCGGCGATGGCGACCACGGCCCAGACGGGGAGCATGCGGCCCAGCGGGAAGCACAGGGCGGTGCCGGCCGAGACGATGAGGCCGAGCTTCAGGTCCGCGCGCAGGTACCAGACGGTGGCGAGGAGCCAGGCCACCATGCCGAGCGTGAGGGCGCCGCCGGGGATGACGGGGAGGCTCACGAGCCGCACCCAGTCCAGCATGGCGACGATGTGCAGGACGATGACGGGGATGGCGATCTTGTGGGTGAGCCGGTTGGTGGGGTGCTGGTGGGAGGAGGCGTAGTCGTTGAAGAGGGCCAGCAGGCGGGGGTTGAGCATGGGAGGGGTCCTCGCAAGAGTCGGTATGAGGAAGGTAAGGGAATCCGGCGAGGATTTCCTGGCCGGACGCGCCAATTTCCTGGCGGAAGGCGCCAGGGTTCAACCGCGGAACTCGCGCGGAGTCCTTCCCGTCCAGCGCTTGAAGGCCCGGTCGAAGGTGCTGAGCTCCGAGTAGCCCAGGAGGAAGGCCACCTCACTGACGCCCAGGTGGGAATCCCGGAGGTACTGGCGGGCCAGCTCGCAACGCACCGCGTCGACGGCGTCCTGGAAGGTGGTCTGGTGCTCGGCGAGGCGGCGCTGGAGGGTGCGAGCGCTGACGTGGAGCTGCTTCGCCAAGGCCTCCATCTTGGGAGCCCCGTCGCGGAGCGAGCCCCGGATGGCCTCGTGCACGCGCTGGACGAACTCGGGCAGAGCGGGCTCGGGCTCACGCGGGGGCGGGGTGCCTGCGGCGCGCTCGAGGACGGAGAGCAGGACGGGATCGCCGGAGGTGACGGAGAGGTCCAGGGTCGAGGCTGCCAGGGTGAGGACGTTCAGGCCGCCGCCGAAGGAGGGGGGGACGCCGAAGTGGGCGGTGAGGGGCGCGAAGTCGGGCGGGGCAGGGTGGGCGAAGGTGACGGCGAGCGGGTTCCACGGCTGCTCGGTGAGCTGGCGGCCCACGTGGACGAAGAGGGCGAGGCCGAACTCGTTGGCATGGCGGCCGTAGGAGAGGGGCTCGCCGGGGACGCCATAGGTGAAGGTGCCGGTGGAGGCGTCCTCCTCGAAGGAGGCGACCATGCGGTCATTGAGGAGCGCCATGTACCGGGCGAGCCGGTGAAACAGCTCGCGCAGGGTGGGAGAGGCCCGGGCGATGTACTCGACGAGGCCGTAGGTGCCGCGCTTGAAGGCCTGGGCCACATGAAGGCCGAGGAACGCGTCTCCCGAGCGCTGCTCGGCGGCCTCCAAGAAGGCGCGGAGGGTGGCGAGCGGGAGGCTGACCTCGGGCAGCGACTCCGCGTCGGGAGGCAGCTGGAAGTCCTGGATGAGGGGGCCCGGATCCTGGCCGCGAGCGCGCAGCCAGGCGAGGAACGGACCCACGAGCTGGGTCCGCACGGCCTGGGAGGAGGGGCCTTCAGTGTGGGAAGTTGGCTTCGCCAAGCGAGGGCCAGAGGCTAGCGTATTTCCCATGGACAACCTCGCGCACTCGCTCGTTGGGGCCTGGATGGCGGAGGCAGGGCTCAAGCGGAAGACCCCGCTGGCCACTGTGACGCTCGTCATCGGCGCCAACCTGCCGGACATTGATGGCTTCACGATGCTGGGGAGCGCGGACACCTCGCTGTTGCTGCGCCGGGGACTCACCCACGGCGTCCTCGCCCTGACGGTGCTGCCGTGGCTGCTCGCGGGCGCGGTGATGCTGGGGGACAAGTACCTCCGGCGGAGACGCCACCCGGAGAAGGAGCCCGCGCGGTTCTGGCCGCTGCTGGTGCTCTCCTACCTCTCCGTGTTCAGCCACACGCTGCTGGACTGGATGAACAACTACGGCGTGCGCGCGCTCATGCCCTTCGATGGGCGGTGGTTCTACGGCGACGCGATCTTCATCATCGACCCGTGGATGTGGTTGCTCATGGGGGCCGCCGTCGTCATGGCGGATGCTCGGTCGCGCTGGAGCATCGGCGGCTGGCTGCTCCTCGGCGCGGCGACCACGGGGCTCCTCGTCTCCACGGACCTGGCTCCGCTCCCCGTGAAGGGGCTCTGGCTGGTGGGGGTCGCCGCCGTGGCCTACCTGCGGGTCCGGGGCATCCGCTCCCTGAGTATCGAGCGTGTGGCCACGGTGTGCGGCCTCACGCTGCTCCTCTATATGGTGGCGATGTTCGCGGGCTCGAGGCTCGCGGAGCGGCAGGTGGCGGAGTGGCTGCGCCAGCAGGGCACGGAGCCGGAGCGCATCATGGCAAGTCCACTCCTCGCCAACCCGTTCACACGCGATGTCATTGCGCTGGTCCCCGGCCGCTACGAGTTCATCGAGCTGGACTGGCTGGCGGGAGAGGCGGGGTGCTGCCGCATCAGCCACCCGAGCGTCCCGCGTGAGGCCCCCAACCCCATCGTCCAGGCGGCGCTGGCGGCCCCGGAGGTGAGGGGCTTCGTGAACTGGCTGCGGTTCCCCACCTACCGAGTGGAGGAGCAGTCGGACGGCTACCGCGTGGTGCTCCAGGACGTGCGGTACTCCCGGCTGCGCGACGCCAGAATCGGCACGGCGGTCGTGGAGCTGGACCGGCAGCTTCGCCCTCGCTGAGCCGCGCATATACTCTGCCCCTCTCTTCCTCCCACGAGCCCTCCGTGATCGAAAGCGAGGCGGTCCTCCCCGCCGCTACCACCGAAGAACGCTGGTCCTGGCCCCCGCTCTTCGGCCTCCTCGAGGTCCCATTTGGCGCCGCTGTCGGCTTCCTGCAGACGGCCGTGCCCTACTGGTTGGCGAAGGACGGGATGCCGCTCGCCGATATCGGCCTGCTGTCCGGGACCGCCTTCTCTCCCCACGCCTGGAAGCTCCTGTGGGTGCCGCTCATCGACCTGGGGCCCTGGCGGCGCGTCTGGTACGGCGTCTCCACGCTGCTCACCGCCGTGCTGCTCCTGGCGTGCGCGCTCCTCCCCGAGCCCTCGCAGCACCTGGGGCTCTACACGCTGCTGCTCACCGCCCTGCAGGCCGCCGCGACCACGGCGCATGCCGCGCTCAACGGGCTGATGGCCATCACCACGCGCCTGGAGGACAAGGGCCGCGCCGGTGGCTGGCAGATGGCTGGAAACGTGGGGGCCACGGCCCTGCTCGGAGCGCTCGCCATCTTTCTCGCCAGCACCTTCTCCCGGGAGGTCACCGGAGTGGTCCTGGCCACCCTGGTGCTCGCGAGTGGCACTGGCATCTTCTGGATCACCGAGCGCCAGGGCGAGAAGGCCGCGGCCACGGCCCCGCTGCTGCGCGCCACCTGGGAGCGCATGAAGGGCATCGTGCAGGATCTCTTCCGCACGGCCTTCAGCCGGGATGGCGTCATCATGCTCGTGCTGTGCCTCATGCCGGTGAGCTGTGGCGCCCTCACCAACCTCTTCAGCGCGATGTCAGGCGACTACAAGGCCTCCGAGAGCACGGTGCAACTCGTGAACGGCCTGGGCATGGGTGTCGCCGGCGCGCTGGGCTCGCTGCTGGGCGGCTGGCTGTCGGACCGGATCAACCGCAAGCTCAACTACGCCCTCATGGGAGCCGCCACGGGGCTGTGCGCCCTTGCCATGGCGGCTGCGCCCATGACGGAGACGACGTACATCTGGGGCATTCTCGCCTACAGCATTGCCAACGGCGCCGGGTTCGCGGCCTTCGCCGGCATGGTGCTGGAGATGGTGAGGTCGGGAGCGGCCGTCACGACCAAGTACACGCTCTTCGTCGCGGCCTCGAACTTCGCCATCAGCTACGTCACCGCGCTCGATGGCCAGGCGTCGAGCTTCCGGGGGCTGGGCGCTCGCGCGAGCGTCGGGTTCGATGGGCTCATCACCTTCGCGGGCATCGCCGGCATGGGGCTGCTCTTCCTGCTCTTCCTGCGCAAGAAGCCGCAGCCCTCGGCCGCCTGAGCCGCCTCAGCGGTGGAAGTCGAGCCGCACCCACTCGCCCTGGGCCTCCCCCTCCTCAGGGGTGAGCCCCTGGGCGCGGTAGGCGGCCTCCACCTCGGCCTTCTGGGGCGCGAGCACGCCCGCCAGGATGAGCCGGTCCTTCACCTTCGGGGCAATGAGGGGCGCCAGGGCGATGAGCGTGTTGGCCAGGATGTTGGCCACCACGAGCTCGAACGGGCCCTTCACCTGCGTCAGCTCCTTGCCGGACAGCTCCACCTCGGGCGTGCCGTTCTCGATGGCGTTCTCGAGGGCCAGCTCCACGGAGGTGGGGTCGTTGTCCGTGCCCACCACGCGGCCCGCGCCCAGCTTCCTCGCGGCGATGGCGAGCACCCCGGTGCCGGTGCCCACGTCCAGCACGCTCGCGCCCGGGTGCGAGCCCATGTACGCGTCAATGGCGGCCAGGCACAGCGAGGTGGTGGGGTGGTCTCCCGTGCCGAACGCCATCTTCGGCTCGATGACGATGCGCACCTTGTCCTGGGGCGCCGAGTTCGCCTCCCACGGCGGGCCCACCCAGAGCCGGCCCACCTGGACGGACTTGATGAGCGCCTTCCACTCGTTGCTCCAGTCCTGCTGCGGCTTCTCCTCCAGGAGCAGGCGGGCGTCCGGGAACTCCTCGGCCACCTGGGCGCGGGAGGCCTCGGCGGTGCCGGTCTCCTCGAAGTAGGCGATGACGATGGCCTCGCCGGGGTTGGGGCCTCGCACTCCCGGCATGGGGGGGGCCTCCCGGTCGCGCACCTCGAGGCCCATGGCCCCGGCCTCGTGGAGCACGTCCTGTACAGCCTCCGACTGATCCTCGGGCAACTCCACGGTGAGAGACAGATAGGTCTGGGACATGCGCGCCCTTTAACCCCGGGCCCGCTATGGTGGAAGGGCCATGAGACTCCTTGCCCTGGGTTTGTTGGTCTGGGTGTTCGCCTGCTCCGGTCCTCCCGCGCCGGATGCCGCCCTCTGTCAGGACGTCATCAGCCGCATGTGCCTGGCGCGAACGTGTGTGGGGGTGAACGAGCAGCTTGCACTGGGGTCCATGGACTGCCAGTCCACCCTGCAGGAGCGCACGGGGTGCGGCGCGGAGGACTTCGCCTTCTCGGCGCCCTCGCGCGAGCGCGTGCTGCGCTGCCGCCTGCCGCTGGTGCGCCAGAGCACGGACCCGGGCAAGGCGCCGGCGTGCGAGGATGTGGATGAGGTGCTGGAGGACTGCCCGGACCTCATCGGCTTCCTGGGAGGGCGCTAGCCATGAAGTGGAAGCGACTGGTGGCCGGAGGGCTGGTACTGGCGGTGGGGTGCGCGCCGATGCAGACGGAGCTCCGCACGGAGCGGGGCCCGCTGCTGCGCACCTACTCGAAAGAGGTGACGCTCGGCGAGCGGACGCTGGCGGCGGACGTGGAGGCGAAGTGGCCGAAGCTCGTGTTCCACTTCGTCACCTCGGAGCTGTGCCGCTCCGAGCAGCACGAGGAGTTCGTGGAGAACGTCATCACCGAGCGCTACGAGCCCTCGGCGGGCCCCGCGATCAGCGCCGGAGCAGCGAACACGGCGGCGGGCGCGGGCCTGCTGCTGGCGCGGCCCCTCTTCTCCAGCGCGCCGGATCGGGACGTCATCGACCGGGAGGGCCGCTACGGCGCGTCCTCGCAGAAGGTGGCGACGGTGTGGGGCGTGGTGCTGCTGTCGCTCGGGGTGCCCGCGCTCATCACCGGCATCATCCAGACCGCACGGGCGGGCGAGGAGACGGAGACGCGCAAGGCGGATGCGGTGGTGAGCCTGCGGGAGGAGTCCTGTCGTCCCCAGCCGGCGAGCGGCACGGTGGAGTTCGCCGGAGGCGCGGGCACACCGCCTGAGCCGCGTCCGCTCTCCAACGGGACGCTGGAGCTCACGGCGGACGAGCTGCGCGGCATGAGCTTCACCGGGGTGCTCATCGGCGGTGAGCCCGCGGCGATCAGCGAAGAGGACCAGGAGCTGCTGGTGACGTTCCGCGCCTGCAGCCGGGTGCTGTCGGAGCCGATGGAGCCGGCGGCGCTCGCGCAGGAGGAGGCGGAGCACCTGCAGGCGCTGCGCAAGCGGGTGCTGGGGTGCAGGGTGCTCCCAGGCGCGCCGGTGGAGGAGCGGGTGAAGCTGCTGGACGCGGCGCTGGCCGCGCGGGGCAGCAGCCCGGAGCCGACGGACGCGCCGACGGTGAACTCGTTCGAGGATGCGGTGGCGGCCTACCAGCCGGCGCTGACGATCACCGCGGACAGCCCGGAGCTGGACAAGCTGCTGGATCCGGAGCGGCTGGTGGGCCAGGCGGTGCTGCTGCGCGGAGTGCTGGAGCGGCGCGAGGAGCAGAACATCGCGGTGGTGCAGGTGGGTGGTACGCGGGTGCTGGTGTTCGTGGCGCCGGACCGGCTGTGGGCGCAGGACTTCCCGAGGGGCTCGCGGGTGGAGCTGGTGGGTGTGGTGATGGGGCAGCAGCGGCTCGGGTCACTGGACGCCCCGCTGGTGCGCGCGGTGTGGATGCGCACGGCCCTCTGAGTCCCGCTTCTTCAGGCCCGTGAACAGCGGAGCTCCCCGCAGCGCTCCCTCATGGATGCGCCGGGGACGAGCCATGTCGGGAACTCGCCCCAGCGCAACATTGTGACGCCGTTACCCAGCGCTCCCGAGTGAACTCAAGGGTTTACCAATCAACTTGTCTTCCAGTGAAAGTCCGTCCCCACTACTCGCCGAGAATTCCGAGTCGGGAGGGACCCAGGTGGAAAGCCGACACCATCGATTGCGCATGCTCGTGGCGGCCATCGCCGTGGGCGCCGTGGGTTGCTACGGGCAGGCCAGCCTGGAGATCCCCTCCATCGGCGGCGTGCCGGGGTACGACGACGAGAATCCTGCTCCCCTGCCGGTGGACGAGACGGGGGCGCTCTCGTGCGAGCTGGCCAGCGTGCCGGGGACGGTGACGCTGGCGAGCATCGCGGCGGACTTCGGGCGCGAGGTGTACCCGGCGATGATGCGCCAGGACTCGGGCTGCGTCTCCTGCCACGCCACCACCAGCGGCCGGCAGTTCAAGGTGAGCCTGGAGCCCACGGAGACGTTCTACGCGGCGCGGGCCGCGGGCTTCCTGAGCACGCAGCCCGGCTCTCTCGTCTCGCGGCTGGTGTCCACTGACGAGAGCACGCGCATGCCGCGCGGCCAGCCCTCCTGGAGCGCCCGGGAGATCGCCGCGATGGCCAGCCTCACCTGCCAGCTCGCGGCGGTGGAGACGCGCTCGCCGCAGACGCCGCCGGACGAGGAGTTCCCTCCGGCGCTGCTGCAGCCGTACACGGGCCCGGCGGTGGCGACCTATGACAACCCCTTCCTCGGCTACGTGCAGCTCAAGGGGAAGGTGAAGCAGGTCTTCAACGACGACTGGATCCGGAGCGGGGTGGACAAGTTCGCCCAGCACGTGGGCCTGTTTGGCGGCGTGGACTACGTGCAGTACTTCGTCGAGGCGCGCGTGGCCTCGCCGGACTTCCTGCTGGGGATGGATGCGCTGGCGCCGGACGTGTGCCTCCAGGCGGCGCGCAACAAGACGGGGCCCTTCGCGGGCCTGGACACCTCGGCGCCCATCATCGACACGCCGCCGGCGGCCACCCGGCAGTACGAGGCGGAGACGACCACGGACCTCACGGCGAGCACCGGGGCGCGCACCTCCACGGGGTGGAACCTCTACACCAACGGCAACCTCACCACGACGCAGCCCTACAACTTCCCCGTCACCGGCACCTACAACCTCACGGTGCGCGCCTATGGCAGCCAGTGCGGCGCGGATCTGCCGTCCATGGACGTGCGCGTGGACGGCACGACGGTGAAGACGTTCGCGGTGTCGGCCACGGCGTACGTGGAGCACACGTACACGCTGACAGTGGCCGCGGGGACGCACACGCTGTCGGCGGCCTTCACCAACGACTACAGCCAGTCGGGGGTGTGCGATCGCAACCTCTATGTGGACTGGCTGAAGGTGAATGGCCCCACGGAGCCCTCCACGGGCACCACGCGCACGGATGCGGCCAAGGCGAAGGTGGACGCGCTCTACCGGCGGATGCTGTACCGCCCGAGCAGCACGCAGGAGAAGACGGACGGCTACGCGCTGGTGAAAGATTTGTCGGGCTACGAGGCGGATCTGCCCAAGGCGTGGAGCGGGCTGTGCGAGGGGCTGATGCGCGCGCCGGACTTCCTCTTCACGCTGCCGCCCTCGTATGAGACTCGCACGGGCCTGGATCGGGACCGGCTGCTGCTGGTGAAGCTGGCGCAGGACCTGGTGGGCCGGCCGCCCAACGCCACGGAGCTGGCGGACTTCGAGGCGGGCCGGAAGAGCTGGGAGCAGATGGTGGACGGGTACCTGGCCTCGGTGGACTTCCGCACCTACTACTTCCACAAGATGCGCATCCGCACGGAGAGCGAGGGCACGGCGGACACGGACGAGCCCGCGCGCCTGTGGACGTACCTGGCCACCACGGGCACGCCCTTCCAGGAGCTGCTCACGGGCGACTACTCGGTGGCGCCGGACTTCACCAAGGTGGCGCGGCCGGCGGAGCACGGCAGGACGGGTGTGCTGACGATGAAGGGCTTCCTTCAGAACAAGCCGGGCCTGCCGCACTACAACTATGCGGCGCGGGTGATGACGGACTTCATGGGCTCCATCTTCGAGATCCCCTCGGAGGTGTTCGACATGCGCGGGGCGGCGACGGCGGCCTCCACGGTGGACCCGACGAGCATCTGCTTCTCGTGCCACCAGACGCTGACGCCGCTGGCGCACCAGCGGCTGCGGTGGAGCGACGACGGCACCTACCGCACCACGGACGAGCAGGGGCGGCCCATCGACGACAGCGATCGGGGGCTGGTGGGCACCTACGCCTTCAAGGGCCAGGGCATGCCGGCCTTCGCGGAGAAGGCGGTGCTCAAGGAGTCCTTCACGCGCCGGACGATCAACGCGCAGTACATGCTCTTCTTCGGCCGGGAGATGCGGCACACCCAGGACGAGCGCGTCATGTACAAGCGGCTCTGGGACGTGTCGCTGGCCAACAACGGCAACCTGAAGGCGGTGATCAAGACGATCGCCCTCTCACCCGAGTACACCCACCGCTGAGGCTCCACGGGGACGCGCACCATGAAACGCCGTCAATTCCTCGCCGGCGCGCTGGCCGGCACCGCGATCAGCACCCTGGACTGGCTCCGCTTCTTCCGGAGCTTTGGAGTGCCGGGGACGAAGAAGGAGCTGGGCCTCGCCGAGGCCGCCGCGGCGGAGCTCGCCGCCGAGCCCCGCTTCCTCATCTACTGGTTCCAGGAGGGGGGCTGGGACGGGTACTCGATGTTCAACCCGGTGCACACGCCGAATGACGCCACCCGCATCATCCCTGCGGGGACGCTGCGGCCCACGCCCACGTGGAGCCAGCACAAGTACCGGCCGAAGAACTACGGCACCAGCCCGCTCAACCCGCCGCGCACGGTGGGCAACATCTCCTACGGGTACCTGGCGGAGGACGGGGTGCCGCTGTTCCCGGACATGGCGGTGGTGTCCAGCCACAACGGGAACACGTTCCACTCGGGCGGGCGGTGGGAGTACCACTACGGGCGCTACAGCGCGTCGCTGTCGGCATACCGGCAGCCGAACGAGCGCACGGTGATGCAGGCCTTCTGCGAGGCGTACGGCAACGGCTACCTGCTGCCGCACGTGAGCTGGCACCGGTGGCTGTCGGACGGGGAGCTGTCGATGCCCTCGTACCCGGAGGGCACGGGCTACTACGAGAAGCTGGGGCCGGTGCACGCGCACACGCTGTACGGGAAGACGCCGGCGGACATGCGCAACCGGCTCATGTCGCTGGGCACCGTGTCCCAGGGGCAGCGCAACGCGCGCATCCGCCAGTTCACGGACAACCTGCAGGCCAACTTCCTGGCGGAGAAGAACGGCGAGTCGGTGCGGGCCTTCTCCTCGGCGCTCACCATTCACCGGGCGCTCACGGGGGGCACGAGCATCACCATCAACCCGCAGACGCTGTTCACGGACTCCACGCTGCGGACCGAGTTCGGCGTGACGGCCGCGGACGAGACGACGGAGTCCGCGTCCATCAACGGCAACCCGGCGCGCTCGAAGGAGACGCCGAGCACGAACGTCCAGGCGTTGATGGCGTACGAGATGATGACGAAGGGGCTGTCGATCGGCTTCTTCATCGAGAACCGGGGCTTGCGCCAGTTCGACTCGCACCGGGATCGCCGCTCCATCATGAGCAACCTGGGGCAGACGGATCAGCTGGCCATCATGCGGAGGAACCTGTGGAATCCGCTGAAGGCGCTGGTGGCGAGGTTGAAGAGCACGCAGTACGGGACGACGGGCCGGAGCTACTTCGACTACACGACGATCGTGCTGGCGTCGGAGATGGGGCGGACGATCAGCGGGGACGTGGAGGCGATCCTGGCCAACGCGGGGCTGACGGACACGCAGAAGTACGATGAGCTCATGGGCCAGGACTGCTGCCAGCACTGGCGGGTGAGCAGCACGGCCTTCCTGGGTGGGACGGTGAAGGGCAACTCGCAGTACGGGCGGGTGGGGAGCGCCTCGTTGGAGGGCATCCCGATGATGCCGGATGGCACCTTGGACCCGGCGTACGATCCGGACACGGGCCTGCTCATCTCAGGGCGGACGAAGAGCCCCAACAGCTTCATCTCGGATCCGGGGCACGTGTACTCCACTGCGCTGCACCTGTCGGGACTGGATCCGGTGGCGCTGCGCGCGGCCGGCAAGGGCAAGAACGACCGTCTGCCGATGACGTTCATCAAGAAGCCCTGAGCTGGGGCGGCGGTGGGCTGACGCAGTTCTTGCGAGCCAAGGCGGCCATGAGGGGGGCCTTGCGCAGGGTTTGCACGGGCCCGGGCCTGGGTCTTGGAGGCTCGAGCCGGTTGGCAAGGCGGATGCAAGAAGAGCTGACAGCCAGCCGGCGAGTGCCGTGCCGTGCATCCAACCCAAGCGAGGCCGTTCCCATGAACTCCAGAAGACTCTTCTCCCTGCTCGTTCTCATTCCGCTGCTTGGAGCGCCCATGGCGCTGGCCGAGGAGGCGAAGAAGAAGGAAGGGGAGAAGACGGAGAAGCAGGAGAAGCAACAGTCGATCAGCACCTCCTCCGGAGCGCGGAGCTGCAGCGCCACGAGCGGGGATGGCAAGCAGTCCTGCTCCGTCTCGTGCAAGCAGGACGAGGACGCGGAGTGCAGCAACACGGACACTGAGGCCGAGTGCGCCTGCAACTGAGCTCCGCTGACGCGTATCTACGCATGGAGTAGGGTGTGCCTGAGTGGAGCGGGCCGCCCCGTGCACCCGTCGCGGCGAGGTGGGGCTCCAGGGCGGGTGCTGGTGCCTTGCCAGGGAGGAGCCGCGATGCGGAGGTGTCTCCTACGAGTGGCAGAGGGCGTGCTACTTCCCTGTCCTCGAGCAGACACGCCAGCCCATCTCTGGGCGGCAGCGCCAGTGCTTGTCCCATGTGGGACTACCTCCTGGAACAGCAAGGCCTAAGCCCTCGGATATAGATGCTGCTCACCGACAGCCGCACATCTCCCCTGGGAGCGTTTCTCCGTCGAGGGAGACACAGAGGACCTCTTGCAGCCCGGCTGTTGGGGGGACAGCAATGGTGTCCGGAGGCGTAGCCCCCATGGCACGGGCGACCACGTGTGGACTCGCCATGCTTCTTCCAGGCCCGAGGCCCCGCCCGCCCCAAGCACCGTGCGGTCCGAAGGGTCCTCAGCATGGGTGAACGGAGGCTCGGGCCAGAAGGCCCTGGCCGGCGGCACCTGGAACAGACCTGTCTGACAAGCAGACGGATTGGGACAGTTCGCGTCCGGCAGTCCCTCCTGAGCTGACTCGGTCGGGGGAGCGCCTGCCGGTGGCGCCTGGCAGGAACCTGTCTGACAAGCAGACCGGTGGGGACAATCCGCGTCCGGTAGCTGGCCCGGAGTGGCCGCAGAGGGAGGTATCCCTACCGGTGGCGCCAGGCAGGAACCTGTCTGACAAGCAGACCGGTCGGGACAGACCGCGCCCGGCAGCTCGCCTCTTTCGGACTCAGACTCGGAGTTCTCCTCAGGGCCTCGCTTCGCCGAGGTGTGGAGGCTCACGAGCGCCTCGTCCTGCTCGTGGGCCGAGGCGAAACCGCTGAACAGGCGCTCATCGCCAGCCTGGAGGAGCACCGGCAGCTGTCGCCTCAGGCCCAGGGCATCCCGCTCACCCAATGCGTGGAAGGCGCAGAGCGCCCAGCGGCTGATGGCCTCGCAGTCCAGGTGGGGCAGCACTCGTCCGGCCATGGCCCAAAAGGAGCGCTCCAAAGATTGAATGAGCAGGAAGTGCCCAGGACGGTTCGCCGCGAGTGCCGCCCGCCGCAGCAGTTCGAACTCGCGCTTGGCCCAGACGCTCCCCTCCTCCCAGTGCGCCGCCTGTCCCAGCAAGAAGCAGATGTCCCTCAGCGGGTTCAAGTCTGTCTCGGAGGCGCGCTCGCAGCAGGCGGCCAGCAGCTCCACCATCATCTCCCGCTTGAGCTCGAAGAAGCCCTCGAGCAGCCGCTGTCTCTCCGGGTGGGCGGGGCCCTCTGCGTGGAGCGCCACGCTCAGGTTCTCCAGGGTCAGCGCCTCGTCCAGCGGCACCGCGCGGCTCTTGCGCCCAGGGCGCTGCACCACGAGGCCTCGCGCGGCCAGCCTCAGCAGGGCCTCCCGAGCGGTGGCTCGCGAGACACCATAGCGCCGCGCGAGCAGCTGCTCTGAGGGAAGAAAGCCATTCTTGGGCAGCCTGCCCAGCGAAATCACTCGCTCGAGATCTTCCTCGATGCGCCCAACGAGCCCCAACCGTTCCATGTCCGCCACCCTCCTCGTTGCAGAGGGCAGGCATGACATCAGCGGAGTCTGACACGGGAAGGAACGGAGAGACTCTCTCAAAGGGATGCGCGACTGCAGGTGAGCAACATGGATGTTCGAGGACTTAGCTCCGACGTCGGCTGGATTGAGCTGCGGACAGTTTCGCAGGGGTTACCGAGCCCTGCGCTTGAAGGTTGGACGCAGGAGGAGCCCATTCGACGGATGGTGATCCTTCTCGCCCCGGTAGGGAGAGATGTGCGCCGCTTCAAGCAGGTCTGGAAGCGTGCACCGAGTTACGAGGCAGGTGTCGCCGAAGCGCAGCCGGAGAGCCTGGCGGAATGCGGCCTGCCCCCGTCGTGCACGGATCTGGCGTGCGATGACTGTGCGCTCATCCTGTTCGTTGGGCACATACGCGTCTTCCGCAGCATCGTGCGCGAACAACAGGGTTTCCGGGTGTGATGGGCGCAGGGCCGACGCCAAGGTGCGGAGAAGCTTGGCCTTACCTTCGAGGCGAGCCAGCTCCCGTCAGCGTATCCTACGTTCCCTGCATACTCGCGCTCCGCACCCGGAGAGAGCGCCAGCCAGGCCCGTCGTGGCTCCATCCCCCAGAGTGAAGGTTCTCAGGGGGATGGGGTGAAGGACCCGAGGGATTGGGTTCAGCGTCCTTTCCTCCCGAAAGGATCGCGGCCGTCTGGTCCAACCCCAGGCACGAGCACAGTGCCTTGCAGCTCACGGCCCCACGATGGACATGGCGCTGTGATCGAAGTCGATGACGCGACGGGCCACCTCGCGCACCTCGTCGGCCGTCACCGCGGCGATCCGCTCCGAGTAGTGCTGGAAGTTCTCCAGTCCCATCCCGTAGCACGTGTCCAGCGCCAGCAGCGCCGCCCGCGCCGCGTTGCGCTGCAGGCCGATCGCGTTCGTCCCAATCAGGTGCTGCCGCGCCCGCGACAGCTCCTCCTCGGGGACGCGCTCGTCCCTCACCCGCGCCAGCTCCGTCCGGATGCCCGCGATCGCGTCGTTCACCTTCTCCGGGCTCGTTCCAATGTAGGTGGCGAAGTAGCCCGGATCCAGGCCCTCCAGGGTGAAGCTGCTCACGCTGTACGCCATGGAGCGCTTGTCTCGCAGCTCCACGAAGAGCCGCCCGCCCTGCCCGGACAGCAGCATCGAGAGCACCTCCAGCGCGTACCGCTCCGGCTCGCTCAGCCGCAGGCCCATGAACCCGTACACCACGTGTGACTGCGCCCGCGCCAGCACCCGCTTCTCCTGGCGTGGCCCCTCCGGACGCGGATCCACCGGCACCCCCGGTGCCTTCTTCGCCCGGCCCAGCGGCTTGCCGAAGTACTCCCGCGCCAGCGCCATCACCTCGTCCACCTTCACGTCCCCCACCACGCACAGCGTCAGCTGCGAGGGATCCATGTACGACGCGTGGTAGTCCCGCAGCGCCTCGGGTCCCAGCGCCTCCACCGGCCCAGGCTCCCCCAGCGCCGGCATCCGGTACGGGTGCGCCCGGTACAGCGTCTTGGCGAACAAGTCGAACGCCAGCCCCGAGGGCTTGTCCTCCCGCGTGAGGATGTCCTGCAGCAGCAGCCTGCGCTCCCGCGCCACCTCCGCCTCGGGGAAGGCCGGCTCCACCACGCAGTCCGCGAAGAGGCGGAAGGCCGGCTCGAAGTGCCGCGAGAGGAACTCCCCGCGCGCCCCCACCGAGTTGCGCCCGCCCGAGCCCTGCAGCGAGCCCGCGTACGCGTCCACCAGCTGGGAGATCTCCTCCGCGTCCCGCGTGCGCGTGCCCCGCGTGAGGCTGCGGCCCAGGAGCGTCGTCAGCCCGTTGTTCGCCGGCGTCTCGTAGCGCAGCCCGCCCGCGAACGCCGCGCGCATCGCGAAGAGCGGCACCCCGTGCTCCTCGCGCACCAACACGCGCGCCCCCGAGGGCAGCGTCTCCTGGATGATCTCCCCCGTGCTCGAGCGCGAGGGGACCACCCGCATGGGCACGTCGTTCTCAGGCCTGCGCACGCGGCGCTCGGGCTTCAGGGTGGGGGCCTCCTGGGCCACCGCGTCGAGGATCTCCTCCGCCCGGGCCGCGGTGAACCCCGCGCCCTGCGGCAGCAGCCCCGTCACCACCGCCCGGTCGAAGCGCAGGTACCGCTCCGCCACGTCCCGCACGTCCTCGGGCGTGAGCCGCGCCACCGCCTCGTAGTAGCGCTCCTCCGCCTCCAGCCCCCCCAGCGAGGACTGGTAGTAGCCCATCTTCCTCGCCATGCCCTGCACCGTCTCGCGCTGGTACACGGCCTCCGCCTCCACCAGGGCCTTCACCGTGGCCAGCTCGTCCGCGGACACCGGGCGCACCCGCAGCTCGGCCAGCACCCGCGCCGTCTCCTCCAGCGCGCGCGCCACGTTCGCCGGAGGCACGGTAATGGACGCGCTGAACAGGCCCGGGTCCCTCGGCGTGTACGCCGAGGCGTGGATGTCGTTGACGAGGCTGAGCTTGCGCTTCACCTCCACCACCAGCCGGGACGCCTCGCCCTGGCCCGCCAGCATCGCCAGCACGTCCAGCGCGGGCACGTCCGGGTGCTCCGACTGGGGGATGCCGAAGCTCAGGTGCAGCCAGCCCTCCTTCACGTCATCCTCGCGCAGCAGCAGCCGGCGGCCCGTGGCGGCCGGCTCCGTGGGACGCGGCGCCAGCCCCTCGAAGGGCCGCCCCCAGTCCCCACCGAAGATCTCCTCCACCCACGCCCGCAGCTCCACCTCGCTCACGTCCCCCACCACCGAGAGCACCAGGTTCTTCGGCGCGTAGTACCGGTGGTAGAACTCCAGCACCTTCTCCCGGGTGAAGCTCCGGACGCTCTCCTCGGTCCCGATGACGGGCTTCCGGTACGGGTGCACCTGATAGGCGGTGGCGAACAAGTCCCGCGAGGCCCGCCGGGAGGGGGTGTCCTGGCTGCGCTTGATCTCCTCGCACACCACCTCGATCTCCCGGGCCAGCTCCTCCGGGTCGAACGCCGAGTGCCGCACTGCGTCGCCGAGGATGTCCAACCCCATCCGGGCAAACTGGCTGGCGATGACGATGTGGTAGACCGTCTGGTCGAAGGACGTCCAGGCGTTGATCTCCCCGCCGTGCGCCTCCACGTCCCGGGCGATCTCCCCAGGCCTCCGGCGCTCCGTGCCCTTGAAGAGCATGTGCTCGTGGAGGTGGGCCAGGCCTGCCTGGTCCGGGCGCTCGTCGGCGCTGCCGACCTTCACCCAGACCTGAAAGGCCGCGACCTTGGCGGCGTGCTGCTCTTCGAAGATGACGGTGAGCCCGTTGGGGAGCACATAGCGGAGGGGCATAGGAGGTGTCCGAAGCTGGCACTGGCCCTGCACGGAAGCAAGGCGGAGCATGAGGTGATTCCCTACTGCCTAACGCCCGGCCCACCCCAGGGCGATCTGATAGGGCGCCCGGGGTCCGGCCAGGGAGGCAGGCGCCTCTTCCTCACGTGTGTATTTGGAGAAGTGACCGGACGGGCGATAACCTGCGACCCTCATGGCATCACCCCTGGAAGAGCTGGATCCGCTGGCGGACCTGCGCGAGAGCCTGGATGGGGGCGCTTCGTCGAGCCCTTCCACGGCCAACAAACCGGCGCCGGCTGTGGCTCCTCCCCCTCTACCGCCCCGCAGGGCGGCTCCCGCGTCCTCGTCGACTCCGGCTGTCTCGAGCTCGTCCCCTCCGGCCCCCATCCCCACCGGGAGCCAGGCCGGAGTGGCCAACCCCGTCTCCAAGGCCAACCGCCCCCTCGGCGGGAGTGATCCGTTCGGCGAGCCTCCCGAGCCCCGCATGCCCATGGGCGCGGCGCCGGAGGAGAAGATCGAGTTCTTCCGCCAGGTCCTCAAGCAGAAGACGGAGACGCTGGCCCGGGCGCGCTCGCTGTACGCGGAGAAGGACACCGAGGCCTCCGCGCAGCGCCAGTCCGTGGCGCAGCTCACCCAGGATCTCGCGGCCGCGAAGAAGGAGATGACGGACGTCCGCGGGCAGCTCGGCAGCCTGAAGGACCTGCCCCTGAAGCTGACCCAGGCGCAGGAGGACAAGACGCGCCAGGAGAAGCGCGCGGCGGCGGCCGAGGCGAAGCTCGCGGAGGCCAAGGGCGAGCTGGATGCGATGGAGGCGGATCGCAAGGATCTGTCCCGCGCGCTGCTCAACGTGGAGTCGGAGCTGCCGCGGCTCCAGGACGAGCTGCGGGCGGAGCGGGAGGCCCGCGCGGCGCTGGCCGAGGAGCTCATCGGCGCCAAGGAGGCCCTCTCGCTGGCGCAGGATCGCGTGGCGGACCTGGCCGCGGAGAAGTCCGAGGCCCAGGGCACCATGGAGGCGGTGCAGGAGCAGTTCCAGGCCGCGCTCTCGGACGTGGAGCGGCTCACGGGCGAGCTCAACACCTCCGCCACCGAGCGCGACGCCCTCGCCGCCGAGCGCGACTCGGTGGCTGCCGAGCGCGAGGAGCTGCAGCTGCGCAACAGCCAGCTGGAGACGGCGCTGGCCGAGGCCAACGGCAACCTGAGCGCCCTGGAGAGCGAGAGCGAGTGGTCCCGCAGCTCGCTCGAGGAGGCGCAGTCCCGCGCCCAGCTGATGGAGTCGGAGCGGGACGAGGCCCGCTCGGAGACCGCCACGGCGCGGCAGCAGGTGGAGGCGCTCGAGGCCGAGAAGAAGACGCAGAAGACGCGGATCGCCGAGCTGGAGCGGACCGTGGCCCTCAAGGACGCGGACCTGGTGGGGGTGCGCGCGGCGCTCTCGGCGCGCACGTCCGAGGCCGGGGCGCTCATCGGCCGCGCGGAGACGGCCGAGGGCCAGGTGGACACGCTCAACGAGCGGGTACAGAGCCTGGAGGCAGAGGTGGCCGCGCTCAGCGAGCGGGCTCAGACGGCCGAGCTGGAGGTGTCCTCGCTTCGGGGCTCGCTCGAGGCCAGCGAGGCCGAGCAGATGGCCCTGCGCGACCGCATCGAGTCGGACTCGGCGGCGCTGTCCGAGACGGCGCGCAACGCGGAGGCCCAGGCGGAGGAGCTGCACTCGGCGCTCTCGGTGGCGCGCTCCGAGCGCGACGAGGTGGTCGGCCAGCTGGACACGTTGAAGCAGACGCTCACGTCCACGCAGGCGGCGCTGCAGTCCACGCAGATGACGCTGCAGTCCAAGGAGACGGCGCTCCAGTCGCTGCAGGCGGAGCGCAACAGCCTGGCCTCGCGCGCCTCGGCGCTGGAGAAGGGCGGGGCGCAGCGGGACTCTCAGCTGGCGGGGCTGAACGCCAAGCTGGAGGCGGCGCGCGCGGAGGCGGAGGACAAGGCCGCCAAGCTGACCCAGCGCTTGAAGATGCTGGAGGGGGCGCTGGAGACGGCCCGCAGCGAGGCCTCGGCCGCGGCGAAGAAGGCCGCCGCGGAGCTGGCGGCGAACGAGACCTCGCTGAAGACGCTCAAGAAGCAGGAGGCCGAGGCGACCAAGGCCCGCACCACACTGGAGCTGAAGCTGGCGCAGGCGGAGTCGGCGCTGAAGTCGGAGAAGGGCGGGCAGGGAGCGCTGAGCCAGAAGATGTCGCAGATCGAGGCCACGCTGCAGTCGCAGCAGTCCGAGCGCGAGAGCCTGGAGCAGCGGCTGGCCGAGCTGGAGTCGGCGCTGCAGCTGGAGCAGGCCCAGCGCGCGAGCGTGGAGCAGGAGCTGAAGCAGGCGCGTGCCACCCCGGCGGCCCCGGCAGCGGGCGGGGCACCGGCCGAGCTCATCGCCGAGCGCGACAAGCTCAAGGCGGATGTCGCCGCCATGAAGAAGAAGCTGATGGCGGCCGAGTCCGCCATCGAGGCGGCAGCCACCTACAAGGCGAAATTGGCCCGCCTGGAGGCGCAGTTGAAGGGTGGCAAGAAGTAGCCACCCCATGCCGTTCTCCGCGCCCATCGATCCTCATACCGGGATGCCGGCGGCCCGCTTCGGGCTGTACCTGCACTTCCCGTACTGCCTGGCGAAGTGTCCGTACTGCGACTTCGCCGTGGCGGTGGCGCGCAAGGTGCCGGAGGAGCGCTACGCTCACGCCGTCCTCCGAGAGCTGGACGCGCGGCTGGAGGCCACACCAGAGCTCCGGAAGCGGACGCTGGAGTCCATCTTCCTCGGCGGTGGCACCCCCTCGCTGTGGCATCCGAAGTGGGTGGCGCTGGTGCTGGAGGGGATCGCAGCCCGCCTGCCGGTAGCGCCCGGGGCGGAGGTGTCCCTGGAGGCCAACCCGGAGGTGGCGGACGCGGAGCGGTACGCTGGCTTCCAAGCAGCGGGGGTGAACCGGCTCTCGCTCGGCGTGCAGTCCTTCCAGCCGGAGACGTTGAAGGCGCTCGGCCGCGCGCATGATGGGCAGGAGGCGGAGGAGGCCTTCCGGATGGCCCGGCGCGCGGGCTTCGAGGTGGTGTCGATGGACTTCATCTATGGAGTCCACGGGCAGACGCGGGCGCAGGTGGAGGCGGACGCCCGGCGCGCGGTGGCGCTGGAGCCGGAGCACCTGTCCACCTACGCGCTGACGCTGGAGCGGGAGGTGCTGGCGGAGGACACCCCGCTGGCGAAGCGGCTGGTGCGCGGCGAGGTGGCGCTTCCCTCGGACGACGAGGTGGTGGAGATGTCCGCCACCCTGCGCGAGGTGTACGCCGCGCATGGCCTGCACCGGTATGAGATCTCCAACCACGCGCGAGAGGGGTACGGCTCGCGGCACAACGCACTGTACTGGACGGGGGGCGAGTACCTGGCGCTGGGAACCGGCGCCACGGGGATGCTGCACGCGCCGTCTCCGTACCGGTACGTGAACCTGCGGAGCGCGGAGGCGTACCTGCGCGCGGTGGAGCAGGGGACGCTGCCGGAGGCGAGCCGCGAGGCGCTGAGCCCGGAGGAGCTCTTCGCGGAGCGGCTCGCGATGGGGCTGCGGCTGCGCTCGGGGGTGGACTGGGAGGCGGTGTGCGCGGCCTACGGGCAGGATCCGGCGCCTCGGCGGGCCGAGGTGGCGCGGCTGGTGGAGCACGGGCTGGCGACGCTCCGGGGCGGGCGGCTGGTGTTGACAGATGCGGGGGCGGATCTGCACAGCGCTGTGTCCGCGCGGCTGATTTGAGGTAGAGGGGCTCTCGGAAGGGAACCGCGAAGCATGAGCACGTGGATGCTGTGGATGATCGTCTCGGCCGTCACCGGCAGGCCGCTGCTGTCGCTGGCGCTGGTGTTCGGGGTGATCTGGGCGATGGACCGGTTCACGCTCCAGGTCCTGCCGCGACCGCTGCGCGTCATCCACCGCTGGCGGCGTGTGGGGCAGCTCGAGCGGATGCTGATGAACAACACGCATGATCGTCGGGCGCGCTTCGAGCTGGCGGAGCTGCGCGTGGGGCAGGGGCGCTACGCCAAGGCGGTGGAGCTGCTGAAGCCCAACCTGGAGGCGGGCGACGATGACGTGGACACGCTCTTCCTGCTCGGGGTGGCGTTCCTGGGGGCCGGGGAGAAGGCCAAGGGCGAGCTGCTGCTGGACGAGGCGGCGAAGCTGAACCCGGACTACCGCCAGGGCTCCATCGAGCTGGAGCGCGGGCGGCTGCGGCTGGCGCAGGGAGACGCGAAGGGCGCCGTCGAGGCGCTGGAGCTCTTCGTGAAGGGGCGGCAGGGCTCCATCGAGGGGCGGACGCTGCTGGCCAAGGCGCTGGACAAGGCGGGGCGGGACGCGGACGCGGCGCTGATGCGCGACGAGGCCTGGAAGGACTACGTGGCGGCGCCGGGCTTTCAGCGCCGCCGCGAGCGGATGTGGGCCTGGCGTGCGCGCCCCAGCCGTCCCATCACCTACGCGGCCATCGCCCTCATTGTCCTGGTGCTGAGCTACCGGGTGGTGAGCACGCTCCAGCCGCCCGCCGACCCGTACGCGGATCCGTACGCCTCGGACATGGAGGATGAGTGACTCTGGGATTCAGCGGTGGTGCCGTTATACTCGGCTTCCGTAGACTTCCGAGTCGACTCCCTCGCTGAGGCCACTGATGTTCCCCGCCCCATCCCATGTGCTCCGCCAGCGAGAGGGGACGCTCTCGGAGGTGCCGCTGCCGCTGCTGCTGCACGCGCTGGACGTGGAGGAGCGCACCTGCACCCTGGAGCTGAGGGTGCGCCAGCGGGAGAAGCGCATCACCTTCGAGGAGGGCGCGCCGGTGGCGTGCGTCTCGAACCTGCTGCACGAGACGCTGGGCAAGTTCCTGGTGGAGAAGGGGCGGCTGAGCGAGGCGGACTACCAGAAGGCGCTCTCGGAGAGCATCCAGACGGGGCAGGAGCTGGGAGCGCTGCTGGTGCAGAAGGGGCTGATCAGCCCGTTCGACTTGTACAAGCAGCTGCAGGCGAACCTGGGCATGAGCCTGCTGGACTGCTTCCGGTGGACGGACGCGCGCTACAAGCTGATCGCGGACGTGGAGCAGCCGGCCACGAGCGTGCGGACGAACACGGCGCAGCTCATCCTCACGGGCGTGGCGAACATGATGCCGTTCGACGCGGTGGCCACGCACTTCACCTTCACGGATGACCGGCGCTTCGCGCAGGTGCCGGGGGTGGATGGGCCGAAGCTGTCGGCGAAGGACGCGCGACTGTTCCAGGCGCTGAAGGCGCGGCCCACGTTTGGGGAGCTGCTGCAGCAGACGAGCTACGACACGGAGACGGCGCTGCGGCGGCTGTACGCGCTGTGCATCGTAGGGGTGGCGGACTTCGCGGACTCGGTGGACGAGCGGGTGGCGTCGGCTCCCGCGCCGGTGGCCCCGGTGGTGGTGGAGGCCGAGCCGGTGAAGGCGGTGCCCTCGGGGACACCGTTCTCGGACGAGGACGAGGCGGCCCGCAACGCGCTGATGAGCGCCTTCATGTCGCACCGGAGCCAGGATCCGTTCGCGCTGCTGGGGGTGCCGGAGGACGTGCAGCCGCTGGCGCTGCGCAAGGCGTTCCTGTCGATGGCGGACAAGTTCAACCCGCTGCGCTTCAACACGCCGGACTTGAAGGAGAAGGCGGAGGTGCTGCTGGCGGCGTACGCGCGGGCATTCGGGGTGTTGCAGGAGCCGGACCTGGCGGCGCTGTGGCGCAAGCGGCGGGCGGCGGCGCGGGAGAAGGAGCGGGGGGCAACGGGGCGGCCGTCGACGGCGGAGCAGTTCCGCATCAAGACGGAGCTGCTGGACGGGCGGACGCAGTTCGATCAGGGCAAGCAGCGGCTGGAGGGGCGGAACTTCGCGGGGGCGTTCGAGTACTTCGAGTACGCGTGCGACATCGAGCCGCGGCCGATGCATCTGGCCTTCCGGGCGTGGGCGCGGTACCTGATGAAGCCGGAGGCCCACGGCAAGCTGGTGCTGCAGGAGCTGAGCGATGTGCTGCGCCAGGAGCCGGGGCTGGAGGAGGGGTGGTTCTTCCTGGGCGAGGTGAGCCGCGGGGAGGGGCAGTGGGCGCAGGCGGAGGACGCGTACCGGAAGGCGTTCAAGCTGAACCCGAAGAACCGGCGCTACGTGGACCTGATCCAGGAGACGATCAAGAACGCGAAGCGGTGAGAGCGTCCAGGTGTCCGGGAAGGCCAGAGCGCCCTGGGACCTGTGCGGGGGCATGGATCAGCGGAGTACCGGACCCACGGACGCAGGGCTGTACCAGCTTCGGAGTACGGCAGCGCGGAGGGGACCTGCAAGCCCTTCACCGTCAGACGTGCCACGTAGGGTGCCGCGTCATGGCATCCATGAAACATGACGGGCTGGTGAGCCTGTTTCGCAACCACCCGGCGCTGGCGCCAGAGCTGCTGCAAGGTCCGCTGGGCGTGGTGCTGCCCGCGTGGTCCGAGGTCCGCGTGGAGTCCCCGGAGTTCACCCAGGTGGTGCCCACCGAGTACCGGGCGGATCTGGTGGTGCTCTTGAGGAAGGGCAAGCCCGTCTTCGCCATCGTCGTAGAGGTGCAGCTGTCGCGTTCGTCCCGTAAGCGAAAGAGCTGGCCGGTGTACCTGACCAGCTTGCGCGCGCGGCTGGACTGCCCCGCGGTGTTGCTGGTGGTGGCGCCGGACGCAGCCGTGGCCCGCTGGTGTGCTCAACCCATCTCGCTGGGGCACCCTGGCTTCGTTCTCCAGCCGCTGGTAGCCGGGCCCCGTTCCATCCCCGTGATTCTGGGCAAGCAGCAAGCTGGGCAATCCCCGGAGCTGACGGTGTTATCGGCCATGGCGCATGGGCAGGCGCCGGAGCTGGTTCCGGCACTGTTCGAGGCAGTGGCGAGCTCGGCCCGGAGCCTTGATCCTGAGCGAGTCACCTTCTACTTTGACCTGGTCCTCTCCTCGTTCGGAGAGGCAGCACGCAGCGCCCTGGAGTCCATCATGCGGAGCGGCAACTACGAGTATCAGAGCGAGTTTGTCCGGAAGTTCGTGGCCCAGGGGCTGGAGAAGGGACACCGTCAGGGGCTGCAGCAGGGGCTCCAGGAGGGGCGCCAGGAGGGACGCCAGGAGGGCCACCTGGAGGGCGAGCGTCAGGCCCTCCTCAAGGTCCTGGAAGCCCGCGGGCTCACCGTGGATGCTGCGGCCCGTCGGCGCATCCTCGCGTGCATCGATTTGGCGCAGCTCGAGCGCTGGCTCGGCCAAGCTGTGACGGTGAAGTCCGTCCAGGAGCTCTTCAAGCGCAAGCCCACCCCCAAGCGCGCGGGCCGTTCGGCCACCCCACCCCTGAAGGCGCGCAAGCCCCGCGCCCGGCGGTAACGCCTTACGGCTCCACGGTGGTGACGAACTGGGTCTTCCCGTTCTCCACCTTCAGCACCACCGCCTGCTTCTCCGCGTCCCGCTTGGCGTTGATGGTGATCTTCCCCGCCACCCCTGGGAAGTCCTTCGTCGCCGCAATCGCATCCCGCAGCGCCTTGCCCGACAGGTCCGGCGCCCGGTTCATCGCGTCGATCGCCAGCCGGGTCGCGTCGTAGGCCAGCGCCGCCACGCTGTCCGGCAGACCGCCGTAGATCTTCTGGTACTTCTCCGCGAACGCCTTCAGCAGTGGGTCCGGATTATCCAGCGCGTAGTGGTTGGAGAAGTAGCTCCCATCCAGCGCCGAGCCGCCCAACTCGAAGAGCTTCTCGGACTCCCAGCCGTCCCCACCGAGCAGCGGCACCTTCAGCCCCAGCTCCCTCGCCTGCCGCGCAATGAGCCCCACGTCCGTGTAGTACCCCGGCACGAACACCCCCTGCGGCTTCACGCGCTTGATCGCCGTCAGCTGCGCCCGGAAGTCAGTGTCCCCCTTCGAGTAGCTCTCGTTGGCCACCACCTGGCCGCCCATCTTCTGGAACTCCTCGATGAACACCTTCGCCAGCCCGATCGAGTACGCGCTCTTATTGTCCGTCAGCACCGCCACCTGGTTCAGCTTCAGGTTCTCCCGCGAGAACTTCGCCATCACCTGGCCCTGGAACGGATCGATGAAGCACACCCGGAAGATGTAGTCGCCCTTCTGCGTCACCTCGGGCGCCGTCGAGGTGTACGTGATCTGCGGCACCCCCGCCGCCTGCGCCTTCTCCGCCATCGCCATCGACACCGACGAGGCCGCCTCGCCGATGATCACCGCCACCTTGTCCTGCGCGATCAGCCGGGTGACGGCCTGCGCCGCCTCCTCCGGCTTGCCCTGGCTGTCGTAGACGCGCACCGCCACCTTCTTGCCCTTCACCCCACCGGCCGCGTTCGACTCGTTGAGGGCCAGCTCGATGCCGTTGCGCGCCGAGATGCCGAACGTCGCCTCGCTCCCCGTCAGGCTCCCCACCTCGCCAATGAGGATGGTGTCCGATTCCGCCGGGGGGCTTGCCTTGGCCTCGGCCGGAGGAGTAGGGACCGAGGGAGCAGGCGGGGGCTGCGTCTTCTTCTCGCAGGCCACCACGGCCAGGGCGAGCGCAGCGAGCAGCATCGAGACGGGACGGCGCATGGGCAGGCTTCCTCCAAGGAACGCCCTCTCTTCACATGTCCCCCCTGCAGCCGTCCAGCCGACGCCCCTCTCATTTTAATGTGGACCGTTTTGGTACTGTTTAAGTAGAGAGGCGGCGCGAGCCAGGGAGCACCCCGCGCCCAGCACAGGAGAGTACCGGATGTTCCGGATGAGCAAGATGACCGACTACGGCCTCGTGCTGCTGACCGAGCTGGCGCGGGAGGAGGGCAGCACGCGCACCGCCCGGGAGCTGGCCGAGGCCACGCGGGTGCCCCTGCCCTCGGTGAGCAAGGTGCTCAAGGGCCTGCAGACGGCCGGTGTGCTCGTGTCGCACCGGGGCGCCATGGGCGGCTATGGGCTCTCCCGCCCGGCCGCCGCCATCCCGCTCACGCAGATCATCACCGCCCTGGAGGGCCCCGTCGCCATCACCGAGTGCGTGCAGCACTCGCCGACGAACGAGGCCGCCTGTGAGCTGGAGTCGGTGTGCCGCGTCCGGGGCCACTGGCGCGTCATCAATCAGGCCATCCAGGACGCACTCGGCCGGCTGACGCTGGCCGACCTGTGCGCCCCCACCCCCCGCGTCGAGCGCCTCGTCGGGCTGAACGCGCCCTCGCGCCCCGTCACCCCCGGAGGGCTCTCATGAGCACCGAGACGATCCAGGACTTCACGCGCCGCCAGTACCAGGCCGGCTTCGTCACCGCCGTGGAGTCAGACACCCTGCCGCCCGGGCTGAGCGAGGACGTCGTCCGCGTCATCTCCGAGAAGAAGGGCGAGCCCGAGTTCCTCCTCGAGTGGCGCCTCAAGGCCTACCGCCACTGGCTCACCATGAAGGAGCCGCGCTGGCAGAAGGTCCAGTACAACCCCATCGACTACCAAGCCATCCGCTACTACTCGGCGCCCAAGCAGAAGCCCAAGCTGGAGAGCCTCGACCAGGTGGATCCGGAGATCCTCCGCACCTACGAGAAGCTCGGCATTCCGCTGGAGGAGCAGAAGCTGCTGCAGAACGTGGCGGTGGATGCCGTGTTCGACTCGGTGTCCGTGGCCACCACGTTCAAGGACAAGCTGGCCAAGGCCGGCGTCATCTTCTGCTCGTTCTCCGAGGCCGTCCGCGAGCACCCCGAGCTTATCAAGAAGTACCTGGGCTCCGTGGTGCCGTACTCGGACAACTTCTTCGCCGCGCTCAACTCGGCCGTCTTCAGTGACGGCTCGTTCTGCTTCGTGCCCAAGGGCGTGCGCTGCCCCATGGAGCTGTCCACCTACTTCCGCATCAACGCGGCGGAGACGGGCCAGTTCGAGCGCACCCTCATCGTCGCGGAGGAGGGCGCCACCGTCAGCTACCTCGAGGGCTGCACCGCCCCCATGCGCGACACCAACCAGCTCCACGCCGCCGTGGTGGAGCTCGTGGCGCTGGACGGGGCCAACATCAAGTACTCCACCGTGCAGAACTGGTACCCCGGCGACGCCGAGGGCCGCGGCGGCATCTACAACTTCGTCACCAAGCGCGGCATCGCCCACCACCGCGCCAAGATCTCCTGGACGCAGGTGGAGACGGGCTCGGCCATCACCTGGAAGTACCCCAGCGTCATCCTCAAGGGGGATGACTCGGTGGGCGAGTTCTACTCGGTGGCGCTCACCAACCACCGCCAGCAGGCGGACACGGGCACGAAGATGGTGCACATTGGCCGCAACACCCGGAGCACCATCGTCTCCAAGGGCATCTCCGCCGGCCACGGGCAGAACACGTACCGCGGGCTGGTGAAGGTGCTGAAGAACGCCGAGGGCGCGCGCAACTACACCCAATGCGACTCGCTGCTGCTGGGCAGCAAGTGCGGCGCCCACACGCTGCCCTATATCGAAGTGAAGAACGCGTCCGCGCAGGTGGAGCACGAGGCGTCCACGTCGAAGATCGGCGAGGACCAGCTCTTCTACTGCCAGCAGCGGGGCATCTCGAAGGAGGACGCGGTGTCCATGATCGTCAACGGCTTCTGCCGCCAGGTCTTCAAGGAGCTGCCGATGGAGTTCGCCGTGGAAGCGCAGAAGCTGCTCGGGGTGAGCCTGGAAGGGAGCGTGGGGTAGTCATGCTGCTGAGTGTCCGTAACCTCCATGCGCGCATCGGGGACAAAGAGATCCTCAAGGGCATCAACCTGGAGCTGAAGCCCGGCGAGGTCCACGCCATCATGGGCCCGAACGGCTCGGGCAAGAGCACGCTCTCGCAGGTGCTCGCCGGCCGCGAGACGTACAAGGTGACTCAGGGCGAGGTGCTCTTCGACGGGAAGGACCTGCTGGCCCTCTCGCCCGAGCAGCGCGCCACCGCCGGCGTGTTCCTCGCGTTCCAGTACCCGGTGGAGATCCCCGGCGTGGGCAACCTCCACTTCCTCCGCACCGCGCTCAACGCGCAGCGCCGCTCCCAGGGCCTGGAGGAGTTGGACGCCATGGACTTCCTCTCGCTCGCCAAGGAGCGGATGAAGCTGGTGCAGATGGACCAGGGCTTCCTCAACCGCTCCGTCAACGAGGGCTTCTCCGGCGGCGAGAAGAAGCGCAACGAGGTGTTCCAGATGGCGGTGCTCCAGCCGCGCCTGGCCATCCTCGACGAGACGGACTCGGGCCTGGACATCGACGCCCTGCGCATCGTCGCCGGCGGCGTCAACTCGCTGCGCTCTCCGGAGCGGGGGATGCTCGTCATCACCCACTACCAGCGGCTGCTCGACTACATCGTCCCGGATCACGTGCACGTGATGGTGGGCGGGCGCATCGTCATGTCCGGCGGCAAGGAGCTGGCGCTCGAGCTGGAGAAGAAGGGCTACGCGTGGGTGGAGAAGCTGGGACCGGCCGCGGCCCGGGAGGCTCGTCCTTGAGCGCGGGGCTCCAGCACTACCTCGACGTGGCCCAGCGCTTCCAGGCGGAGCGGGCCGCGGAGTCGCCCCTGTGGCTGCGCTCGTTCCGGGAGCAGGGCCTCGCGCAGCTCTCGCGCCAGGGCTTCCCTACACCGCGGAATGAGGACTGGAAGTACACGGACGTGGCGCCCATCGTCTCGCGCCCGTTCGCGCCCACGGGCTCCGCCGGGAAGCTGGAGCTGAAGGTGCGGGTGGAGCAGCTCGCCCTGCCAGGGCCCCGGCTCGTCTTCGTGGATGGCCGGCTCTCGCCCGAGCTGTCCTCACTGGAGGGGTTGTTCCCGGGGGTGACGGTGAAGTCCCTGCGCGATGCCGTGCGCGAGGACGCGGAGGCGCTGGAGGCCGTGCTGGGCCGGCGCGCCAAGGCGGAGGCACACCCGTTCGTCGCGCTCAACGCGGCGCTGCTGGAGGAAGGTGCCTTCATCCAGGTGCGGCCGGGCGCCGTGGCTCCCAGCCCCGTGCAGCTCGTCTTCCTGTCGTCCGGAGCGGGCGCCGCACCGGTGCTGGCCAGCCCGCGCATCGTGGTGGTGGCGGGGGCGAACAGCGAGTCGGCGCTGGTGGAGCTGTACGCCGGAGTGGAGGGTGGCGCCTCGTTCACCAACGCGGTGACGGAGGTGGTGCTCGGGGAGAACGCGCGGCTGCACCACTACAAGCTCCAGGTGGAGCCGGATGCGGCCTTCCACATGGCGAGCCTCCACGCCGAGCAGGCGCGGGACAGCCGGCTGGCCTCGCACCACTTCGCGCTGGGCGGGGCCCTGGCGCGCAACGAGGTGCACGCCGTGTTCGCGGGTGAGGGCGGCGAGTGCGTGCTGAACGGCCTCTACGTGGGGCGGGGCTCGCAGCACCTGGACAACCGCACGGACCTGGACCACGCCGTGCCCCGGTGCACCAGCCGCGAGCTCTATAAAGGAGTGCTAGACGGCAGGTCGCGCGGCACCTTCCACGGGCGGGTGCTCGTGCGGCCGGATGCTCAGCGCACGGACGCGAGCCAGACGAACCGCAACCTCCTGCTCTCGGAGGAGGCGCTGGTGGACACGCGCCCGCAGCTGGAGATCCTCGCGGATGACGTGAAGTGCGCGCACGGCGCGGCGGTGGGCCGGCTGGACGAGCAGGCTCTCTTCTACCTCCGCGCGCGCGGCATCCCCCGCGTTCAGGCGGAGCAGTTGCTCACCTACGCCTTCGCCAGCGAGGTGGTGGGCGCGGTGACGCTGGAGCCCCTGCGGGCGCGGGTGGAGCGGCTCGTGGCGGGGCGGTTGCCGGGCGGGGCTCGGCCGGAGGTGGTGGCATGAGCGGCGCTGAATTCGACGTGGCGAAGGTGCGCGCGGACTTCCCCATCCTGGCTCAGGAGGTGCGGGGCCGGCCGCTGGTGTACCTGGACAGCGCCGCCTCCGCGCAGAAGCCGCAGGCGGTCATCGACGCCATCTCGCGCTTCTATACCCACGACAACGCCAACGTGCACCGTGGCGTGCACACCCTCTCCGAGCGCGCCACGGCCGCCTTCGAGAGCGCCCGGGAGAAGGTGGCCCGCTTCCTCCACGCGAAGAGCGACAAGGAGATCGTCTTCGTGCGCGGCACCACGGAGGCCATCAACCTGGTGGCGCAGACCTTCGGCCGCAAGAACGTGGGCCCGGGCGACGAGGTGCTCATCACCGCGCTGGAGCACCACGCCAACATCGTCCCCTGGCAGATGCTCTGCGAGCAGGTGGGCGCCAAGCTGAAGCAGCTCCCGGTGGACACGCACGGGGACCTGGTGCTGGACCGGCTGGACGAGCTGCTCACGCCGCGCACCCGCATCCTCGCGGTGACGCACGTCTCCAACGCCCTGGGCACGGTGGTGCCGGTGAAGGAGCTGATCCGCCGCGCCCACGCCAGGGGCGTCCCCGTGCTGGTGGACGGCGCCCAGTCGGTGACGCACTTCCCCGTGGACGTGGTGGACCTGGACTGCGACTTCTACGCCTTCTCCGGCCACAAGCTCTTCGGCCCCATGGGCATCGGCGTGCTCTACGGGAAGAAGGAGCGCCTGGAGTCCATGCCGCCGTATCAGGGCGGCGGGGACATGATCCTCTCCGTCACGATGGAGAAGACCCTCTACAACCGCGTCCCGTACCGCTTCGAGGCGGGGACGCCGGACGTGGCGGGCGCGGTGGGGCTCGGCGCGGCCATCGACTACCTGGAGCGGGTGGGCCTGGAGGCCATCGCCGCGCACGATCGGGCGCTGCTGGCCTACGCGGAGCAGGTGTTGGGGAGCGTCCCGGGCCTGCGCATTCTCGGCCAGGGCCGCGAGCGCTCGGGCGTGGTGTCCTTCGTCATGGAGGACATCCACCCGCATGACGTGGGCACCATCCTGGATCGCGAGGGCGTGGCCGTCCGCACGGGCCACCACTGCGCGCAGCCGCTGATGCAGTGCTTCGGCGTGGCGGCGACGGTGCGGGCCTCGATGGCGCTCTACAACACCCGGGAAGACGTGGACGCGCTCGTGCGCGGGCTCCACAAGGTGAGGGAGGTGTTCGCATGAGCTCGGATCTGCAGGACCTCTACCAGGAGGTGGTGCTGGACCACGGCAAGCGCCCGCGCAACTTCCGCGAGGTGGAGGGCGCCAACCACCGCGCCCAGGGCTACAACCCCCTGTGCGGCGACCAGCTCACCGTGACGATCAAGGTGGAGGGCGGCGTCATCCGGGACATCGGCTTCCAGGGGCAGGGGTGCGCCATCTCGCGCGCCTCGGCGTCGCTGATGACAGGGGCGGTGAAGGACCGGACGCGCGAGGAGGCCGAGCAGCTCTTCGAGCAGGTGCACAAGCTGGTGACGGAGGGGCCGGCCGAGGTGGACACCGAGGCGCTGGGCAAGCTGGCCGTCCTGTCCGGAGTGAGCGAGTTCCCGGCGCGCGTGAAGTGCGCCAGCCTCGCCTGGCACACGCTGCGCGCGGCGCTGCGCGGCGAGGCCGAGCCGATCTCCACGGAGTAGAGAGGGGCGCATGAGAGGGCTGGTGGTAATCGATCGCGAGTGCGAAGCGACGCTGATTCCCAGCGGGGACCGGGTGATGATCCCGGCCGGCACGGATCTGCGCGTGATGCAGACGCTGGGCGGCAACGTCACCGTGCAGTCGGAGTCAACCGGTCAGCTCCTGCGCATCGACGCGAAGGACGCCGCCGTGCTGGGCGAGGAGTACGCCCAGGCCGCCAAGGCCCTGGAGCCTGCCCCCGCGGCCGATGGCTCCTTTGACGAGGCCCAGGTGTGGGAGCAGCTCCGGACGGTGTACGACCCGGAGATCCCGGTCAACATCGTGGAGCTGGGGCTGGTCTACCAGTGCAAGGCCGAGCCGCTGCCGGAGGGTGGTCACCGGGTGGACATCCAGATGACGGTGACGGCGCCTGGGTGCGGCATGGGCCCGGTGCTCGTGGAGGATGTGCGGCGCAAGGTGTCCAGCATCCCCGGCGTGAAGGACGCCCACGTGGAGCTGGTCTGGGAGCCGCCCTGGGATCAGAGCCGCATGACGGAGGTGGCCCGGCTCGAGCTGGGGTGGATGTAGCGGCTCAGTCCACCGTCGCGGAGATCGGAGCGGGCGTGAGGTGCTCGGCGGGGGCCTGGGGCAGCAGGACGCGGAAGGTGGCGCCGTGGCCGAGGGAGGAGTCGACGGTGATGTCGCCGCCCAGGCCGAGGATGATGCCGTAGCAGACGCTGAGGCCCAGGCCGGTGGTGGTGCTCAAGCGCTTGGTGGTGAAGAAGGGCTCGAACACCCGGCCGAGGTGCTCGGGGGCAATGCCCTTGCCGTTGTCCTGGATCTCCACGGCGACGCGGCCGTCGTCCTGGACGTTGGTGGCGATGCGCAGGGTGGGAGGAGAGGCAGGGCTCTCCTTGAGGGCCTGAGCGGCGTTGGCCAGCAGGCCGAAGAAGACCTGCTGCAGGCCGTTCTCGCTGGCGAAGACGGGAGGGATGCTGTG
>Ga0255338_1001187_pt1 | contig 53325 bp, 39 predicted proteins | sample MeOH1_35cm_T4_19_FD_203715 | JGI IMG/M metagenome (GOLD analysis project Ga0255338, IMG submission 203715) | Sandy soil microbial communities from University of British Columbia, Vancouver, Canada - MeOH1_35cm_T4_195 | ecosystem: Engineered > Artificial ecosystem > Sand microcosm > Unclassified ... | reverse complement strand
GCATTGGCATGCCGGGCTCGGACCCATCGACCATCCTGGCCAATGTAGTGGGACATGCGCTGGTGGGGTGTGCGGCGCAGAGCCTGACGGGTGGGGATTGCGCTGGCGGCGCGATTGGCGGGGCGGCCAGTGCAGTTGCGGCGCCGTTGATTCGGGATGGTCTCTATGACGGGAGCCAGACGGTTGTCAACAATCCGGATGGTACACAGACCATCCAGTACGGAGACAAGTACTACAACGCTGCTACCGTTGCACTTGCCACGTTGATCGGTGGCACGGCAGGGGCCTTGCTGGGAAGGGATGCGACCTCTGCGGCGCTGGCCGCACAGAACGAGGCGATCAACAATGCGCTGAGCGTGAAGGTTGTTCCCAGGCCGGTTCCCACGCCGTTTGGTGTGGTCATGGTTCCCGTGCCGGTAGTGACCAATGACCCGATTGGGACGCCGAACAATGGGCCGGAGAAGGCCGATCCACTGACGAATCCGTTGGAAGCGGAGAACAATGGTGGGCCTATTGGGACGCCGAATAATGGGCCGCAGGGGGCGACGGTTACGGGGACGCCGGCGAGTGGGCCGCAAGGGCCAACGATTCTGGCAAATCCGGGTTGCGGGTCGGTTACCGGACTAGCTTGTGCTGGGCTTACGGTTATTGCTTCCGTTAAGGACGGTGTTGACAAGCTTTCCAACGCGCTCGGCATAAGTACGCCTGCTGGGGCCGACAGCGCCGCGAATACGGCTAATGGCGAGAGGCTGGCTAATCAGTTGACCGCTGAGCAAATAGCAAATGGTCATGCGTTCGACAAGCATGTGATAACTCAGGATGAGTTCGGAGGTTCCATTACATCGAAACAGCAGTTTGCTGATCAACTTGAGCATATACTAAATAGTCCATCGGCGACAAAGCAATTGAGTAATGGGCGCGCCGCATATTTGGATGATGCGTCTGGCGTGGTGATAATTATTAATCCGAACGCCTCGGATCGAGGAACTGCATTTAAGCCGACGAATGGTAGGAATTATTTCGATAATCTAAGGTGAAACATGAAACTCAATGAAGTCAAGGGTAGGGGTGCTCAGCTCGAGCTTGGTTATGAGGAATTGATTGTGCTTAATGCGGCACTCAACGAGATTTGTAACGGCATAGATGTTTTTGAGTTCGAAACTAGAATAGGAGCCTCTCGTGCCGTTGCAGAGCAAATGATGGCGGAGATTCAAATGGTGCTAGATCAGATCCAGAACAGATAGCTCCTTGATCCAACCACGAAGTGATGAGCTATGACTAACTGGGAACCCATCGGAGGTCAAATTCAAGCAAGAGGGTCATCGTTTTGCCGATCAGCTAAGAGTGGATCCCGGCCCTGAGTATGAAATAAGGATCCATCTGTAGCTGATAAGGGGTGCTTCTTTTGCTGTTGCCTGGCGGTTTATAATAGTTTTCTGAGACCTAATAAATAGGACCTATGGTTATTTATCGTTCCGCGTTTCTGGTGATGGCCTTGCTTGCTATCACCGCCTGCGCCCCAACAATCCCCACAGCACCATCGACCATCACTCTCGCACAGCCGACCACCACAACCCACCGCATCCAGCTCCAATCCGAAGTCCCATTAAAGCTGGACACCGGTTACACGCGGACGCTCGCCAGTAAATCAGTCTGGTCCCGCATCGGCCGCGTCCCGCAGGGCGACGTCTACCGCCCGGTTGGCACCATTTTCACCATCGAAGGCCGCCAGGTGCATGAAGCCTATCTTGTTATTCAGGATAAGCGCCTGTTGGGCTTCTATCTTCCCGGGGAACAAAACTATTCCCCGCTTTCCACAGCAGTACCCATGACATTTGGAGAAATTGAATGAAGCGAGTCGTTCGTCTGGCGCTGGCCGGGTCTATTTCCTGCGCTCGTCGTCGATGTTCGGTGCTGCGATCCAGCCCGATATCCGGCTGAATAACCAGGTGGTGGGCGAATCCAAGCCCGGCGGCTTCTTCTTCGTGGACCGTCCGGCCGGCAAGTACGTGGCCTCGGCTGCCACCGAAACCGAGAAGACACTCAGCTTTGCGCTGGATGCCGGAGAAACCAAGTACGTGCGCAGCTCGCCGTCGATGGGCCTGATGGTTGGCCGTGTCGTGCTGGAACTGGAAACGCCCGAGAAAGCGAAGGAAGAACTGGCGTCGTTGAGCTACACGGGCGATCAGGTCAAGACTTCGGCGAAGTAACCCCGCATATCGTGGTAAGGCACGGGGCGTCCTTCGCTGGCCCCCAGTGCCTGGCAGTACCAAAGTCCGCTCGCAAGAAGCGGCGCCGACAACTGGTTCCGTGAGTCGCCCCCAGTTTGCGGTGATGCTCTCCGCATGTGGAGGGGATGACGGCGAGCCGGCCGGTGCGGGCGACGTGGCAACTGGCCCGCAAGCCTCGGACCCGAATGCCCTTGGCGCGGCATGCCTGCCGGCGCCGGTTGCCGGCACCAGCCGCCATCTCTCGGCATCGTGGCTGGTTCCCGTCCAGGTGGATGTCGTCGATGTCTCGGGCCTTGGCATGGCCACCTTCGATGGCATTTGCCAGCCGGCACCGTTCGCCGAATCGCGGCGGTTGCCGGTCACGCGGCGGCTGGGCGCTCGAAGTACCACCCGCCACCCCTACCGATACGACAGCACCAGCCCCTGGATCAGTTGCGTCCAGCCCTCCAGCATCACGAACAGCAGCAGCTTGAACGGCACGGAGATGGTCGTCGGCGCGATCATCGACATGCCCAGCGCCAGCAGGATCGCGGCGACGATCAGGTCCACCACCACGAACACCAGGTACACCACGAAGCCGATCTGGAACGCGCGCGTCAGCTCCGACAACGTGAAGCTGGGAATCAGCACCATCATGTCGTCCGGCTTCAGATCCTCGGCCCGGCCCTCGGGCCAGATCCGCTTGGCCGACTGCACGAAGAACGTGCGGTTGCGCTCCTCGGTGTGCTTCACCAGGAATGCCTTCAGCGGCCCGCTCACGGAGTCGTAGACCACCACCACGTCGTTCACGTTGAATGCGGTGTTCGACTCGGCGCGGCGCTTCATGGCATCGAACGCATCGCCGCCAATCGGCGCCATGATGTACGCCGTCAGGATGATGGCGATGCCATTGAGCACCATGTTGGGCGGCACCTGTTGCAGCCCCAGCGCGGCGCGCAGCAACCCGAACACGATCACCAGCTTGGTGTAGCTGGTCACCATCAGCGCCACGAACGGCGCAATGCCGAACGTCAGGATGACGGTGAGGATCAGTACCGGGTTGTAGAGCCCGCTGTTCATGCGTCGCCCGCCGCGAACGTGGCCACGCGCACGCCAAGCCGGTTGCCCACGGCGATCAGCGTGCCGGTGCCGATGCGGTTGCCGTTGGCCACGATGCGCACCTCGCTCTGCTTCAGCGGCTGTGGCAGCTCGAACACGTAGCCCGCCTTGACCGCGCGCAGTTCCGAGAGCGGCACGGCCACATCACCCACTTCGAAGCGCAGTTCCACCTCCAGCCCATCGAGGTGCGAAAGCGGTGCCTGCTCGGCGTCGGGATGCGGTATGTCCGCCGGCGCTCCGGATTGCCCGGCCGGACGGGTGCCTTCCATGTTTGTGCCTTCCATATGCCCTCCGTTGATGAAGGTGATGTCCTGCATTGCCGTCACGCGGCGGCCCTCCGCCAGCGCGGTCCACGCCAGGCCGCGCTGGCCTGTGGCGCAGCGCACCACGAGCGCGCCGGACTGCGACTGCCAGTGCTCGATGCTGATGATGTCGCCCGGCACGATGCCCCGCATCTCGCCCACCGTGATGGCCGTGGTGCCGATCCGTACCGCCACCGGCGTGGGCAGCGCATCGATCCACGCGGCGGGGCGTTCCGGCCGGCCGGCGGGTAAGGCGGCCAGCCGCTCGGGGGTTTCGAACTGCAACACGGCGCGTAATGGCGCGCTGCCGTCGCGGGTCAGCGCGATGCCTAGCGCGGCCAGGTTCGACGGCCACGCGGCCGGCGCGGGCTGCCATGTCAATGGGTCCGGCTGGACCGCGCCCACGGCGGCGGCAAGATCGGCGCAGGCGTCGGCCATCAGCGCGTGGCGCAGCAGCACCGGCAGCGCCTCGGCCGCGCCGGGCACGCCCAGCAGCAGGCGTTCCGTGGCCACGTCCAGGCAGATCCGGCCGTGGCGCGCGCCGAGCGTAAAGGCATAGCCCTGGGCCCAGCGCGCGGCGATCGCGGGGTCGGCCGGCACAAAGCGCGCCAGCCAGTCCAGCCCGGCCAGGCGCACCGGCACGGGCGCCGCGCGGCAGGTCAGCCAGTTCAACAGGCGCGCGGTATCGGCCTCGACATGAGGCAGGTCCGGCGCGGCGTCCAGGGTGGCCACGTTCAATGGCATGTCAGCGGTGGGTCCGTCTGTTCAATGTTCAATTGCCGCCAACGATACGCAGCCGGGTGCAGCGCCGTCCACTACGAGCCCTTGTAGGGCCGCATCGCCAGAGTGCCCGCAGGCCCGGCGCAGCGCGGCGTGCGAGCCATGTGCGGCAATCGCTACGAATCCTCGGTACTGGTGGCGGGCTGATGTGGCCCATACACTGCGGCAACTGTCAAAAACTGGGCAAACCTCCGGCTTAAGTCATGGCGAAATTCCCGGCAAAACTCCCGGCATTCCCACGTGGCCTGGGGCCCGCGTCACCAGGGCTCCAGCAGATGGCCGTGGCCGCATCGCGCCAGTCTGACCTCGCGCTGACGCTGCTGCTGTTTGCCGTGATCGCGCTGTTCGTGCTGCCGCTGCCCACGTTCCTGCTCGATTTCCTGCTCACGATCAACCTGGGCATGAGCCTCACGCTGCTGATCGTGGCTACCTATATCCCGTCGGCGCTGGCGCTGTCCACGTTCCCGTCGCTGCTGCTGTTCACCACGCTGTTCCGGCTGTCGCTGAACATCGCCTCCACCAAGCTGATCCTGCTGCACGCCAACGCGGGCCACATCATCGATACGTTCGGCAAGCTGATCGTCGGCAACAACGTGGTGGTGGGCGGCGTGGTGTTCCTGATCATCGCCATCGTGCAGTTCATCGTCATCGCCAAGGGCTCGGAGCGCGTGGCCGAAGTGGGCGCGCGGTTTGCGCTCGACGCCATGCCAGGCAAGCAGATGAGCATCGACGCCGATGTGCGCGCCGGCACCATCTCGGCCGCGCAGGCGCAGGACCGCCGCCGCGCGCTGGAACAGGAATGCCAGCTGCATGGCGCCATGGACGGGGCCATGAAGTTCGTCAAGGGCGACGCCATCGCGGGCGTGGTGATTGCGCTGGTCAACATCCTGGCCGGCATCTGCATCGGCACGCTGATGAAGGACATGAGCATCGGCGAGGCGCTGCAACGCTACGCAATCCTGACCATTGGCGACGGCATGGTGTCGCAGATCCCGTCGCTGCTGGTGTCCATCGCGGCGGGGGTGGTGATCACGCGGGTGTCGTCCGACGAAGACCGCACACGCTCGCTGAACCTCGGCAACGTGATCGGGCGGCAACTGCTGGGCCAGCCGAAGGCGCTCGTGGTGTCCGGGCTGGCCATCGCCGTGTTCCTGGTCGTGCCCGGCTTCCCGAAATGGACGTTCTCGATCATGGCGCTGGTGGTGGCCGGCGGTGGCTACCTGCTGATGCGGCGCGCGGCGCGCAGCGCCGGCACGGTCACGTGGATCGAGATGGGCGATGCCGGCGCGGACGCCACGGATGCCACCGTGGCCGCCGTAGCGCCCGCGCTGGCGCTGGAGCTGGACGACGCGCTCCGTGGCCGCATCGACCTGCGGCAGTTCGAGCAGCGCATGACCACCACCAAGGGCGAGGTGGAGGCGGACCTTGGCATGGTGTTCCCGCGCCTGCGCATCGCGCATCGGCCGCACGCCGAGCGCGATGCCTACGCCATCCGCGTGCAGGACGTGGTGGCCTCGGCCGGTGTGCTGCGGCCGGGCAAGCGGCTGCTGGAGCCGGGCGCGCGGGCGCGCATCGACCAGGGCGAGGCCGAGGTGGGCGTGCCGTTCGGCCCGTTTCCCGAGGTGGTGTGGATTCCCGCGCCGGCCGCCGATGCCGCGCCGCCGGAGGGCGTGCGCACGCTGTCCTGCGAGGAAGTGCTGGCCGTGCATGTGGGGGCCATCATCAAGCAGCACGCGGCGCCGTTGCTGGGCATCCAGGACGTGCAGGCGATGATCCACGTGGTGCAGGCCGATGCGCCAGACCTGGTGATGGAGCTGGCGCGCGTGGTGCCGCTGCAACGCATCACCGATGTGCTGCGGCGCCTGCTGCAAGAGGGCGTGCCTATCCGCAACCTGCGCACGATCTTCGAAAGCCTGGTGACGTGGGCGCCCAAGGAGACCGATGCGATTGCGCTGACCGAGCTCGTGCGCGTTGACCTGGGCCGGCTGATCACAAGCCGCCACGTGGGTCCGGCGCGCTCCATCGACGCCGTGCTGTTCGAACCCGCGCTCGAGGCGCGCGTGCAGGGCGCGATCGAGCGCGCGGCGCGCGGCAACCTGCTGCTGTTGAGCCACGACGTCACGCGCGACATCCGCGAGCAACTGCGCGTGCTGCTGGAGAAAGCCGGCGCCGCGCGCGTGGTGGTGGTGGTCGGCACCGACGTGCGGCGCTATATCAAGCGGCTGATCGAGCCCGTGGCGCCGCGCATCGCCGTGCTGTCGTACCAGGAGGTGGATGAAGACGTGACGCTGGTGCCGGTGGGCTGGGTCCAGAACCCGGCGCACGAGTAACGACGAGCCCGCCGCGATGACCGCCGACACGATCCTCGATATCACGCGCCAGGCGCTGCTGGTGGTGCTGTGGGTCACGCTGCCCGTGGTGCTGATCGGCACGGTGGTGGCGCTGGTGGTGGCCGTGCTGCAGGCGGTCACGCAGATCCAGGACCAGAGCATCGGCACGTCCACGCGGCTGATTGCGGTGCTGATCTCGCTGGTGCTGCTGGGCGGCTGGCTCGGCGGCGAGGTGCTGCGCTTTGCGCAACGCGCCTTGCAGACCATGCTGACGTTTCTATGAATTGCCCACGATAGCCAATCAACCACTCACAACAACGAACGAGCCGACATGACGCCGCACCCTGGGGAGAACCGATACGCAACGCCGCGCGCGCTGCGCCAGTGCATGGCGCTGCTGGTGGGCGTGTGCCTGCTGGCCACGGCGGCGCAGGCCGCCGACCTGCGCTGGTCCAGCAAGCCGTTCGCGGCCACGGCCAGCGACAAGCGGCTGCCTGACTTCCTGCGCGAGCTGGCGGCGTCGCAGGGCACCACGGCCGTGATCGACCCGAAGGTGGAAGGCACCATCAGCGGCAAGTTCACCGAATCGGCCCAGCACGTGCTGCGCAGCGTCTGCGCGATGTTCGGGCTGACGTATTACTACGACGGCTCGCTGCTCTATATCGACGTCGCCAGCGAGGCCCGCAACGAGGTGATTCCCATCGCGCGCGGCGCCGGCATGCGGCTGCGGGATTCGCTGGAGCGCATGCAGGTGCCCGATGCGCGCTACCCGATCACCATCAACGATACCGAGGGCACGCTGATGGTTTCGGGGCCGAAGCGCTATGTGGAGACCGTGCGCGCCGCCGTGCGCGCGGTGGATGACCGCTCGATTGCCGACGACCGCGCCGAGGTGCAGCTGTTTCCGCTCAAGTACTCGTGGGCGTCTGACTTCCGCATCAACCGCTCGGGCAAGGAGATGACCGTGCCCGGCGTGGTCAGCGTGCTGCGCAATCTCTACGGCCGCAACCGTTCGTCGTACGCGGGCGCGGGCCCGAGCCTGGGCACCAGCCGTGGCGCCACGCGCATGGCCAAGCTCCGCACCGGCGACAGCGGCGGCATGAGTATCCCGTCGGCCGATCCGGGCCAGGTGCTCGACAGCATGGGCGGCAACGGCGCGATCTCCGCCGACGTGCAGGGCAATGCATGGGGCAGCGGCCAGTTGCCCCAGTTCCAGGCCGATACGCGGCTCAACGCGGTGCTCGTGCGCGACACGCCCGATCACATGGCGCAGTACCGCCGCCTGATCGAATCGCTCGACGTGAAGCCGCGCCTGGTGGAGATCGAGGTCACGATCATGGACATCAGCCAGGAAGACCTGGACAGCCTGGGCGTGGACTGGCGGCTGCACACGCGCCACGTGGACCTGCAGATCGGCGGCGGCAACAACAACGCGCCGCTGACGTTCGGCAACCTGACCTCCGAGGCCGGCACCACGGCCGCGGCGGCCAGCTCCGGCCTGCAGTTCACGGGCGCGATCGGCAACGACGTCACGCGCTTCCTGCTCACGCGGGTCAAGGCGCTGGCCGATCGCGGGCAGGCCAACTTCGTGGCGCGGCCCAAGGTGCTGACGCTCGACAACACCGAGGCGGCGCTCGAGAACCTGCAGGAGTTCTACGTGCGGGTGGATGGCTTCCAGGACGCGGGGCTCTTCAACGTGACGGCCGGCACGGCGGTGCGCGTGACGCCGCTGGTGGTGGATGAAAACCAGAGCCGCGCGGTGATGCTGACCATCGACATTGCCGACGGCAACATCTCGGGCGAGACGGTGGACCGCATTCCGGTGGTGCGGCGGCGCTCGATCACCACGCAGGCGATGGTGGAAGAGGGCAAGAGCCTGCTAATCGCGGGCTATACCACCGAGGAGCGGATCAATGCGTCATCGGGCGTGCCGCTGCTGCAGGACGTGCCGATCATCGGCAACCTGTTCAAGTACCAGGAGAAGCGCCAGAACAACATGGAGCGCTTCTACCTGCTGACGCCGCGCCTGGTGCTGCCGGGGATGAGCTAAATGGCCGACATCATGCATGAGGGCACTTCGGGCTGGTCGCTGCGCTTCCTGGGCGGCGACGTCTACGGCCGCCTGGTCACGCTGCGGCGCGGCGAGAACGTGCTCGGCGCATCGGGCGAGGTGGACATCAGCGTGCCCGGCGCCGACGTGCAGCCCCGCCACCTGGTGCTGAACGTGGGCGACGTGGCGGTCTCCGCCGAGCGCGTGGGCGATGCCGCCGTGGAGATCAACGGCCGGCCCACCACGCAGCGCGTGTTTGCGCTGGCCGGGGGCGACATCCTGACCATCGGCTCGCTCGACGTGGAACTGCTGCGCGCGCAGCCCGCCGCTACGGAGGCCACCGACACGCTGTTCGCGTGGGCCGAATCGGGCCGCCGCGCGGAACGCCAGGCCGATGGCCAGGGCGAAGGCGCGGCCGCCCGGCGCCACGGGCGCGCGCTGATGGCGGCGTTGGGCGTGGCCGCCACGGTGCTGCTGGTGGGCGCCGGCTGGGGCGCGGCCACGCTGACCCAGCGCGGGCCCGCGGTGCGCGGCGCGGAGGTGGACCCGGCGGCGGTGCGCAAGACGGTGGCGGCGTATCCGGAGCTGGAAGTGGTGTCGCAGCCCAACGGCAGCGTGGCCGTGCGCGGCTTCGTGAATTCGCGGGTGGACCGCCAGCGCGTGACGCAGGCGCTGGCGCCGTATGGCCGCGCGGTGCAGCAGCAGTTGCGTTCCGCCGACGACCTGATCGAGCACATCCAGCGTTACCTCGATGAGCCGGGCGTGGGCATTGCCTACCAGGGGCAGGGGCGGGTGCTGCTGAGCGGCACGGCCGATCCCGTGGCGGGGCGCGACAAGGTCAAGCGGCTCGCCGAGGACCTGCATCCGGGCGTGCTGGTGACCGACCGCATCGACTACCGCGAGACGGCGGACAACCGCCGCCGCCAGGTGCGGGACGGGCAGATGGACAACTGGCAGGGCGTGTTTCCGGCGCGCGTGGTCAGCATCACCGACGACGGCGAGGGCAATCGCTCGGTGCAACTTGCCAATGGCAGCCGGTATTTTGAAGGCGCGGTGCTCAGGAACGGCGCCGAGATTGAACGGATCGATGTGGATGGCGTGGTGCTGCGTGACAGCCCGCCCGCCGTGCCACAGCGGAAGTGATTTGCATCACGCGATGCAGATGCCGCCGGCCGTTGAGGGCCTGGCGGATGGTCGTCAACCCACCAAGGAGCAAACCATGGCAAATGAAGTGGACCTCAATGCCAAGATGAATGAAATCCAGCAGAAGGCACAGGAGTTCTCCGTGAACATCCTGAACCTGCAGGACACGCTGACGCGCCAGAACGCGGTGGTCAGCAGCGAGATGGCGCACAACACGCAGAAGGCCAACCTGATCCAGGGCGCCATGCAGGACGTCAAGCAGACGTCGCGCACGAACTGAGGCGTTCCGAGCCTGCTGGTTGTTGTCTCCCCTCTCCCGCTTGCGGGAGAGGGGAGACCACCGTCGCAACATCAAAATGGGGAGAACCACCATGGATCCCACCACGATTGCCGCCGCCGGTGCCGTAGCAGGCGCCGGGGGCACCGCGGGCCCGGCGGCCGAAGCGGCCACGCTGGCCGCGCACCAGGCGCCGCCTTCCGCACCGGGGCAGGCCAATCCGGCCGATGCACAGACGTTCTCCGACATGGTCCGCAGCGGCCAGGCCGCCGATGGTTCGCGCGGCGCGCATGTGGCGCAGGCCGCCACCGACCCATCGTCGACCACGCTCGGCAACGCCATCCGCTCGAGCTATGTCTCTGCCGGCGAGGAAGCCGCGCGCCAGGCGGCCCGGTTGCAGGAAATGCGCGATGGCATGTTCGCCGCCATCCACACGGGTAGCACGTCAGACGTGGTCTACCAGGCCATGATGCTGCAGACCCAGTCCCTGGAGCTGTTCTCGTCGATCAACGTCACGTCCAGCATCGGCAGTGCCGGCACCAACCTGTTCAACAGCCTGCTGAAGAACCAGCAATGACCTCATCCATTCTGCCGTCCCTGGCGCGCGTGGCGCGGCTGGCGATGCCGTGCGTGGCCGCACTGGCGCTGGCCGGCTGCAAGGTGGACCTGTATGCGTCGCTCAACGAGGCCGAGGCCAACCAGATCCTGGCCGCACTGACCGCCGATGGCCTCGATGCCGAGAAAGCGCGCGCCGGCGAGTCCGGTGGCGGCGGCAACGACGGCAGCTGGAGCGTGCGCGTGGAGGAGTCGCAGTTGCCCGCCGCGCTGGAGATCCTGCGCAGCGAAGGGCTGCCGGGAGAACGCTTTGCGTCGCTGGGCCAGGTGTTCCAGAAACAGGGGCTCGTCGCCACCCCCACCGAGGAACGCATGCGCTACATCTATGCGCTCTCGCAGGAACTGGCCGAGACGCTGCGCAATATCGACGGCGTGGTCACCGCGCGCGTGCACGTGGTGATACCGGCCACCGATCCGCTCTCCGACAAGGTCCGGCCGTCCTCGGCAGCCGTCTTCATCAAGCATCGGCCCGACGTGGACCTGCGGTTGCTGGTGCCTACCGTGAAAGACATGGTGGCGCACAGCATAGAGGGCGTGACGCATGACAGTGTGTCGCTGTCGCTCGTCGAGGCCCGTCCGTTCATGCCCGTGACGCACGCCGGCCCGGCGGGGGCGGCAGGGGCGGGCGGATTCCCCGTGGGCCGCTTTGCGGTGATCGCGTTGATGGTGGTGCTGGCCGCCGCGCTGATCGCCGTGGGCGTGCTGGCCTGGAAGCGCGGCAGCCTGCGCTGGCCGCCGCGCGCGACGTCGCGGGGGATGTCATGACCCTGCCCGCGTCCGCGCTGCCGGCGGCGCTGGCGCCGGCCGCGCCGGTGCTGCCAGATGCCGCGCTGGCCCGTGCCGTGGCCGGCCTCGTGCAACGGCCGCTGGCGCACCTGCACCCGAGCTGGCTGCCGGCCGACTGGCCGCTGGCATGGCGGCGGCCGGCGCGCTTCGGCCCGGCCGCCGCGGACGTCCTGGCCGCGCCGCTGAGCCTGGCCGCCGATACGGTCGGGCGCGACACCCTGGTCCGCGTGCTGTCCGGCGACGGCGCATTGCGGGCCGATGCCCGCGCCGGCCTGTCCGATGTGCTGCCGCGCGTGGTGCTGATGGATCGCGCCCCATTGCGGCTGCTGGCGCTCTGGCTCGGGCTGGCCGTGCACAAGGCCGGCTTTGCGAGCGAGCGCCGCATGGTGCCGTCGCAGCTGGCCAATATCGATGCGCTGGCCGGCCCGCTGATTGGCCCGCTGCCACGCGCGATGCGCCGGGTGGCGCGGCGCATCGATCCGCACGCGGTGATGTTCCTGCTCAAGCGCGTACCTGACCTGAGTGAACTGCCGATGAACCTGGCGCCGTTGCGCATGCGCCCGCTGGCGGCGGGCCGGATGATGGCCGAGCGCGGCTACCGGCTGCTGTGCGGGCTGATGGCCGGCTACGGCGCGCCGCTGCGGCACGCGCTGATGCGCAAGTTCCCGCGCCGGCTGGCGGCATTGCCGCCCGTGGCGCTGACCCGCGCGCAGGCCGCGCAATTGCGCGAACTGTTGCTGCTCAACCTGATTCCCGAACGGTTTCCGGCATGGCACTGGCTTTTTTGATCACGAGCGAGAACCTGCAGCTGCTGTCCGAGCGCAAGGTACTCAAGGAGGCCGAGTACGCGGCGCTGATGGATGCCGCCGAGGTCATCGAGTCCGCGCGCCGCGAGGCGCTGCACATCAGCACCGAGGCCCAGCGCGAAGCCGAGCAGCGGCGCCAGCATGGCTACCGCGACGGCTGGGCGCGCGCCCAGGCCGACCACGCGGCGGCACAGGTCAGCGCGGCGGCCGAGGCCGAGCGCCAGCTGACCGGCATGCGCCGCACGATGGCCGAGATCGTCATGCGCGCGGTGCAGCAGATCGCGGGCGAGCTGGACCCCGACATCATCCTGGAAGTGGCGCTGCAGCGCGTGGAGGCCCTGGTGCGCGCCGAGCCGTTCATCACGATCCAGATTCCGCTGGGCCGCGAGCAGACCGTGCGCGGGCTGCTGGACCAGCTGGCCGAGACGCTCGACTGGCCGCGCCGTGCCAACGTGGTGGTGGAGCCGAGCCTGGAGTCCGATGCGTGCCGCATCCTGACCCCGTCGGGCACGATGGAAGTGGGCCTGCAGGCCCAGCTCGAGGCGTTTGCGCGACGCCTCCAGGCCGGTTGACGGCGCGCGCCATGGCCACCGAACTGCCCGCCGCCGACATCCAGGCCGCACTGCAGCACGCCGCCGCCGACCTGGGCCGCGCGTTCGATCATTTCACGCCGGTTGCCATGCGTGGCCGCGTCAGCAAGGCCGTGGGCATGCTGATCCACGCCACGGGCATCCAGGCCCATGTGGGCGAGATCTGCCAGCTCGTCACGCCGGGCGAGGCGCCGCTGCTGGCCGAGGTGGTGGGCTTCATGCAGCAGACCGCCGTGCTGACGCCGCTGGGGCGCATCACGGGCATCTCCGCGCTGACCGAGGTGGTGCCGGCCATGCACGGCCCGCAGTGCCCGGCCGGCGCGGCGCTGCTGGGCCGCGTGCTCGATGCGCTGGGCGAGCCCATCGACGGCAAGGGCGCGCTGGTGGGCGTGACGCGCGTGCCGATCGACAACGAACCGCCCGATCCGCTCACGCGGCGCCTGATCCGCGAGCCGCTGGCCACGGGCGTGCGCGCCATCGACGGCCTGCTGACGCTGGGCGAGGGCCAGCGCGTGGGCATTTTCGCGCCGCCGGGCGTGGGCAAGAGCACGTTGCTGGGCATGCTGGCGCGCGGCGCCGAGGCCGACGTCAACGTGGTCGCGCTGGTCGGCGAGCGCGGCCGCGAGGTGCGCGAGTTCATCGAATACAGCCTGGGCCCCGAGGGCATGGCACGCACGGTGCTGGTGGTGTCCACGTCGGACCGCTCGCCGATGGAGCGGGTGCGCTGCGCCTATACGGCCACAGCGATTGCCGAGCATTTCCGCGACCAGGGACGCCGCGTGCTGCTGCTGGTGGACTCGCTCACGCGGCTGGCGCGCGCGCAGCGCGAGATCGGGCTGGCCGGCGGCGAGCCCCCCACGCGGCGCAGCTATCCGCCATCGGTGTTCTCGATGCTGCCGCAACTGCTGGAACGCGCCGGCACCGGCGCGCAGGGCTCGATCACGGCGGCCTACACGGTGCTCACCGAAGGCGAGGACGACAGCGATCCGATCGCCGAGGAAGTGCGCTCGATCCTCGATGGCCATATCGTGCTGTCGCGCAAGCTGGCCAGCGCCGGCCAGTATCCGCCCATTGACGTGTTGCACTCGGTCAGCCGCGTGATGCCGCAGGTGGCCGCCGCCGGGCACCAGCAGGATGCGCAGCGCCTGCGCCAGTTGCTGGCCAAGTTCCAGGACATGGAGTTGCTGTTGCAGATCGGCGAGTACCGGCCCGGCGCCGATGCGGTGGCCGATGCGGCCGTGGGTGCCATCGGCGCGATCCGCGCCTTCCTGACCCAGCCCGCCATCCGGCTGGACACGTTTGCGGGCGCACTCGCCAGGCTCGCGCAGGCCATCAGCCAGGGAGCCAAGCCATGAGCCACGACCCGCGCCTCGGGCAGCTTGAAGCGGTGCGGCAGCGCCGCCACGACGACGCCACGCGCGTGATGCAGCAACACCGCGCCTGGGTGATGGAGGGCCTGCGCGATGCGGAGGCGGCCCAGCAGGCCGTCAATGGCGCGCTGGCCGAGCGCGCGGCGTTCATCGCCCGCCTGCGCGACGGCGCCACGCAGGGCGGCGTCTCGGTGGCCGGGCTGCTCGACGCGCAGGGCTGGCAGGCCGCTTTCGACGCACGCATCGCGCGCGCCAGCGGGCGGCTGGCCGAGGCGCTGGACGAAGTGGCGCGCCGCCGTGGCGTGTTCGAGGAAAGCCGCCAGGCGCTGCTGCGCGCGCATGCCCGGCTGACCGGCGCGCGCGAACTGGTGGCGCGTGCCAGGGCCGATGCCCGCGCGGGCATCGAACGCCGCGACGACGAGGCCGTGGACGAGGCGGCGGTCCGTGGCTGGCATCGCGCGAACGGCGCGGCGTAGCCCATGCAGGCATCGACCATCGATCCGGCGTGGCTGTTTCACTGGGGGCGTGAGGTCATCATGCCCATCGTGCTGGTCATGCCGCGCCTGCTCACGGCGTTCACGGTGCTGCCGTTCCTGTCGCACCAGGCCGTGCCCGGTGTGGCGCGCAACGGCATCGTGCTGGCCATCGCGCTGTTCGTCTCGCCAGGGGCGCGCGTGGACCTCGATCACATCGCCGGCGGCCTGTGGCTGGCGCTGATCTTCAAAGAGGCGTTCATCGGCCTGCTGCTGGGCATGGCCTTCGGGCTGTTCTTCGTGGCGCTGCAAATGGTGGGCGAACTGGTCGACTTCCAGACCGGCTCCGGCAATGCCACGTTCTTCGACCCCGTGACGCAGCAGGAGGACGGGCCGATGGAGAACCTGCTGTCGCACCTGGGCATCGCGCTGTTCGCGTCGTTCGGCGGCCTCTTTGCGATGACGGGCGTGATCATCGAGTCCTTCGCATTCTGGCCCGTGATGTCGTTCGGGCCCGAGCTGTCGCTCTCGTCCATCAGCTTTGCCGGGGCCTACGCGGGCACGCTGTTCTCATGGGTGGTCAAGCTGGCCGCGCCCATCCTGCTGCTGCTGGTGATCGTGGAACTGGGCTTCGCCCTGATTGCGCGCTTCGTGCCGCAGTTCGACGTGTTCCAGTTCGCCCAGCCGGTCAAGATCACCGTGGCGCTGCTGATGCTGGTGCTGATGCTGGCGGTGATGGTGGACACGCTGCAGGGCTTCCTGCGGCCTGACAACGCGCTGATTGACCTGCTGCGCAAAGGCGTGGGGGCAGGCCCATGAGCCAGGACGGCGAGAAGAACCTCGAGGCCACGCGGCGCAAGCTTGACGAGGCGCGCAAGCGCGGCGAGGTGCCGCGCAGCACCGATGTCACGTCGTCGGTGGTGTTCCTCGGCGTGCTGGCCGCGCTGTGGGTGCTGGGCCGCTACTTCATACGGCTGTTTCAGGCGCTCTGGCACAGCGCGATGGGCGCGGTGCCGCAGCATCTGCAGGATCAGCAAATGCTGGTGCTGGGCGAGGCCAGCGCGCGCTTTCTGCTGATGGGCGTGCTGCCGGTGACGGCTGTGGCGCTGCTGTGCGGTATCGTCGGCGCCTTCGTGCAGGTGGGGCCGCTGGTGGCGTTCGAGCAGATCAAGCCGAACCTGGCGCGGCTGAACCCGGCTGAAGGTTTGAAACGGATGTTCGCGGTGCGCAACCTCGTCAACCTGGCCAAGATCCTGCTGAAGATCGCGCTGCTGGGCGGGCTGGTCTACATCCTCGCGCTGGGCGCGATCGAGGATGGCGTGCGCACGGGCCACGCGCGGCCCGCCGAGATCCTGGTGCTGGTGGCCTACATCCTGCTGCGCATGTGCTGCTGGGCGGCGCTGATCTACCTGATCATGGCCGTGGTGGACTACGTGCACGAACGCTACCAGTTCATGAAGCAGCAGCGCATGAGCGTGGAGGAGTACCGGCGCGAGCACAAGGAGACCCAGGGCGACCCGATCATGGCGGGGCGGCGGCGCGCGGCATTCTTCGAGGCGGCGTTCTTCGGCGTGGGCGAGCGCGTGCGGGTCTCCACGGCGGTGGTGTATTCCACGCAATACGCGGTGGCGCTGCGCTACGACGGCCCCGGCACGCTGCCGCGCGTGCTGGCCAAGGGCGGCGGGCACGTGGCCGCGCGCATCCGGCAGGCCGCCGCCGACTACCTGATTCCGTCCGCGTTCGATTCTGACCTGGCCCAGCGGCTGTACCTGGGCGTGCCCCTGGACCGCCCGATCGACCGCGCACTATATGAGCGCGTGGCCGACCTGATGCGTTGGGCCAAGGGCGAGGATTGACCGGCGCCTGATGCGCCTAGCCCGCCAGGGCGGCGGCGCGATGATCGGCAATGATCCGGGGCGCCGGGTCTTCGTCGGACGGGTGGCCCGGCAGGGGCGCGGCGGGGCGCAGCAGCGTGGCGGCTGCCGCCAGCTGCACGCGGTTGCGCACGCCGAAATGGCTGCGCAGGCGGCGCATGTGGTAGTCCACGTTGAAGATCGACATCTCCATGCGCCGCGCGATCTGCTTGTCCGAGAGGCCCTGCGCCAGGCAGGCCAGGATGTCGCGCTGCACGTCTGAAAGCCCTTCCTTAGGCCGGCCCGCCGTCGGGATCTCGGCATGGCAGGTCAGGAACTCGTGCAGGCCCAGCCCCAGCGTCAGCGCCTGGCCCAGCACCGTGTCGCCAATCCAGCGGCGGCTCTCGATGCCGGACATGAAGCTGATGATGACGATATCGCTGGTGCCCGGCATCGGCAGGTTCAGGAAGACCCCGCTGCGGATGCCGGCATCGCGCAGGTCGTCCAGGAAGCGGCGCAGACGCAGCGGCGGCAGGCCGCCGGACACCGTGTGCTCGAGGTCGCCGGCATCCCACACCATTGGCAGGCCGAACGTGCCGGGTTGCGGGTTGCGCGGGTCGATCTCGAAATAGCGTTCGCGGAAGTAGCGGTCGCGCCAGCCCGGCGCAGTATAGGTGTCGAAGAACGTGCGCGGCTGGATCTGCCCGCCCACGTTGGCGGCGGTGCCATAGCCCAGGTAGTCGAAACCGATGGCGTGGATGGCGGCCTGCATGACGGTGCTTCGGCCCTCGTGCGTGCCTTCGGCGGCCAGCGCGGCCACCAGGCCCGGCGAGCCGCCCTGGCGGGGCCGCGCGCGGACGGGCACGACGTGGGGCTCGCCAAAGAACCGGATGCCCTGGGGCGACAACGGCACGCCAGGGGCTGCGCGGTGCGTGCTTGCGGTACCCATGCCGGACGCCCCCGCGCCGGCGCTGGATACAACTTCCTCTACTCTGGTCATAAGGCCTCCGTGCGTATGCCTGCCGCATGGCGCCGGCCTTGTGGGCCGCGTGCCGCGCGCGTGAGAGAGCCGGTGGCGCAACGCATGGACGGACCCCGCGCCGGTGCGGTCGCGCCTCACGCCCATCGTGCGCGCAGGCTGCGCGCGGGCGGAAACGTCGCCACGCCGTATCTTGAGGGCGCCATCATGACGTCGAGCCGTGTGGCTCCACATACTGCTGACCCGGATCCCGTCGGAAACCGTTGCTACACCTTGCTACGCGGGCTCTTCGGCCCGGCGCTGTGATTGTTCTGGCGTTGATCTGGCCGTGAGGGCCTGGGCAATGAGGGCGCCGCGCGGCCTGCTGATCTTATGCTTCTGGGCGGCGGGCGCGGCGTGGGTGCAAGCGTACGCCAGACCGCCCCGTCGCCGCAAGCGCCGTGGTGTCATCGCCACTTTCCCTGTCGGATCCATGGTCTTTTGCGCCGCAGCTTGCGCGTCACGCCTCAAGCTGCTTGCCACGGGTCTCGGGCAGCGTCAGCGCCGCCAGGATCAGCACGCCGTAGGCCGCCGCGGCGAAGATGCCGATGGCATGGCCCAGCGTCATCTGCTGGCTGACCTGCCCGATCAGGAAGGGGAAGAACGCACCGATGGCCCGCCCCACGTTGTAGCAGAAGCCCTGGCCCGAGCCGCGCACACGCGTGGGAAACAGCTCGGTCAGGAACGCGCCCATGCCGGCGAAGATGCCCGAGGCGAAGAAGCCCAGCGGGAAGCCCAGCAGCAGCATGACGGTGTCGTTGACGGGGATGTGCGTGTAGGCCAGGGCAATGGTCATCGAGCCGATCGCGAACAGGATGAAGTTGCGCTTGCGGCCGATGCGGTCGGTCAGGTAGGCGCTGGTCACGTAGCCGATATAGGAGCCCACGATCACCATCGCCAGGTAGCCGCCAGTGCCCAGCACGGTCAGGCCGCGCTCGGTCTTCAGGAACGTGGGCAGCCACGTGGTGATGGCGTAGTAGCCGCCCTGCGCGCCGGTGGTCAGCAGCGCGGCGCGCAGCGTGACGGAGAGCAGCTTGGGCGAGAAGATCGCGGCAAACGACGCGCGGTCTTCCTGTTTCGCCTCGCGTGCCTTGTGCTCGGTGTAGACCTCGGGCTCCTTGACCACGCGGCGCAGCACGATCACGAACACGGCCGGCAGCAGGCCGATCAGGAACAGCGCGCGCCATGCCGTCTCGGCCGGCAGCAGCGAGAAGACCAGCGCATAGAGCAGGGCGGCGAACCCCCAGCCGATGGCCCAGCCCGCCTGCACCATGCCCACGGCCTTGCCGCGGTCCTGCGCCCGGATCGCCTCGCCGATCAGCACGGCGCCGGCGGTCCATTCGCCGCCGAAGCCAAAGCCCATCAGCGCGCGGGCAATCAGCAACTGTTGATAGTTCTGCGCCAGGCCGCAGAGGAACGTGAAGAACGCGAACCACAGGATGGTCAGCTGCAGGGTGCGCACGCGGCCGATGCGGTCCGACAGGATGCCGGCCACCCAGCCGCCGGCCGCCGAGGTGAGCAGCGTGGCGGTGCCGATGAAGCCGGCGTCGGCGCGCGAGATGCCCCAGGTGGCGATCAGCGTGGGAATCACGAAGCTCAGGAACTGCGTGTCCATGGCGTCGAGCGCGTAGCCGACCTTGCAGCTCCAGAACGTGCGGCGCTCGTTGGGGGTGATATCGCGATACCAGGAAAAGAAGCCGCGCGATGGCTCGGCGGTGCCTGACTGCGATGGGGTGTCGATACGGCCGATCTGCGATTCCATGCGCTTCCTCTTCGTGGTCTTGTCGTGGTTTGGATCTTGTTCTTTCTTGTTCTTGTCATGCATTCTTGAAACCACGCCGCCATGGCGTCCAACTAGTTTTTCGGGCGAGGGCCGATAAGAAAAATTGAAGCCTGTGCTGCAAGCCAGCGAATACGGGGCTTGGCGCGGCGGAGGCGGCCGGGGGCTTGCGGGTTTTCCCTAGCCGCCGGTGACGATAAGGTGCGTAAGCATACGGCGCGCCAGCGGCTCGATTTCCTACGGAGATCCGTAGGCGGGGGTGTCCTACGAGTGCTCGGTAGTGGTCGCGCGCGCACGTCGCCGGTAGGCTTGCGCCAACTTCATTGCACGCTCATGCCATGCCCGCTCTTCGATGGTTGTTGATGGTGATGCTGCTTGGCGCGGGTTCGTCCGCGCACGCCCAACTGGTGCCCGTGGAGCGCTCGTTGGCGATCGACGCCGATCCGGACCTCGTGTGGCAGCAGGCCGGCGGCTATTGCGCGATGGCCAGGTGGGACCGCGAGTTCAAGCGCTGCGACGTGGTGCTGGGCAGCGGCGGGCCGGGCACGGTCCGCCGCATGGTGTACAAGGCGGGCGGGCTGCCCGCGGTGGACATCCTGACCGACAAGGGGCCGTATGGATACAGCTATCGCAAGCTGTCGGGGCATACGCGCGGCCGGCTGCAGGTCAGGCCGGGGCCCGATGCCGGCACGGCCATCGTGACATGGCAGGTGTGGCTCGACCCGTTCGCGCTGCCCGACGGGGCGGGATCTGAGTATCCGCTGGCGCTTGGCGATTCGATGCTGGCCGCGCTGGGCGCGCTGAAGACGGCCGCCGAGGCCGAGGCGCGCGAGGCGGCGGCTGATGCCAGGACCGCGACGGTTGTCTCCCCTCTCCCGCCTGCGGGAGACGGGGCGGGGGATAGGGAGTGAGGTGACGGTGCGGTATCGCTTCGTGGATGCGCCGCCCCTCTCCCCCGGCCCCTCTCCCAGAGGGAGAGGGGAGACAACAAACTCGAGCACGCCCTGCGCGCACGAATCCTGCTTGCCGCATACGCCATGAACCTGCGTTTTCTCGAAACCTTCGTCTGGGTGGCCCGCCTGCGCAGCTTCCGGCTGACCGCGGAAAAGCTCTTCAGCACCCAGGCTTCCATCTCCAGCCGCATTGTCGTGCTGGAGGAAGACCTCGGCGTGAAGCTGTTCCTGCGCGATTCCCGTGGGGTCACGCTCACGCCGGAGGGCCAGCACGTGCTGGAGTACGCCGAGAAGATGGTCAACACCATGCACCATCTGCGGCAGTCGCTCGACCGCTCGCGCACCATCGCGGGGCGGGTGCGCGTCGGCGCCATGGACTCGGTCATCCATACGTGGCTCTCCACCGTGATCAAGCGCGCCATGCAGGCGTACCCCCAGCTCGAGATCGAACTCACGGCGGACGCCGCGCTGAACCTCTGCGACCAGTTGCAGAAGGGCTATCTCGACGTGATCTTCCAGACCGACCTGCTGCGGCTGGAAACCGTGCGCAACATCGAACTCGCGCGCTACCCGATCCGCTGGATCGTGGCCAGCGGCAGCGCCTATGACCATCCCTACCCGTCGCTGGAGGCGCTGGGCGCCGAGCGCGTGATCACCTTCGTCAAGAACTCGCGGCCGCACCAGGACATCCTGAGCCTGTTCCACCTGAACGGCGTGACCTCGCCCCGCATCAACTGCGTCAACTCGGTGGCGGCCATGACCCGGCTGATCGGCGACGGCTTCGGCATCGGCGCGGTTCCGCCCGCGCTGGTGCGCCAGCAACTGGCCGATGGCACGCTGTCGGTGGTGCAGGTCGACAACCACCCGCCAGCGCTCGATATCGTGGCGTCGTGGCGCATCGGGGCGGGGCTCGAGGTCAATGAGTCGATCGTCGAGATCGCCACGCACGTGGTGGCGGACTTCTGCGCCGAGGTGGGCGACGAGATGGCCATGGCGGCCTCGCCGGCCATGACGGCGGCGCCCGAGGCGTCCCACGCAGGCTCGTAGTCATCGGATTTCTTTATCGGGCGCCCCCCGAAAGATTTGTTGGACGGGATGCGGCGGCGGCCACCAGAATCGGTTTCGACCTCACCGATTCCCCACGCCGCTGCACACCATGAACCAGCCGCTTCATCCGCCGCTCCAGCAAGCCGCCTCGATCCTGCCCGACGACCCGGCCGCATTGCGCCACATCATTCGCGAAGGCCGCTACCGCGGCCACACCAGCGGCCTCGCGCGCGGCTACGTGCAGGCCAACATCGTGATCCTGACGCGCGACTGGGCCTATGACTTTCTCCAGTTCTGCGCGCTGAACCGCAAGTCGTGCCCACTGATCGACGTGACCAATCCGGGCGATCCGGTCTTCCGCAACCTTGGCGCCGACGTTGATATCCGCACCGACGTGCCGATGTACCGCGTCTATCGCCACGGCACCGAATACCACGAGACCGCCAGCATCGCCGAACTGTGGCGCGACGACTTCGTGGCTTTCGCCATCGGTTGCTCGTTCTCGTTCGAGCACGCGCTGCTGGCCGCCAACGTGCCGCTCAAGCACATCAACCTGGGCCGCAACGTGGCGATGTTCCGCACCGATATCGAGACCCGCCCGGCGGGGCGCCTGTCGGGCAAGCTGGTGGTGTCGATGCGGCCGCTGTCGGCCGCCGACGCGATCCTGGCCACCGAGATCACCGCGCGCTACCCCGACGTGCATGGCGCGCCGATTCATATCGGCGATCCGTCGCGGATCGGCATCGAGGACATCGAATCGCCCGACTACGGCGACGCGGTGCCCCTGGATGCCCATGAGATCCCGGTGTTCTGGGCGTGCGGCGTCACGCCCCAGGCCGTGATCCGCGAGGCGCGGCCCGAGATCTGCATCACGCACGCGCCGGGCTGCATGCTGGTGACAGACCTGGACAACAACCGGCTGTAGCGGCCTACGAGTTCTCATAGTTCCGTGCGCGCCCCCGCGCGCGCAGAATCGCACGATCAGCGCGGCACCCACGTGGAGATGAAGCAACATGCTGGATTTCATGGATGCGATCCGGGCCGCCGCGGCGGCCGCCGCCCGTGCCGCCGCCGAGGCCGCCGAGCGTGCCCGCGAAGCCGCGGAGCGCGCCGCCCGCGAGGCGCAGGAACAGGCGCAGCGCCGCGCGCAGCAGGAAGCCGCCGCCCGTGCCCAGAAGCCCCAGCAGGCCGAGCCGCCCAAGCAGCCGCCCAAGACGGCGCAGACCGAGAAGCCGCAGGTCACCAACGCGGTCTACACCGGCAATGAACCCGTCACGCTGACGCTGGCCAGCGCACCGAAATCCCACCAGCCCGCGCAGTCCGCGCCGCCGCCCGACCCGGCGGAGACCCGGCGCAAGCAGGAGGCCGACGATGCCAAGGCGCTCACCGACCGCTGGGAGAAGGACGCCAAGGGCGCCTACGACGACACCGTCGACAAGCTCGATGGCGACGAGATGACGGACGACAAGTGGAAGCCGCTGGGCGAGAAGTACGGCACCGTGCTGGGCGGCGTGCAGAACGAGTTGCGCGTGGCGGCCAATCACGCGGCCCAGACCGGCAAGGACGTCAATGCCGCCGTGGATGCCAAGGCCAAGGAGATCGGCGACCGCTACAAAGACCCCGTCCTCAAGGCCAACCTCGAGGACGCGAAGACGGACTACCTGAAGACGGAGCCGACGCAGGCGGCGCGCGATACCGGCGCCGCGCGCTTCAAGGTGGTGCTGGCGCAGGAGAAGGCCGACGGCACCGCCGCCAAGGTCAAGCAGGAGGAGGCCGCCTACCTGAAGATCCCCGGCGGCGTCCGCCGCTTCGAGACCGGCCTCGACGACGACCTGCAGGCCGCGCGCGCGAAAGACCGCACCGCGCAGCAGGATCTGGTCAACGCCAACAACGGGTTCCTGGGCACGCTGCAGAAGGAGATCGACACCACCGCCGTCAATCTCTACAAGACCGATTCCGACAAATCGCTCACGGCCGCCAGGAACGACCGCACGCCGAACAGCTTCATCCGGCAGGAAGGCGTGTCGATCTCGTCGGCCAACGTCAGCGACGCCAACGGCCAGCTTCAGGCCCTGAGCAAGGGTGAGGGCGTGAAGGTGCCGGAGCGGTTCCGCGACCAGGCGGCGGCCGATCTCAAGGCGCGCTACGGCGCCAACGAGCAGTTTGGCGCGGTGATCGACCTTGCCAATGCCAAGGGCCAGCTCAAGGGCGAGATGAACCATCTGATGCCGGCCAACGATTTCGAGCGCGGGCTGGCCAAGACCGACCCGACCACGCTGGCGATGGCGCGCATGGAGGGGCTGACGCTCGATCCCGACGCGAAGACCGATCCGAACTCGGTGCTGACGCGCGACATGCCGGCCGACGAGCGCAGGCTGATGAAGGAGAACCCGGCCGGGTACGTCCTTTACAAGTCGCTCGGCGCCGACGGGCTGCGCCCCGACCCCGATGCCAAGGCCGGCGACCCGGCCACCACCAAGTACAACCAGGGCGTGCAGAAGGCCGGCGGGCTGCTCTCGTATACGGTGGAGCAGCTGACCGCGACGGCCAACGACAAGGCCGCCAAGCCGGAGGACAAGGCTGCCGCCAAGCAAGGGCTGCAGAAGATGTTCGGGCTGATGCAGGCATCGACCGATCTGCGCGTGGACACGATGACCACGACGATCAAGAAGCAGCTCGATGCGGGTGACATCAATGGCGCGCTGGCCACGCGCAAAGCCGGCGTGGACGCCGCCCAGACGCCCGAGGAGCGCGCGCAGTACGTGGCCGTGCACAACGACCGCTTCAACGGTGACCTGTTCAAGTCGCAGATCAATGCGGCGATGGACAAGAATCTGAAGAACAAGACCCAGGACAAGGACGGCCGGCCGATTCCGGGCCAGCAGGCCATGTACGCCGACAAAGTGGGCCAGTACCTGCAGAAGGTGGCGCCCAACCTGATCCCGGAAGACGCCGCCACGCTGCTGAATACGGTCAAGTCCGAGTATCGGAACAACTGGACCGCGCGCAATGACAGCACCGGCGCCGGCTATAACGACTGGGATGACTTCTACCACGGCCTTGCCGCCGTGGTGGACAAGGCGGACGCCAACTACTACGCCACCACGGCGGGCGCGAAGCCCGGCTCCGGCCCGGCCGCGCAGAGCACGGCCGCCTGGCTGACCGACCGCCACAACGACGTCAGCCTGCTGATGATGAGCAACCAGAGCGGCAGCTCGCGCCAGGGCCGCATCTACGGCGGCGCCCAGGATGCCGCCGCGCACGGGTATACGGGCCTCTCCACGGCCTTCGAGCAAGCGCTGAAGTCCAGCAAGGACGCGCCGCCGATGTCGGACTACTACGTCCAGAAGGCCACGGCCCGCGGCACGGAGAAGTACGGGCAGACCGCGCAGGCGCAGGAGCAGACCAAGCTGTTCGAACTCGACAAGGACGAGATCCTGCGGCAGACGTTCGACAGCCTGTCCATGCAGAAGCAGGACCTGACGGCCAAGGTGGGCGACGACAAGGCGCTGGACAAGGCCATCTCGCTGGCCGCGCCCAACGCGAGCCCCGCGGCGGTCAAGGACATCAAGGACGAGATCCGCGCCAATGCGGGAAACGGCGTCAGCGTATCGGCGATTCCGATCTTCGTGACCCAGCCGGGCGGCGCGCCGTACCAGAGCGCGGTGTTCGAATTCAAGGGCCGCGACGGCAACACGATGTGGGTGGACGACAGCGGGTCCATCTACGGCAAGGACGGCGCGGACCCGAAGCGCGATTTCCAGGAGAACAACCTCCTGGCCGACAAGGGCACGGTCTACATTGCCGACCGCAACCTCGATCTCGGCAAGGACGGCCACGTCGGCTACCAATCGATGGACGCCCACATCGTGACCACGAGCGAGAAGGTCATGGGCTGGGTCAACCTGGGCGTGGCCGCGTTTGGCGCCGTGGCGGGCGGCGTGCTGGTGGTGGCGTCGGGGGGCACGCTGACGCCGCTGGTTGGCGCGGCCTGGGTGGGCATGGCCGCCAGCATGGGCTACGGCATCGGCACCTCCTGGCACGAGCTGGACAACATCGCCGATCACGGCCGCTCCGTCAATCCGTTCAAGAGCCAGGAGGCGATGTCGCAATGGCTCAACATCACCGGCTCGGTGGCGGGCATGGGCGGCATGGGCGTGGCCAAGTTCGGTTCGATGGCGGCCAATGCCGGCGTGCGCATGGCGGCCAGCGGCGGCACCGTGCGCCAGATCGCCGGCGACATGCTGACGCAGTCGGCGTCGCGCTTCGGCACGGCCAGCCGGGTGCTCAACGGCACCGCGTTCGGCGTCGGCGGCGTGCAGACCATGCTGCAGGCCTCGGCGTTTGCCCAGCACGGCAAGGACATGAGTGTCAGCGAGATCGTGCAGAACAGCGCGATGCTGCTGATGGGCGCCACGCAGATGCTGCCGATGGCAATCCAGAAGCGGGTTGGCGAGTCGGTGCGCGATACCTACCAGCGCACGCGCGGGCGCACGCCGATGGACGACGCGGCCAACAGCCCCGCGAACCGCACGGCCGACAGCGAGGCGGCCCGCGTGCTGGCCGACGGCGAGGCGGCGGCGCTGCCGCGCGGGGCGCGCGACGCCGAAGGGCCAGCCAGCCGCCCGCGCCTGCATGACGACGCATCCGCGCCCGGCCAGCGCCCGGCGGGGCGCGATGGCGAGTCCGGCGTACCGGCAACGGCTGGCCGCCCGCGTACGCAGGCGGATACCGGCGGCCAGCCAGGGCGCGGCGGACGCACCGGCCAGCCCGCCAATACGCCCGAAGGCGCCCCGGCGCGTGCCGGCGCCGATGCGCCGCCCAACCGGCTGGCGCCCTACAAGCTCACCGCCTGGCAGTCCATGCAGTTGCGCGGCAACCTGGTTCAGGACCGCGTGATCGCCAACATGATGGATCGCGCGCTGGCCCGCGCGCAGGAGCGCTATCGGGTCGATACGGACGGGCGGCGCCGCGAGAGCGTCGAGGCCGCCGAGCGCCGGGTGGAGAACGCCGCGGCGGAACGCCGCCGCATCCGTCAAAGCCCGGCGCTGGCGCGGCGCGGGCACATGGATGGCGAGGGCGCCGGCGCGGCGCAACGGCGCACGATTCACCACGGCCCGGAGGCGGAGGCGCCGCTGTCGCTGCGCCAGAATGCGATTTCGCCGCTGGACAGCGTGCTCTGGATCGACGGCCAGATGGAGCAGATCGGCGTGCCGTACGGCGCCGAGGTGGCGGCACGCGCGGTGGCGGACCTGGACCGCGTGATGATCGTCACCGGCCCGCTGACCGTGCACGGCCACGCCGAGACCAATGGCGTGATCGGTGCCGCGTCGCTCGGCTCGTACCTGGCGTCGCTGGGCAAGGAGGTGGTCTACGTGACCGACCGCGCCCACGCGCGCGCGCTGCGCAAGATGCTGCGCAACGACCTGGACCAGCCCAACGCGCGCGTGGAGACGTTCAGCGCCAGGGATCACCTGGCCGCCACGCTGCAGTCCAGGGCGCTGCTGGCCATGCACCAGCCCGAGGCCGTGATCGCGGTCGAGGTGGCCGGGCGCAACCTGAACAACGAGTACCGCCTGCAGACCGGCGAGGCCGTGGCGGGGCGCCCGCGCATCGACCAGTTGCTGGTGGACGCGCGCGACATGAAGAACGTGGTCACGGTGGCCGTGGGCGACCACGGCAACGAGGCCGGCATGCGCACCGTGCGCGAGCGCATCCAGCGCGGGATGCCGCCCGAGGATGTCCACGCCGAGCTCTGGTCAGACCTGAGCGCCGACCACGTGGTTACCGGCATGAACTCGAACCTGGCCGCGCAGGCCATCGGGTTCGCGATCCAGCGCTACAAGGGCGCCGGCCAGATGCCGAAGACCGAGCAGGTGGGCAACATGCTCGACACCATGGCGGGCTTCCACGCGCGCGACGGCGTGACGCACGAGGTGGGCGCCACCAGCGTGCGCGGCATGGACAAGTCGGTGCAGGTGGGCGTCTACGAGTTGCTGGGCAAGGCGGCCGAGAGCCTGCCGGACGGGCTGGACTTCGCCAAGCTGTTCGATGGCATCCAGCGCCGCTTCCTGCCGAAGGATGTGGATGCGGAGTCAGCCGGGATTCGCGTGGAGGACGATGTCATCGTCGTGACCGCGTTCGATTCCAGCAACGGCGGCCTGCTGGCCGCGCAGAACCTGGCCCGGCATATCTACGCGCTGACGGGCAAGGCCGTGCAGGTGGAGGCCGTGACCGACCACGCTGCGGGCACCTATGGCGGACGCCCGCCCGAGGACCTGGCCGCGAAGGTCCACGCCGGCCTGCAGGCGGTGCAGAAGCTGGAGGGCGACGTCAACCTGGCCGCGTGCAACACGGCCTGCCTGGCCCTGCCCACGGTGCTGGCGCGCATGCACGGGTTCGAGATGGTGAACCTGATCCAGCAGACCGTGCCGCAGATCGTCACGCTCGGCGGCGAACGGCCGGTGGTCATCGCCACGCCGGGCACCGTGGGCGACCACGCCTATCTGGAGGGCGTGCGCGAGTTCAGCGGCGGCCGCAAGACGGTGAAGGAAATCCCTGCGCGCGAATGGGCCGATGCGGTCAACAACCTCATGCACCTGGACGACGGCGCGCAACTGGCACAGCTCAAGCAATGGATCGCCGACTACATCAACCCGGCCGAGATTCCGGCCGATACCACCTCGGTCTGGTTTTGCTGCACACACTACCCAGCGCTGGAGTCGCTGGTGCGCCAACGGCTCGACGCTATCGACAGGTCGCATGTGAAGCTGATCGACCCGATGCAGTTCCAGGCGCGCAAGGCGGTCGATATCCTGATCGACAAGGGCGTGCTGGATCGCGGCGATCTGCTCGAGATCCCCCTGGACCCCATGCAGGTGCCCGACAGCAAGACGCTGCCGACCATCGTCGTCACGTCGGGCCAGCCGTCGGCGGTGTCCCGGCTCGCGCACGCGATGGGCGGGCGCCCGGACATCCGCGTGTTCAAGTCGCCGTTCGGCGAGGCCGCCGACGTCTCCGGCGTGCGCGCGCTGGTCGATGCCGGCCGCCACCTGGACGCGGTGGACCGCGTCAGCTTCAGCTATATCGGCCGTGGCCTGCGCGAGTTCTACATGCCGGGCGGCGCGCAGCGCGCGGCGGCGTCGCTCGAGAGCGGCGAGAACGTCATGCTGCTGACCGGCTTCTCGGTGGACAAGGGCATGCCCGAGACCGACGGGCCGCCGGGCACGGCCGAGCTGGGCCGCGCGCTGCGCCTGCGCGGCAAGCAGGTCACGTATGTGGTGGATTCCGCCAACAAGCCCATCCTGGAAGCGATCCTGCGCGAGATGGGCGAGCCGTTGGACAACATCAAGGTCTTCGACGTGCCCGTGGGCGACGCCAAGGCGCCGGCCCGGGCGCTGCTCGATGCGATCCAGCCCGACCGCGTGATGGCGATCGAGCTGCCGTCGCGCAGCGTGGACGGCACGAAGAACAATATGCGCGGCCTGGTGATCGACGGGTTCAATCCGGCCATCGACGAGATCCTGCTCCAGGCCAACGCGCGCGAGGGCGTTGAGACGCTGGGCGTTGGCGATGGCGGCAACGAGGTGGGCATGGGCGGGCTCAAGGGCCTGATCCCGCTGGCGAAGAATGGCAAGCCGATGGCCGCGGAAGTCACCGCCGACCACGTGGTGACGGCCAGCGTGTCCAACTGGGCCGCCTATGGCGTGGCCGCGCTGATGCTGAAGCACGGCAACATGATCGACCGCTTCCAGTCGCCCGGCGAACTGCGCCGCGTGCTGCAGGCGGCAGCCGATGCCGGCGCGGTGGACGGCGTGTCGCGCGAGCGGGTGCCCACCGTGGATGGTTTCTCCACCGACGTGCACGCGGCCATCATCCAGCTATACCGGCATGCGGCCACGGGCGAACTGCCGGTGGGCCCGGGTGCGGCGCCGACGCCGTTTGGCGGCCCCGGCGTGGCACGCACCGCCGTGGCCGAAGCGGCCCATGCGGTGGTGGAGCACGGCGGGCAGATGCCGGCCGGCGGCACGGGCGCCCCGCGTCCGCGCCCGGCGGGCACGCGGCGCACGCAGGCCGCGCCGGTGCATGACGGCAGTTGGTCCTTGCGCGACGCCACCACCGACGCCGGGGCGATGGTCGCGACCATCGATGGCGTGCATGCATCGGGCGGCCGGCTCGACGGCGTGCACTACGTGGTGCTGCCCGCCGCGGGCGGTGACGTGGCGGTGCGCAACGGCTTGCCCGAGTCGGCGCACGATTCGATGCAACAGGCGCTGGCGGCGGTGGACGAGGCCGTGCAGGCCGGCCAGCCGGTGCAGATCGCGGTGGTGGCGCAGCGCACGTTCCAGGGCAAGGTGGGCGACGGCAACCTGATCGGCACCATTCCGGTGACGCTGCATGGCCGCAGCGCGCGCGCCGGTGGCATCGCGCTGAACCCCGCGTATACGGGCGACATCCGCGTGGCGCTGCCCGATGGCTTCCGCGCCGATGCCCCGCTGATCCGCCAGGAAGGCGGGCGGCGTGTGGATCACCTGGACCAGCTCGAGCAGTTTCCGCGCGGGCCCGCGCACCTGGACCTGGCGCAGGAGGCCGGGCAGGTCACGTTCGACAACACGGCGGTGGGCGTGTCGGTGCCGCGCATTCCGGGCCATTTCACCATCCGCGCGGAAGCGTTGTTCGGCGGTGTGGAGATGAATGCCAGCGGCAAGGGACCGTCGCGGATCATCGATGCCGCAGCCGTCATCGCCCGCGTCCGCGCGCACCCCGACTACGTGGAAGGGATGCCCGTGGTGCTCTATGGCTGCTACGGGCAGGACGGCGTGGTGTCGCTGGTGCAGCAGCTGGCGGACGGCCTGAACGCCCGGGTCTATGGCGCCGACGGGCGAGTCGATATCGACGCCTTCCTCTCGCCGGGCAGCGACCTGGCGCACGGCGCGCGCGTGGGTGTGGTGGCCGATCGCGCCACCATGGCAAAGTCCGGCGCGGACCTGCACGTGGTCAACGGCGGGCGCTTCTCGGGCGCCATGCCGAGCCTGCCGATAGTGGGTGTCACCCATGGCGGCAAGCCGGCGGCGCAGCACACCGGGGGGCGGGCGGCGCAGGCGGCGCAAGGGGGCAAGGGCGGCGACCCGGTGCCGGCGGGTTGGCGGCAGCAGCCGTCGCGCTGGGCCGAGGTGGCGATCGGCGACAAGCCGCATCGCGTGAACGCCCCACGGGACCACGCTGTCGTGGTTGGGGCGATCCATCCCGATGGCGGCGTGCGCGGCGACGACGGCAATCCGATCGGCGCGCATGAACTGGCGTTCCGGCTGGCCGACGAATGGGAGGCCGGGCAGCCCATCGTGCTGGCGCTCGATGGCGCGCATGCGCCGCAGGGGCGCGTGTTCGCGCAGCGCGTGGCCGACGTGATGCAGACCGAGGTGCTGGTGCCCGAGTTCGCGCTTCAGCGCCAGGCGGACACCGCCGAGCCTGGCAAGCGCGCCATCGACCTCGCGCAGGCGGGTGGCAAGTGGCGGCGCCTGGCGCCGCAGCCGGACCCCTACGCCAACCATCGTTTCGACATCAACGCGCGCGGCACGGTCTACCTGCGCCAGCCGGACGGCACGCGCGAGCGCGTGGACCTGGCCCGCTACCTCGGGCCGCGGCTCGGGAGCGGCGGCGCCAAGACGGTCTTTGCGCTGGGCAGCGACAAGGCGGTGGGTATCGCCAGCGACGAGATGACCGGCTTCATGGTGCGCGGCGAACGCGAGGCGCTGCGCACGGCCGCCGGGCTGGGTTTCAACACGCTGAAGTCGTACGGCCCGGACGACATGACGGTATTCGGGCGGCCCGCGGTGGCGTATGAACGCTATGCGGCCAGTTCCAAGGACCTGTTCGCCGACAAGACCGTGCGTGCCGCGCCCGATCCGCGCACGCAGCTGCTCAACGGCAAGTCGTTGCAGGATCTGGACCAGATCCTCGACACCATGGCCGACCGGCACGTCTACCTGGGCGACGTGGAGTTCAGCATCCACGCGGATGGCGCCGTGAAGGTGGCGGACCTGACCCATGTGGAGATGAAGGTCGATGCGTCGCAAGGCAGCGCGCACGCCGACATCGTGGCGCGCATGCGGGACGTTGCGCGCGCCAACGAGGCGGCGGGCCAGGGCGACACGGCGCAGCGCGGCACGGTCTCGCATGGCGGCACCACGCCGGCCGCACAGGGTGGGCGGCGTCCGTGGAAGATGGGCACGACGATGAGCGTGTCGACGGTTGGCACGTTCGCGCTTGGCACGCTGGCCGGCGTGGCAACCTCGGCCGCGCACGTGAACCCGGTGCTCAGCAGCGCGGCCTGCTTTATCTACCGGGGCAGCGTGGCGGCCGGGCGGACGCTGCACACGCAGCGCATCGTCCGGCGCGCGGCCAGCCATACGCCGGCCGATATCGCCTACCTGAAAAGTGCGTTGTACGGCAAGCGCGCGGACATGTGGGGCATTCACGGCACCGAGCAACAGGCGTTCAGGAAGGCCGTGGTGAAGCTCGAGGCGTACTCGCATGGCGCGCTGAAGGACTCGCCCCGAAGCGCCGGGAAGATCAGCGAGGCGCAGGCGGTGATCGCCACGGTGGGCGCGAAGCTGCTCCACCCGGACACGGCCGCCGGCCGGGCCAACGATGCCGCGCAGATCGGCACGCTGGCGGTCAACAACAGCAACACGGCCATCTGGTTCATGCAGCACCAGTTGCCGGCCGATAATCCGCTGACCTACAGCAACGCGGCGTTCCTGGCCTCGAACACGGTGCTCAGCACGTTCAACATCGCCAACCGGCTGGGACACCACCTCGGTGGCAAGCCCACGGCGCTGCTGGGCGCCCAGATGCGCAAGTTCGTGATGAACGGGTACGCGCTCGGCATGATGCCGCTGGCCGTGGCCGACGCGATGAACACGCCGGGCGTGGTGGGCGGGCTCGAGGCGGCCGGCATCGCGGTGTTCGGGGTCGGCGCGCACTTGCAGTCGCGCAACGAGCAGAAGGTCATCGCGGCGGAGAAGAACAAGCTTGCCGTGGCGCAAGACCCTGATGCCACGCTGCGCCCAGAGGTGCCGTGGGCCGCGCGCAAGTGGCAGTTCTTCGGCAAGGCCATGCCTTACGGGCTGGTGCTGCTGGGCGCGGGCGTGGTCGTCAACTTCGTGGCCAAGATCGCCGTGGAGCTGACCAAGGACGACGACAAGGCGAAGACACCGGGGCCCGTGCCGGCGTCGACCACCTCGCCGTCGCCGACCGGCTCGCAGCCGCCAACGCAGGTGCCGCCCGACGGGACGAAGCCGGAGGTGCCGCCGCGAACCCGGCCCACCACGCCGGAGCCGGTGCGCGTGCAGCCGTACCGGGGCGGCAATCCGGAGGCCTCCACGCTGTGGGGCATCGCGCGCACGCACCTGGATACGCTGCTGTCGGAGGAACAGAAGACAGAGGCGCGCGACAAGGCCATGTCGCCGGACACCCAGGTGGGCAACTTCGCGCTGCGCGAGCTGATCAACCTCAACCCGAAGTACAACCTTGGCGAAAACCCGGGCCATATCGAGCCGGGATGGGAGTTCGACGTGACACGGTAGGGCTGGCGGCGGGGCGCCTGTGATGCGACGGCAACGCTACAATGCCGCATCCCGTCACTCCCCCGCCTGTCATGCCCGTCGATCCGGTCGTCATCATCGTTGCCCTGGGCGCCATCGTCGCCGGTTTTGTCCAGGGCTTGTCCGGGTTTGCGTTCGGCATGGTCGCCATGTCGTTCTGGGCGTGGGGCGTGGAGCCGCGGATGGCATCCGCCATGTCGGTGTTCGGCGCGCTGACCGGCCAGATGCTTGCCGCGCTCACGGTACGCCGCAAATTCCACCTCGCCACCGTGCTGCCGTTCCTGCTCGGTGGCGTGGTCGGCATTCCCATCGGCGTGGCGATCCTGCCCAGGCTCGATGTCCACCTGTTCAAGCTCTGCCTGGGCATCATCCTGGTGATCTGGTGCCCGATCATGCTGTGCTCGGCCCGGCTGCCGCCCATCCGCCACGGCGGACGCGTGGCCGATGCCATCGTGGGCGGCATCGGCGGCATCCTGGGCGGAATTGGCGGTTTTACGGGCATCGCGCCAACGCTATGGTGCACGCTGCGCGGCTTCGACAAGGACAAGCAGCGCGTGGTGATCCAGAACTTCAACCTCGGCGCGCTGCTGGTCACGATGGGCGTCTACGTGGGCACCGGCATCATCACGCGCGACATGCTGCCGATGTTCGCGATCGTTGCCCCGGCCATGCTGATTCCCACGCTGCTCGGTACGCGCGTCTATCTTGGCATCAGCGACATCGCGTTCCGCCGCATCGTGCTGACCCTGCTCACGTGCTCGGGCGCGGCGATGCTGGCCACCTCGGTGCCGAAGCTGCTGGCCGGCTGAGCCCTCCGGGTGGCGATTGCTGCACTTGTTGGATGGGTGCGGCAAGTACTTGAAATCATTGATGAATTTCGGCGGTTGCCGGGGCTGGCGGTGTCTTTGCGTGTGCACATCCCGCAATTGCTACTAATCTGGTCTGGGGGGCCGCCTGGAACCGGGTGGCCTGACGTTCCATCTGTGAGGAGATCACGATGAAGACGAAGTTGCTAATACCCTCTTTGTTGGTGGCAGGCATGCTGGCCGGGTCGTTTGCAGTGGCGCAACAAACCGAGATGCCTGGGCAGTCCCAGCCGCCCGGTGCCACGCCGATGCCCGCGTCGGGCCAGACGGATGCGATGCCGCCATCAACATCGCCCATGCCCCCGGCCAAGCCCGCGGCCAAGCCAAAGGGCAAGTCGTCGGGCGGCTCGCAAGGTGGCATGTCCTCGGATTCGATGATGATGGGCAGCCCGTCGCAGCCGGGTTCGGCGCCGATGGGCGCGCAATCGCCCTATATGCCGCAGAAGTGGAGCAAGGGTGACCGCCTGCCGGCCGAATTCCGCGACAGGCAGTATGTCATCGACAAGTACAAGGACTACAACCTGCCCGCGCCCCGCAAGGGCTATCACTGGGTGGGCATTGGCGCCGATTATTACCAGGTGTCGTCGAACGGGACGATTTACTCGGTGGGGCCGGGAGGAGGTTGATCCCGGGTCGGGCAGGTGCCCGATGCCAACGGGCGCGCCGGACGATCGACGGCGCGCCCGTTTTTCATGGGGCGATGCCGTCCGGGGCGTCGGAGAAGAAAACTTCCCTGACGGCGGCCTCGATGGCGTCGAATGCGGCTGGCTGCATGCGCTCGGCCAGTTGCTTGCGCCAGCGGTTGGAGACGCGGCCTTTCTCGCGAAAACAGCTCGATACCAGCGTGGCCAGGTCGGCATTGCGGATGTCGAACTGTGCGTCCACGCGTCTGACCACCTCGTCATAGCCAAGCAGGAACCGGGTCTCGGCCTGCAGATCGTGCTCCAGGGCCTCCTTGACCATGCGCACGCCAAATTCCACACAGGGCGTGGCATCCCAGTAGCGGTAGGGGGTGTCGCCCGCGCTGGTCTGGCAATCGAACGTGTGATCGCCCATGGCCCGCACGCGCCACAGCGCGCGCACCGGCTTGGAAAAGCTTTCCAGCGCGGCCAGGTAGTCCATCTCGTGGCGCTTGATGGCCACCGACACCGGCAGGAGGAACCCCTTTGCCATCTTGCCGGACCGGCACAGTGCGTGATGGATGAGGAAGCGCGAGAGCCGCCCGTTGCCATCCATGAATGGGTGGATGAAGACGAACCAGAACGACACCACGCTGGCCACGATCAAAGGGTCCACATTCGCGGGTGGATGGTTGGCGAAGTTCTCCAGCGCCTGCATGAGGCCCGGTACGTCATCGGGTTTCGGCGGCACGTAGGTGACTGACGCAGGCCCGCTGCCGCCGCGCCGCAGCCAGTTCTGCTCGGTGCGGTACTGCACCGCCTGGTCAAAAGGGTTGGTGATGACATCGTTCTGCAGCTCGGTCAGGTATTCCTCGCTGAGCGGGCGCCGCGCGTGCGCGTGGCGCAGCAACTGGACAAAGCGCTCGGACTTGTCCTGCGTGGCATGTTCGCGCTCGATCTCGAACGAGCTGTCGGTCTCGCTCAGATACGCCCAGTTCAGCGCGCGGTCCAGTATGTCCTGACCTACGGATGCGATGAACGCTTCCATGCGTGCAAAGACGTCCATGTCGAGGATTGACTGGATGGCGTCGGTGCGGCGCACGGTGACGCAGTGGTCCAGCCCGCCCAGGCCGTTGAAGCGCACGCGCCAGCGCGGATGGAGCTGGCCGGGCTCGGCAGTGTAGTAGCGCGCCGGGTCGAACAGGTTGACGTAAGGCACCTTGTCCGAGAGCGTTGGCATCAACGTCGCGCCGGTGAAGTGCTCCCACAACATGGCCGCGATGCGCGCGAAGCGGCTGGTCGGGTGGCGGTCCAGTTCTTCTTGTATCTCCGCCCCAAGGATCTTGGGCAGCGCCTCGGACAGGATGGCGAGGTTGACGCCTTCGTGCTTGATGGCGAACAAGGTGTGAGCAAGCAGCGAGGCGTTGTCGTCCGGTGCCACCTTGCGCGGAAACAGGATGGCGTCGGCGGTTTCCAGGATGCGCGTGGTGGCGCCGGAGCGCGCCGCGCAAGAAACGGGCACCAACGGCGCTTCGAGCCGTTCCCGTATCCATGCATAGCCAACTTGCCGCATATGGTGCATGTCGCCCCGTCCTCGTGTGATCGATGAGACCCAACAAAATTCGCGCTAAACGCACAAATTCTATATTTCGGGGCGACTCTGTCTACTTTTTTTTAGGGAATGTGCTGAAATTTTCGGAAAGGCTGCTATCAGCCACAAGGCTGCACACCAAATTCGCGCTGACTGAACCAAATTTATATTTCGGGGCGAACCTTGCCACCAAATCTTAGGAAGCACGGCAGATGGCGTGCCGCACCTACGCCGGAAGCGCCTCGTACGTCACCAGAAACACCTGTTCCTCGCCCGCGCTGACCGGCAGCCAGACGATGTCGAGTTCGGGGAAGGCGGCTTCGACGTTGTCTTTCTCGTTGCCGATCTCCACCACCAGCACGCCGCCCGGCTTGAGCCGCTTCCTGGCCCCGGCGATGATCCGGCGCACGATATCCATGCCATCGTCGCCGCCGGCCAGCGCGATGCGCGGCTCGGCCAGGTACTCGGGCGGCAGTTCGCGCATCGACTGCTCGTTGACGTAGGGCGGGTTGGTCAGGATGACGTCATAGGTCGCGTCCGATGGCAGCGGCGCGTACAGGTCGCCCTCGTGCAGCGTAATGCGGTCGCCCATCTTGTAGTCGGCCACGTTGCGGTGCGCCACGGCCAGCGCATCGGGCGAGATGTCCACTGCGTCAATATGTGCTTTGGGCCAGACATGCGCGGCGATGATCGGCAGGCAGCCCGAGCCGGTACAGAGTTCCAGCGCCGACCGGATCTGGCCGGATTCGCCGAGCCACGGCTCCAGTCCTTCCTGCAGCAGTTCCCCGATGAAGCTGCGCGGCACGATGACGCGTGAATCCACGTAGAAACGCAGGCCATGCATGAACGCTTCGTGCGTGATATAGGCGGCCGGCACGCGCTCGGTCACGCGGCGTTCGATGACCTTGAGCACAGCGTCCACCTCTTCGGGCAACAGGCGCGCGTCCAGGAACGGGTCCAGGGTATCGAGCGGCAGGTTCAGCGTGTGCAGCACCAGGTAGGCCGCTTCATCGTAGGCATTGGCGCTGCCATGGCCGAACGACAGCTTGGCGGCAGTGAAACGCGAGACCGCCAGCCGCAACAGGTCGCGGACGGTTTGCAGGGGGGAAGTGACCATCGAAGGGCTCGCAGGAAAGGGATTCAGTAGTGTTCGTTTTTGCTCCCCTCTCCCGCGTGCGGGAGAGGGGCCGGGGGAGAGGGCAGGAAGTTCGTATGCCAGTGCGCCTCACTTCGTCTGAGATGCCGTCCCTCTCCCCCGCCCCTCTCCCAGAGGGAGAGGGGATCAAGACATCAGTGCCGGTCAGGCGATCAGCCGTTCCAGCACGCCACGGTATACATTCTTCAGCGGCTCGATGAAGCGCACTTCCACGTGTTCGTCGATCTTGTGGATGCTGGCGTTGGGCGGGCCGAACTCGATGACCTGCGGGCAGATCTTCGCGATGAACCGGCCATCCGACGTGCCGCCCGTGGTGGACAGCTCGGTCTTCACGCCGGTCTCGGCCGCAATGGCCGCGCCCAGCGCCTCGGACAGGTCGCCGCGCGGCGTGAGGAAGGGCTCGCCGCCGAGCGTCCAGTCCAGCGTGTAGTCGAGTCCGTGCCGGTCGAGGATGGCATGCACGCGTGCCTTGAGGCCCTCGGGCGTGCTGGCCGTCGAGAACCGGAAATTGAAGTCGATGGCCACCTGGCCCGGAATCACGTTGGTTGCGCCCGTGCCGCCGTGGATATTCGACATCTGCCACGTGGTGGGCGGGAAATACTCGTCTCCCTGGTCCCACGTCTCGTTGACCAGCGCGGTCAGCGCCGGCACGGCCAGGTGGATCGGGTTGCGCGCCAGGTGCGGATAGGCGATATGCCCCTGCACGCCCTTGACCGTGAGCTTGCCCGACAGCGATCCGCGCCGGCCGTTCTTGACCATGTCGCCAAGCGTGTCCACCGACGTGGGCTCGCCCACCACGCAGTAGTCCAGGCGTTCGCCGCGCGCCTTGAGCGCCTCCACCACCTTCACGGTGCCGTCGTGCGCCGGGCCTTCCTCGTCGCTGGTGATCAGGAAGGCGATGGAGCCGGCGTGGTCCGGATGCGCCGCCACGAATTCCTCCACGGCCACCACGAAGCCGGCGATCGACGTCTTCATGTCGGCCGCGCCACGGCCGTAGAGCTTGCCGTCGCGGTGCGTGGGCTGGAACGGGTCTGATTGCCACTGGTCGAGCGGGCCGGTCGGCACCACGTCCGTATGGCCGGCGAATGCCAGGAGCTTGGCCGCAGTGCCGGCCTTGCCGCGCCTCACCGCCCACAGGTTGGTGACGCGGAAGTCGTCGGGGCCGCTGACGATGTTTTCGCACGCGAAGCCGAGGGCCTTCAGGCGGGATTCCAGCACGGCCTGGCAGCCTTCGTCAGCAGGCGTGACGGAGCGGCGGCGGATCAGGTCTTCGGTCAGGGCGAGGGTGGGGTTCATGTTGCGGTGGCGGCAGGAAAATTCAGAAAAATGCGGCGTAGCCGTCAGCGGAGAAGCCCACGCTGACCTGGCCGTTGCGATCCAGCACGGGCCGCTTGATCAGTGACGGGCTGGCCTGCATCAGCGCGATGGCGCCCGCTTCGGAGTCGGCCCGCGCCTTGTCCGCATCGGACAGCGCCCGGTACGTGGTGCCCTTCTTGTTCAGCAGCGTGGCCAGCGGCACGTGCCTGAGCCATGCGCGCAGCAGCGCCTCGTCCACGCGCGTCTTCTTGAAGTCGTGGAACGTATACGGCACGCCGTTGGCATCGAGCCAGGTGCGCGCTTTCTTGACGGTGTCGCAGTTGGGAATGCCGTAGAGCAGGACGGTCATGGTGACTGGCGGAACAACAGGTTGATGGCGATGATCAGGCCGCCCAGGCCCAGCGCCACGCCGGCCATGGCCACGGCTGTCATCAGCCGCAGCCGGCGGTCCAGCCGCGCGGCTTCCTTGCGCAGCGCCTCGATGGTGATGGCGTGCTGCTCGGCCAGCAGCTTCACGGCCTCGGCCTGCTGCATGGCCGCCGTTTCCAGTTCGGCGATGCGCGTGGCCGGGTCGCGTGGCTCCGCGGCATCGGCGGCACCGGGCGCCTCGTCCTTGCGGCGCCCCTTCTTGATCTTCTCGATGGTCTTGTTGGCCTGTTCGAGGATGGTGGGCAGCAGGGAGAGCACGGTGCTGACGGTGGCAGGGTCAAGGGCCATGAGTCGCTTGCGGAGGGAGGGCATGTGCCGAATCGTACGCATCGCAGCGCCGCCGGGCAGCCCCGGCCAAGCGCTGCGGCGGCGGCGCGGATCAGTCGCGCAGCAGGTCGTTCAGGCTGGTCTTGGCGCGGGTCTGCGCGTCCACCTTCTTCACGATCACGGCGCAGTACAGGCTGTACTTGCCGTCCTTGGACGGCAGGTTGCCGGCCACCACCACCGAACCGGCCGGCACGCGGCCATAGTGGATCTCGCCGGTTTCGCGATCGTAGATCTTGGTGGACTGGCCCAGGTACACGCCCATCGAGATCACCGAGTTCTCTTCGATGATCACGCCTTCCACCACTTCGGAGCGCGCGCCGATGAAGCAGTTGTCCTCGATGATCACCGGGTTGGCCTGCAGCGGCTCCAGCACGCCGCCAATGCCCACGCCGCCCGACAGGTGCACGTTCTTGCCGATCTGCGCGCACGAGCCCACGGTGGCCCAGGTGTCGACCATCGTGCCTTCATCCACATAGGCGCCGATGTTCACGTACGACGGCATCAGCACCGCATTCTTCGCGATGAACGAGCCGCGGCGCGCCACGGCGGGCGGCACCACGCGGAAGCCGGCGCGGGCGAAGTCGTCGGCGCTCCAGTTGGCGAACTTGGTCGGCACCTTGTCGTAGAACTGCGCAAAGCCGCCGGCGCTCATCGGCGCGTTGTCTTCCAGGCGGAACGACAGCAGCACGGCCTTCTTGAGCCACTGGTTCACGACCCAGTCGCGTCCTTGCTTCTCGGCCACGCGCAGTGCGCCGGTGTCCAGCTGGGAAATCACGTTGGCCACCGCCTCGCGGATGTCGTTCGGGGCGGACTTGGGCGACAGGCTGGCGCGGTCTTCCCACGCCTGGTCGATCAGGGCTTGCAGTGCTTGCGTCATGTGCGTTTCTTCAGTGGTGATTGTTCAATACAGGGACTTGCAGAATTCGACGATGCGGCGCGCGCCGGCCTGGCATTCGTCGGGCGTGGCCACCAGCGCCATCCGCACCCGGCCGGTGCCCGGATTCACGCCATGGGCGTCGCGCGCCAGATAGCTGCCGGGCAGCACGGCCACGTTCTGCTCGGCCAGCAGGCGCACGGCGAATTCGGTGTCGGACAGCCCCGTGCGCGACACATCGGCCCAGAGGTAGAACGCGGCGTCAGGCAGCGCCACGTCTAGTACTTCGGCCAACATCGGCGTGACCGCGCGGAACTTCTGCACGTAGGCCGCGCGGTTCTCGCGCACATGGGCCTCGTCGCTCCAGGCCGCCACGCTCGCCGCCTGCACGGCCGGATTCATGGCCGCGCCGTGGTAGGTACGGTATAGCAGGAATTTCTTCAGAATTGCCGGATCGCCGGCCACGAAGCCCGAGCGCAGCCCCGGCACGTTCGAGCGCTTGGAGAGGCTCGAGAACATCACCAGCCGCTCGAAGCCCCGGCCCAGCCTGTGGGCGGCCTCGAGCGCACCCAGCGGCGGCGTGGCCTCGTCGAAATAGATCTCGGAATAGCATTCGTCCGAGGCAATCACGAAACCGTGCCGGTCGGACAGGTCGAACAGCTGTTTCCAGTCTTCCAGCGACATCACCGCGCCGGTGGGATTGCCCGGCGAGCAGACATAGAGCAACTGGACGTCTTGCCAGACCTCGGCGCCGACCTGGTCGAACGCGGGCGCGAAGTTGCGCGCCGGGTCGCTGTTGGCAAACACGGGACGGGCGCCGGCCAGCAGCGTGGCGCCTTCGTAGATCTGGTAGAACGGATTCGGGCACAGCACCAGCGGGTTCGGCCGGCTGGCATCCACCACGGTCTGGGCGAACGCGAACAGCGCCTCGCGCGAGCCGGTGACCGGCAAAACCTCGGTGGCGGCGTCCACCCTGGGCAGCTGGTAGCGGCGCTCGAGCCAGCCGGCGATGCACTGGCGCAGCGCGTCGCTGCCGGCCGTGCTCGGGTAGCTGGCCAGCCCCGCCAGCGATGCGGTCATCGCCTGCTTGATGAACTCCGGCGTGGGATGCTTGGGTTCGCCGATGCCAAAGCTGATGGCCGGCTTGCCGGCGGGTTTGACGTCGGCCACCAGCGCGCGCAGTTTCTCGAAAGGATAGGTCTGGAGCAGGTCGAGGCGCGGATTCACGGTGGCAGGCAGGCGGGGCGGTTGAAACCGCGCATTATAAAGGAATGCGGCCCCTGCCTGCGTCCGGGGCCGCCTTCTAATAAAGCATCACCCGCGAGACCGTGGCCACCAGCGGGCGGCGGATGAATCGCTCGAGCCGCGCATGCAGGTGGAGTGGCCGCAACAGCATCTTGACGGTCATTTCGAGGGGCAGGTTGTGGCGCACCACGGCGCTGCAGCGCGAATTCAGCGCGCGCACGTCGCGTTCGGGCACGTCTTCCTGGTTGCGTTCCACCCGCAGCACGTTGCGCAGCGCGATTTCGGCATCCTCGTTCTTGATTTCCAGCAGCCGCCGCGCCAGCGCGCCGAGCACCTTGAGGCGCCCCAGCCGTTCCTGGCCGTTCAGCGCGTTGAAATAGCGGAAAAAGTGCTTGTAGTGCCGGATCTCGTCATTGGCGATGCGGCGCGTGAGGTTGCGCAGTACCGGCTCGTCGCTGGCCTGCTCCAGCGCGCGGTAGTAGGTGGCCGTGCCGGTCTCCACCACGCAGCGGGCCGCCATCTCCAGCGTGTGCGAGCGTTCGAAGTTGTCGATCGAGCAGGTCTTGCCGTACTCGTCGAAGAACCGCTGGTAGCCGCGCGCCCAGTCGAATTCGGGCCAGACGTGCTCCACGTAGCGCCGCAGCGCCAGGCCGTGCTGCAGTTCCTCGCGTTCCCAGTGCGCCGAGAGCCAGTCGGCCGCTTCCGGCATGTGCGCATAGTAGATGGCAAGGTTGCCCGCGTAGGTATCGGACCCGCTTTCGATGAACGAGGCGGCGGTGAGCAGGTAAAACAGCGTGCGGTTGTCGCGCACCTTTTCCGCGTCGATGGACGCGTAATCGATCTCTGTCACGGACCATGGCAGGCCGGTCCGTTCCGGGGTCGCTTGAATGGCGGTCATGCACAAGTCTCCAGGCAAGTCGCAACCGTCTGCGGCGTGTGACGGCCGGATGACGGTCGAGCGGCGGGGAGGGCGCTTCACCCGGAGGACTCCGGGATCACGCCAGCATTGAAAGAGACTAGCACTAACCCTAATAAGTTTCCCCTGGATTTGCCGGCATGACGTTTTGATGTCACACCCCGGCCACCTCGAAATTGCTTGCAGCAAACAGCGCAACTTACGGAAAGGCAAGGATTTTTGGCGGCGGCGCACGGGCGTTTCAGAGCGCGCGCAATCATGGAGAAAGCGGCCGGACGAATGGGCGGCGATGGTATGATTACCGCCAATCTATCGGGCATCCGGGGCACGATGAGGCGCAGGCGTCACAGCGCCCGAGCGCCTCCGGGGCAGCCCGGCTTCTCCAACATTCGTAACGCCCAAACCACACGACAACCGTGCGACTGTCCTCGATCAAGCTGGCGGGCTTCAAGTCCTTCGTCGATCCCACCAATTTTCAAGTGCCCGGCCAGTTGGTCGGCATTGTCGGTCCCAACGGCTGCGGCAAATCCAACATCATCGACGCGGTGCGCTGGGTGCTGGGTGAGTCACGTGCATCGGAACTGCGTGGCGAGTCCATGCAGGACGTGATCTTCAACGGCTCCACCGCGCGCAAGCAGGCTGGCCGCGCCAGCGTGGAACTGGTGTTCGACAACGCCGAGGGCCGCGCCGCCGGCCAGTGGAGCCAGTACGCCGAAGTGGCCGTCAAGCGCGTGCTCACGCGCGACGGCACGTCCTCGTACTACATCAACAACCAGCCGGTGCGCCGCCGCGACATCCAGGACATCTTCCTGGGCACGGGCCTGGGGCCGCGCGCCTACGCCATCATCGGGCAGGGCATGATCTCGCGGATCATCGAGGCCAAGCCCGATGACATGCGGATCTTCCTGGAAGAAGCCGCCGGGGTGTCCAAGTACAAGGAGCGCCGCCGCGAGACCGAGAACCGCCTTGGCGACACGCGTGAGAACCTGACCCGCGTGGAGGACATCCTGCGCGAACTGGGTGCCAACCTCGACAAGCTGGAAGGCCAGGCCGAGGTGGCGCAACGGTTCAAGACGCTGCAGGCCGATGGCGAGGAAAAGCAGCAACTGCTGTGGCTGCTGCGCAAGCACGAGGCCCAGGCCGAGCAGGAGCGCCACGCGCGCGCGATCGAGCAGGCCCAGATCGACCTGGAAGCCCAGACCGCGCAACTGCGCCACGTGGAAGCCGAGCTGGAGACGATGCGCGCCGCGCACTACGCGGCATCGGATGGCATGCACGCCGCCCAGGGCGCGCTGTACGAGGCCAATGCCGAGGTCAGCAAGCTTGAGGCCGAGATCCGCTATGTGGTGGAGTCGCGCAACCGCGTGCAGGCGCAGATCGCCGCGCTGACCGCCCAGCGCGAGCAGTGGCAGGGCAAGTCCGGGCAGGCCACCGAGGAACTGGCCCAGGCCGAGGAAGACCTGGCGCTGGCCGAGGCCCGGACCATCGAGGCCCAGGACGCCGTGGCGCAGAAGTCCGACGAACTGCCGACGCTGGAAGCGCAGTGGCGCGATGCCCAGCAACTGCTGAACGCGCAGCGCACCGGCATCATGCAGGCCGAGCAGGCGCTGAAGCTCGAGGCCGCCCAGCAGCGCAGCGCCGACCAGATGCTGCAGCAGCTGGAGCAGCGCAAGGAGCGTCTGTCGCAGGAAGACAAGGGCCTCGACCGGCCCGACGAGACCCGGCTGGAGGAACAGCGTGCCGAGCTGGCCGAGCAGGAAGCGATGCTCGAGGAAGCCCAGGCCGTGCTGATGGACAGCGAAGACCGCGTGCCGCGCCTGGACGCCGAGCGCCGCGCCGCGCAGGAGCGCGTGCACAGCGAGGCCGCAGCCATCGGGTCGCTGGAGGCACGGCTGGCCGCGCTGCGCCAGCTGCAGGAAAACGTGCAGACCGAAGGCAAGGTCCAGCCGTGGCTCGAGCGCCATGGCCTGGCCGAACTGCCGCGCCTGTGGAAGAAGGTCCATATCGAGCCGGGCTGGGAAAACGCCCTGGAGTCGGTGCTGCGCGAGAAGCTGGCGGCACTGGAAGTCTCCAATCTCGACTGGGTCAAGGGGTTCCTGTCCGATGCCCCGCCGGCCAAGCTCGCGTTCTACTCGCCGCCGTCCGCTGCGCGTCCGGTGGAGGCCCCGGCCGGGCTGCGCCCGCTGATGTCGCTGGTGCAGATCACCGAACCCGGCATCCGTGCCGTGATGCAGGACTGGCTGGCCGATGTCTACACGGCCACGGACATGGCGCAGGCGCTGGCCGCGCGCGGCACGTTGCCCGAGGGCGCCCAGTTCGTCGTGGCCGAGGGCCACCTCGTGGGCCGCAACGCCATCCAGATCTACGCCGCCGATTCGGCGCAGGCCGGCATGCTGGCCCGCGAGCAGGAAATCGAGAACCTGCATAAGCAGGCGCGCGCGCAGATGCTGTTGTCCGACGAGGCCAAGACCCAAGCTGTGCGCGCGGAGTCGGCCTACACCCAGGCCAGCCAGGCGCTGGCCGAGGCGCGCACGCGCGCGGAGCAGGCCACGCGGCGGGTGCACACGCTGCAGATGGAGGTGCTGAAGCTGTCGCAGGCGATGGAGCGCTTTTCGGCCCGTAGCGGGCAGATCCGCGAGGAACTGGCCGAGATCGGGGCGCAGATCGAGGAGCAACGTGCCATCCGCGCCGAGTCCGAGGCGAGCTTCGAGCAGCACGATACCCAGCTGGCCGAGATGCAGGCCGCGCACGAGGACCACCAGATGGCCTTCGAGACGATGGACGCCCGGCTGACCGCCGCGCGCCAGCAACTGCGCGATATCGAGCGCGCCGCCCAGGAAGCGGTCTTTGCCGAGCGCAATCTGTCGGGTCGCATCGACGAGCTGCGCCGCAACATCCAGATGGCGGGGGACCAGTCCGAGCGCATCGCCGAATCCTTGGAAAACGCGCGCGTCGAGCTGGAGACCATCAACGAGCAGACCGCGCACACCGGGCTGCAAGAGGCGCTGGAAGTGCGTGCCGGGAAGGAAGAGCTGCTGTCGGCGGCGCGCATCGAGCTCGACGCGCTGTCGGCGCAACTGCGCCAGTTCGACGAACAGCGCCTGGCCGCCGAGCGCAGCCTGCAGCCGCTGCGCGACCGCATCACCGAGTATCAGCTTAAGGAGCAGGCCGCGCGCCTGAACCGGGAGCAGTTCACCGAGCAACTGGCCACCGCCCAGGTCGACGAGGCCGCGCTGGCCGAGAAGCTGACCGGCGACCTGAAGCCGTCGTACCTGCAGGGCGAGGTCACGCGCCTGAACAATGCGATCAACGCGCTGGGCCCGGTGAACATGGCCGCGCTCGATGAACTGGCCGCCGCGCGCGAACGCAAGACGTTCCTCGACGCGCAATCGGCCGACCTGAACGACGCCATCAACACGCTCGAGGACGCCATCGCCAAGATCGACCAGGAGACGCGGGCGCTGCTGCAGGGCACGTTCGACCAGGTCAACCACCACTTTGGCGAGCTGTTCCCCTTGCTGTTCGGCGGCGGCCAGGCGCGCCTGATCATGACGGGCGAGGAAATCCTCGATGCCGGCGTGCAGGTGATGGCGCAGCCGCCGGGCAAGAAGAATTCGACGATTCACCTGCTGTCCGGTGGCGAGAAGGCGCTCACCGCGATTGCGCTGGTGTTTGCGATGTTCCAGCTCAATCCCGCGCCGTTCTGCCTGCTGGACGAGGTGGACGCGCCGCTGGACGACGCCAATACGGAGCGCTACGCCAACATGGTGGCGCGGATGTCCGACAAGACCCAGTTCGTGTTTATTTCCCACAACAAGATTGCGATGGAGATGGCCCACCAACTGATCGGCGTGACCATGCAGGAGCAAGGTGTGTCGCGGATCGTGGCGGTGGATATGGATGCAGCAGTGTCTATGGCGGAGGCTGCTTGAGATGGAACTGCAGAACGCGCTGATCATCGCAGGTGTCATCCTTTTATTGCTGCTGGTGGCGTATAACCGCTGGCAGATCCACAAGGCGCGCCGCGTGCGGCCGCTGATGCCCGAGGACGACCTGCCGCCGATGCGTGAGCCGGTGGTGGGCAAGACGGTGCATCCCGAGACGGCGGCCAGGCTCCAGGACCTGCCGCCCGAGCACATCGCGCGCCGCGAGCCCACGCTGGGCGGGGCCGGCCAGGGAGGCCAGCCCGAGGCGGACCAGAACCATGCGCTGGCCGCCGCGCATGCGGCAGCGGCATCCGCCGATGCCGACGAGATCGTCGCCGATGAAGTGGCGGTAGCCGCATCGCCGGCCATGGTTCGCGCCGCCAAGCCTGGCCAGCCGGCCCCCGAGGCGCCGCAGCCGGCCGCATCCGATACGGCGGCCGCCGATGCCGGAGCAGCCGAGGCCGAGGCCGGCGACAGCGTGGCCATTACCGCGACGGACGGCCAGCCCGCGCAGGCCGTGATCGATCCGCTGATCGACTGCATCGTGCCGATGCACCTGGAGCGCAAGGCGTCGGGCGACCGTATCCTGCCGCTGACGGGCCGGCTGCGCCGCGCCGGCACCAAGCAGGTCCATATCGAGGGTCTGCGCATGGAGGCCAACGCCTGGGAGCCGGTCACCGCCGGCCATCAGTACGAGGACATCCAGGTGGCCGTGCAGCTGGCCAACCGCAGCGGACCGCTGAACGCGCTGGAATTCTCCGAGTTCGTCAACGCCGTGGAGGCGCTGGCCGAGGCGCTCGATGCGTCGGCGGACCTGCCCGACATGACCGAGACCGTGGCCAACGCGCGCGAGCTGGACGGCTTTGCGGCCGGCGCGGACGTGCAGCTGGGTGTGAATGTGATTTCCGACGGCGCGCCGTGGTCGGCCGCCTATGTGCAGACCGTGGCCACGCAGGACGGCCTGGTGCTGTCGCGCGACGGCACGCGCTTCATCCGCTACGAGCCGGACGCTGACGGCGTGCAGAAGCCGCTGTTCACGCTGCAGTTTGGCGACACCAACTTCCTGCGCGATGACCTGACGGTCAACGCCGGGCGCCAGATCACGCTGCTGCTGGATGTGCCGCAAGCGCCACAGGCGGTCAAGCCATTCAAGACCGTGTGCGAATATGGCCATAGCCTGGCGCAGCGCATGGGCGCTCAACTGGTGGACGACAACATGCGTCCGCTGAGCGAGGTGTCGTTCGTGGCGATCTTCGGGCAGCTCGAGAAGCTGTACGAGAAGCTGGAAGCGCGCGGCATGCCCGCTGGATCATCCGTGGCCCAGCGCCTGTTCAGCCTGTAACGGAGCCTGCCATGACCGCCAAGACCCAAGGCGCGCAGGCTCCGGCCTCCGCGCCAACCGGCGCTTTGCCGGCCGAGCGCGTGCAGTGGCTGCGCGAGGCGCTCGAGCGCCATAACTACCAGTATTACGTACTGGACGCGCCCACCATCCCAGACGCCGAGTACGACGCGCTCTTCAGCGAACTGCAGGCACTGGAAACCGAGCATCCGGAACTGCTCACCGATGATTCGCCCACCCAGCGCGTGGGCGGCGCACCGCTGTCCGCGTTCGACACGGTACGGCATCGCGTGCCGATGCTCTCGCTGAACAACGGTTTCGACGATGACGACGTGGTCAACTTTGACCGCCGCTGCGCGCAGGGCCTGGGCCGCACGGCTGCCGCCGCCCCTGCCCCCGCGGACGACCTGTTCAGCACGGCTGACGCCGCTGAAGTGGCCAAAGTGGACGATAACGCCGTCGAGTACGCCTGCGAGCTGAAGTTCGACGGCCTGGCGATGTCGCTGCGCTACGAGGACGGCAGGCTCGTGCAGGCGGCCACGCGCGGGGACGGCGAGACCGGCGAGGACGTGACCGTCAACGTGCGCACCATCAAGGCGATTCCGCTCAGGCTGCGGGGCAAGGCGCCGGCGGTGCTGGAGGTGCGCGGCGAGGTCTTCATGTACCGGGCCGAATTCGACAAGCTCAACGCCCGCCAGGCCGAGGCCGGCGAGAAGACCTTCGTCAATCCGCGCAACGCGGCGGCCGGCAGCCTGCGGCAGCTGGACCCCCGTATCACGGCAAAGCGCCCGCTGTCCTTCTTCGCCTACGGCATGGGGGAACTGCAAGGCGCGGACCGCCCCGCCACCCACAGTGTGATGCTCGACGGGTTTGCCTCGCTGGGCCTGCCGGTGTGCGCCGAGCGCCAGGTGGTCCGGGGTGCGCAGGGACTGCTGGCGTTCCATCGCGATATCGGCGCGCGCCGTGACCAGTTGCCGTACGACATCGACGGCGTGGTCTACAAGGTCAACGCGGTGCCGGAGCAGGAGCAGCTTGGCTTCGTCTCGCGCGCGCCGCGCTTTGCACTGGCGCACAAGTTCCCGGCGCAGGAGATGACCACGACCGTCGAGGATATCGAGGTGCAGGTGGGCCGCACCGGCGCGATCACGCCCGTGGCGCGGCTGGCGCCGGTGTTCGTGGGCGGTGTGACCGTGACAAATGCCACGCTGCACAACGAGGACGAGATCCGCCGCAAGGACGTGCATATCGGCGATACGGTGATCGTGCGGCGCGCCGGCGACGTGATTCCCGAGGTGGTGGCCGTGGTGCTCGAGCGCCGCCCGCCCGACGCGCGCGCGTTCGTCATGCCCACGACGTGCCCGGTGTGCGGATCGCACGTGGAACGGCTGGAGGACGAGGCCATCGCCCGCTGCACGGGCGGGCTGATCTGCGCCGCGCAGCGCAAGCAGGCGCTGCTGCACTTTGCGCAGCGCCGCGCCATGGACATTGAGGGCCTGGGCGACAAGGTGGTGGAACAGCTCGTGGACCAGGGCATCGTGCGCACGCCGGCCGATCTCTACAAGCTGGGCGTGGCCAAGCTGGCCGCGCTGGAGCGCATGGCCGAGAAGTCCGCGTCGAACCTGGTGGCGGCCATCGATGCGTCGCGCAGCACCACGCTGAACCGGTTCGTCTTCGCGCTGGGCATCCGCCACGTGGGCGAGGCCACGGCCAAGGATCTGGCCAAGCACTTCGGCAAGCTGGACAACCTGCTGGCCGCCGACGAGGCCGCGCTGCTGGAGGTCAACGACGTGGGCCCGGTGGTGGCGCAGTCGATCGCCAACTTCCTGGGCGAGCCGCACAATGTGGAGGTCATCGAACAACTGCGTGCCGCAGGCGTACACTGGCCAGAGAGCGAGCCGGCGGCCCGCGCACCGCTGCCGCTGGCCGGCAAGACCTTCGTGCTGACCGGCACGCTGCCCACGCTGTCGCGCGAGGACGCCAAGGAGCGCCTGGAGGCGGCCGGGGCCAAGGTGGCGGGTTCGGTATCGAAGAAGACTGACTACGTGGTGGCCGGCGCCGAGGCGGGCAGCAAGCTGGAAAAGGCCCAGGCGCTGGGGGTGACCGTGATCGATGAGGATGGAATGCTGAAGCTGTTGGCCAAACCGGGGGACGCGCGATGATCCGCGACATTCTGAAGATGGGAGATCCGCGCCTGTTACAGGTGGCGCGGCCTGTGACCGCTTTCAACACGCCTGAGTTGCGCGTGCTGGTCGAGGACATGTTCGATACGATGGAGCACGCCAACGGCGCCGGCCTGGCCGCGCCGCAGATCGGCGTGGACCTGCAGGTGGTGATCTTTGGCTTCGACAGCAATCCGCGCTATCCGGACGCGCCCACGGTGCCCAAGACCGTGCTGATCAACCCGGTGCTCGAGCCGCTTTCCGACGAGATGGAAGACGGCTGGGAGGGGTGCCTGTCGGTGCCGGGGCTGCGCGGCATGGTGCCGCGCCATACGCAACTGAGTTACCTGGGGTTCGATCTGATGGGCAACCGGATCGAGCGCGTGGCCGAAGGGTTCCACGCGCGCGTGGTGCAGCATGAGTGCGACCACCTGATCGGCGTGCTGTACCCGATGCGGGTGAAGGACTTCACGCGCTTCGGGTACACCGAGGTGCTGTTTCCGGAGCAGCCGGCGAACTACGACGATTGAGAGGGGAGACAACCTCTCAGAACTTCTCGAACGGCCCCAAAAAGCGCCACTGGCCGGGCGGCAGGTCGCCCAGCACCACGCGGCCCATGCGCACGCGCTTCAGGCCCACCACCCGCAGGCCCACCTGCTCGCACATCCGGCGAATCTGGCGCTTGCGGCCCTCGCGCAGTACAAAGCGCATTTGCTCCTCGTTCTGCCAGCTGACCTTCGCGGGCCTGAGCGCCACGCCGTCGAGCGACAGGCCATGGCGCAGGCGCTCCAGTTCCTCGGCCGGGAACACGGCGCTGATATTGCGCTCGACCGGGCCTTCCGGCGATTCCCACACCACGCGTACCAGGTATTCCTTCTCCACATTGGAGTCGTCGCCGATCAGGGCGCGCGCCACGCGGCCATCCTGCGTCAGCACCAGTAGGCCGGTGGAGTCGATATCGAGACGCCCGGCGGGGGCCAGGTTCTTGCGTTGCCACGGCGCAAAACGCTTGCGCGTGGGATCTTCCGACCACTGGTTCTCGGGCGCGAACAGCACGGCGGCCGGCTCGTAGCCGTCCTCGGCCTGCCCGGAGACATAACCCACGGGCTTGTTGATCAGCACGGTCACACGCTCGCCCTGTTCGGAACGCGCGGCCTGCAGGATCTCGATTTCCGCATCGGGACGGATGCGCGAGCCGAGCTCGGTCACGGCCTTGCCGTCCACGAGCACCCAGCCGCGCGGAATCCACTCGTCGGCCTCGCGGCGCGAGCAGAGGCCGAGTTCCGACATCCGCTTGGACAGGCGGACCAGGCCGTCGTCGTGGGTTGTCTGGGCTTCCTGGGGCGCGCGGACCGGCTGGCGGACCTCGGCGCGCGGCGCCGGACGCTCGGTGCGCGGCGGACGGGCGCGGTCGGCGCTGTCGCTGAAGCGGCGGGCCGGCGCGGCCGGACGGCGGGTGTCGTCGCCGGCGGCACGGCGCTGCGGCGGGCGCCGTTCGTCGTCGCCATACCGGCGCGGCGGGCGTGACTCGTCATCGCCAACGCGGCGCGGACGCGGGGTGCGTTCGTCGTTGCCGACCCCGCGTTGCGGCGGACGGCGTTCGTCGTTGCTGAATCCACGCTGCGGCGGGCGGCGTTCATCATCGCCATACCGGCGCGGCGGGCGTGACTCGTCATCGCCAAAGCGGCGCGGGCGCGGGGCGCGTTCGTCATTGCTGAACCCGCGTTGCGGCGGGCGGCGCTCGTCGTCGCCGACACGGCGCTGCGGTGGGCGGCGTTCATCATCGCCATACCGGCGCGGCGGGCGTGACTCGTCATCGCCAAAGCGGCGCGGGCGCGGGGCGCGTTCGTCGTTGCTGAACCCGCGTTGCGGCGGGCGGCGTTCGTCGTCGCCGACACGGCGTTGCGGCGGGCGGCGTTCGTCATCGCCATACCGGCGCGGCGCACGATCGCCCTCGGGGCGCGGCCGGGCAGGGCGCGCAGGGCGTTCCGATCGCTCGGCCCGTGCCGCACCTTCCGCCGGCGCGGCCGCCTTGCGCTTGTCGCGCTCGCCGGCGCGCTCCCTGGCCTGCTTGATGCCCGTCACCACTTCCTGCACGCGCTTGCGGTTCAGGTCAGACACGCGCACCGGGCGCGTGGGCTTGCGCGGCGCGTCCGAGGAGGACGTGGAGGTCTTGATGCCCAGCGTCTTGCGGCCGGGCGTTTTGCTGTCTGTCATATCGTTGCGTTTGCCCGACCCGCCTGCCATCAGATGGCCAGTGCGTCGAGTAAATCCTGTTCAAGCTGTATCTGCAATCGGTTGTCGGTGGCCAGGCGGCTGCCATCGACCAGGAACACGTCTTCGACGCGTTCCCCCAGGGTGTTGATGCGCGCCGAATGCACGGACACGCGATGTTTGGCCAATACGCGCGCAATGGCGTAGAGCAGGCCGGTTCGGTCGTTGGCGGACAGCGACAGCAGGTAGAACTGCCCGCGTTCATCGGGCCGCAGGTCTACGCGCGGCTTGATCGGGAAGCTGCGCGACTGCCGCGACAGCCGGCCCTGCGTGGGCTCCGGCAGCGGGCATTCCAGCCGTAGCCGTTCCGCCAGTTCGTGCTCCACCAGCGCCAGGATGTCGCGGTAGTCGCCCGCCAGGCCCGGGTCCGTCACCTGGAAGGTGTCGAGCGCGTAGCCGTGGCGCGTGGTGTGGATCTTGGCGTCCTGAATGGAGAACGCCTTGCGCTCGAAGTAGCCGCAGATCCGCGCGAACAGATCGGGCTGGTCCTTCACGTAGACGGCCACCTGCAACCCCTCGCCGGCCGGCGAGATGCGCGCCTTGACCACGGCGGTGTCGCTGTCCACCTTGTTGAACAGGTGGTGCGTGAGCCAGGCGATGTCGCGCGCGTCGTGGCGCAGGAAGAACGACACGTCGAGCTTGTCCCAGAGCGCGTGGCCCAGTTCCGGATCGAACGCCTTGAGCCGCAGTTGCGCGATGGTGTCGTCGCGGCGCTGTGCCCACAGCGAGTGCGGGTCCAGCTGCGCGCCGCCCAGCACGCGCAGCGTGATGCGGTACAGGTCTTCCAGCAGCTTGCCCTTCCAGGCGTTCCAGACCTTGGGGCTGGTGCCGCGGATATCGGCCACGGTCAGCAGGTAGAGCGCGGTCAGGTAGCGCTCGTTGCCCACCACGCCAGCGAATGCCTTGACCACGTCGGGATCGGTCAGGTCCTGCTTCTGCGCCACGTGGCTCATGGTCAGGTGGTGCTCCACCAGCCAGGCGATCAGGTCGGTGTCCTCGCGCGAGATGCCGTGCTGCTTGCAGAAACGGCGCACGTCGACGGTGCCGAGCTTCGAGTGGTCGCCGCCGCGGCCCTTGGCGATGTCGTGGAACAGTGCGGCCACCCAGAGCACCCACGGGCGGTCGAAGCTGGCCATCAGCTGGCTGCAGAACGGGAACTCGTGCGTGTGCTCGACGAT
>Ga0255338_1001186_pt1 | contig 53395 bp, 52 predicted proteins | sample MeOH1_35cm_T4_19_FD_203715 | JGI IMG/M metagenome (GOLD analysis project Ga0255338, IMG submission 203715) | Sandy soil microbial communities from University of British Columbia, Vancouver, Canada - MeOH1_35cm_T4_195 | ecosystem: Engineered > Artificial ecosystem > Sand microcosm > Unclassified ... | reverse complement strand
CATCTTCCGCATCTACGAAGGAACCTCGCAGATCCAGCAATTGGTGATCGCCCGCGAGACCTTGAAACGCGGCGGCTGACGGACGGAAAGGCCTTCGACAAGCTCGGAGCGAACGGTTAGGCATGAACACAGAGGGGATGCCGCAGTTGGAAGACAAGATCATCGAGGAGCTCGCCGCCGAGCTTCACCGCGCCGAGCGTGAGCGCACGCAGGTCGCCCAGTTCTCGAAGCGCTTTCCCGACATGACGATCGAAGACGGCTATCGCATCAGCCGCGCCTGGATGACGATCAAGCGCGAAGAGGGACGCGAGGTGCGCGGCCACAAGATCGGCCTCACCTCGCGCGCGATGCAGCAGGCCGCCGGGATCACCGAGCCCGACTACGGCACGTTGCTCGACGACATGGTGTTTGCCGAGGGCGGCGACGTGCCGTTCGACCGCTTCATCACGCCCAAGGTCGAGGCCGAGCTTGCCTTCATCCTCGCCAAGCCGCTGCGCGGCCCCGGCGTCACCATCTTCGACGTGCTCGCCGCCACCGACCGCGTCGTCCCGGCGATCGAGATCATCGACACGCGCATCCAGGCGCTCGACCCGGAGACCGGCTCGACCCGGCGTATCCAGGACACGATCTCTGACAATGCCGCCAACGCCGGGATCATCGTCGGCGGCCGGCCGGTGCGCCCCGACGCGATCGACCTGCGCTGGCAGGGCGTGATGCTCTCGCGCAACGGCGTGATCGAGGAGACCGGCCTCGCCGCCGGCGTGATCAACCACCCGGCCAACGGCGTCGCCTGGCTCGCGAACAAGCTCGCACCGTGGGGCGAGACGCTCGAGGCCGGCGAGATCGTGCTCGGCGGCTCGTTCATCCGCCCGGTGCTCGTCGCGCGCGGGGACGTCTTCCACGCCGATTACGGCCGGCTCGGCTCGATCGCGTTCCGCTTCACCTGAGCCCAGGGCCGATCGCCATGCAAACCCCCGTCAACCCGCTCAAGCAGGCGCTCGCACAGGGCCGGCCTCAAATCGGATTCTGGATGGCTATGGCCAATCCCATCTCCGCCGAGATCTGCGCCGGCGCCGGCTTCGACTGGCTCCTGGTCGACGGCGAGCACAGCCCGCAGACCTTGCCGCTCGTGCTCGCCCAGCTCCAGGCGATCGCCGCTTACCCCGGCTGTCATGCGATCGTGCGCGTGCCGTCATCGGATCCGGTGACGATCAAGACCTATCTCGATCTTGGCGCGCAAAGCCTGCTGGTGCCGATGGTCGACACCGCCGAGCAGGCGGCCGCGATCGTCGATGCGGCTCATTATCCGCCGCAAGGCAGCCGTGGCATCGGCGGCGCGCGCGCGGCGCGCTGGGGCCGGTACCCGCGCTATATCCATGAGGCCAATGACCAGATCGGGCTGATCGTGCAGATCGAGACGATGCGGGCGCTCGACAACATCGAGGCGATCGCCGCGGTCCAAGGCATCGACGCGCTGTTCATCGGGCCGGCGGACCTTTCCGCATCGATGGGTCATGTCGGGCAGCCGGCGCACCCGGAGGTGCAGCAAGCGACGCTCGACGCGTTTCGCCGCATTCGGGCGGCCGGTCGCGCCGCCGGTATCCTGACGCGTGACGAGGAATTTGCGCGTCGCGCGATCGAGCATGGGGCTTTGATCGTGGGGGTCGGCGTCGACACGTTGGTGCTTGCCGCGCAGACCAGCGCGCTGGCGGCGCGCTTCGCGACGGGCGATTGACGCCTCCGTCGGCCATCCGTCTTGCTTAGTAGAACGTCGGTGAACACATTCGCGCGCACGTCGCGAACATAAGGGCGGTAGGGACATGAAGGCAGCGTCAGCGTTCGATTACCGCGAACTCGCGAAGCGCCGCCTGCCCAGGTTCATCTTCGACTATGTCGACGGAGGGGCGTTCGACGAAGTGACGCTCGAGCGCAACGTCGCCGACCTGCGGGACGTGCAGCTTCGCCAGCGTATCCTGCGCGACGTCGCGCACGTCGACCCCTCGACCACTTTGTTCGGCCAGAAGCTGGCGATGCCGATCGCGCTGGGGCCGATCGGCATGGCAGGCCTGCTCGCGCGCCGCGGCGAACGCCAGGCCGCGCGCGCGGCGCAGGCGGCCGGCGTCCCTTTCTGCCTTTCTACTGTGTCGGCCTGCTCGCTGACGGAAGTCACCTCTGCGGTCGACAAGCCGATCTGGTTCCAGCTCTATATGATCCGCGACCGCGGCTTCATGCGCGAGCTGCTCGCGCTCGCGCGCGATCAGGGCTGCACGACCTTGCTGTTCACCGTCGATGTGCCGGTTGCCGGATCGCGCTACCGCGACCAGAGGTCCGGCCTTTCCGGCGCGTTCGGGCTCAAGGGCAAGTCGCGGCGGCTGTTCCAGGCGTTGAGGCACCCCGGCTGGCTCTGGGATGTCGGCCTCAACGGCCGGCCTCATACGCTCGGCAACCTCACGCCCGTGCTTGGCCCAAAGGCAGGAATGGGCGACTTCTTCGGCTGGTTGCGCGACAGCTTCGATCCGTCCGTCACCTGGGCGGAGCTCGACTTCATCCGCGGCACCTGGAACGGCGACCTGGTCATCAAGGGGATATTGGATAGCGAGGACGCACGGGAGGCTGCAAAGCTTGGTGCCAATGGCATCGTCGTCTCCAACCACGGCGGCCGCCAGCTCGACGGGGTGCCCTCGACCGCGCAGGCGCTGCCGGAAATCGCCGATGCTGTCGGCGATCGCCTGACCGTGCTTGCGGATTGCGGCGTCCGCTCGGGGCTGGACGTCATCCGGTTGCTCGGGCTCGGCGCCAAGGGTGTGCTGCTCGGACGCGCCTGGGCCTATGCGCTTGCGGGCGGTGGCGAGGCCGGCGTCGCGCATTTGCTTGGGCTGTTCGACGCGGAGATGCGCACCGCAATGGCGCTGACCGGAGTCACCAGGATCGACCAGATCGGCCGCGACGTGCTCGCGCGCCGGCCAGGGCCGAGACCTTGAAGAGAGCGGCGGAAGCGCTTCCCCCTTCAAACGATCAGGCTCTCGAGCAGAACAGGCCCCGAACCCGGTACTCTAACGGTAGTCCCTCCCGGTGCCGGACCATTTAGGAGTGGGAGCGGTGCGCAACGCCATAAAGCGACAAGGGAAACTGTTGCTCACGCTGACGACCATCTAGGAGCATGAAATTGATAGCGCTTTCCCCTGTCGACGAGATCTTCTGGGAACAAGTGGCCCGTGAGTTTGACGATGCCGGCCCGAAAGCCTGCATGGCCGCGATTCTCGACGAGCTGCTCACCGACAATCCGCATTATCTCGAGATGGCGACCCGCTGCGCGCGCGAGTGCCGCGATCCGGAGCGCGTGCTGACCGGATTTGCGATGTTCTATCGAATCATTGCACTCGCCACCCGCGATCGCGGGCGAACGGTGCCCCGCATCACGAACGACACCCTCGACACCATCACCGCTCTGGTCGGCGAGTTCGGGGAAGAGCGCTTCACCTTCCTCGCGACGGAAATGCTGCACGGCGAAAACCCGTATCTGCTGCAGATGGCCGACAGCTTCGCATCGCCTGCGGACAATCATTCGGCCATCATGCAAGGCTTCGCGCTGCTCTACAAAGCGCTCGCCGCCCAAGCGGTGACCGACGGCTTGCGCGTCAAGGCAGCGGCCCACCCGGCCGCGCCGAAGCGCCTGTCGCCGCCGAAAAGCTGATCAAGAGTCGCGCTCGATGATCGAGCCGCTCGGATGGAAGTCACATTATATCCCGTTGTTGACTCCGTCTTCCTTTCGCAAATAGATACCGTCAGCTTATCTTCCGTCTCCAGCGAAGGTATTCCCGTGGGAAGCGAAACTCGCATCATTGCCGACAACGCCGCGTGCAAATTTCTCGTGCCGCGCCGCGCATTCACCGATGCCACGGTGTTCGAGCGGGAATATAAGGCGATCTTCGACCATTGCTGGCTCTACCTCGCCCATGCTTCCGAGCTGAGCGAGCCGAATCAGTTCCTCACCCGCACCGTCGCGCGCCGGCCGATCCTGTTCACCCGCGACCGGGCGGGCGAGTTTCATGCGCTGTACAACACCTGCCCGCACCGCGGCGCGATGGTCTGCCGCGAACGGCAGGGCAAATCCTCGGCCTTCATGTGCATGTATCACGGCTGGACGTTCGGCTCGGACGGCCATCTGATGACCTTGCCCGGGGGCTCGGGCTATACCGAAGGCTTCAAGAAGGATCCGCAGAAGCAGATGGTGCCGGTGCCCCGCCTGGCGCGGCATGGCGATTTCTTCTTCATCAGCTTCGCCCCCGACGGCGAGGATCTCGCCACCTATCTTGGCGATGCGGGCGATTATCTGAGCCTGGTATCCGAGCAGGGCAAGGACGGCATGATGGTCGTCGGCGGGACCCAGGAATATGCCATTCGCGGCAATTGGAAGCTGCTCTGCGAGAACAGTGTCGACGGCTACCATGCCGCCGTCACCCACTCGACCTATCTCGACTATCTCAAGAACGCCAATGGCGCGCTCGGCCAGACCCCGATGGAGGGGGAAGGCCGCGATCTCAAGAACGGCCACGGCGTGATCGAGTATCGCGCACCCTGGGGCCGCCCGGTGGCGAGCTGGATTCCGTTATGGGGCGAGGAAGGCAAGGCCGAGATCGGCGCGATCTACAACGAGCTGCAGCAACGGCTCGGCAAGGAACGCGCCGAGCGTGTCGCGAGATGGAACCGCAACCTCTTGATCTTTCCCAACCTCGTCGTGAACGACATCATGGCGATCACGATCCGTACCTTCTTCCCCAAGGCGCCGGATTATCTCGAGGTCAACGCCTGGACGCTCGCGCCGCGCAACGAGAGCGAATGGCTGCGTAAATACCGCTTGTTCAACTTCACCGAATTCCTCGGCCCGGGGGGGTTCGCCACGCCGGACGACGTCGAGGCGATCGAGAAGTGCCAGCAGGGCTATGCCGCGAGCAGCGGCGAGCTGTTCAACGATATTTCGAAGGGCATGGTCCGGGCCGATTCGCCCTCCTACGACGATGAAGTCCAGATGCGCGCCTTCTGGATCGAATGGGACAAACGACTGGCGAAGGCGGAGGCTTGACCCTGGACGACGCGTTGCTTTTGCGCCTGCGAGTCGAAGAATTATTGTTCGACGAGGCCGATCTTCTCGACAGCTGGCGGCTGGACGAGTGGCTCGAACTGTTCACCGACGATGCGCATTATTATGTGCCGCCGAACGACGTCGACGGCGACACCGCCAACCCCGACACCTCCTTGTTCTACATCATGGACGACCGAGCGCGGCTCGCCGAGCGAGTCGTCCGGCTTTCGAAGGTCGGCGCGCACAGCGAATGGCCGCGCTCGAAGGTCCGGCACATCATCAGCAACGTGCGGGTCAAGCGGGACGAGGACGGCATGATCCGGTCACGCTCGTCGTTCATCGTGTCGCGCGCCAAGGATGACCGTCACGATCTCTACGTCGGCCATTATCTGCACGATCTCGTCGAGCAGGGCGGCGGATTCAAGATCAACCGCAAGACCTGCGTGCTCGACATGGAGGCGCTGCGTCCGCATGGCCGCATCAGCATCATCTTGTGAGTAGCCGTGGCCGACCCTGATCTGAACGGACAAGTCGCGATCGTGACCGGCGCCGGACGCGGCATCGGCGCCGCGATTGCGCGCCGCCTGGCCGACGCCGGTGCGACCTTGGTCGTCTGCGATCTCACCCAGGAGGCGGCGGAAGGCGCGCGCGCCGCGGCCGGCGATGAAAGCCGGACGATGGCGTTCCACGGCAATCTCGCCGACGATGCGGTGGCCGGCCGGCTGGTCGAACAGGTCATCCAACGCTTCGGCAAGATCGATATATTGGTCAACAATGCCGGGGGCGGCATATTACGGCCGTTTCTCGAGCATACGCCCGCCACCTTGCGCGAGACGATCGACCGCAATCTCTACACGACGATCTGGTGCACCTGGCACACGCTGCCGCACATGAAGGCGGCCGGCTATGGACGGATCATCAACATCGGCGCCGATTCGGTCCGCAATGGGCTGCAATGGCACGCCGGCTACAATGCGGCCAAAGGCGGCGTCCACGGCATGATGACCGGGCTGGCGCGCGAATTCGCCCGCGACGGCATCACCGTCAACACCATCGCGCCCTGCGCGGTGCAGACCAAGCAGCTCGAGGAAGTGCTCGCCGAGCAGCCCGAGCTCGAAGGGCCGTTCATCAGCATCATCCCGATCGGCCGCCCCGCCGCCGAATCCGAAGTGGCCGGAATGGTCGCCTATCTCGCCGGGCCGGACGCCGCGTTCATCACCGGCCAGGTGATCAGCGTCAACGGCGGCACCAACATGCATTAGGGCTTGGCCGCTCGAGGCGGAACGCTGGGCGCTTTCCCCGAGCGCGTGATCAGGCTCTCTTCAAATCGCTGAGACTAGGCGCGCTGCTTTCGCACATCCGAGCTGCGCGCCGCTCCCATCGCAGCACCTCCTGCCTCGTTGTCCCCCCGGCCAGGACGCGCCCGCTCTCCTTGACCCTCCGTATTGTTGCGTATATAAAATACGCATATGTGAGATACGTATAAGCGGTGGCCTCTGCGCGTGTGGAAGCCGCGCTTCACATCAGGAGGATGCCGTGGATTATCTGCGTTATTACCTCGCCGCCCTGTTCCAACTCGGCGTGATCGCAAGCTTTTTCGTCGGCGGGAATTGGGTGTTCTTCGGCATCGCGTCGCTGCCGGCAATGGCGATCATCGACCATGTGCTTCCGAACGACTTCGCCGTGCGCAAGATCACCAGCAAGAGCCTGGCCGACGTCCCCATCTGGATCTGCGCTTTGCTCGGCCCGATCGCCTATCTCACCGCCGCTTATTGGGTCGCGACTGCAGCCCAGATCGAACCGTGGCAATATGCCGGCGCAGCGCTTTCGCTGGCCTGGATGAGCGTCGTGCCAATGGTGCCGGCGACGCACGAGCTCTACCATCAGCGCGGCGCCCTGCAGCGCTTTGTCGGCCGTTACGCGCAGGTCTGCTATTTCGATTGCACGCGCGAGATCGCGCATGTCGTCGGCCATCACATCGACGTGGCGACGGTCAGTGACGGCGACACCGCGCCGCGCGGCACCAATCTCTATTCCTTCACCGCCACGGCCGTCTGGCACAGCACCAAGGAGAGCCTGCGGTCCGAAGCGGACGCGCTGGCGAAGGCGGGCAAGGCGCGCTGGGGCATCCATCATCGGATGTGGCGAGCGATCCTTGCGCAGCTCATTTTCCAGGCCGCGATCTTCGCGATCGGAGGCTGGCGGGCTGTGGCGCTGTCGGTGTCGGCGATGATCTTCGCCCGCTTCTGGCTCGAGACGTTCAACTATTTCCAGCATTACGGCCTGATCAGGGCGCCGGGCACCGAGATCACCCGCCGCCATGTCTGGAACCATTTGAAGCCGCTCTCGCGCCTGATGGGCCTCGAGATCACCAACCATGCCGATCATCACACCAACAGCTATCTCGCTTATTATCAGCTGAAGCCCGATCGGGAGTGGATTCCGATGCCGAGCCTGTTCGTCTGCTTCTTCACGGCGCTGATCCCGCCGCTCTGGAACAAGGTCGTCGCCCAGCCGGCGCTTCGCCGCTGGGACAATGAAATGGCCTCGGAGGAGGAGCGTGCCTTGGCGCGCGAGCAGAACCGGCGCGCCGGTTGGCCCGACTGGTTCGGCGAGGAGTCTGCCAGGCAAGCTGCCTGACCCGACCGAAGGCGCCGATCTCAGTCGGCAGCAGCGAGGCGCACGTCGAGGTGATCCGCCAGCCGCAGCGCAAGGGCGATGATCGTGAGTGTCGGATTGGCCCAGCCGCCGGTCGGGAAGACCGACCCTCCGGCGACGAAGAGATTGTCATAACCGTGCACCCGGCAATCGGCATCGACCACGCCTTGCGCGGGTGAGGCGCTCATCCGGGCGCCGCCCATCTGATGGTAATTGGCGAACGGATGATTGCCGACGGTCGGGTCGATCGGCCACTGCGGACCGGGCTCGTCGAGCCAGGCACTCGGCAGCACCCTGCCCTTGCCGAGCCGGCGCAGCTCCTCGTCGAACACCTGCGCGAAAACCCGCGCAGTGTGCTTGTCGATGTCGCTCAGCCGCCAGGCGAGATCGGCCCGGCGATTGCCGAGCGCATCACGCTCGCTCGACAGGAGGATGCGGCTGTCCGGGTTCGGCGCCTGCTCGCCGCGCGTGATCAGATAGAGATCGGTGAGACCGGCGCGGGCGCGTAGCCGCTCGACATTGTTGCGCACGCTGCGGTGGATCCAGGCACGGATCGCACGATAAGCGTGGTCGAGCGCTCGGCCGCCGCGGCTCGGCGCAATCGAATGCTTCAGATTATGGTAGAGCCGGTTGCCGAGCGCGACGCCGCGGGACGGATCGCGCTGCAGCTTGAACGTCACGATGCTGTTGAGCGCGCGATGCTCGCGCTGCGCCGCGTCGCCGAGCCGCAGCGCCGGCGCGAGCGGCGGCCCATCGCGCATGAACCTTTTCTGGAGCGCCGCCCACAGCTCGAACGGCTGCGCCGTCTCGACCTTGCCGATCCGGCCCGCGGGATGCTCCATGAAGAAACGCCCGACCAGATCGTGGCGGTTGCCGATGCCGGCGGCCTCGACATCGTTCGAGGCGAGTAGCAGACGCGCATTCTCGATCGTGCCGGACGCAAGGATGTAATGCCGCGCGTGCACCTGCCGCGGCTCGCCGCCTAGCGGCCGGATCTCGACATGTTCGATTGTCCGCGCGTCAGAGCCCGCCTGCAGCTTGACCGCATTGGCATGGATCAGCACGCGCAGGTTCGGCGCCGCGATCAGGTCGCGCGCTCGCGACGCGGCGAAACGCTCCATCGTCTCGTCGAAGCGCCACAATTCCGCATCGATCTTGTCCGGGTCGAAGCCAGGATCGGCGACGCCGAGCGCGTCCCAGATGTCATGCTCGTAATTGAACTCGCCGAGCTCGAGCAGATCGTTCGCCTGGCGATAATAGGGATCCAGATCGGCGCGGCCGATCGGCCAGCCGCTGTGCGCAACCCAGTCGCGGCGCTCGAAATCGATCGGGTCGAGCAGCGCGCAACGCCCTCCCCAGATCGCAACGGTGCCGCCGAAGAAACGCAGCCGCGACTGATCGAGGTCGTAATAAGGCATGCCGACATTGGCGCCGCGGTAGAGGTCCTGCGTCTCCTGCTCGAAATCCAGCCCGCCGCTTTCAAGCAGGCACACCTGATGGCCGCGCTGCACCAACCGGCGCGCGAGACTCAGGCCGGCCGCGCCGGCACCAATGATGCAGATGTCGGCGCGAAAACCGTCGCTGGCATCCAGCGCGGCACCATTGTCCTTGCGAAGGTCGATCAACATGTCGGCGACGGCGGCACGCGGATCATGCCGCCTTATACTCCTTGCGCGTGATATTCTGCTGCCACCAGCAGCTGAACATTGCGATCGCATAGAGGATGCGGCCGTGGTTGGCGACGCCGGCGCGATGCTCCGCGAACAAAGCCTCGACCGCGGCCGGCTGCAGATAGCCGCTGCGCATCGCGCCGCTGTCGTGCCACGCCTCGCGCGCGAAGTCGCTGAAGTCGCCGCGGAACCATTCGGCGAACGGAAGCTGGAAGCCGAGCTTGCGCTTGGCGAGGGCATTTTTGGGAAGCCAGGGCTCGACTGCCTTGCGCAGCGCATATTTGCCGACGTTGCCGCGCAGCTTCATCTCGGTCGGCATCGTCAGGCTCCAGTCGACGAAGCCGTGCGAGAGGAACGGCACGCGTGCCTCGAGCGAATGCGCCATGCTTCCCCGGTCTAGGCGGTTGAGCAGCGAACCCGGCATATGCACGGAGATATCCGCGAGCATGAACTGCTGGAGCGGATCGAGGGCCCGCGCCTCGGGTGTGTCGAAATATTCGCGCTCGAGCCGGGCGAACGCCCCGGGCCCGTCGTGCCGCGCGAAAAAGCCCGGCTCGTAGAGCCGCGCGCGCACTGCCTGCGACGAAATCTGGGTGCCGGCGAAGAAGCGCTGGAAGCTGTTTTCGAGCATCGCCGAGTCACGGAAGCGGCGCGCATTCTGGCGCAGATAATTCCAGCGTGGCGAGGCGTTTTCCGGCAAAGCGTCGAACAGGCCTGCGATCGGCCCGAGCGCCTTGAGCAGCGGCCGCCAGCGCGCCGCGGCGAGCGCGGTCCGCTGGCGCTTGTAGCCGGCGAAGAGCTCGTCGGCGCCCTCGCCGCACAGCACCACCTTGACGTGCTGCGCCGCAAGACGGGAAAGGTGCCAGATCGGAACGGCCGCGGTGGCCGCACAAGGCTCGTCGAATGCCGCCTGCACCGCGGGAAGCAGATCGCCCGCCGCGACCGGCTCGAGCGGAAGCACAATATGCTCGCAGCCGAGATGCCCTGCGATCCGTGCCGCGGCCGCAGTCTCGTCGATCGAAGTGCCCGGAAAGCCAACGGTGAACGCCTTGACCGGCATCACCGACGCCCGCGTCATCGAAGCCGCGATCGCGCTCGAATCGACACCGCCCGACAGGAAGGCGCCGACGGTCACGTCCGCGAGCATATGCTGCTCGACCGTGCGCTGGACCCTGCTGCGGGTTTCCTCGATCCACTCCCGCTCCGAAAGATCATGCCTGACGCGGAAGCGCGGCCTCCAGAAGGCGCGAGTCACACCATCACCTTCGCGCCCGATGCGCAAGAAATGGCCAGGCTCGAGGCTGTGCACCTGGCGATAGATCGAGCGCGGCCGCTGGACATGGCCGAAGCTGAAAAAGTCGTGGACGCCGCGCTCTTCGATATCGAATTCATGTCCAGGCAACGGGAGCAAGGCGCGGATCTCGGACGCGAAGGCGATGCCGCCCTGCTGCTCGGTCAGGTAGAGCGGCTTGATGCCAAGAGGGTCGCGCGCCAGCGTCAGGCTGCGCTCGGCCCGGTCCCAGATGGCGGCCGCATACATGCCTTCGAGGCGCAACCAGGCATCGTCTCCCCAATGCACGAAGCTGGCGAGCAACGTCTCGGTGTCGCTGTGCGTGGTGAAGCCGACACCCGCCGCCTCGAGCTCCCGGCGCAGCTCGGGATGGTTGTAGATCTCGCCGTTGAATACGATCGCGTAGCGGCCGTCGCGCGTGAATATCGGCTGATGCCCGCCGGCGATGTCGATGATGCTCAAGCGGCGCATACCGAAGCCGAAATCGCCCTCGGCCAAGGTGCCGCTGTCGTCCGGGCCGCGGTGGACGATCCTGTCGCATTGCTGCACGACGACTTCGGGTGCCACCGGGCGCCCCGATCGTCTGTACCATCCCGCGATGCCACACATGATGATCGATCCTAACAGAGACACGGGGAACGGCAGACCCCGCCCGCTGACGCGGTAGGAAAATCGCGCGTCGGTTTCCAGCGCAAATGCCGGCGCGCGCCCTCGCTTTCGCTGGGCGTGGCATTCCGGCCCGTTTCTCCGCTACAGCATCGCATGGTGATGCGCGGGACGCCGCAGGCGGGAGTTTCCGATGAAGGGTGAGCCGAGCCGGGGCATCTTGCGCCGCGCTGCAGGTAATGCGGGCATGCTGCTCGGCGGCAAGTCTGCCGCCGGTGCGATGCAGCTTGCGACCTTCGCGCTCGCCGCGCGCGGTCTCGGCGTCACCGAATTCGGCATTTTCTCGGTGGTGGTCGCGCAGGTGATGCTGCTGACCGGCCTGGCGTCGTTCGACAGCAACCAGGCGATCATCCGCTACGGCGTGCTGCACCTCAACAGCGGCGACAGCACCGGCTTTCAGGCCCTGGTCAAGGCCGGGACGTTGCTCGACCTGGGCGCTGCGACACTCGCCGCGATCGTCACCGTGGTGGTCGCGCCTCTGCTCGGCGCTCGGCTCGGATGGGGGCCTCACCTCGTGCTGCTCGCGCAGCTCGCCGCGCCGCTCGCCTTCGCCAATGCGATCTCCACTCCCAAGGGCATGCTCCGCCTGTTCGGCCGGTTCGATCTGCTCAGCAGTCATGCGGTGGTGACTCCTGCCTTGCGGCTGGCATTTATCACCGGCTTGTGGGCGACCGGTGCGACCCTGGGCTGGTACATCGCGGCCTGGGTGGTCGCCGGCTGGGCGGGCGCCGCGGTGGCCTTCTGGTTCGCCTGGCGCGAAGCACATCGCCGTGAGCTGCTCGGCGGCATGAACTCTTCGCTGCGCGGCCTTGGCGAGGCGAACCAAGGCGTGTGGCACTTCTCGATCCTGTCCAACCTCAATTCGTCGGTGGCCCTGATCCCGACCCATTTATCGGTGCTGCTTGTCGCCTCGCTGCTCGGGCCGGCGGCGGCGGGCATTTTCCGAATCGCGCGCGAATTCGGAACGGGGATGATCAAGCCGGTCGATCTCGTCGCCCAAGCGCTTTATCCGGACATGGCGCGGCTCGTGGCGGCGCGCAACTGGCGGCGGCTGACGCGCGCCGCGGTGGGCGCAGGCCTCGCCGCCGCGGCGACCGGGGCGGCGGTCACCCTTCTCATTCTGATCGCCGGCGATGCGCTCGTGAAGCTGATCTTCGGCCGCGACTTCGTTCCAGCAGTGCCGATCCTGATCGCGATGGGGCTGGCAACCTCGATCCGAATGCTCGCCTTCGCTGCCGATCCGGTGATGTACGCGCTGGGGCGCCCGGTCGTGCCGCTCGCCGTATCGACCGCTTCGGCGGGCTTGTTCGTCGCAATCATGGTCTGGCGCCTGCCGGTCGACGGGCTTGCCGGCGCCGGCTGGGCATTCCTCGCGATGGGCGTCCTCGGGTGCCTGCTCTCGGCTCTCGCCGCGTCGCGCATGGTCGGCCACGAGCGCCGGCGCGATCAGGCTGCGCCGCAGGATCCGGCCGCCGGCTGAACCCCGCTTGAATCAGGCTCAGTCGATGACCTTTTCGCCGGTGCTCCACTTCAGCCAGATCAGCGCCCCGACGACATTGATCAAAGCAGTGAGCTGGAACGCCGCCGAGAAACCGCCGGTGAGATCCACCATCCATCCGGTGACGACGACCCCAATCACGCCGGGGAGGTTACCCGCAGTGTTCGTGAGCCCTGCAAGCACGTCGGCATAGCGTGGCGCGACGTCGAGATGGTTCGGGCCGAAGCCCGCCCAGGTGAAGCCGAGTACTCCCAGCGCGGCGCACAGCACGATCACCGCGACGAGCGGCGTCTCGACATAGGACGCGACGATCAGCCCGAACGCCGAGCCGAGCAGGCCGATCACCTGCATCGTCTTGCGCACGCGGGTGATCGTCATCCCGCGCTTGACCATGCGGTCGGCGATCACGCCGGAGAGATTGGCGATGATGAACAGGATCACCCATGGCGCGGCCGAATACCAGCCGGCCGCGCCGATGCCGGTGGCCTTGAACGCCTTGAAATAGGACGGCAGCCAGGTGAGCAGCACATAAAGGCCCCAATTGCTGCAGAAATGGTTCGAGATCAGCGCCCAGACCGCGGGAGTGGACAGGAGCTTGCGCCACGGCACCTCCGACCAGCTGCCTTTGCGCGGTTCGCTCGAGATGATCCCGGGACCGGCCAGCAGGCTGCGCTCGCTCGCGCTCATATGACGATGGTGCGCGGGGCTGGCGCGTATCAGCCGGAACCAGAAGAGGGCGAAGACGATCCCCACGGCCCCGAACACGTAGAACATGATTGGCCAGGGTTGGTGTTCGAGCAGCCAGCCCGACATCAGCAGCGCCGCCAAAGTCCCCATCGGGATTCCGCCGATCATCACCGCGATCGAGCGCGCGCGTTCATGCGGCGGCAGCCAGCGGGCGGCGAGATTGTAGAGGCTGGGCGTGACGGCCGCCTCGCCGAGCCCCATCGCAATCCGCGCGACGATCAGCAGGCCGAGCGAGGACATTGCCGCCAGCGGCGTCAACATCGTCACCAGCGACCACCACAAAAGCGAGATGCCGAGCACGATGCGGCCGCCGTACCGGTTGACGACCCAGCTCGCCGGGATCTGCGTCAACATATAGCCGATGAAAAAGGACGAGAGCACCCAGCCCTTGGTGGTGTTCGACCAGCCATATTGCTCGGCCATCGGCACCACGGCGGTCGACATGCTGACCCGGTCGAGATAGCAGATCACCATCGCCACGAAGCACATCGCAACGACGATGACGCGCTTGGGCACGCGCTTCAGCCCGCGCTCCGGAACGGCCGTTGCCGTAGAACCCACCTAGCTTCCTCCCCTTCGAGCCCATTCGTCACGATCCACTATCACGTCTCCCGAGCTTTGACAGGGAAAGGCAGCGCGGAAGCGGCCTGATCGAATGGGTGTTTGCTTTGCGCATCCGCCGTTCGCGGCCCCCCTTGCGATCGTCCGCAGCGGCCGCAAAGGCCGCTCCGGCGAGCCGCTGGCGCCCGCCCAGCAGACGCAGTTCGACGACTGGTGCAAGCAAGGGCTCGCCAGGCCCGGCAGCACCTTACGAGGCCTATTTCGGCGCAGCTGAAACGAGCGCAGCAGGCGGGCGGCAATTCGGGGGCGCGTCTAGACTTTGCTCCACGCGCTTCAGGTGATTCAGCCTCAAACGATCAGCGCTCTAGTCGCCGAAATCCCCGATATCCTGTCCGAGCACCTTGAACGAAAGGAAGGTATTCGTCTCGCGAATATGAGCGATCTTGTGAAGCTTGCCCTGGACGATGTTCGCCATGCTTTCGAGATCCTTCAGCCCCGCCTTGACGAGCAGATCGTAATTGCCGGTGATCGAAAAGACTTCGAGCGCCTCGGGAATATTGTCGATGATTTCCTGCCCGACCTGCTCGGCGAAGCCGGAATCACATTTGACGAGGATGAAAAGCTGCGTCTTGCTCATGGCGCCCACCTGTTGGAGTGAGCAGAGCGGTAGCAACTCGGGTGGCGAAGCTCAATCCACGGCGCGGTCGATGCTTCGCGCCCTCCGGCGCTAAGCGTTCGAAGCCGGGCGCTTGCCAATGCCGATGCCACCATCGCTGAGGATCACCGTCCCGGTCGTGTAGCCGCCGTTGCGCGGTGAAGCGAGCAGCACATAATGGCCGCTATGGTCTTCGGGTTCGGCGATCCGGCCGATCGGAGTCATCCCGGCGATCAACTCGTCCAGTCCGGGCATCTCGGCCATATGGACATTGTCCATCCCCGCCGAGCGGCTGCCCTGGAGCGGCGTGCGCGTCCCGCCGGGAGCGACGCCGTTGACGCGCACGTCCGGCGTCAGCTCCCAGGCAAGCTCTTTGATGAGGCCGATCACGGCGTGCTTCGAGGCCACGTAGATCGACCCCCCTCCCCCGGTGAAGTAGCTCGAGGTCGAGGCAGTGAAGATCATGCTGCCCTTGGTCTTGCGAAGCTCCGGCACCGCCGCGCGCGCGCCGAACAGATAGCCTTTGACGTTGACGCCGAAGATCTCGTCGAAGATTTCGGAGAGGCGGTCCGCCGGCTGCTCCATCAGCGGCACCATATAGTCCCAGATGCCGGCGTTGCCGACGAACGTGTCGAGCTTGCCGAATGCATCCACCACTGCGGCGACCGCGCGTTCATTGTCCTCGAGCGAACGCACATCGCCGGCGACGGCCACAACCCGCCCATTGTATTTCTGCTTGATCGCATCGACCTGCGCGTCGCTCGCGGCAAGCACCCCGACCGATGCGCCTTCTTCCAGGAAACGGTCGACCACCGCCGCGCCGATCCCGGTCGCGCCGCCGGTCACCAGCGCCGCCTGCCCCTCGAGCCATCCACCCATCTGTCACTCCCGTGCCGGCCTAGACTATCTGAATAGAGGCCAATTCGGTCCCCCTGCCGTCGCACCGTCGCGGCGCGCGGCGTCTCTTCTTCGGCCAAGCCGGCGATGCCCGGGCCGGAGCCCGGGCACCTTTCAAGCTTAGCGGTTACGCAATTGGTCGATGTCGAACAAAGTCTGGTTGGCGACCCGGCTCGGACCCCAATCCGAACGCATCGTCACGTAGGTGACACGACGTGCGTTGACGTTGGCGACGAGCGCGTTGCGCCATTGCGACTTGCCGCTCGACGGGTCGAAATCGCGCGAGTCGTCCCAGATGCGCAGCAGCTTGCCCGTCCGGTCGAACATCTCCTTATACTGGATGTAGTACATCTCCTTGTCGATGTAGAGCCGCTGGCGCTTGTACTGATAGGTCCCGGTCTTGTCGGTGATGTCCAGGATCCACACCGGCCGCAGCTCGAGATCGACCGAAGTCGCGGTGCATTCGTTGGCCCCCGACTTCATCGGGTTGTAGGCGTGCCCCACGTCCGCCTGCGCAAGGATGAAGCCTTGGCCGGCAAGCTTATAGTCGAACTTGCGGGCATCGGTCTTACCCCAATGGGCGCGCCATTCGTCCCAGCTCAGCTCGAGCCCTGCCGCCATCGGATCCTGGCCGTTCGTGCCGGTCAGCGTTCGGGTGCGGCGCAGAGTGGGGATGAAGACCTTGAAATCGTCATCCTGCGCAACCGCGGGATAACGGATGCGTGCGCCGGCGAGCCCGCGCACGTCGCGTGGCGCCCTGAAGACGATCGCGCCGGCTTCCTGTGCCGCGCCGAAGCTCTTGATCGATCCGATCGGCGGATCCTCGACGCGCCCGCCCAACTTGTGCCACCACAGCTCGCCCTGATAAGTACGCTCGGCCTGGTTGCTGTTATTGCACGCGCGCATCGTGATCGTCGAGAAGTGCAGATTGTCGATGCCGACGCCATGAGCCATCTGGTCGTAATTGAGCTCCGGCCCGGTCGTCGGTTTCGGGAAGGGAATCCCGCCGGTGGTGGCCATGAACAGACCGCCCGGCGCGAGCAGCTCGCCGTTCGCATTGAATTTGAGCGAGCCCGCCTGGATCTTCTTGGTCGCAGCGAGGACCGGCGCCGACATGTAATAATGCGACGACGGCACGACCCGAATCTGCTGCAGGCCGAACCAGGGATTGCCGAGGCGCGTCCGCCAGAAGCCCGGGAGATATTTGGAGAGCCATGGCATGGAGCCGATGTTCGCGCGGTTGATGATCAGGCCCGGCGCCAGTTGCGCGGGGATGTTGCCGGCTGCGATCAGGGTGCTCGCGTCGTAGCCGCGGTAAGCACGCCAGGCAGCGTCGAGCGCCTTGGCGTTGGGCGTGTTGATCATCCCCACCCACGCCTTGTGCCCGGGCTCGCCGGTCTTTGCCGCAAAAGCGGCCCAGTCCGACCGCCAGTCGGCGAGCGCGGGCGTCGCCAACGCGCTCGCGAGCAGCCCGGTCACGATCGCCCCGCCGAATGTCCTTAGGCGCTTCCTCATCATCCTTCTCCTTCCGAGGTCCTGGTTTCTAGAATTGATAGGCCAAAGAAAACTCCAAGTAATCCGCATTCTTCATTTGCCCGAGCAGGCCCGCTTCCTTGCGGCCGCTGAAATGACCATATTCGATCCGCGGCTTCAAATGTCCGCCCATCATGACGAAGTCGATGCGCTGACGATAAGCGAGACCATGCTTGTCGATGTCCCAGATCAGCAGGCCGTCGAACGTGATCGACTCGTTCCTGATCGGCAATGTCCATGTCTGCGTCAGATAATTCTGATTCTTCTCGACATAGTCGAACGCGTAGGGCGCCTGTTGCAGGAGCCATTTGGACTTGGCGGTGTGGATGTTGAAGAACTGCGTCGTGATGAAGATCGACGCTTCCTGGCTTGGCCACAGCCACAGATTATAGTCGAAGCCGACGAGCAGCGAGAAGACGTCGCGATGGGCCACGCCGTCTTCAACGGTCGTGATCAGCGCCGGCGAGCCGGTCTCGACCTTGCCGAACGGTGTCGTGATGCGGCCGCGGTTGAAAGGCTTCTCGAACTCATAGGATGCCTCGAGTCGGAGCACCGGAGACACCGCCTTCGGGCCCATCTTCAGCTCGACGATGTCGCGCGTGAACGAAGCGCCGACGACTTTCTGGCGATATTTGTAGTTGAGATCAAAATTGCCGTTGAGCGAACAATTCGGCGGTGCGACCAATATGTCGTTGCAGAGCCCGCCGGTCGCCAGGAACAACGGATATTGGCCCGGCGCCGCCGTCCCTGCGGGAAGCGACCGCAGGAAGTCGAGGAACTGGCCAGGGGCATGAACCGCGCCGATCGTTCCCATCGTATCGAGCGAAACCACCGCAAGCACGCCGGGTGCGTTGGGATCGTTGAACGCGTTGCCGATGATCAGCTGCGAGCCTGTCAGCTCGACGATCGGTAGATCCTGATAGCCGTAAAAGCCGTTGATCGTCGCCTCACCCTTGAGCGCGTCGAACTTGATGCGGGCGCCGATTTCCTGGCTGTGGAAATTCTTGAAGTCCACGTCATGGAGATTGGCGCCGAGCAACGGCAGCCCGAAGCCGGATACAGGATCGATCAGCCGCGGGAACGGAAAGCCCATGATCCCGCCATTGGTCTGGCTCGACGGCGTCGGATTGTTGATCACGAACTCGGCGTGACGGACCTCGGGGATGAACACGAACTCGAGGCTCGCATTCTTCATGCCGATCGCCTCGAACGGCGCGGCGATGCCCGCGGCGGTGAGGTTGATGTCGAGCGCCGCCGACCAGGCCGGAAGGCGCAGATCCTCGGTGTCGGTGAACACACTGCGCTGCCGCAGATCCTGAGGATAGAGCACGTCGAGCAGACGCAGTCCGTCCGCCTGACCCCAACCGCGCTGGAATTTGCCCAATGTCAGCGTGAACGCCCCGCTCGGTGCAGCATAGGAAATCGACAATTGGCGGATGATGTCGTCGTCGAAGTTGGACAGCACCCTTTGCTTGCTGCCGTCGTTGCCGAATGGTTGCGGCAGCGTGCCGGGCCCGTCTTCGGACAGATTATAGTGGAAGCGGTTGAGAAACGGCGGCCCGGTGAACGCATTCTGGATCGCGCCCGCCTTGATGTGGCCGCCATTCAGGTCGTAGAACCAATCGCCGCGCAACCAAAGGTCGCCGGTCAGCGTGATCGTCTCGGTCGGCTTGTAGGTCGCCTGAACCTGGGCGGTGAACTGAGTGGGGCCGATCGACGGATCGCCGCTGAACTGCGGATCGAGCGCGAGTGAGATTCCCTGACGTATCTGACCACCGATGTAGAGATCTTGCGCATGCCCTGGTGCGGATTGCACGGCCAACATGATCGCCGACGAACCCAGGAGGGCTCCGAACATCCTGCTCTTCATAACTGTCCCCCTTTATTTGTGACCACGAACTCCCTGAGAAATACAATCTAATCTGACCCGGCTACGGCGCACCGGCGGCAAAGACGCGCTTGCGCGAGTCGCCGCCGGTGGCCGTCCCCGGCGTCATGCCGCCGCCCGAATTCGGGTCTGCGGACTTTGGTCCTCTTCCTTGCCCAGCCGCAGGAACCCTTTCGGCCGCAGCAGGCCGATCCCGGCCGGGACGAGCAGCAGCGCGCCCGCCATGTTGAGCGCAAGGATCACTGCAAGCAGCAGCCCCATCTCGGCTTGAAAGCGGATCGGTGAGACGAAGTACCAGGCGAGCAGCGGCGCGATCATCGTCAGCGCGGTCACCATCACCGCCTGACCGGAGGTCTCCATCGCGATCCTCGCCGCCTCGGCGAAGCCTTTGCCCTCGCGATATTCCTCGCGAATGCGGTCGACGACATAGATCGAATAATCGACCCCGCGCGCCGTCCCGAGGGCCGCAAGCGGCAAAGTGTTGATGTTGAGCCCGATCCCCATGACGACCATGATCGCCTGCGAGACGAAGTGGGACATCACCAGGATCGATGCGATCAGGATCGCGATCTTCCATGAGCGATAGTAAAGCATGATGCTCGCGAGCAATGTTCCGATAATCGCGTAGAAAAGCAGATCGTGCTTGCCCCTGATCTCGTCGTTGATCGCCTGGGTCAGCCCGATCTGGCCGCCGCTGGCGATAAAGTTGGCGCCCTCGAGCTTGGGCACGCTGCCGAGATAGTCGGTGACCGCTTTCTGGATATGATCGACCGTCTGCGCGCGGTGATCGTTCGAGAAGATCGAAACCTTGCCGATCCTCCATTCGGGATCGGTGTAGATGTCGAAGTCGCCCGCGTCGCCCTTCGAGCGGAACATGTAGATGTTGAAGCCGATCTCGTCAGCCGAATCGGGAATGTAGAGATAGGAGGGATCGCCCTCCCACAAGACCGCATTCACGTTCTTGACGACATCGACCAGGCTCTGCGCAGGCGTCGCCTCGCGGGCATGCTCGTAGACGTAGCGATCGAGCCCCTCGGTGCGATGATAGACGTCGGGGCGAAGCATCGTTTCCGAGGGACCATCGACATAGATTTGGGCCGAATCGGTGCCGATGCGCGTGAAGTCCTTGTTGATGATCGCGCTGTCGAGATTGTAGCGCGCGTCCTGCCACAGGATCGGGCTGCCGACCGTGTCGCCGATCGTCAGCCGCTGTGAGACGATCAAGCCGCCGATCAGCAGCGCCGCGAACAATGGGATGTTGACCTTCTTGCCGAACGAGGGCGACGACAGGCGAACCAGCATGCCCGTGCCGGGCAGATGCGGCTCGAACAATGACGGCTTCGGCGTGAGCACCAGGATGGCGCCCGCGACCACGATCTTCGGCGTGAGCGAGAGCAGCCACAAGGTGCAGACGATGCCGAGCGACTGGAGGCTCGGGATCGTGAGCAGCGCAAGCACCGCGAAGCCCAGCGCGTCCGTCAGCACCGCCGCGGTGCTCGGGAACAGGAACTTCTCGAGCGAGCGCTGGATCACGTCCCGCATCTCGCCCCCGTGTCCAAGTTCCTCGAACACGCGCGAGACGAACTGCACCGAATGCGAGAGCACGGTGGCGAAGACGAAGAATGGTAGCAGGAGCAGCAGCGGATCGAGATTATATTTGAAGATCCCCATGACGCCGAAGCCCCAGATCGTCACCGCGAGCGACACGCCGATTGGGACGAGCACGCCGATCAGGCGGCGGAAATAGAGCCACAGAATCAACGCGATGACGACGATTGAAATCGCGAAGATGAGGAGCACTTGCGGCATCACCGTGTCGATGAAGCCGAGCAGCACCGGCCGCCCGACCATCGAGATCTCGACGCCCTGTTTTTCATATTTCTGCCGGACGCCTTCGAGGAAACGATAGGTCTTCTCGAAATCCGTGCCTTCGTTGAACTCGGCGGCAATCAGCAGGCTCTTTTGGTCGCCCGAGACATAATAGCCGCCGAACTGCTGGAGCAGCAGGCGCTTGAATTTGGCCAGCTGCTCAGGTGTCGATGGAATGTCGGGCCACATCATCGGATCGAACTGGACCGCGCCTGCCGCACCGGACACCGCGCGGACCTTGCGCAGGCTCAGCGCTTCGAACAGCGCCCGGTTGGACGCTTCGTTGAAGTAGATTTCGTCGGCGATCTTGCGATAGGTGTCGAGGAACTTGGGATCGTAGACGTCGCCATTCTTGTTCTTGACCGACATCAAGACCGAATTCACGCCGCCGAAGCGCTTGCCATAGTCCTTATAGGCCTGGACATTCTGGTGATGCCCCGGAAGCATTTCGTCGAGGACGACCCGGAGCGAAGTTCCGGTGAGCGCGAAGATCAGCATGACGAGCGTCAACGCGCCCATCACCGCCAGGATGATGCGAGGATGGTCGACTGTGTATCGTGAAACCTGACGGATCATATCGTGTCCCTAGACGATGGGTTTATCGTATCACTTTGACCAATCGGCCATCGCTGCGAATTCTTGCTTGCCCGGATCGTAGCGCGCCATCAGGCCTCGCAATCCGACCGTCATCGCCCGCCCGTTCGGAAGCAGGGTGACTCCGCCGAACCAGACCTGATCCGCGCCCTGGGGGACGTCGATCTTGACCGGCGTCGCCGTGTCGCCGCTGATGCGGTAGGCACAGCCCACGCCGACCGCGAAGCCGTTGCCGGCCGGGTCGAGCGCAATGTCCAGCACGTGCAGCGGCGCCGGCGTCGGGATCACCTTCGGCGCTCCGCCATCGCGGGGAATATAGGTCAGATAGCCGGTGAGGCCGACGGCGATCGCATGATCTCCGGCGGCTGCGACGGCAGTATAAGTGGTTTGCGCCGGCGACGGGATCTGGGTCCATGTCGCACCGCCGTCGCGGGTCCTGACGATGACGCCGAATTCACCGACCGCGATCGCATTCATCGCGTCAAAGGCCGCGACCCCATTCAGCCGCGGCGGATCCTGCGTCCGGTGCGCGAACGTCTGCGGAGTCCAGTTGCGGCCGCCGTTCGTCGTGTGGAGGATCGTCTTCTTGTGGCCGACCGCCCACCCATTGTCGCCATCGACCATGACGATGTCGCGCAAATAGACATCGGGTACCTGATGCTGGACGGTCCAGTTCGAGCCACCGTCCTCGGTATGGAAGATGCTGCCGCGATGGCTTACGGCCCATCCTTCGTGATCGTTGAGAAAACGAACACGGCGGATGAGATCGTTGGATTTGAGCGGTCGCCGCACCCAGGTCTTGCCGCCGTCGGTCGTCTGCAACAGCGTGCCGTAATAGCCTGCCGCCCAGCCATTGTTGGCACCCCTGAAGCTGACCGCGAAGAGGTTGTCGGGAACATAGCGCACGTAGCCCGGGGCGCGATCGCCCGTGGTCGTCGCGGTGGCCTTCGTGCTGACGGCGGGATTGCCGGCGATGATCAAGGCGACGACGCCGGCGCCAATAGCCGCCAAGACTCCCGCTCTTATTATCGACTTCCTCTCCAATTGCCTCTCCTCACAAACCGGCTTTATGCCGATCTCTTTTTTTGGCTTCGTGGATCGGCGCGGCACGGCTCGTGCCGCGCAAATCCTCGTGATTCGGCTCTTACTGCATCATCAACACGGCTTTGATGGCGTTACCAGTCTTTTCCGTATCTTCGACCGCTTGGTTAATTTGGCCGAACTCGTAGGTCGTGCACAATCTTTCGAACGGGAACATCCCCGCCCGTTGCAATGCGATCAGTTTGGGGATGAAGATTTGCGGTGTACTGGAGCCTTCGATCACTCCTCTGAGCTTACGTCCGAACAGCATCGTGTTCATGTCGACCGAGACTTCGGTTCCGAGCGGGGCCCCGCCCACGACCGCACACTCCCCCATATTATGCGTGCAGTCGATCGCTTGGCGGAGAACCTGCGGCAGCGCGGTCGTGTCCATCGCATAATCGACCCCGCCGCCAGTCAGGGCTTGGATCTTCTCGAGCGGATCGGTTGACGTCGCGTCGATCACGTCCGTTGCGCCGAGCTCACGGGCGAGCGCGAGGCGCGAGGGGCGGCGGTCCACAGCTATGATCGTGAGGCAGCCGGAGAGCTTGGCGGCCATCACCGCGCTCAAGCCGACCGAGCCGACGCCGAAGATCGCAATGCTCGAGCCGGGCTCTGGCTGAAGCGCATTGAGCACTGTCCCCGCCCCGGTCTGGATGCCGCAGCCGAGCGGCCCGAGCAGCTCGAGCGGCGTCTCCGCGTCGACCTTGATGCAATTGTTCTGCGTGGCGATGGCATGGGTCGCGAACGACGACTGACCGAAGAACATCGCGTTGAGTTCTTTTCCATTGCGTCGCAGCGGCGATGAGCCGTCGAGGCGGCGCCCGGCGAAGTTCAGCGGGAAGAGGCTCGGGCAATAAGGCTGATGCCCACTCAGGCAGTTCCTGCAGTGGCCGCAATAATTGAACGACAGCACGACATGATCGCCGGCCGCAAGGCCCTGCACGCCCGCGCCGACCTTCTCGATGATGCCCGCCCCTTCATGGCCGAGAACGGCTGGCAGCGGCGTGGGATAATATTGGTCGCGAACCGAAAGGTCGGTGTGGCAGATCCCGGCCGACACGATCTTGACAAGCACCTCGCCCTCGCGCGGTTCGTCGATGTCGACACGATCGAGGACAAAATCCCCGCCCTTCTGCTCCACAATAGCTGCGAGTGCTTCCATCGGACCCCTCCCTTCCGTAGGTGATTCTTGCTGCTCCATCCCGGGTTTTACTTCCGGGCAGGAGATTTGGTTTATTCGATAACTCTCTCTCTGTTCATCAACGTTCGTGGCTCGGTCTATTTCTAGACAAAAAAGTAGAGATTCTTGTCTTGGATCACGCGCGCATCGAGCATCAGCTTTCGCGTCACGACCCTGAAGCCCGCGCCGTCGCGGCGCAGACGATCCTCGCGGCCAAGCGAATGTTGGGACATCTCCTGCTGACGCCGATGGCGCTGGATGAAGATGTTGCAACGCGTCTCATATTCGCCACCACCGACGTCGAAGGCTTGGACGTTGTTGATGAAATAACGGATCTTGGACGGCGGATCCTCCATCCAGACCTGCCCCGTGTAGAGCCGCTCGACGCGCTGGGTGAGCTCCTCGAAGCGGTCGTTGAAAATGGCGGCATCGTTCGGGGTCGGCGCCGGACGCTTGTCCTTGAGAAACCGGAGTTCGACGACCGGCATCCAGAGATGGATGTCCTCCGCGACCATCGTGCCAAGCCATTCGCGATATTGTCGCTCCTGAAGAAGATAGGCCTCCGCATAATAATGTTGGCAAATGGCATGATATTCTTCCATCGAAACAGGACGGCGTTCGGTCGTCACGCAATAACTCCCCACTGGGCTCGCGGCCGGCGGCATGATGTTGTTCTGTTCGACTGATCAGGCCGCGCGCAGCCGCTCGTCCCAGAAGTGACGATTGGTCCAGACGCGGTCCCAATCGCCATCGTTCTTGCGGATCGCGTCCCAGTCCGGCGCGTCCATCATCTCGGCCCAGAAGCGGTAGAAGCCGCGATATGACGTCTCGCCGATAAAGCTTGCCCCGACGATGCCGGGATAGACGGGATGCGGGCCTTCGTGATTGAGCCCCATGCTCGATATGATCCGGCCCTTGCGCGTCTGCGCGCCGCGGTTCGACCAGGTGCAGGTCGACATGTTCTCGCCGTCATCGCTCTCCAGGGTGCCGGCCGTTCCGAAGCTGCGGATCGCCTCGCGCTGCATCTCCTGCTTGACCTCCTGAGAGACGGCGGCAGGAACCAGCGTGTAGGTCCAGACCTCGATCTGGTGCGGGCCACGCGGGTGCCAGACCTTGAAAGTGTTGGTCCCGTAGAGGAACGAGCAATTCGGGAAGATCGAAGTGTTCCAATGGCCGACATAAAGCCGCTCGCGCTCCGGCCCGAACCTCCGGCGCACTTCGCCGCGGGTCTCCTCCAGGAATTGCACGTAGCCGCCGCGCTTCGAGTGGATCGCGGCGGCGGCATTGTCGATCAGCCCGAAGCCATGCCCGTGCCGCGTCGTGAATTGCAGGCCCATGTCGTTGAAAGGCATGTCGGCCCGGTTGCCCGCCATTCCGGCAAGCTCGCCGCCAATCACCGCCAGCGCTCCGGCGTGCGTCCAGCCGACGTGATAGGCATCGCCGATGAAATTCTCGGTCGGCACCTTCCAGTTGCAGTCAAGCGTCGATTTCATGGGCGGGCCAAGCAATTCCATGCCGCCGCCGGCGCCGATCATGAACGTGTCGAGATACCAGGCGAACTCGCCGAGATAGTCCTCAAGGCTCGGCGCTTCCGGATCATGGCAACCGAAGACAAAGCCGCGAAAGCTTTCGACCCGGACCTGCTGTAGACCGAGCTGCGACTTGTCGATGGCATTATGGTAGCAGCGCTCTTCGAGCGGCACGTCGGCAAGCTTGCCGTCCTGGCCGTAGACCCAGCCGTGATAGGAGCAGACGAAGCCGCGCGCGTTGCCGCTGTCGGCGTGGCAGACGGTATTCCCGCGATGCGTGCATGAATTGAGGAAGGCCCGGATGGTGCCGTCCTTCTGACGCGAGACGATGACGGCATCCTCCGCCATATAGGCGGTGACGAAATCGCCGTTGTTCGGAATGAGCGACTCGTGCGTCAGGAATTGCCAGGTCCGGGCAAAGATGCGCTCGATCTCCTGGCGGTACACTTGTTCGTCCCAGAATATGAGCCGCGACTGGGTCGCATTTTCGAGATCGACCAGCTCGGACGCCTTAATCATCACTCTCTCCTTGGCCCGCGGCCCAAGCGCGTTTATAACTAACGCGTTCTTCTTGTATGCGTTTATCGCTAACGCGTTTTTGATATCCTCCCGCGTCGCACTAGGCAAGCAGTGGTTCGCTTCGGCGGCGAAAAAAGTGCAGCGGTGCCGGGGCGATGCTGGTACAGCAGTCGGCAAGGGCCAGATCGGTCCAAATTGGCATGTTGCAACCAATAATTGTTTGAGTTAGCCTGATTTTTCACAGTGAAGGTGGGGAGTTGCCAGATGAGGTATTTACTTAAGAACGTTGAAGCCATGCTTATCGCTGGTCTTGGATCGGTGATTCTGATGACCGGCGGCGCTGCGATGGCGCAAGAAAAGAAAGCACCCGCGACAGCGGCAACCGCTTCGGACCAGGCGCCAAGCGATGAGGATATGACGACGCCCGACGATGCCGCAGCGGCCGCCGACGACACCACCGATCCGATCGACGCCAACGCGCCGGACCCGGTGCTCGACGGCAGTTCGGCCGGCACGCCGGCGGCGGACGACGCAGCTCCCTCCAGCTAGTCGGGACTTCGCCCGCAGGGACGCGGCCGAGCAAATGCGCTCGTTCAGCGAGTCGGGCCTGCTGCAATGGCCTCCGGTCGGCAGCGGGCGTCGACTCGTGCCGCCGAGCCTCGAGACCCAATCGGTCTGCTTCAGCGTGAAGCACGATCCTAGGCTCAATCCCGGTTTGATTGAACCGGGATTGAACCTTTCCGTGATTTCCGAGACGTCAGGTGATTCGACCTGACGCGAAATCACTATAGGGCCTGATCCTCTGAGGCGGGGGCGCTTCGCGCTTCCGCCGGGAGCGTCAATCACGCTCTTGGCAAGGTGTTGAGGCCTTTAGCGTGAAACGCTCAAGGTTCAGGATCTGCTGCGGGCGCCGGCCTCTGCCTGAACACCACGCACAGCGCGGCGCTTGCGGCGCGGCGGCGGGGGTTCGGCGGCCTGCTCAACATGACCATTCCCGCGTTTTGCGTGATGGATGTTGCGCAAAAAGAACTTGAGGCGAAGCAGCCCGAAAAAATCGAGCATGCGCGGCAGCCCGACGTCGAGCATCGCGGCCGCTTCCTGCTCTGAAATGCGTCCTTCGGTCCTTTCGAGGAACTTGGTCGCTTCGTTGGCGGCGAGATACTCGGCCGCCTCAACGTAAAAGCCGAGGATCTCGGGCGGAAAATCCGCGCTCTCGACGAAGCCGGCGCGGCGCATCTGCCCCCAGATCGTGACGAGCCGCGCGTCGCTCAGGCTGAGCTTGGGCTCGTCGCCATTCTCAATCACTTCGGCGGCGCCGATCGCCTGAAGCGCGCGCGCGTCGCCGAGCGCGTGCGGATTGTCCTCGGCCAAGCTGGATATCCCGACGAGGCTGTTGTCGAGCCCGACTCCGGTGGCGACCAGCTCTTCGAGGTGCTGGAACGCGCCGGCGTCGATCCGCTGCTCCGTGGTGCGGCCACGGACGACGTCAGCGATCTGAGTGAGAGTGAGGCGGCTCTCGCGCTGCAGCTCGCGCACGGCCAGCACGGCCCTGACATGCTCCTCGCCATAATCGGCGACATTGCGCTTGGCACGGATCGGCTCGGGGATGATACCAAAGCGGAGATAGACACGGATCGTTTCCCGACCAACTCCGGTGCGGGCCTCGAGCTCTTTCATTTTCATGGCCCGCCTATAACCTGTTGGCGACGGGTTTTCTACTGACGCCGCATGGCGGCACCCAGCTTGCAACTGTTTTCCTCTTGATCTTGCACGGAAAGATTAGAGAGAAATGCAATGCGCGGGCGGGTAGGAGCGTTCGCTTCGCTCTCGATGAGCGCCCCGGCAAGCCGCTGCGCGCGAGCGTGTCCGCACCGCGAGAAGCCGGCGCCTCCGCTCCTCAGCTTGGCCGGCCCCTACTCGGTCGTCCTTCCGTCGAAATGCTCGTGTGAGGCGTCCGCCTCGTCCTTCGTCTTGTGAACGGTCCCATCGATGTGCTCGGGGGGGCCGTAAATCGTGTAGAGCCGCAAGGGCTCGCTCCCTCGACTGACGACATTGTGGCGCGCGCCTTGCGGTACGACGATGCCATCGTCGGCCTTGACCTTGTTGCAGACCCCGTCGATCCAGATTTCTCCCTCCCCGGCTTCGATCCGGAAGAATTGATCGCGATCGTCATGAACCTCCTCGCCGATCTCCTCGCCAGGTTTGATCGACATCAGCACGAGCTGGAGATTATGGCCGGTGTACAGCACCCGCCGGAAGTCCTCATTCTCCTCCGTCAGCTGCTCGATGTTTGCGGTGAAACCCTTCATCTGCTCACTCCTCAAGCTCACGCCCGGTCGCGCCTTGCCCTCGTACCGTGACCGAGGCAACCGCACCGGCGTCTGGCGACAATAGACGACGTTGTAGCGGGTTCCCGGGACATTGCACCACATCCGCGGAAAACCGACCATCGATCTTGCGGCCATGCAGACATTGCCACCGGGTTCGGCTCGAGGCTGATCGTTCGAGGTGGAAGGGCGCTCTATTCAGATAACCCGATTCGTTTCAGGCTGAAGCAGCCTGGAACAAGCTGGCCGCCTTGCCTGCGGGCGGTGAATGCAAAGGGGGCGGCCGAACGGATGTTCCGCTCGCCCGCCCCCCAAGGACCGATGTCGCCCGCGTCAGTGGCGGTAGGACACCTGGATCGCGATCGTCCGCGGCGGCTCGGTCGACGCAACGAACGCCGGCAGGCCTGGGAAGGCGTTGGTCGCGAAGCTGATGATCCGCTTATCGGTGAGATTGCGTCCGATGAGCGCGATCCCCAGGCCGCTGTTGCTGTCCTCGATGCCGAGCCGGAGGCCGAGCTTCACATATTTGTCGGAGGGCGGCGTCGGAGAAGTGATGATGTCGGTGAAGTATAATTTGCTCCGGAACTCGGCATTGCCGTCGGCGCTGAGCGTCCAGCCACTCGCCAGTTCGTGTGCATAGTTGATGCTGGCGATTCCGGTCCACTTCGGCGCGCGGGTCAGGCGAGCCCGGTCGGTTCCGATCGGATGCCGGTTGTAAGCGTCGGCGTAGGTCGCGTTGACCGCGAAGCGCAGCCCATCCATCAGCTGATAGGCGGCATCGATCTCGACGCCTTTCGAGCGTGCGTCCTGGTTTCTGACGATGAAGTTGATTCCGCTGAACAGCGACGTCTGATAGCCGTTGATGTCGATGTGGTAGAGCGCCAGATTGAGGTGCGTCCCGGCTGCGCGGCCCCATTTGACGCCGACCTCGATCGTCTTGGCGACCTCGTCCTCGAACTCGGGGGTTCGCGTTCCGTCCGGCCGGTGATCGCGCGGATCGTTGGGATTGTTCGCGAAGCCGCCGCTCTTCGTGCCGCGGCCGTAGGAGGCATAGGCCATGGCATTGTCCATGAAATCATAGGAAAGGCTGGCCGAATAATCCCAGTTGGTGCTCGAGCGCGACAAGGTCGTCGGCGGGAAAGCTCGGAAAATGGCCGCGACCAGCGCGCCGGGCCGAATGACCCGACGTGTATAATCGGCGCTGCGATCCTCGCTCGTGTATCGCAGCGCTCCGTTGAACCGCAACGCGTCGGTGATGTAGGCGGTGACCGCCCCGAAACCCGACCAGGCTTCGGTGGTCTGGTCGAAGGTCGTGACCTCCGCTCCGGTCACCGGGATCGGGAACACGGCATCGGCACCGAAGTCCATGCCGTATTTGTCGTGATAATAGAGGCCGCCGACGACAAACTCGAACATGCCCATGCGCGGTGTCGAGATCCGCACTTCCTGCGAATAGGTGTCGCCGCCCGCCCGGTCGGAGAAGAAGTAGAAGGGGGCGTTGATGATCGCGTCGAAATTGGTGAGGAACGTGCCGGAGCTGTGCAGGTAGCCGAACAGCGATGTGAGCGTGAAGCCTTCACCAAAGTCGAGGCTCATGTCGGAGACGACGCGCTCGCTGTTGTTGGTGACCTCGTCCGGGCCGAAGCCAGGCCGCGGCGACGCGCGATAATGATCGTTGAGCTGGGCGGTGAAATTGGGATCGCCCGCGAGCCGCGCGAAGTTCTTGAGCGCCCCCGCATCTCCGCCCGCGTAGAGAACCTGCCCGCCGACCTTGAATCTCTCCTTCTGGTAGGAGGCGTTCCATTCGAAATTATCGAACGGCTCCCACCGGGCGCTGATGCGGCCCGCGCGCGTCTTGGTGACGGGTGAATCCTCGTTGAGCAGATCGTTATGTTCCCAACCCTCCTGGGTTGAGGTCCGCGCCGCCATGCGGATCGCGAATTTCTCACCGAACGGAACGTTGACCGCCGCATCGATCGTGTCGGAGCCGAGCTCGAGCTCGTGCGTGTAGGATGCATTGAAGCCGAACTCGTAAGTGGGCCTGCGCGTCGTCAGCACCAGAGCGCCGATCGTCGTGTTCTTGCCGAGAATGGCCGATTGGCCGCCCTTCACGACCTGAACGTCGGCGATGTCGAACATCGACGATGCATAGTCACGCCCGCGCGGCGCGAACACGCCATTGACGAACAGGGCGACCGATTGGTCGAACGACTGGTTCGAGGGATTCGAACCGATGCCGCGGATCGCAGCGATCGGGAAGCCGGCCGGCGAGACCTGGATGAGAACGCCCGGCGTGACGGTGGGCAGATCGACCGTCGAAGTGATGTTGGCCTTTTCGAAGACCTCGCCTTGGACAAGGTTGACCGTGACCGGCGTATCCTGGACCGAGATCGAGCGCTTCAACGCCGTGACGATGATGTCGTTCTGCGCATTATCCTCGGTGTTGGCGGCCATTGGCGCCGCCTCGCCCGATTCGGTGCCCTGAGCCGACGCGATCGCCGGCAGTGAGGCCGCCCCGAGCAGCAAAGCCGCACGCTTGATCATGCTCCGTCCGCTAGGACGCTTGCCAATCGCTAAGTTGTGAATGCGCAAGATATTCCCCTCCCAATTCGCCGTTTGCCGGCTGAATATGTTGTTTTTGACCCTCGACCGACTCATCATAATCTGGGGAAAAGCTCAAGATCAATCGCTCAAACCCATCGTTGCGCGCCCCCCGCTTGCTTTGGCACGTCTTTGATCACCCGATCAGCCGCCCATCTGGTCGCAAACCGCGCAAAACCGGGATAAATGACGATGGGGACTCGCTGTCTCCAGATGCGCCACAAGACCCATAAAAGGACGATTTTGGCCAACGAGTTGCATTATTGCCATGGTTCCGTTTCATCTCGACACTGGCTTCAAAGCGGCCTCTGGCAAGCGCGACGAGCGCCGTGTCGAAGCATCGTCGCAGCAGCGCGACGCCATCGATTTCGCCTCTGCGCGCACGCATCGCCGCCGCCATCCAATCAAGGAGCGGGTCGTGCGCCGCGGCGGCTAGCTCTTGGTGCCCGGGCGATCAGGTCCGCGGCGGTTCCTTGGGCGCTGGCCGCGCACGTCCCCGGGCGCACCCTTGGGCGGTCGGCCGTTCGGCCGCGGGCGCCGAGGTCTGTCCGAGATAGGGCCGGGGGAGACTGGAGCGCGCCCGTGCGCCGGCGGCTTGGCAGCCTGACGCGGGGAAATTTCATAGCCTTCCTGGAGGAGCCGGCCGAACGTCATCTTGACCGCTTCGTTCACGGCGGCTTGCAGGCTCGGCGGAAGATCGGCGAAGCTGGTGTTGGCGTGGACCGTGCCGAGATCGCGCAGGAGCGCGTTCGGCAGCCCTTGAGACGCCTTCTTCACGGCGACGATCGCATCGACCACCGCCGAGAACAATATTTCATGCACCACCTGAGTTGCCGATTTGGGCATCGCTTGATCCTACCGCACGAACATCGTGTCCACCGTTCCAGACGCTTTCGCAGCGCTTGTCGATGGAAAGAATCGCCGGCGCCGGAAAAATCGGTCGCTCACCGCGAGACCGGCTGCGGGTGATGCGGCACCATCACCAGAATATTGTCCTCCACCCTCCACGACCTCAGCTTCGAGAGGAAGTTCATGCCCAGCACGTCGACGTCGCCGAACGCCGGCGAAATCACCACCTTCAAGTTGCGCGCAGTGATATTGCCCACCTCGACGACGTCGACCGTAGCGGTCTGCGCGCGGATCATGCCATTGGCGGTCCGGATGACGATCGGCACCACGTCCGCCTGCGGCTCCAGTCCAGCCGCCGCCGCGGTGCGCGCAGAGAAGCGCGGTGACGGTCGCGCCGCTGTCGATCAGCATCCGCCGCTCGACCCCGTTGATCGTGGCATTGGCCATGAAATGGCCGTTACCGGCCATGCGGATACGAAGTTCCTTTCCGACCACTTCCTGCGTGTCGAGCTTCAGGCGGCTCATCAGCCGGGCGAGGAACGGATCGAACGGCGCCCGCTGCACGATGAGGACGACGACCAGCACAAGCATCGCCGCCGAGAAAAGGAACCGCAGCAATCCGCCGAGATAAGGTATGCGCAACAGGACGAGCAGCAGGATCACCCCCGCAGCGACCGTCAGCAGCAATTGCGGATCGAGAAAGTCGAAGCCAGTGGTCACGCGTTCGTCTCGTCGGCTGGGGGAGCGCAGCGGTGCCTGCGGGAGTTCGCAATCACCTGCACGGATAAGCTGCTCCTTCTCGTTCAGTTCCCGTCGAGCGCGAACCCCGCGCCTCGGGTCAGCCTCGGTTCAGGCGCCGTCCTCTACAGGACCGGCATGAAAAAACTCATCAGCACACTCGTTGCCGCCGGCGCTGCAATCGGCGCCGCCGGCATGGCCCCCGCCGCGAGCAATGCGGCTGGCGAGCAAGCGCGCATTCCGTTCAGCAGCAGCGTGCGCGATTTCCGCGCCGACGGCCGCGAGGCCATCTACATCCAGGATGTCCACCGGCAATGGTATCGCGGAACGTTTCTCGCGCCGTGCCACGACCTTCCATTCGCGACCACGATCGGCTTCAACGATCGTGGCGTCGGCGGCCTCGACAAATGGGGCGCGATCTTCGTGCACGGCACTCGCTGCCAGCTCAAATCGTTCGTGAAGAGCAGTCCACCGCCGTCGAAGCGCCATCACAACCAGCCGCAGCGGGCGCACGGCACGAGCGCCTGACTGCGCCAGCCAGCGCTGGCCAGGACCCTTGCCGTAACGATTGGAACGGGGATCCCGACCGCCCGTTGACCCCGCCTCACCAGCAAGAGGAGGTCGTGGTGAAAGTGGCCGACTGTATGACTCGCGATATCGAAACAGTCACTCCGGAGCAGCCGATGCGCGAAGCGGCGCAATTCATGCTGCGCGCCGACACTGGGGTCCTGCCGGTCTGCGACGGCGGCGCCTTGAGCGGCATGGTCACCGACCGCGACATTGCGGTGCGCGGCGTCGCCGAGGGCCGCGGCCCGGATACGCCGGTGCGCGAGGTGATGACCGAACATACGATCTTCGTCTACGAAGATGCGGACATCGAGGAGGCGTCGCTGCTGATGAGCGACCATCAGGTTCGCCGCCTGCCGGTCAAAAGCCGCGACGATCGCCTTGTCGGTATCGTCTCCCTCGCCGACATCAGCCGCTCCGACCAGAGCGATGCCGCTGCCGTGGCGCTCGGGGGCGTGACCGACCCCGGCGGCGAGCACAATCAGGCAAGCGACGATGAGGCGCGCTGATAGGGCCGGCGTCCGGCGCGATCGGCATCAGCGATAGGGTTCGACGAGCTCCGGCTCGACGTCGATCGGCGGCGGCTCGGGCCCGACCTCCCAGACATGCTCGCCGCGGACAACGTCGGCGATCGCCCTGCCCTGCGCGTCGCGCGCGGGGCGGTAGCGGAAGCGGCGCATGATGAGTCGGCAGGTCGTCGCATCGAGCTCCGCGCTGCCGCTCGAGCGGGTCACCGTGCAGTCGCTGACCCTCCCGTCGGGTGCAACGACGAAACGCAGATAGACCGTGCCGCCGATCCCGGCCTCCAGCGCACGGCGGGGATAATCGGTTTCCGAGATCCGTCCCCGGACCCATCGCGCCCGGATGCCGGCGCCGCCGTTGCCGCCGCCCGTGCCGGTGCCACGCAGGCCGCTGCCAAGGCCGGTTCCCTGCCCGCCGCTGCCGGTGCCAGGCCCAGGCACGTCGGCCGCGCCGGCCGCCGCCGCATTCCCCTGCCCGGCCGCGGGCGCAGCGATGATCGGCGGCGGCGGCGGAAGACGTATCTCGGGTTTGGGCGCGACGATTGCCGTCGGTGTCGCCCTTAGATTGGCGGGCGATGCCGCACCCTCCGGATCCTTCGGCTTCGCCCTCTCGACCTCCTCCTTCGACGGAAGCGCCGCCTTTGCCGGCGGTGGCGGCGTCGCATCGAGAACATCGAACATTGTCAGGCTCTCCTCGGCGCGGCTCGCCACGTCGACGCCGAGACCGTTGAGCAACGCATAGCCGAGCATTGCATGGAACAGAGCGACCCCCACCATTGATGCAATGCGCTCGCGATTCTGCTCGGTCACCTGCAGCTTCATGGTCCTATTTCACGTCGGCGGGTCTTCGTTGCCGCTTCGTCACCAACTCACGACATCAAACTCATGAACCGGGCGAAGCGCACCATCGGGCGCGACGATCGCGCTGGACCTGTCGAACCACATGACGCACCTTACTGATCCGTGTGGGAGGAGGAACAATCATGATCAGTCCGATGCTTGGGCCCGTTGTCGCGCTCGTCGCCTGGAGCCTGGTGATGTTGATCTGGATGAATGCGACACGCCTACCGGCGCTGAAACGCGCCGGGATTTCGCTCAAGGGCAGGGTCGGGTCGCGGACCGGGGGGCTCGACGGCGTCATCGAAGACCACGTCCAGTGGAAGGCGCACAATTACAATCATCTGATGGAACAGCCGACGATCTTCTACGCGGTCGCGCTCAGCCTCGCGCTGATCGGCCGCGACGATGGCGTGACCTTGCTCCTCGCCTGGGGCTATGTCGCGGCGCGGGTGGTGCACAGCCTCGTCCAGGCGACGATCAATCGCATACCCCTGCGGCTGACCTTCTTCCTGATTGCATCCTTCTGCCTGCTCGGCCTGACGATCAGCGCCGGCATCGCCTTGATCGAGGGTGCGCCGTCCCAGGAAGCCTTCCAATCAATCGAAGGCAGCTGACGTCTCGGCACGCGCGGGACGCGACGCGCGGCACGCCCGGTGCAATCGGCGCGCCCGGTCCCGGGGCGTGACGCGACTACGCCATGCGCGCCATCGCGGGGGAGCATGGCCGACGGAGATGACGGCGGCGCGTCGCGGCGGCTATGGCGGCGGCGCCGTCTGCGCCCAAAGGGACCAAAGCCGTGAGTGACCCAGCTTCTCAACGCCCATTGCGGTTCGAAATCGAGGCGCTTGCCGCCTTCATCGACCAATCCTTCCCTCCGGCGGCTCGGCCGGCGTTCGGCCGGATCGTCTTGGTCGAGCCGGACCATGTGCGCATGCGGCTCGACCCCGGCCCAGACATGATCCGTCCCGGCGGAATCGTCTCGGGCCCGACTCTGATGGGGCTGGCCGACGTCGCTGCCTGGGCGGTCGTGCTCGCCCATATCGGGCCGGTGGCGATGGCGGTGACCAACAGCCTGTCGATCAGCTTCCTGCGCGCATGCCAGCTCGACGCGGTCATCGCCGACGCGCGGCTGCTGAAGCTTGGCCGGCGGCTGGCGACCGTCGACGTGCGCCTCTGGCAGGGCGACGAGCAGCGGCTGGTGGCGCAGGCCACCGTCGGCTACGCGCGGCCCTGAGCGGCAGCCGGCTTGCCCGGATCGAGCCGGCGCCTTATGGCGCACCGCAATGGCTTCAGATCCCGCGTACCCGCATTCCTCCATAACCTTGAAACCGCTGCCGCTGATCATCTTCAGCTCGCGCTGGCTGCAGCTCCCGCTCTATCTCGGGCTGATCGTCGCCCAGTGCGTCTACGTGTTCCTGTTCCTCAAGGAACTGAACCATCTGGTGATGCACAGCTGGGAATTCAGCGAGCAGCAGATCATGCTGGTCGTCCTCGGCCTGATCGACGTGGTGATGATCTCCAACCTGCTCGTGATGGTGATCGTCGGCGGCTACGAGACGTTCGTCTCGCGGCTTGGGCTCAAGGGTCATCCCGATCAGCCCGAATGGCTGAGCCACGTCAATGCCGGCATCCTCAAGGTCAAACTGGCGATGGCGATCATCGGCATCTCGTCGATCCATCTGCTGCGCACGTTCATCGAGGCCGGTGCGCTGGGCCAGCCGACCGGACGCATCACCGAGGCGGCGATCCTGTGGCAGACGGTGATCCACATGGCGTTCATCCTCTCGGCGATCGGGATCGCCTGGGTCGATCAGATGACGCAGCAGAAGCATTGAGCAGCATCGCAAAGCTCGCTCGCACCCGCGTCTCCCCAAAAAGCAGCGTGTGCCGGGGGGATATAGCAGGCCGCGAATTCAGCCTCCCCTAAGCTGAACGCCACGAGCGCGATCCGGAGCGCCGGGACTCACGGCATCCCCTGCTCGTTCGATGAGGTCGGGAGGATCACGACCACGGTGTCGCCCTCGACCAGCCTTTGCGCTTCGGGCTCCCAGAAACCATGCGGAATGCCGTCACGGTAGACGCGCACGCCAAGGCCGTCACGCAGCGCCGAGAGCGGTTTGCCACGCTCGTCCGGGTGGACGGGACGTTCGGCGAGCCGAACCCGTCCGCTCGAAGAGGCGAGATCCGAGATATAGTCCGCGATATGGGTGCCGTGGGTCGAGCCGGCGAGCAGCAAGCCGGCAAAGCTCACCGGATTGATGACGGTCGTCGCCCCCGCCTGCCGCGCCAGCAGCTCGTTGTCCTCGTTGCGGACCGCGACGCTGATCGGCAGGTCCGGCGAGAGATGGCGTGCTGTCAACGTGATCAGGATCGACGTGTCGTCGCGGCCGGCGCTGACGATCATCGCGCTCGCGGCGGTGATCCGCACCGCCTGGAGCGTCCTGTCGCGGGTCGCATCGCCCTCGAGCGTGAGGCAGCCGCGCGCCTCGGCCTGCTCGAGCACGTCCTTGTCGGGATCGATCACCACGATCTCCTGCGGCCGCGCTCCGCGCGCCAGCAGCTCCTCGACCGCCTCCGAGCCGCACGAGCCGAAGCCGGCGACGACGACATGGCCGCTGAGTGCCTTTTGAATGCGTTGCATGCGCCATCTTTCCCATGTCCGGCGGAATATGAAGGTGTAGGCGGTGCCGATGAAGATCAGCACGAAGAAAACGCGGATCGGAGTCACCACGAAGGCATCGAACATCCGGGCGCTGTCGCTGATCGGGACGATATCGCCGTAGCCCGTGGTCGTGATGCTGATCATCGTGAAATAGACGACATCGAGAAAGCTTACGACGCCGTCGTGGCTGTCCTTGAGCCCGTCACGTTCGAACCAGTGGACGGCGACGGCGAGGAGCAGGAGCCCGAGCACCAGCGCCGCGCGCCACGCGAGTTGCGCCCAGACAGGCACCGGATTCTTGCGCCTCAAGATGACGCGCTCGAGCGCGCGGGGGAGGCTTCGCATCAGCGCAAGCCGACAGCCGGAGCATCGCCGCCATTGACCCGGCGGGCGGTCTCAACACGGCGGGTGGCGGGACCGGGGCTCTGAACGATTGCCACTCTCAACACCGCCACCATAGTCCACTCGGGAGCAGAGCGTGGCAGTTCACGGGCACTGTGACAACCGGGTTGCAAGCGGCGCACCGCAACTTTCGGCTAGCGGCAGCGGACCTGCTGCAGATGGATCTTCTGGATCGATTCGACGATGGTCAGCGCCGGCAGCATGCGCTCGCGATCGATCAGGCTGAACCCGATCGTCCGCTCTCCCTGCTGCGGCTTTGCGTCGGAGCGGCGCAGCAGGTCGAGCACGAACACCGACCGTCCGGCGAGCAGCGCCGTCCCGCGATAGACGTAGCGCGCCCACGGCCGACCGTTCTCGTCGGCGATCGTCGCCGCCGTCTCACCCGGCACCAGGCGGACGCCGGAATAATCGGGGAAATACAGCGCAAGCTCGTTGACGACATGGCTGTCGGCGCCATGCACCGGCTTGAGCGCTGCCGCCCTGCGCTTCGCATAAGCGGGAAAGGTGTCCGCGTTGAGCGGCTGCCCAGCGCCGGCGAGATTGAAGTCGTACAATTTTCCGTCGGGGCCGATCAGCGCCGTCGAGGTCAGCGCGCCGTTCGCCATGCTGACCAGCAGGCGGTCCCTCGCCCGGCGCACCGCAAGCTCAAACGTCCTGCTGCCATATTTGCCCTGCGCATCGGTCGTCACCGCGCGGTACGAGCAGCCGTCGATCTCGCGATAGGCCGGCCGTGGCGCCGGCGACGCGCTGAGCTGGAGGCTCCTGAGGAACGCATGGTTCGGCTTGCTGACCGCCGACGGGCGCCCGCCTTCGAAAGCGGGGCCGGTCTGGCAGGCCGAGAGCAGCAACGCCGCGAGCGCGGCGCCCAGCCCTGCCCGCTTCCGGCGCCGCCCGACGCCTGCCGCGAGACGGCTCACCGGTAGATCACGCCGCCGCGTGCGCGGCACGAGGGATAGCTGGTCTGCACCTCCTGGCCGCCCGGGAGGATGCAGCTGATCGCATCGGCAGGCGTTGCGGCGGGCTGTTGGGCGTGCGCGCGCCGCGATGGCCGCTGGCGTTTTTTCGGCGTCGCTGCCGGGGCCGCCTTCTGCTTGGGCGGGGCCGTGCGCGGAGCCGCCGTCGCTGCGGTCGGAGCCGGTGCCGGAGCCGGTGCCTCAGCGGCCTTCTGCTTGGACGGAGCGCCGGGGGGAACGGCCGTCGCAGCGGCCGCAACGGGAGCCGGAGCCGGGGCGGCCCGCACCTGCGGAAGGGAGGCAACCGCCTCGGGCGTGTCGACCGATGCGGCGGGGAAGCCGGCGTCCGGCTCGAACGGCTCTTGGGCGGCGAACTCGGGCGCCGCAGCGGGCCGCGGCGCATCCATTCGCTCCCTCACGATGAACAGCAGGGCGACCACCGCGGCGACCACGATCGCCATCGCCGCCGGCCAGCGCCACGAGGGCGGCTTGCCGCCCGGCCGGGTCCGCTCCACAAGCACCAGCCGTTCGGCGAGCACAGGCGGCTCCGCCGGTGCGGCCGACGCCGCCTGCGTGGGCGGCTCATCCGGCTCCGGCTGCTCCGTTTCGGCGCCAGCGGCCGCGTCGATCAGCGCCAATTCGGTCGGCGGCGCCGACTCCTCCGGCGCGGCCGTATCGGGTCCGGCGGGTTCGTGCGGAATATCCGGATTGAGATCAGGATCGCCGCCAGTGGCGGCATCGGCGCTGCTTCGATCGGCCGTCGATTCCGGCTGCTGCGCGACATTCCACTCGAAACCGTCATCCTCGTCGTCGACCATGAAATCAGGCTCGGCGCCAGCGGCCTGCACCGGGTGCAGGCCGCCTTGCGCGCTCGCCGAAGCCTCGGCCGGATAATTGGCGGCGGGTTCGGCGCTGCTCATCTTCCAGATCGTGCGCATCGGCGGCATCCCAGATCAAGCTTATTCGATGACGATGCGCTTCTGGACCGGAGCCTCCCCGGCGACGAGCTTGAGCTTCTGCTCGGGAGCCGCCTTCGATTTCATCTGCCCTTCGACGACGCCCCCGATCGCCACCTTGAGGCGGGCATAGCTGGCCTCGCCGGTGACGACGCCGGTCGCCTCGATGCCAAGGTCGCCGGTGTCGATCGAGCCGTCGACGGTTCCCGAAACGCGCGCGCGGTCGCAAAAGACCTTGCCCTTGATGCTGCCGTTCTCGCCGAGGAGGAGGTTCCTGCAGCGGACGTCGCCCTCGACCCTGCCCTCGACCATGAGGTCCGCCGAAGCTTCGATGCTGCCGATGATCTTGATGTCGGGACCGATCACCGTCGAAGGATTGACCCCCGCTTGATCCTGCATGTTGTTTTCCACTTTCACCGTCTCCCTTGCGATTAACTCACCTCACCAGTCACGAGGAGCTTGCTCCAACCGTATTATCAGGAAATATCATTGAATTTCAGCGCGGGATACGACGACGGCGGCCAAGAATTCGAGCGTCTCGAACGAGGACAACGGGCCGCGCGAGACTTAACGACGGATCATCGGCGCGCAGTGTCGCGAGCGCCTCCCACTGCGGAACTTCTCGGAGCGGGAAGACCGGCAAACGCCGCCTTGCAGCAGTCGCGACCGGTGCTTCAGACGTGGTAGAGGTCGAGCGCCGTGTCGATCAGGTCGTTGGTCAGGACGATATATTTCTCGGCGATGCGCCAGCGACCCTGCTCGCGCCGCAGCCGGTGGCGGTAGGATCCGGCATAGCTCCAGGTCCTTCCCTTGCGGAAGACCTGGTTGTGCCAGCGCGCGCTCAGGGTCGCCTGGTCGCCCTGGTGCTCGAGCACGCGGATGTTGCCGACCAGATGGCTCGTCCGCGGCAGCGGCACCGACGCCGGCGAATCGCCCTGCGACCAGCGCCACACGCGATCGGAGAGCTCGGCCTTGCCGCTCACGTAGAACAGAGAGACCTCGTTGCCGGGGTCGGCGGTGAGCTCATGTTCGTCGTCCCACGCCGGAAGCCAGATGACGGCATCGTCGCAATAAAGGTCGAGCCACTCCTCCCAGCGCTGCTCGTCGAGCAGCGCAACATCGTCGAACAGTACGTCCGACAAGGTCTGGAACGTCGCGAAATCCATCGTCTCCCGCACGCCGGCGCTCACCCTTGCACGCGCGACGGCTTCCGCTTGAGCAGCCGCAGCCATTCGTCGAACTGGCTCATACTGCAGCCTTCGTAGCCCAGGCGCCCGCTGCTCTCGAGCGAGATGCCGAGGCTGTTCGCGACGTCGTCATTGCCCTCGATGCGGTCGTGCAGCCCGAAGGAGATGAAGCTCTCGCCGGGGACCGTGCCCGTGGCGCCGATCTGGCACTCCTCGAACTCGGCATTGTCGTCGGGCGTGCCCATGCCGCTGCCCATGAAGAATTCCTCGAACTGGCGCAGACGGTGCGCGCGATCCCCCGCACTCTCGCCGTTGGGAGCGACGCAGTAGAAGGTGATCTCGGTGCGGTCGACCGCGATCGGCCGGAACACGCGGAACAAGGTCGCCATCTGATCGAGCACGTGCAGGTTCGGGTAGATCGAGAGGTTGCGAAACATGCTCGTCATCCACTCGGCGCGCGACGGCCCATATTGCGCCTCGAGCCGCGCGCGGTGGCGGAAGATCGGACGATCCTGCGGGTTGGGGAAGCTGAACCAGATCGCGGTGTGGCCGTGGCCGAGCGTCCATTGCGCGCCGCGCTGGTCGCCCATCTTGTCGATCCGCAAGGTCTGCACCTGCGCCGCACGGCTTTTCTTGCGGTCGGCGACGCCGAGCAGCGACTTGTGCGCATAATCGGGGTGGAGGCCGTCGCCGCCGCCATTCTCGAGCATGAGCTTCCAATTGCCGTGGTAGATGCAGGTCGAATGGCCCTTGAGCAAGGTGATCCCGTCGGGGCTCTGGTCGACCAGCATGTCGAGGAACATTGCCGTGCCGCCGAGATGCTCGGCGAGGCTCGGCACGTCCGGGTTGAGGCTCGCGAAGATGAAGCCGCGGTAGCTTTCGACCCGCGCGACCGGGACAAGGTCGAGCTGCTGCTCGGCAAGCGAGGCGGCCGGATAGCCGTCTTCGGCGCGCTGCATCCAGACGTTGTTGCCGTCAGCGTCGAACGTCCAGCCGTGATAGGTGCAGGCATGGTTCTTGCGGTTGCCGCGCTGGCGGCGGCACAAGGTGGCGCCGCGGTGCGGGCAGGCATTGAGGAACGCCCTGATTTCGCCGGCGCGGTTGCGCTGGACGATCACCGATCGCCGCCCCATCCACGCGGTGACAAAATCGAACGGCTTGGGCAGCAGCCCTTCGTGGGTCAGGAAAATCCACGATCCTTCGAAGATCCGCTCCATCTCGAGCTCGAACAGCGCCGGATCGCTGTAGACCGAGCGGTCGACCTTCAAGACCCCTTCGTCGGGCCTGCGGTCGAACAGCCGGTCGAGATCCTGGTCGAGCGGGAGATCGAGATGCCGTGCGCTGAAGGGAAGGTTCATGGCGAAGCCTTTGGCAGGGGGTGGAGCGCGCCGTCGTCGCTCAACCGATGATATGGGGGATCGCCACCACGCGCAACGCCGGCCGCTGCCGCGCCCGCTTCTGCGGCTCGGCCGTCAAAAGCTCTCGACCCAGGGCCGAAGCTCGATCTCCCAGGTCCAGGCGCTGCGATGCTGACGATGGATCATCAAATAGGTGTCGGCGATCGCGTCCGGGTCGAGCCATTTGTCGGGCGGCCCGTCGTCGTCGCCCTTGGCCCAGCTGGAGGCGATGCCGCCGTCGATCACGAAATGGGCGACGTGGATGTTCCGCGGCGCCAGCTCCCGCGCGAGCCCCTGGGCAAGCGCGCGGATCGCGAACTTGCCCATCGCGAACGGCACCGACTTGGGCAGCGACTTCACGCTCGCCGTCGCGCCGGTGAAGAAGATCGAGCCGCGGCCGGCGGCCAGCATGCGCTTGGCCGCCGCTTGCGCCACCAGGAAGGCGGCATGGCCGGTGACCATATGGGCGCGCAGCATCTCCTCGGGATCGAGCGTCTCGATCGCGCCGCGGTAGCGCGCGCCGCCGTTGAACACGACCAGGTCGGGAGTCCCCATCTCGCGATCGACCATCGCGAACAAGCGCTCGATCGCGGCCGGATCGCTGGTCTCGGCCTGGTGGGCGATCGCGCCGGTCTCTGCCACCAGATCGGCCAGCTTGTCGGTGTTGCGCGCGACCAGGACGAGTCGATAGCCCTCCCTGGCCAGCCGCCGGGCAAGCGACGCGCTAAGCCCCTTCCCCACCCCCACGATCACTGCCGATTGCGTCGCCATCGCCGAAGCTCCTCTAGGCCGGCCTCATGCCGGAGCATGAATCCTAGGCCTGCGCCGCGGGCCGCGCCAGCCGATCGTCAGCACCGCCACCGCCGCGACCAGGCACAATATGCCGCCGGCCTCGAACGCCGGCAGATAGCTACCAAAGCTGGTCCGGGTGATGCCGGCGGCAAGCGCCGCGGCGCCGGCGCCGAGCTGATGACCGGCGAAGACCCAGCCGAACACCAGGTTCGACTGGCCGGGAAAATGCTTGGCGACCAGCCTCACCGTCGGCGGAACGGTCGCGACCCAGTCGAGCCCGTAGAAGATCGCGAAGATCGACAATTCCCACAGGTCGAAATCGGAATTGGCGAGATAGAGGAGCGACAGCCCGCGCAGCCCGAAATACCAGAACAGCAGCCAGCGGTTGCTGTAGCGATCCGACAGCCACCCGCTCGCCACCGTCCCGACGAAATCGAACACGCCCATCAGCGCGAGCAGGCCGGCCGCGCTCGTCGCGGCAATGCCGAAGTCGCTGCACATCGGAATGAGATGCATTTGAATGAGGCCGGTCGTCGTCATGCCGCAGACGAAGAACGTGCCGAACAGGATCCAGAACAACGGTACCCTCGACGCAGCCCGCAGCGCCACGAACGGCGCCGCGAACATGTTCCCGGCCTGGACCGCGGGCGGCGGCGCGGCCTCGGGATCGGCGCCATAGGCGGTGAGCCCGACGTCGGCCGGCTGCTCGCGAAGCAGGACCAGGACGACCAACGCGGCCACCACATAGAAAGCGCACAGCAGCCCGACCGCGCCGCGCCAGCCGACCGCCTCGACCATCTGCGCGACGACCGGCAGGATCAGGAGCTGCCCGGCGGCGGCATTGGCCGTGAGCAGGCCGACGACCAGCCCGCGGCGCCGCTCGAACCAGCGCGTCGCCACCGTCGCGGCGAGCACGAGCGCAGTCATGCCGGCACCGACGCCGACCACCACGCCCCACAGCAGCACCAGCTGCCAGACCTCGCGCATCAGCACCGACAGGCCCATGCCGAGCGTGATCAGGCCGAGCGAGGTGAGCACGATCGCGCGCACGCCGAAGCGGTTCATCAGCGCCGCCGCGAACGGCGCCATCAGCCCGAACAGCGCCAGCCGCAAGCCGAGCGACGAGGACACCTCGGCGGCCGTCCAGCCGAATTCGCGCTGGAGCGGGACGAGCAGCACGCCGGGCGCGCTCGCCGCGCCGGCGCTGACCAGCATGACGAGAAAGGTCACGCCGGCGACGACCCAGCCGTAATGGATGCCGCGCCGCGCGAAAGCGGCCGCGATGCGGTCGGGCCGCCCGCGCGTCATGGATTGATCGGTGAGGTTCGGCATGGCCCCCGCTGGACTTCGCTCGCTGCAAGCTGGCGAAGCTCCTGCCGGAAATGATGCGCGGCGGCAAGCGCCGCAAAGTCACCATTGCTTGTGGCGCTCGCCCACCGCTGCGATCGCGAAATCGACAACGTCGGATCGACCTCAGTCGTTCAGATAGGCGACCGCGCTGATCTCGATGATCCACTCCGGGCGCGCGAGAGCGGCGACCCCGACCGCCGTCCAGGCCGGCACCTTTTCGCCGAAGAAGCTGTTCTTGACCTTGTGGACGATCGGCAGATGGCCGACGTCGGTATGGTAGGTGCGCAGGTCGACGACATTGTCGAAGCTTGCGCCGGCTTCTTCAAGCACCAGCTTAACATTCTCGAACGCCTTGGTGATCTGCTCCTCGACGCCCTCGATCGTGTTCCAGTCGGCGTCGCGCCCGACCTGACCGGCGATGTAGAGCATGTTCCCGACGCGCACCCCCGGCGTGTAGCGGGACTTTTCGTGAATGATCTTCATCTCTTCCGGTATGATGTCCTGACGCTCTGCCACCCGTCTGCTCCTCTTGTGCTGGTCTGGTCGCGGCCGGCCACTTCCTGCCGCCGCTCGAGCGCCCTTACAGCGCGCAGCCGCGGAGACCTAGTACCCTGCTTTCGACTCGGTCCGGCGCGAATCGGATTCGGACTGGCGCTCGAAAAGGAACGGGTGAGTCTTCAATCACTTGAAGCGTGATTCTTCGAACGAGAGTCACTTCATGCGTGCGGCCAAGCTGAACTCGAGCGCCATCTCGCGGATCCTCTACGACGATGAGGCGCGCACGCTCAGCATCTGGTTCCACGGCAGCGGCCGCTACGTCTATTTCGACGTGCCCCGCGAGCAGTTCGACCTGCTGCGCGACGCGCCGTCGGCCGGCCTCTATTTCCGCGACAAGATAAAGGGCCGCTATCGCTGCGTCTGCGACCCGGACCGCAAGCGCTTCCGCCCGGCCGACGCCGCCTGAAGAGCTCGCTCGGGACGGGTGTGCGCTTCCCGGCTGACGATTTCATGGATCAACCTTTTCAACTGGTTGAGACCCACCCTCCCCAGCACGATTGAAAAGTAGCGCCGGCTCGGCCATCCTCGTCCGAGGATCGGAGGCGCGGATGGAGAATGTGGTGGTGCAGCATGTCGAGCGCGCCGATCGCTCGATCGTCGATGCGCTGGGCGAAAGCGGCGTCGCGACCGTCCACGAGGCGCAGGGCCGGGTCGGTCTGCTCGCCTCATATATGCGGCCGATCTATCCGGGCGCGAGGATCGCCGGATCGGCGGTGACCATCTCCGCGCCTCCCGGCGATAATATGATGCTGCACGTCGCGATCGAGCAGATCCAGCCGGGCGACATATTGGTGCTCGCGCCGACCGAGCCGTGCCACCACGGCTATTTCGGCGAGCTGCTGGCAGTCTCGGCGATGGCGCGCGGCTGCCGCGGCCTGGTGATCGACGCCGGCGTCCGCGACGTGCGCGACTTGCACGCGATGGGGTTTCCGGTCTGGTCGAAGGCGGTTTTCGCGCAGGGAACGGTCAAGCAGCGCCTCGGCGCGGTCAACGTTCCGATCGTCTGCGCCGGCGCCGCCGTGGCGCCGGGCGACGTGATCGTCGCCGACGACGACGGGGTCTGCGTCGTCGCGCGCGCCCGCGCAGCCGAGGTGCTGGCGAAAGCCAAGGCGCGCGAGGCCGCGGAAGTGGAAAAGCGGCAGCGGCTCGCCGCCGGCGAGCTCGGGCTCGACATGTACGACATGCGCGGCCAGCTCGCCGAGCTCGGCCTCAAATATATCTGAAGCCGACCCTTACAGTTAGGCGAGCGTCGTGAGATCGATCCGGCGGTGGTCGGGCTTGTAGGGCGCGGGCGCCACCCGCGCCCTGATCTCGCGCTGCGCCTCGCCGGGCTCGCCCCAGACCACGACGACCTCGGTGCCGGGCTCGCTATGCGCCACGTCGATCACGCACAGGGACAGCATCTCGCGGTAGAAATAGCTGTAGCCGCGCGACGTCGAGACGCCGACCTCGCGGCCTGCGCTTAGCACCTTGTCGGCATACATGAAGCCGCGCTGATCGCGCGGCATCTCCATGAAATGATAGGGCTTGCCGGCGCGGAACAGCGAGGCATAGACGTCGACGACGTCGTCGGCGTTCCACACCAAAGTGCGGATCAGGCGGCGCGGATTGGCGACCTCCTCCTCCAGCGCCTCGCGGCCGATGAAGTCGTGGTCGAACTTGACGTTCTTGCCCCAGCCGAGCTCGACCGGGCTGCGGTACCAGGCGCTGATATCGTCCGCTTCGAAGCTGCCGGCGATGTTGAACGTCACTGTCGAGGCCGGCATGTTGCCGCGGAACTCGGCGAGATAGTCGGCCATGTCCTCATCGAAGAGCGCCGGCATGTAATCGGTGATGATCGTCGGAAAGCAGGCCTCGAGATGGTTGATGAACACCGCCCGACCGCCGAGCCTGCGCAGGTCGTAATCGCGGCCGGCATCGAGGATCGCCTGATAGACCGTCGCGGCATGGTCGGCGGCGCCCTGCAGCTCGAAGCCGGGCTCACCCGACATCCCCTGGCGCAGCGCGGTGACCGGCACGCCGGCGATCTCGATCTGGCCGTTGCGCATGAAGCCGATGTCGCGCAGTCGCCGGCCGCTCGCCTTCTCGATGACGGCGATCGCCTTCGGCCCGGCGACCTGGAAGTTGAAGCTGTCGCGCGCGCTCGACCGGGCATCGTAGCCGCCCTTGCGGAGCAGATAGTCGACCCAGAAGGTGCCGCGGCCGAACATCCGGAACGAATCGCCGGAGAGGCGGGTGACGATCCCCTCGTGGATCACCTTGCCGTCGCGGTTGCAGTGGATGACGTGCTTCGATTGGTCGATGTCGAACTTGGCGAAGCTGTTCACCGAGCAGTCCGAGAGCAGGCGCAGGGCGTCGGGGCCGCTGAACACTCGGTCCCACAGGAAGGACCAGTCGCCGATATAGCAGCTTTCCTTCCACGACATGCTCTCGTCGAGCCAGTCGGTATATTCGGGAAGGCCCCAGCGGGTCGTGAAATAGCCTGGCGGAGTCGAACGCATGTCTTCGATATTCGCAGCCATCAACCGCTTCCTCTCGTTTACGTTCAGCGTGATGCGCGATGAAGGGACGGTCAAGCCTGCCGCTGCAAAACTGTTCCCACCGAGAGCTTTACCCTCTAGGCTTCGCTCGGAGCGGATGCAGGATGGATGATGCCATGACGATGGATGTTGCCGCCAAGGACGAAGGCTTTGTCGAGACCGTCGACCGCGCGGCGGAGGCGGCACGCTCGCCTTTCTACGGACGCGCCCAGAAACTCAATCTCGCGCCCTTGTGGCGGGTGCTCGGCGGGCTCGTCACCGAGGAGCCGAAGTCGCCGGCGGTGCCGGCGCACTGGGCCTATGCGGACGTCCGCCCTTATCTGATGGAGGCGTGCGAGATCATCTCGACCGAGGAAGCCGAACGGCGCGTCCTGGTGTTCGAGAATCCCGGCCTTGCCGGCCAGTCGCGGATCACGCCGAGCCTGTTCGCCGGCTACCAGATCATCCTGCCCGGCGAGGTCGCGCCGGCGCACCGCCACATCGCCTCCGCGCTGCGCTTCATCATCGAAGGCAAGGACGCCTATACCGCCGTCGCCGGCGAGAAGACGATGATGGAGCCGGGCGATTTCGTGATCACCCCGTCCTGGACGTGGCACGACCATGGCAATGAATCGGACGGGCCGATGGTCTGGCTCGACGGCCTCGACATGCACATCGTCAACCTGCTCAGCGCGAGCTTCCGCGAAGGCTATGGCGGCAAGGTCCAGGAGCTCCACCGGCCCGAAGGCGCGGCCCTGGCCGAAACCGGCTGCAACATGCTTCCCGAAGGCTATGTGCCGCCCTCGCAAAGCTCGCCGATCTTCAACTATCCCTACCGCCGCACGCGCGACGCGCTCGATCGGGTCAGCCGCACGCGCGATCCCGATCCCTGCCACGGCCACAAGATGAACTATATCAATCCGGTCACCGGCGGTTCGGCGATGCCGACGATCACCACCGCGATGCAATTGCTGCCCAAGGGCTTTTCGAGCCAGCCCTACCGCTCGACGGCGGGCACGATCTTCTCGGTCGTCGAGGGCCGCGGCCGGGTGACGATCGGCGACATGAAGTTCGATTTCGCGCCGCAGAGCCTGTTCGTCGCGCCCAGCTGGTGGCCGATGACGTTCGAGGCCGCCGAGGACGTGATGCTCTTCTCCTACTCCGACCGGGTGGTGCAGGAGAAGCTCGACTTCTTCCGCGAAAGGCGCGGCAATGACTGATTTCGCGAGCTGGGCGGTCGAGCCGCCGCGCCAGGCCTGGGTCCCGATCATGGGCGGCGGCCGCTTTCCGGTCCGCCGCGTCTATTGCGTCGGGCGCAATTACACCGAGCATATCCGCGAAATGGGCGGCGACGAGCGCCAGCCGCCCTTTTTCTTCCAGAAGCCGGCCGATGCGATCGTCCACGATGGCGCGGCGGTGCCCTATCCGACCTTGACCAAGGACCTCCAGCACGAAATCGAGCTGGTGCTTGCGATCGGCACCGGCGGCAGCGCGATCGCCGAGGCGGATGCCGCCGCGCACGTCTTCGGCCTCGCCGTCGGCATCGACCTCACCCGCCGCGACCTCCAGGTCGAGGCGCGCAAGGCCGGCCGGCCGTGGGAGGTCGGCAAGGCCTTCGACCATTCGGCGCCGATCGGCCTGCTCCGGCCGCTCGCCGGCGGCGCGCTGCCGGTCAGCGGCGCGATCAGCATCAGTGTCAACGGCGAGACCCGCCAGCAGGCCGACCTTGGCGACATGACGTGGAACGCGGCCGAGATCGTCGCCCAATTGTCGCGTCACTATCGGCTCGCGCCGGGCGACCTGATCTACACCGGCACGCCGGCCGGGGTCGGCGCGATCGCGGTCGGCGACAGGCTCGAAGGCCGAGTCGCCGATCTGCCGCCGCTGCGCATCACGATCGCGGCGCCCGAGGACGAGGCAGCGCCGGCCGAACCTATGCTCGCCGACCCTGCCTAGGTTGTTGCGGGCTTAGGACCTCACGCCGTCGCAGCGGCCCGGGCTGGCGCGAAAGCAGACATGACATGCTCGCTGAACAGCTCGACCGAGCGCAGCCCTTCGTCGAGCGCGATGTTGCCGAACATGAACCAGGCGGCGAAATAATTGATCCCGGTCTTCTCGACCTCTTCGACGACCCAGTTCCGCACCTTCTCGGGTGAGCCGGCAAAGCCGTTGCCGATCTCCTGAAGCTGGTCCCAATCCTGCGGGTAGATCGATTCGACGAACGGCACCGGCAGGCCGTTGTCATACCAGAGCTTGGCGAAGCTATCGTGCCACATCTTGTAGCCGCGCGTGGCGATCTCGCGCGCTTCCTTGTCGGTTGGAGCGACCACCACATGCCGCGACACGCCGATGCAGGGCAGCGCCGCTTCGGGCTTGCCGAGCTTCTTCCATTCGGCCTTGAAACGATCGGCGATCGTCTTGACCGGATCGGACAGGCCGAGGGTCAGGACGTTGGCGTCGTTCTCGGCCGCCCAGACCATCGAATCGGGGTGCAGCGCGCCGTACCACAAAGGCGGATGCGGCTGCTGATAGGGCCGGATCGTCATCGGCACCTTGTCATACTTGAAATTGGCGCCGCTGAAGCTGAGACTGTCGCTTTGCAGCCCCTTGAGGACGATCTCAAGGCTCTCGCGGTAGACCGTCGCGGTCTCGGCGAGATTGACGCCGTAAAAGGCCTGCTCGATCGGCGAGACGCCGCGCCCGACGCCGAGCAGCAGCCGCCCCTTCGACATCTGGTCGAGCATGCAGATTTCCTCGATCAGCCGGATCGGATGATAGAGCGGCAACAGATAGACCATCGGCCCGAAATGGAGGCGCTTGGTGCGTTGCGCGACCGCCGCGAGATAGACGCTGGGTGAGGGCGCGAAGCCGAGCGGCGTGCCATGGTGTTCGGCGACATGGTAGCCGTAGAAGCCGCAGCGGTCATAGGCCTCGGTCATCTTGAGCCGATTCTCGAGATGGACCGAGAGCGGCTCGCCGCTGTCGTCGACATGATCGAACCCGCCAAATTTCATCGACATCCTCCCCTTTTTTGCTTCGGGCGAGGGCGCGAACGGCCCCTCCCCGTCGATCGACTTGTTCCTCATTCGCGGGGGCAAGTCGAGCAGGAATGCGTTAGCCGCGCACGTAAAGTGGATCGGGAGGCGTCTCAGCTCTTCGAGATCGCCACCAAAGCATCGCGGATCAACGGCGCCGCCTTGGCCGCGAGCGGCGCCTCGACGCCGGCGCCGGCCGCGAGCGCTTGGGCGAGCTTGACGTCCTTCTCGGCGATCGTGCCCTGGACGGCGACCGACGCGCGCCGCACATCATCGCCCGGATCGCTCTGATAGCCGAGGAACACGCTTGCGGCCGGCGTCAGCAGGCGGTTGCGCGTCATCACCGCCAGCAATTTGTCGACCGGCACGCCCGCGCCTTTCGCGATCGCGATCGCCTCGAGCGACGCGAGCACCGTTCCCCACGAGACGAGATTGTTGCAGGTCTTGAGCGCCATCGCCGAGCCGAACGGGCCGGCGTGAACCTGGTCGGTCGCGAACGCGGCGATGATCGGCGCGAGCCGCTCCGCGAGCTTTTCGCTGCCGCCGGTGATGCAATAGACGAACGGCCCGTCGCGGGTCGCCTCGGTGCGCGTGACCGGCGCTTCGAGCACGTCCACGCCGAATGCGGCGGCGCGCTCGGCGAGCGCGATCACGGTCGCCGGGCGGATCGTGCTGTGGAGCATCACCACCGCGCCGCGCTTCATCACCGGCAGCAGGGCATCGGCGCAGGCGTCGACCTGCTCGTCGTTCTGGACGGCGATGGCGACGACGTCGCTGCCGCGCCCCACCTCCGCGATGTCGGCCGCAAGCTGCGCCCTGCCCTCGAACTCGGCCATCGCTTCCGGCCGGACGTCGTGGACGACGAGCTCGAGCGGCAGCTTGGCGAGCTCGCGCAGCTGGGCCGCACCGAGGCTGCCGAGCCCGACGAAGCCCAATCGCTTTATGTCACTCGCCATCATCCGCTCCTTCTCCTCTCGCCCGTCTTGTCTCGGGCACGCGCGCACCAATCACCGCTTCGGCCCGCGTCACGAACCTGTCTCATCTTCGCGCTAGGCCGATCCTGCATCAACGACCGGACCGGACCATGAGGATCGACCAGCAACATTCGCACGAGCAAGCCAGAGACCAAGCCAAAGACCAAGAGCGCCACTATCATGTCGCGCGCGCCCGCGCCGAGCTCGATAGTGCCTATCGCACCGAAAAGCAGGAAGCGAGCGCGCCCCACATGCAGCTGTGCGCCCTGCACCTGCGCGAGGCGCGGCTCCACCGCGCGCCGCTCGCCGGCCCCGCCGCCAGGGAATATGACTGGCTGCAGGACCTCGCGCATTTCCACTCGAAATGCCTTCGGGCCGCCGCCACGGACCATGATTCTCGGCGCTGAGCCCGGTTCGATGTCCGCGAGGCCGATCGCCGTCAGCGGTTGACGTCGATCACCATCCGGCCGCGCACCTGGCCCTCGAGGATGTCCCTGCCGAGCTTCGGCAGCTGCTCCATCGTCGACACCTCGGTCATCGCGTCGAGCCGGTCCATCGGCAGCACCCGCCCCAGCCGCTCCCAGGCCTCGGCGCGCTCGGGCATCGGGCACATCACCGAATCGATGCCGAGCAATGCGACGCCGCGCAGGATGAACGGCATCACGCTGGTGTTGAGCTCGCGCCCGCCGGCGAGGCCGCAGGCGGCGACCGCCCCGCGATATTTGGTCTGGACGAGCACCGTCGAGAGCGTGCTTCCGCCGACCGAATCGACCGTCGCCGCCCAACGCTCGGCATCGAGCGGCCGCGAGGGAATGGTCGCAAGCTCGGCGCGGTCGACGATCTCGCTCGCCCCAAGGCCGCGCAGATAATCGCCCTGCTCAGGCCGGCCGGTCGAGGCCGCCACCTCGTAGCCGAGCTTGGCGAGCAGGGCGACGGCGACGCTGCCGACGCCGCCCGCGGCGCCGGTGACGAGCACCTTGCCCGCGGCCGGGGTCACGCCGTGGCGCTCGAGCGTGTTGATTGCGAGCATCGCGGTGTAGCCGGCGGTGCCGATCGCCATCGCGCGCTTGGTGTCGATGTTGTCGGGGAGCTTGACCAGCTGCCCGGCCTTCACCCGCGCCTTTTGCGCATAGCCGCCCCAGCGGCTCTCGCCGACCCGCCAGCCGTTGAGCACGACCTTGTCGCCCGGCTTGAGCGCGGGATCGGAGGATTCCTCGACCGTACCGGCGAAATCGATGCCCGGCACGTGCGGATAGTTGCGCACCAGCCCGCCGATGCCGCTGACGATCATCCCATCCTTGTAGTTGATCGTCGAATAATCGATCCGGACGAGCACGTCGCCTTCGGGCAGATCGCCGTCGTCGACCTGCTCGACGGCTGCCTGGATCTTACCCTCGTTCTCGCGCAGCATCAGCGCGTTGAATTTCGCCATTTCGCTCTCCCAGATCGTCGCCGGCACCTGCCGCGCCCATCGCGGCCCTAAGCAAGCCTAGTGCTGCCCGCAAGTAGCGAGCGCTGCGCGTTGGAGCGAACCGACCGCCCTCGCGTTGAGGAGACTATGCCGCGCAGTGATGGTGACGGCACCGATCGCCGCTTCAGGAGAACCGAGAGCTTGGCCAGCAAGCGATTTGCCAAAGCCGCGGATTGGACATAGCGTTCGACCACTTAGCCGAAGGAGTCGGCCATGACCGCACATCGCCCCGTTGCCCGAGAAAATGCCGTCGTCAGCTTTCCGCGCGAAGACGGCTCGAGAGTCCCCTACAAGGTGTTCAGCTCGCAGGAGGTCTACGATCTCGAGCAGGAGCGCATTTACCGCGGCCCGACCTGGAGCTTCCTCGGGCTCGAGGCCGAGATCCTCAATCCGGGCGATTACAAGAGCACGTTCGTCGGCGACACGCCGGTGGTGATGACCCGCACCGAGGACGGCGGGCTCGCCGCCTGGGTCAACCGCTGCGCCCATCGCGGCGCGATGGTCTGTCGCCACCTGCGCGGCAATGCCACTACCCACAATTGCGTCTATCACCAGTGGAGCTACGACAGCCGCGGCAATCTGATCGGCGTACCGTTCCAGCGCGGCAACAAGGGCGCGGCCGGGATGCCGCCCGAATTCGACCGCAAGGACCACGGGCTGCGCCAGCTGCGGGTCGAATCGTACAAGGGCCTGGTGTTCGCGACGTTCAGCGACAGCGTCGAGTCGCTCGCGGACTATATCGGGCCCGAGATGTGCGGCTACGCCGACCGCATCT
>Ga0255338_1001185_pt1 | contig 53404 bp, 43 predicted proteins | sample MeOH1_35cm_T4_19_FD_203715 | JGI IMG/M metagenome (GOLD analysis project Ga0255338, IMG submission 203715) | Sandy soil microbial communities from University of British Columbia, Vancouver, Canada - MeOH1_35cm_T4_195 | ecosystem: Engineered > Artificial ecosystem > Sand microcosm > Unclassified ... | reverse complement strand
GCGCGTTCGGAAGGGTTCGTGGCCGAGCTGATGAACGCGATCTCCCGGCAGCTCGACAAGGGGGCCTAAGCTAGATGGCCGCCAAGATCTCCAGTTCCGGAGGCGGCCGCTACCAGGAGCAGCAGAACGCCGAGATCAATGTCACGCCCTTCGTGGATGTGATGCTCGTCCTTCTGATCATCTTCATGGTGGCAGCGCCGATGGCGGCCGTGACGGTCAAGGTGGTTCTGCCACCGGCCGTCGCTCCGCCCGGCACCAATCCGCCGAAGCCGATCTATATTTCGATCCAGCCGAACGGCGGCCTGTTCATCCAGGACTTCCGGACGGACCTCCCGACCCTGGGCGACGATCTGCGCACGCAATTGGGCGCGGTTCGGAACCCGACGAAGGAGCGCATCTTTATCCGTGCGGACAAGGACGTGCTCTACGGCGACTTCATGGGCGTGATGAACATGCTGCAGGACAACGGGTTCTACAGCGTGGCTCTCGTCGGTGAAGATAACAACTAAGGTGGTGACACATGTCTGACGCTCACCACGAAGTTCTCGCGCGGCATAACCCGTTCGATGATCCCAAGCCGAAACGCCGGCCTGGGACGATCATCGCGCTGGTTCTGGCTGTGGTCGTGCACGGGGCTCTTGGCGTCTATCTCTGGAAGACGCGCTTCGAACCCAAGTACAAGGAATACTCGGACGAGATCACGGACGTGGCTCTCATCAAGCCCGTTCCGCCGCCTCCGCCGCCGCCTCCGCCACCGCCGCCGCCGAACACTCCGCCGCCGCCGCCGCCCAAGCTGCAGCCCCGGCCGCCCGTCGCGGTGCCCGACGTTCCCTCGATCCCGCCTCTGCCGGTTCCGCCGGTCGAGCGTCGGATCGAAGAACCCCGGCCCCCCGCTGCGCCGCCGCCGGAGCCGCCGCGTCCCTCGGTCATCACCAACCCGGATTGGCTCCGCCGTCCGACTGGCGATGACATCAACCGCTACTATCCCGACCGTGCGTCGCGGATGGAGGTGGAGGGCCGTGCGACCTTGAGCTGCCAGGTCAACGCTCGTGGGACCCTTGAAGGCTGTTCCGTCGTTTCGGAAGAGCCGGGTGACATGGGCTTCGGCGACGCCGCTATGAAGATGAGCAAGCTCTTCAAGATGCGGCCGCAGACCAAGGACGGCCAGCCGGTCGGAGGAGGCACGGTTCGGATCCCGATCCGCTTCTCCCTGCCGAAGGGCTAAGCCGCCGGCCCTCGGGTCGGCCCGATAGGACCAAGCCCCGGCCGCGCAAGCGACCGGGGCTTTTTCTTTGCCCGCCACTCGGGCCGTGACGGCCGCCGTCCTCGGCCAGCGTGACGCGGGCTTCAGGCTCGGCGGCAGGCGCAGGATCGGCGCGGCCAGCGCCAGTTCGTCGGCGGTCAGGCAGGCTGCTACCTCGATGGAGGGGATGGTCCCGGCTTCAGCCAGAACCGCGGCCGCGCCGGAGATCACGAACAGCAGGCTCAGCCGCCAGGGGTTGAGCACGCCCATCCAAAGGCTCCAGGCCCGGCAGGATGTGGCTGCTCTTCACCTGCCAGTCCTAGGGCACGTAGAACATGCCGAGATGGTAGAGGAGCAGGAAAGCGCCGACGCGCAGGGCGTCGAGGTCGTATCTTCGGGCTGCGACGGACATGAGGCGTTTCCGATGTCGATGGCCGCGCGGATGCCGCGACGGCGTAGAATCCCGCCACAGTGAAGGGGCGCGCGGCGGAGCGGCTGTGACGGATCGGCAAGCCTCGGGGATGAGCGGTGGAGCTGCGGGGACGGGCGAGCGGGGCGATGGCCTGTTCGTGACCACCGTCGCGATCTCGCTGTTCCTGTTCGCCCTGGTGAATACGTTCAGCGTCCTGGACGAGTTGAGAGGAGCGGGCCGGCGCCTTGCGTTCTGGGAGCCGTTCGTCTGGGAGACCACCAGCATCGTGGTTATCCTGGCCATGCTGCCGACCTTCCTGGCTTTGGTCCGGCGGGTTTGGCCGCTGGACCCGCCATGGCTGCGGGTGGCGGTTGTGTATTTGGCGGGATTGCTGGTCTTCGCCCTGGTCCACATCACCGCCATGGGAGTCCTGCGCTGGGCGGTCTATGCGGCGGTGGGCGGCCACTATGCGCCCTTCGCGCCGTTGGGCGACTTCCTCTACGAATTCCGCAAGGACGCGCTCGCCTACGCCGGCTTCGTCTTTCTCTATGTGCTCTGGCGGCGGCAAGGTCTCCCTCCGCAGAGCGAGACGAGGGTCGAGCCAGGCGCCATCGAGGTCCGTGACGGCGCGCTGCGCCATTTCGTCCCGCTGGCCGAGGTCGCCTGGATCGAGGCGGCGGGCAACTACGTGGAACTGCATCGCGGCCAGACGCCCATCCTGCACCGGGCCCCGCTGTCGGAGATGGAGCGCCAGCTCCGGGGCGCGGGCTTCCTGCGCATCCACCGCTCACGCCTGGTCCGCCGCGACGCGATCGCGCAGGTGGTGTCCAAGCCGTCGGGGGACTATCTTGTACGCCTCGCCGACGGTCGGGAACTGGCCGGTTCGCGGCGCTATCGACGGCCCCTGCTGGAGCCTTGATCGCACGCTTGATCCGCCGGGCGCTCCCGACTAGAAAGCGCGCTCGCGAATGTGCCGCCTTAGCTCAGCTGGTTAGAGCGCTAGATTGTGGATCTAGAGGTCCTCGGTTCGAACCCGAGAGGTGGTACCATCGTCAAGCTGGCGAGCTGCGCCCGCACTCTCTCCCCTCCATCGATGCGACGGGCCTAGGCCCGGCCGGCATTCCGCGCCGTGCTTGCCCGCACGACCAGCGTGTGCGGCAGCGTGACCTGCTGAAGGTCGTCGGCCCGACCGGCGAGGATGTCGAGCAGAAGGCGCACGGCTTCGTGGCCGATCTGGTCCATCGGCTGGCCGATGGTGGTCAGCGGCGGGTCCAGGTGCCGGGCGAAGCGGATGTCGTCGAAGCCGATGACCGACACATCCTGCGGGCAGCGCAGACCCCTTTCGCGCAGGGCCTCCAGCGCGCCCATGGCCATCTCATCGCTGAAGCAGAACAGGGCGCTCAGCCGGGGCGTCTCGTCCAGCAGGGTCAGGGTCCGGGCGAGCCCCGATTCGATCGAGAAGTCGCCGGTCTCCACCCGGAGCGCCGCCCCATGGCCGCTGGCGCGGGCGGCGGTGTGCACACCGGTGAGACGGTCGCGGCTGATAGGGCTGGCCAGCGGGCCGGTGATCACGCCGATATGGCGGTGGCCCAGGCCGTAGAGGTGCTCCATCGCCTCTGCGGCGGCGCGTTCGTTGTCGATGTGGGCGCTGGAGACGCCCAGGCCTGGGCTGAACTCACAGCCGTTCACGATCGGCGCGCGCGGACCCATCGTCCGCACCAGATCGGCGAGGCTCTCCGGCAGCCGATGACCCAGGAAGATCAGGCCGTCGGCCTCCTTGCGCCGCAGCATCTCTCCATAGCGGTCCTCGCGTTCCGCCTCGTGGCGGGTGTCGCCCAGCAGCACGGAATAGCCGGCGGCCTGGGCCGCCTGCTCGACGCCGCGGATCACCTGGGAGAAGAACGGGTTGGAGATGTCCGGCACGGTCACCAGAATCTTCTCGGTCCGCAGTGTGCGCAGCATCTTGGCCGCATGGTTCGGCGCATATCCCAGCGCCGTGACCGCGGTCATCACCTTCTGCCGCGTAGGCTCGGCGACCAGTTCGGGCGCGCTCAACACCCGCGAGACGGTCGCGGTGGAGACCCCGGCGCTCCGAGCGACGTCCTGAATCGTGGTCATGGCCGACACTGGCCACACCCAACCGCCAATTCAAGGCGCAGCTCGCCCGATCCAGCCTTCGGTTGAGCGGTTGCCTGCGCCAAACGGCTTTGCTATCCGTGAAATCGATTACATCCGCGGACGGGGCCGACCGAACAGAGTCCCGCCGCCTGTCTGCCCGGGAGGGGCCAAGGCATGACGGCGCAGGCGCGATTGTTCCTGATGATGGTGCTCCAGCTCGCCGTCTGGGGCGCCTGGGCGCCCAAGCTGTTCCCCTACATGGGCATGCTGGGCTTCGCGCCCTGGCAGCAGTCGCTGGTCGGCAGCTCATGGGGCGTGGCGGCGCTGGCGGGCATCTTCTTCTCCAACCAGTTTGCGGACCGCAATTTCGCGGCCGAGCGTTTCATGGCGGCCAGCCATCTGCTGGGCGGGCTGGCCCTGGTCGGCTGCGCCTTCGCCACAAGCTTCTGGCCGTTCTTTGCCTGCTATCTGGCCTTCAGCCTTGTTTATGTGCCGACGCTGTCGGTCTCCAACTCCATCGCCTTCGCCAACCTCCCCAATGCGGCGCGCGACTTCGGCGCGGTGCGTATGGGCGGGACCGTCGGCTGGATGCTGGTCAGCTGGCCTTTCGTGTTCCTGCTGGGAGCGCAGGCAGGGCCGGAGCAGGTACGATGGATCTTCCTGGTTTCGGCCATCGTCTCCTTCGTCCTGGCCGCGTACAGCCTCACCCTGCCGCACACCCCGCCCAAACGCGACGCCGGGGGCGCTGACCCGCTGGCTTGGCGCGAGGCGATCCGGCTGCTGCGCGCGCCGTTCGTGGCTGTGCTGTTCCTGGTCACCTTCATCGATAGCGTGATCCACAACGGCTACTTCGTGATGGCCGACGCCTTCCTCACCGACCGCGTCGGGATCGCGGGCAATCTCAGCATGGTGGTGCTCAGCCTGGGCCAACTGGCCGAGATCGTGACCATGTTCATCCTGGGCGGCGTGCTGATCCGCCTGGGCTGGAAGGTCACGATGATCATCGGCATCCTGGGGCACGCCGCCCGGTTCGCCGTGTTCGCCTTCTTCGCCGACAGCGTGCCCACGATCGTGGCGGTGCAGCTGCTGCATGGCGTCTGCTACGCCTTCTTCTTCGCCACCGTTTACATCTTCGTGGACGCGGCCTTCCCGAAGGACGTCCGCTCCAGCGCCCAGGGCCTGTTCAACCTGCTGATCCTCGGCGTTGGCAATGTGGTGGCGAGCTTCCTCTTCCCGACCCTGATGGGGCGGCTGAAGACCGCCGCCGGCGCGGTCGATTACCAGAGCCTGTTCCTGGTCCCGACCGGCATGGCGCTGGTCGCCGTGCTGCTCCTGGCCGTGTTCTTCCGTCCCCCCACCCGGGCCCCGGAGTCCGTGACGGTCGCATGATCCTCGCAATCCAAGGAGACGCCCCTTGCGCCAGATACCGCCCGCACTTCACAGGCGCGCCTTCCTGGCGGCCGGGTTCGCCGCCATGAGCACAGGCGGCGCGAACGCCGCGGCCCAGACGTTTTTCAAGCGCCATGGCCTGCCGATCGGCATCCAGCTCTACACACTGGGCCCGGACGCGGCGAAGGACCTGGACGGCACACTGAAGGCGGTGGCCAGCATCGGCTACAAGTCCATCGAGCTCGCCGGCCTGCTGGGCCGCACGGGCGCGCAGATGAGGGCGGCCCTCGACGCCGCCGGCCTCGTCTGCACCAGCGCCCATGTTCAGGGGCGCGGCCAACTGGACGGAGACCTGGGCAAGCTGGCAGCCGACCTGACGGCGATCGGCGTTAAGACCGCCGTCATGCCCGTCCCGGTGATTTCCGACCGGCTGATGCAGGCGGCGGGCGGCGACTGGCGCAAGGCGCTCGGCCAGCTGGCCGCCGACGACTGGAAGATGAACGCGGACTTCCTCAACGAGAAGGCTGCGGTGCTGGAGAAGTCGGGGATCAAGCTCGGTTACCACAACCACAATTTTGAGTTCGCGCCCCTGGGCTCGACCAACGGGCTCGAGCTCATGATCCAGGGCACGGATCCCAAGTTGGTGACCTTCGAGCTGGACGTGGGCTGGGTGGCCGCCGCGGGCGTCGATCCGGTGGCGTTCTTCGCCAAACACAAGGGTCGCTTCAGCCTGATGCACGTGAAGGACATCAAGGCCGATACCCAGCCGAACTTTGAGCTCAAGATGGACCCGACCGAGGTGGGCTCGGGCAAGCTTCCGTGGAAGACCCTGCTGCCGGCCGCCTATGCCGCCGGCGTGCGCGGCTACTATGTGGAGCAGGAGCCGCCGTTCGCGCGTCCGCGGATCGAAGCGGCCAAGATCAGTCACGACTACCTGGCCGGCGTCACGGCGTGACGTCGCGCGGGCCTATCCGGTTGGCCATGGTGGGCGGCGGCCCGGGCTCGTTCATCGGGCCCGTGCATCGCATGGCCGCCGAGCTGGACGGTCGCATGCGCCTGGTGGCCGGCGCCTTCAGTCGCGACCCGGCCAAGAACGCCCAGGCCGCCCAGGCCTGGGGCGTGGCGGCCGACCGGGCCCACGGCGACTACCACGCCATGATCGCTGCGGAGGCGTCCCGGGCGGACGGCGCCGAGGTGGTCGCGGTGGTGACGCCGAACCATCTGCACTTCGACGTGTCGGCGACCGCCCTGCGGGCCGGCCTGCACGTGATGAGCGACAAGCCGGCGACGCTCGACCTGGCCCAGGCGAGGGCGCTGTCGCAGATCGTCGCGGATTCCGGGCGACTCTATGGCCTTACCCACGTCTACACGGGCTATCCGATGGTCCGGGAGGCCCGCGAGATCGTGCGGCGCGGTGACCTGGGCGCCGTGCGCAAGATCGTCGTGGAGTATGCGCAAGGCTGGCTGTCGCGGCCGATCGAGCGCGACGGCGACAAACAGGCCGCCTGGCGCTCCGACCCTGCCCAGTCGGGGATCGGCGGCTGCATCGGCGACATCGGGGTCCACGCCTTCAACATCGCCGAGTTCGTGGGCGGGGTGCGGGTCGAGCGGCTCTGCGCCGACGTCTCGACGGTGGTGGCCGGCCGTGCGCTGGACGACGACTGCAACATCCTGATGCGGTTCGAAGGCGGGGCGCGCGGCGTGCTGGTCGCCTCGCAGATCTCGGCCGGCGCCCGCAACGGCCTGAAGATCCAGGTCTATGGCGAGAAGGGGGGGCTCACCTGGAGCCACGAGCGCCACACCGAGCTCACCGTCGATTGGCTGGACGCCCCGAGCCAGGTGCTGCACGCGGGCTCGCCCTATCTGAGCGCGGCCGCCCAGGCGACCACTCGCATCCCGACCGGACACCCGGAAGGCTTCATCGAGGCCTTCGCCAACCTCTATCGCGGTCTCGCCGACGCCATCGCCGAGGGCCGCGCCGACGCGGGCCTCGTGCCGGACATCACCGAGGGCGTGCGCGGCATGGCCTTCGTGGAGACAGCCGTGGCCGCCAGCCGCGTCGGCGACGGCTGGGTCGCCATGCCAAGGAGCCTGACATGAAGACCCTCAAGGGCCCCGGCATCTTTCTGGCTCAGTTCATCGGGACTGAGCCGCCGTTCGACAGCCTGGACTCCATCGCCCGCTGGGCGGCCGGCCACGGCTATGTGGGCGTGCAGATGCCGACGGGCGGGGCCGACTCGTTCTTCGACCTGGAGCGGGCGGCGGAGAGCCAGGCCTACTGCGACGAGATCGCCGGGACCTTGGCGAACCACGGCCTGCAGATCACCGAACTCTCCACCCACCTGCAGGGCCAGCTCGTGGCCGTGCACCCGGCCTATGACGAGCTGTTCGACGGCTTCGCGCCGCCGGAGGTCCGCGGCAAGCCGGCCGAGCGCCAGGCCTGGGCCGTGCGCCAGGTGAAAGCCGCGGCCAAGGCCAGCCAGCGCCTGGGTCTCACCGCCCACGCCACCTTCTCCGGTGCTCTGGCCTGGCCCTATTTCTATCCCTGGCCGCAGCGGCCGGCCGGCCTGATCGAGGAAGCCTTCGCCGAGCTGGGCCGCCGCTGGACGCCGATCCTCAACGCCTTTGACGAGGCTGGCGTCGACGTCTGCTATGAGATTCACCCGGGCGAGGACCTGCACGACGGCGCGACCTACGAGCGGTTCCTGGACGAGGTGGGCGGGCATCCGCGCGCCTGCCTGCTCTACGACCCCAGCCACTTCGTGCTGCAGCAGCTGGACTACCTGGACTACATCGACCGCTATCACGAGCGCATCCGCGCTTTCCACGTGAAGGACGCCGAGTTCCGGCCCAACGGACGCTCGGGCGTCTACGGCGGCTACCAGGGCTGGGTCGATCGGCCCGGCCGGTTCCGCTCGCTGGGCGACGGGCAGGTCGACTTCGGGGCGATCTTCTCGAAGCTGGCGGCCTACGACTATCCGGGCTGGGCGGTGCTGGAGTGGGAGTGCGCTCTGAAGCACCCCGAGGACGGCGCCCGCGAAGGCGCGCCCTTCATCAGGGACCACATCATCCGCGTCACTGAGCACGCCTTCGACGACTTCGCGAGCTCGGGCGCCGACCCCGCCGCAAACCGCCGCTTGCTAGGGCTCTGACCCCTGAGGTCGTCATGGCTGGGCTCGACCGGCCATCCGTTCCAGTGCGTCTGCTCGGTTGGCGCAGTCGGCGGAGTCGCCGCTTGGATGGCCGGCTCAAGGCCGGCCACGACGAGCAAGGGAAGGTGCGCGAGGGGATGTCCTTAAGCGTCTACTTCAGCTCCTGGACCTCGATGTCCTTGAACTCGATCGGGTGCCCCTCGCTCTGCAGGGCGATGTGCCCCTCCTTGACCGGCAGCACGCCGCCGCGTTCGGCGATCAGGCGCTTTGCGTCGGCCGCCGCCATCGGGTCGTTGGGGTCCAGTTCGATGTCGGCGTAGCGGAAGACAACCGCACCGTTGATCCGCTCGGTCACTTGGCCGTTCGGCAGCACCTCCAGCTCCAGCTTCGTCCAGGTCCCGTTGGGAATGGTCGGGCCCGTCGAGGTGGTGCAGTGCTGGGCCTGCCGTTTGCCGTCGATGGTGACGCTGACGCCGGGAGTGCAGAGCGAGCCGGTGGGGCGCGGCCCTGGCCCGTCGGCGCCCAGGATCTGGAACTCCACCGACACCGGGAAGGGCTGGTTCAGTCCCATGCTCTCCGGGCTCTGGCTGTGGAACATCACGCCGCTGTTGCCGCGCGCCCAGGCGGGCGTGTCGGGCAGCGGCGGCTCGAGCACGCGGTAGTTCAGCCGCAGGCGATAGGCCTTGAACGAGGTCTTGTAGAACAGGTGCCCGAACTGCAGGGCGAACTTGTCGTAACCGGCGTACGAAACCTGGATCGCCCCGTCCTTGACGATGAAGGTGTCATGCCAGTTCTCGCCCACCGGATGGCGCGCGATCTTGGGCGTCCACCCCTCCAGTGTCTTACCGTTGAAGATCGGCTTCCAGGGGCCGGCCTTCTGCGCCAGAGCCTGCGCCGGGAGCGCGAGGCAGACCAGAGCGAGCGCCGCCGCCTTCCACGACTTCCCCATCATGAACGCCTCCCATATCGTCATCGTTGTTGGCTTGCAGTGTAATCGATTTCATGGAACCTAGAAGTCAACGAATGCAGCCGACGGGTCGCTCCGGATCAGGCCGCTGAAGGGGAGGGATATGGCGAACCTCAATACCCGTGCGCGCAAGGAAAACACCTACGACGCCATCGTCGTGGGCAGCGGCATCACGGGCGGCTACGCGGCCAAGGAACTGACCGAGAAGGGGCTCAAGACCCTGGTGCTCGAGCGCGGCCCCATGGTGAAGCACATCGAGGACTATCCCACCGCCCAGACCAATCCGTGGGAGACCAAGTACCCGCGCGGCAAGCTGCCGGCGGCGGAGATGAAGGAACACTATCGGGTCCAGGGCCGCACCGGCTACGCGGTGACCGAGCACTCCAAGCACTTCTTCATCAAGGACGACGAGAACCCCTACACCGAGGATAAGCCGTTCGACTGGATCCGCGGCCACCACGTGGGCGGCCGCTCGCTGACCTGGGGTCGGCAGACCTATCGCCACAGCGACCTGGACTTCGAGGCCAACGCCCGCGAGGGGATCGCCGTCGACTGGCCGATCCGCTACGCCGACCTCGCGCCCTGGTATGACCGCGTCGAGCGCTTCATCGGGGTCAGCGGCCAGAACGAGGGCCTGCCCCAGCTCCCGGACGGCCAGTTCCAGCCGCCGATGGAGATGAACTGCGTCGAGAGGGACTTCAAGAAGGCCACCGAGGCGCGCTTTCCTGAGCGTCGGATCACCATCGGCCGCTGCGCTCACCTGACCGCTCCGACCGAGGAGCAGCTCGCGCTGGGCCGGGGCAAGTGCCAGAACCGCAACCTGTGCATCCGTGGCTGCCCGTTCGGCGCCTACTTCAGCTCGAACTCCGCGACCTTGGTGGCGGCCGAGCGCACCGGCAACCTGAAGATCCGCCCCGGCTCGATCGTCACCTCGCTGATCCTCGACCCCAGGAAGAACAAGGCGACCGGCGTCCGCGTCCTGGACGAGGCGACGGGGCAGGAGACCGAGTTCTACGCCGAGGTGATCTTCCTCTGCGCCTCGGCGCTCAGCACCGCCTGGATCATGCTGAACTCGGTCAGTCCGCGCTTCCCCAACGGCTTCGGCAACGGCAGCGACCAACTGGGCCGCAACGTCATGGACCACCACCTGGGCGTCGGCGCGCAGGCCGAGGTCCCCGGATATCTGGATAGCTACTATTCGGGCCGACGGCCGAACGGCATCTACGTGCCGCGCTTCCGGAACCTGGGCGACAAGGCCACGGCGCGCTCCGACTACCGGCGCGGCTTCGGCTACCAAGGCGGCGCGTCGCGGCAGGGCTGGGACCGCAGCCTGACGGGCGGTGGGCTGGGGGCCGAGCGCAAGGCGGCCCTGAGCCAGCCGGGGCCCTGGGTGCTGCGCCTGGGCGGCTTCGGCGAGATCCTGCCCTATGCGGACAACCGGGTGACCCTGAACCACGCGGTGAAAGACAAGTACGGCCTGCCGACGCTGACGTTCGACGTCTCCATCCGCGAGAACGAGAAGGCCATGCGCAAGGACATGGCCGCCGCCGCCGCCGAGATGCTGGAGACCTCCGGCTTCAAGAAGGTGATGGCCGGCGATACCGGCTATTCGCCCGGCCTCGGCATCCACGAGATGGGCACCGCCCGGATGGGCCGCGACCCGAAGACCTCGGTGCTGAACGCCTACAACCAGGTCCACGAGTGCAAGAACGTCTACGTCACCGACGGGGCGGCCATGACCTCGGCGGCCTGCGTGAACCCCTCATTGACCTATATGGCGCTCACCGCCCGGGCCTGCGCCCATGCGGTCGAGGCCAAGAAGCGGGGAGAGCTCTAGATGCTGCCGACCCGACGCGATGCGGCGCTGAGCTTCGGCGCCCTCTGGACCGCCCTGGTCCTCCCGACCGGCGCGCTGGCCCAGACCAGCCCGACGCTGACCTGGACGCCCCGGGCGCTGAGCGCCGAGCAGGCGCGGACCCTGGACGTGGTCGCCGAGCTGATCATCCCGGCCACCGACACCCCCGGAGCCAGGGCGGCTGGCGTGCCGCAGTTCGTAGACCGGGCCCTGGCCGACTATTACGACGCCGCGGACGGCGCGCGTTTCAAAGCCGGGCTGGACCAGATCGACCGCGACGCCCGCGCCGCCCATGGCGCGGCGTTCGTGGTCCTGACCGGCGCCCAGCAGCTGGCCCTCCTGACCCGCTATGACACCGAGGGCTTGGCCTCGTTCCGGGCTCTGAAGGAGCTGGTGACCATCGGCTACTTCACCTCCGAACCTGGCGCGACCATAGCCCTGCGATATGATCCCGTGCCGGGCGACTACCGCGGCTGCGTGCCGCTCAAGGACATCGGCCGAGGCTGGGCGACAGCCTAGGGCAGCCGCCGGATCTTGAGGTTGCGGAAGGCCACCGGGTCGCCATGGTTTTGCAAGGCGATGTGGCCGGTGGGGGAGGCGGCGAACTCGGGCCACTTGGCGAACTTGCTGCCCGCCACCCGGGCCTTGAAGTCGGCCGAGTTCATGTCGTAGGCGGCCACTTTCGCGCCGTTCAGCCAGTGCTCGACCTTTCCGTGATCGACCACCAGCCGCGACTGATTGAACTCGCCCACGGGCTTGGGCGGGGCGTTCTCCGGGGCATAGAGGGCGTAGAGAGCGCCGGCCTGTTCCCGCGGCGGCTCCCCTCGGGCGTTGTCCACCAACTGGTATTCGGGCCCGCTGTGATAGGTCTCGTCGCCGGCCTCGGTCACGTGGAACATGATCCCGGTATTGCCTCTCGGGCCGACCTTCCACTCGAAGCTCAGGTCGAAGTTCTCGAAGCTGTCCTTGGTGATAATGTCCTTGGAGGTTTTCGGGTCGGGGCTGAGCTCGCCCTTCGCCGTCCAGCCGGCGTCGGGGGCGGAAGCCTTGAAGCCCCGCCACCCGGCAGTGGTCTTGCCGTCGAACAGCAGCGTCCAGCCGGCCTTCTTCTCGGCCGGGGTCAGGGTGTTTTCAGCCGCGGGCGCACTGGTGGCGACGACGGCCAAGGCGAGGCCGAGCGCGAGAATCTTCATTCGTATCGTTCCTAGAGGCCGAGTTTCTTGAGCTGGATCTCCAGCGCCGCCTTCACCGCCTCCGACGGCCCCTCATCGACCTCCCGGGCGATGTTGCCGATGTAGCCGATGTCCTTGAAGCCTTCCTCGGTGGTGTAATAGGCGCCGATGGTCAGGTGCCGGAACCGCTTGAAGAAGGCGTTTCCGGTGGTCTGCAGCGCGGTCATCGCCGCCGTCCGTTCCGCCCCGCTCTTCTTGGCCAGCGCCTTCAGGCCGTCGCGGATCAGCGGCCGATCCTTCTTCTGGTCCGGGTAGGGGGCGCTCACCCACTCGTCGATGAAGTCCGGGACGCCCAGGGCGCTGGCCGCCGGCGCGCCGCCGCTGGCAGGCAGGATGAAGTCGGACAGGACCGCAGCCGCCTGCAGCTCCTCGTCGCTGAGCAGCCGCGGCCAAGGCGCCTTCTCGGGCTTCGCCAGCTTCGGGTCCGTGCCGTAGCCTTTGCCTTCCTCCGGCTCACCGCCGATCTTCGGCCCATAGACCACGACGCCAGCGGCGACCGCGGTCGCCGCGCCGACCACGCCGATCCAGGTCAGCGCCGTGCGACGGCTGATCTTGCGGACGTAGGGGGTTTCTTCGGTCATAGGGCCCCCTGCTTGGCCAGGGTCGCCAGGTGGTCGCTGGACCGCCAGGCGAGGGCGAGGATGGACAGCGTCGGATTCTTGTCGGGGCTGGAGACCAGCACCGCGCCGTCGGTGACGAACAGGTTCGGCACGGCCCAGGCCTGGCCGTACTGATTGACCACGGAGTCGGCGTCCGAGGCGCCCATGCGCACCGTGCCCACTTCGTGGATCATCTCGCCGCCCTTGGAGATGGCCTTACGGCCGTCGGTCTCGACCTTGCCCAGAGGCTTGCCGCCCAGGCGGTCGATGGCCTCCAGGAAGGTCTGCACCATGTGCGCCGCCTGCTTCGTCTCGTAGTCCCCCCACTTCCAGTGGAAGCGCAGGACCGGGATGCCCCACTTGTCCTTCACCGTCGGGTCGAGCTCGCAGTAGCAGTCGTCGTTCGGGATCATTTCGCCGCGGCCATCGAAGCCGATGGTGCTGCCGAAGCGCTGGCGGAGCTTGCCCCGCAGGTCGTCGCCGACGCTGGTCTCGTCCTCGGGCAGCAGACCCGACAGGCCCATGGAAGGCATGCGGCGACCGCCGCCGACCTCGATGTGATAGCCGCGCGGGAAGCCCAGCTCCTTGTGCTTGTCGTAGCCCCACCAGGGCGCATAGACGTGCTGGGTGCCCTGGCCGTCGTCGTTGGTGGGCGGCAGGCCCTCCAGGGCCGGGAACTGGCCGTCGACCCCCAGGCCCACGCTGTCCATCAGGTAGCGGCCGACCATGCCATGGGTGTTGCACAGGCCGTTCGGGAAGGCGGAGCTCTTGGAGTTCAGCAGGATCCGCGCGGTCTCTCCCGAGCCGGCGGCCAGGACCACGGCCTTCGCGGTGACGGAGTGGTGCTCGCCGGTCACCCGGTCGACGTAGCTGACCCCCTTGGCCTTGCCGGCCTTGTCCAGGTCGACCTGATAGACCAGCGCGTTGGTGGTGATGGTCAGGTTCTTGGTCGCCATCGCGGGCGGCAGCAGCACCGTGGTGCTCTGGAAGTTCGCTCCGATCGAGCAGCCGCGGCCGCAGGCGGTGGCGAAGACGCAGGTGTTGCGACCCTCCATCTTCTCCGTGACGACGGCGCCGTGCATCGGGATCACGGGGATCCCCATCGCCTCGAAAGCCCGGGCGTAGAAGATCTCGAAAGCCCGCGGCGGGGCCGACTTCATCAGGCACCCGTCCGGCGAGTCCGGCGTGTTGGTGAGGTTGCGTGCCGGGGCCGCCCCGCTGACGCCGATCAGCTTCTCGGTCTTGTCGTACCAGGGCGCCAGATCGTCGTAGGTGATCGGCCAGTCGTAGCCCAGGCCGTCGCGGCTGCGCGGCTTGAAGTCCAGGGGCCCGAACCGCAGCGAGATGCGGCCCCAGTGGTTCGTTCGCCCGCCCAGCATCCGCGGCCGCCACCAGGTGAAGGGCTCGGAGCCCTCGGCCACGGTGTAGGGCTCGTTCGGCACCTGCCAGCCGCCGTCGACGGTGGCGTCGTAGAAGCCGAACGGCTTGTCCGGCGTGCCCACCCCGCGCAGCGGCGCCTCGGCATTGATGTTGAACATCGGAGTCTCGGTGACCGGGTCGTAGTTCCGCCCGGCCTCCAGCATCAGCACCTTCAGGCCCGAACGGGTCAGGTGGTAGGCGCTCATCCCGCCACCGGCCCCCGAGCCGACGATGATCACGTCAAAAGGTTCAGCCGCGGCCATGCGCAGCTCCCGACATCGGCGCGTTCATTGCGCGCTTCCTCCCCGATGTAATCGTTTACGGTGCGCAAACTGGCGCAGACTCGACCCCGCGCCAAGGTCAATTCTGCCCGACGCTTGCTGACGCTGGCGGCGCCCCCGAGAATCGCGTCTCACCCTGGCTATTGATGGCCGTCGAAGAAGGTGGATCACCGAAGATGAAGACCTTGGGCCTGTCGATCGCGCTCGCCGCGCTGACGCTCTCCACCTCGGCGCTCGCCGCGGCCCCGCTTCCGGCGCTGAAGAAGCAGGCCGTGGCGGGCGTCCAGGCCCGTGCCAAGCTGGCCCAGCAGATGAACGACAAGATCTTCAGCTTTGGCGAGCTGGCGTTCCAGGAGGTCGAGACCTCGAAGTACATCACCGAGGTCCTGGAGAAGAACGGCTTCACCGTGCAACGCGGCGTCGCTGGTCTACCCACGGGGTGGGTCGCCACCTGGACCAACAAGACCGGCGGCCCGACCATCGCCATGGGCTCCGACATCGATGGCATCCCCAAGGCCTCGCAGACCCCCGGCATCCCCTGGCGCAAGCCGATGGTTGAGGGCGCGCCGGGCCACGGCGAAGGGCACAACTCCGGCAACGCCGTGAACGTCGTCGCCGCCCTGGCCGTCAAGGAGATTATGGAGAGGGAGGGGATCGCTGGGACCCTGATGCTCTGGCCGGGCGTGGCCGAGGAGCTGGTGGCCGGCAAGGCCTTCATGGTCCGCGCCGGCGTGTTCAAGGACGTGGACGCGGTGCTGTTCACCCACGTGGGCGACAATCTGGCCACCACCTGGGGCAAGCCGTCGGGCACCGGCTCGGTGTCGGTGGAGTACACCTTCCACGGCGCAGCCGCCCACTCGGCCGGCAAGCCCTGGATGGGCCGCTCCGCCTTGGACGCAGTGTCGCTGATGAACGTCGGCTGGGAGTTCCGCCGCGAGCACATTCGCACCGAACAGCGCTCGCACTATGTGATCACCGATGGCGGCGACCAGCCCAACGTCGTGCCGCAGATCGCCAAGGTCTGGTACTTCTTCCGCGAGCAGGACTTCAAGCGCCTGTCCGACCTCTACGCCATGGGCAACAGGGTGGCCGACGGCGCGGCGATGATGACCGACACCACCGTCGAACACCGGATCCTGGGGACCGCGGCGCCTCGCCACTTCAACAGGCCCATCGCCGAGGCCGCCTACGCCAACATCCAGGCGGTGGGCCTGCCGAAGTGGACGTCCGACCAGCAGGCCTTCGCCAAGGCCGTGCAGAAGGAAGTGAAGGCCGACAAGCAGGACGGCCTCTCAACCGAACTCAAGAAGCTGGAGCCGCCGGCGGAGAAGTCCGAGAGCGGCGGGTCGGACGACATCGGCGACATCTCCTGGACCGTGCCGACCATCACCGTGAACTACCCCTCCAACATCCCGGGCCTGGCCGGGCATAGCTGGATGAACGCCATCTCGATGGCCACGCCGATCGCCCACGACGGCGTGGTGGCCGGCGCCAAGGTCATCGCCATGACGACGCTCGACCTGCTGACCCGCCCCGATCTGCGGACGGCGGCCAAGGACTATTTCACCAAGGTGCAGAACAAGGACGAGCGCTACGTCCCGATGATCTCGGAGAAAGACCAGCCGGCCGTCGAGATAAACGCCGACGTCATGGCGCAATTCCGTCCGGCGATGCGGGCCCAGTACTACGACGAGACGAAACACCCGACCTACCTCGACCAGCTGGGCGTCAAGTGGCCCACCCTGGAGAGGCCGAAATAGGCGGAGCGATCCGGCCGAGCGTGCACGAGGGCGCCGCCGGGTGAGCCCCAAAGGCCATGGACAAGCTGGTCAAAGCCCGCCAAGGAGCGCGCGTGTCATGGCGCGCTCCGGCGGGCCGTGGCGCTTAGCGCGCCGAAGCCCTCGGGCTTAAACGGGAATGCAGTAGGGTCCGCCCGATCTGCAGCTATCCCTGTAACTGTGAGCGGTGAGCGCATGCGACGGGCAGGGGACGTTTCCCTGCCGGCCACTGGGCCTTCGGGCCTGGGAAGGCGAGCGCATGACGCGACGATCCGCGAGCCAGGAAACCGGTCGGTGCGTGTCGCTCGAGCTTTGGGGCAGTGGACCTCCAGGGCGCGGATCTCCGTCTGAGCGACGACGTGAAGCGGCGGAGGGCCGTTTCGACCGACCGGGCGGGGCTGCCAAGCGTCCACGCCCACCGGTCAGTCGACCTATGGCGCGGCGCGCCGCGGGAGGCCCTCAGCCAAGTCGTTGGGACGCGGACAGAGGGGGCCATTTCGATGCCCAGGAACTACCTATTCAGCGCCGGCGTCGCCGCGCTGCTCATCAGCCAACCTGCCTTCGCCGCCGACGGAGGCGCCGTCGACGAGGTGATCGTCACAGGCACCCGCGCAGCCGATGGTGTTGACGCCGGCAAGATCGGCTCGTCGATCACGGTCATCACCGCCCAGCAGATGGAGGACCGCCAGGTGCGCGTCGTCTCCGACGTGCTGCGCGACGTGCCGGGCTTCGCGGTCAGCCGCACCGGTGCGGTCGGCGGCCAGACCCAGGTGCGGGTGCGCGGGAGCGAGGCCAATCACGTCCTGACTCTGATCGACGGCATCGAGGCGTCCGACCCGTTCTTCGGCGAGTACGACTTCGGCCAGCTGCTCGGCGACGACGTCGCCCGCATCGAGATCCTGCGCGGCGCCCAGAGCGCGCTCTACGGCTCCGACGCCATCGCCGGCGTCATCAACTACATCACCCCCACCGCCCACGAAGCGCCCGGCGGCCGGATGCGCGTCGAGTTCGGCACGCAAGGCGCCCTGGGCGGCGCCGCCCGCTACGCGGTGGCCCATGGGCCCTTCGACATCGTCCTGAACGCCGACGTCCAGTCGACCGATGGCTATGTCACCCAGACCCTGCCGGGCGGGACCCGCAAGGTGGGTTCGGAGCTGCAGGCGTTCTCCGCGAAGGCGGGTTACCAGGTAACCGAGAGCCTCAAGCTGCGCGGAGTGCTGCGCTACAGCGACACCCACGCCGAGACCAACAACTCCAGCTTCGGGCGCGGCGTCGTCGACAGCCCCGGGACCTACTACGACGCCAAGAGCCTGACCTGGTTCGCCGGCGGCGACCTGAAGCTGCTGGACGGCGCCTGGACCCACAGCGCCTCGTTCCAGGGCGTGGACGCCGAGCGCAAGAGCTACAGCGCGCGGCGACGGTCCGGCGGCAACGACGGCGTCCGCAAGAAGGCCTCGTACGTCACCAGCTACCGGCTGGCGACGGGTGAGCTGACCCACCTGGTCACCGGGGCGGTCGACTGGGAAAAGGAGACCTTCCAAAACACCTCGCCGCCCAGCGCCGGCGCCGACACCACCCGCCGCTCGATCAAGAACGTCGGTCTGGTGGCGCAGTACGATCTGCAGATCGGCGACGTTGCGGGCGTCGGTGGGGCGGTGCGGCACGACGACAACGACTTCTTCGAGAACGCCACGACCTGGAAGGTGCAGGGCTTCTATCGGGTCAATGACATGATCCGGCTGCGCGCGGCCGGCGGCACGGGGATCAAGAACCCCACCCAGACCGAGCTGTTCGGCTTCAACGCCACCGGCCCGTTCCCCTTCCGCGGCAACCCGAACCTGAAGCCGGAGAAGTCCGAGGGCTGGGAAGCCGGCGCGGACCTGAGCTTCTGGGAGGGCCGGGTCAGCCTCGGCGCCACCTACTTCGACGCCACTTTGGAAAACGAGATCTTCTCGTACTTCGGCGGCGCGGGCCTGCCGGCCGCCTGTCCGGCGCCGCCCCTCGGGACCAGCACCAGCTGCAACCGCACGTTCGATTCCAAGCAGAAGGGCGTCGAGCTGTTCGGAACGATCGAGGTCCTGCCGGCGCTGACCCTCTCCGGCAGCTACACCGACCTCAACGCCAAGGAGAACGGGCTGGAGGAGATCCGGCGCGCACCGCACATCGGCAGCGCCAGCGTCACCTGGAAACCGCTGGACGGCCGGGCCACCCTGAACCTCAACGTCCGCTACAACGGCCGCCAACTGGACTCGAACTTCTCGGGTATCGGCACACCGTTCCCGGCCTCGCTGCCGGACGTGAAGCCCGCCACCGGCGCCAACGCCGGGAAGGTGGTGCTGCCGTCCTTCACCCTGGTGAACCTGGCGGCCAGCTACGACCTCTCCGACGGGGTCGAGGTGTTCGGACGGGTCGAGAACTTGACGGACGAGGACTACTACGAAGTCTTCGGGTTCCCCACGCAAGGCCGCACGGCCGCCGTCGGGGCGCGGGTGAAGTTCTGAGGATGGGCCGAGGTCGATGAGACGCGCTCTGCGCATCGCGGCGATCGCGCTCGCCGCGGCCGTCCTTCCAGGACTGGCCGCGGCGAAACCGCAGCGGATTCTCTCGATGAACCAATGCACCGACCTGCTGGTGCTGCAGCTCGTGCCCAAGGGGCGTGTCGCGGCGGTGACCTACCTGGCCAGGGACGGGTCCAGCGCGCTGTTCCCGGGCGCGGCCGACGGCGTCGCGGTGAACTACGGCACCCCCGAGGACATCATCAAGTTCCGGCCGGACCTGATCCTCACCGGCGACTTCTCGCTGGCGGTGACCCGTCGGTTGGCCAAGGAGGTCGGTGCGCCGATCGTCGAGGTGAAGAGCACCCGCACCTTCGACGACGTCCGCCGCAACCTGCGCCAGGTCGGGGCGGCGGTCGGCGAGCCTGAACGGGCCGAGGCCTTGGTCCGCCAGATGGACGCACAGCTGGCCGGCCTCGCTGCGCGTGCGCCAGCGCGCCCCGTGCGGGTGGTGGCCTGGGATGGCGGCGCGACGGTGCCGGGGACGGACACCTTCGCCAACCGCATCATCGCAGCGGCGGGTGCGGTCAATATCGCGGCCCAACCGGGTCCCATCTACACCAGCTTCGATGTCGAGCGCCTGCTGGAGGCCCGGCCCGCGGCCTTGCTGTTCGGCGGCGACGGCCGGCCGCTTCTGCAGAGTGAGGAGGGCCGGCACAGGATCGTGCGGCGCGTCTTCGCCGGGCGGCGCATCGCCTATCCCGAGACCGCCTTCAACTGCGGCCTGCCGCAATCCGCCAAGGCGGCCGTCGACCTGCGCCGGCAGCTGGATGCGCTGCCGCGCCGCGAGGGGCCCGGCCGATGACCCGCCGCGCCGCGCCCATGAGCCTGCTGGCCATCCTGGTGCTGGCGATCGCGGCGGCCGGCTCGCTGTTCCTCGGCCGGGTCAACATCAGCCCGCACGAAATCCTGGACGGCCTGTTCTCGTCCGACGTCAATCTGGCCCGGCTGGTGGTGGTGGAGTTGCGGCTGCCGCGCACGGTGCTGGCGATCCTGGTCGGCGCGGCGCTGGGCCTCTCCGGCGCGGTGCTGCAAGGCCTGCTGCGCAATCCCCTGGCCGAACCCGGGCTCTTGGGCGTCTCCAGCGGCGCGGCGCTGGGTGCGGTGGTCTCGATCTACTTCAGCCTGGCGACGGCCTTCAGCCTGGCGACGCCGCTGCTGGGCCTGGCCGGCGCCCTCGGCGCGGGGGCGCTGACCTTCGCGCTGGGCCGGGGCGGCACACTCAGCCTGATCCTGGCCGGTTCGGCGGTCTCCGGCCTGATGGCCGCTTTCCTGGCCATGGCGCTGAACTTCGCGCCCAATCCCTACGCCGCCTTCGAGATGAGCATCTGGATGCTGGGCTCGCTCTCGCAGAAGAGCTGGGACCACATCCTGCTGGCCGGCCCGTTCATCGTCGCCGGGCTGTTCGTGCTGTCCACCCTGGGCCGCGCCATCGACGCCCTGGCCCTGGGCGAGGAGCAGGCCGCCAGCCTCGGCATCGACCTGGACCGGACGCGGGTACTGGCCCTGCTAGGCGTCGGCCTGGCGGTCGGCGCGGCCACCTCGGTCACCGGCTCCATCGGCTTCATCGGCCTGATCGCGCCGCACCTGGTGCGACCGTTCGTGGGCTACCAGCCCAGCCGGACGATGCTGCCTTCGGCCCTTTTCGGCGCTGCCCTGCTGCTGCTGGCCGACATCGGCACGCGGGTGCTCCACACCAGCTCCGAACTGCGGCTGGGCGTGATCACCAGCCTGATCGGCACGCCGTTCTTCTTCTGGCTGGTCATCCGCCTGCGGAAGGTCGCGCCATGACCGCCCTGGTGGCTCGCGACGTTAGCGTCCGGCGCGGCGGCCGCGCCATCGTCGACGCCGTCTCCGCGACGCTGGAGGTCGGCATGTTCGTGGCCCTCATCGGCGCAAACGGAGCCGGGAAGTCGACGCTGCTGCGCTGCCTGGCGGGCCTGCTGAAGCCCGACGGCGGCGAGGTGGCGCTGGACGGCCGCCCGGTGCTGGCCCTCGAAGGCCGCGACCTCGCGAAGCGCCGCGCCTACCTGCCGCAAAGCCTGCGCGCCGAGTGGCCGATCTCGGTGGAACGGCTGGTGGCCCTGGGCCTGACGCCCCAGCTCCCGGCGTTCGGCGGCCTGCCGGGCGGCTTCGAGCCGCGCCTGACCCGGGCCATCGAGGCCTGCGACCTTGCCGCCCACCGGTTCCAGCCCGCCACCACGCTCTCCGGCGGCGAACTCGCCCGCGCCATGCTGGCCCGCGCCCTGATCGGCGATCCCCAGGTGCTGCTGGCCGACGAGCCGATCTCCGGCCTGGATCCGCGCCATCGGCTCGACACGGTCGGCCGCCTGCGCCGGCTGGCGCTGGAGGAGGGCAGGTTGGTCGTCGCCACCATCCACGACCTGACCCTGGCCGCGCGCCACGCCACTCACGTGATGGCTTTGCGGGACGGTCGCCTCGTGGCGTTCGGGTCGACAGCCCAGACCTTGACGACCCCCCTTCTGCGCGAGGTGTTCGAGGTGGAGGCTTCGATCATGGGTTCCGGCCGCGAGACCCTCGTCGACTACCTCGGGCCCGCCTGACGTGGCGGCGCTGATGCTGCAGGGCTGCGGCTCGGACGTGGGGAAGTCGGTGCTGGTCGCCGGTCTCTGCCGCCTTTTCGCCAACCGCGGCCTGCGCGTGCGCCCGTTCAAGCCGCAGAACATGTCGAACAACGCCGCCGTCACCGCCGACGGCGGCGAGATCGGCCGGGCCCAGGCGCTGCAGGCCCTGGCCTGTCGCGCCTCGCCCAGCGTCCACATGAACCCGGTGCTGCTGAAGCCCCAGTCCGACACCGGCGCCCAGCTCGTGGTGCGTGGGCGCGTGGAGGGGACATGGCAGGCCGCCGCCTACCAGGACCGCAAGGCCAGCCTGCTGCCCACGGTGGTCGAGAGCTTCCGGCAGCTCTGCGCCGAGGCCGACCTCGTGCTGGTCGAAGGCGCCGGCAGCCCCGCCGAGACGAACCTGCGCGCCAATGACATCGCCAACATGGGCTTCGCCCACGCCGCCGACGTGCCGGTGGTGCTGGTGGGCGACATCGATCGGGGCCATGTGATCGCCAGCCTGGTGGGCGCGCATGCCGTGCTGGACGGTCCAGACCGCGACCGTATCCAGGGCTTCCTGATCAACAAGTTCCGTGGCGATCCCCGGCTGTTCGACGACGGTCGCGCCGACATCGTGGCCCGCACCGGTTGGACCGACCTGGGCATGGCGCCGTGGCTGGCGGCGGCCGCGCGGCTGCCGGCCGAGGACGCCGTGGTGCTGGAGCGCCCCGCCGCGGGCGAACGCCGGCGGGTGACCATTGCCGTCCCCATGCTCTCGCGCATCGCCAACTTCGACGACTTCGATCCTCTGCGCGCCGAGCCGGAGGTGGACCTGCGCTTCGTGCCGCCGGGCCGGGCGCTGCCGGGGGACGCCGACCTGGTGATCCTACCCGGGACCAAGGCGACGCTGGCCGACCTCGCCTTCCTGCGCGGCCAGGGCTGGGACATCGACCTCGCCGCTCACCTGCGGCGCGGCGGCCGGGTGCTGGGGATCTGCGGCGGCTATCAGATGCTGGGCGCGCGCGTGTCGGACCCCGACGGCGTCGAAGGCGCCCCCGGATCGGCGGCCGGGCTGGGCCTGCTCGACATCGAAACCGTCCTGACCGGCGAAAAGCTGCTGCGGCCGGTGACCGGCGAGCTGAACGGCGCGGCCTTCCAGGGTTACGAGATGCACGTGGGCCGGACCACGGGCGCTCCGCGGCCATTCCTCACTCTGGCCGGCGGGGGGCACGACGGCGCGCGCTCGTCGGATGGCCGGGTCGCCGGCGGCTATGTCCACGGCCTGTTCGCCGCCGCCTCGGCCCGCACGGCGTTCCTGGCCGAGCTGGGCGCGACCTCCCGCGTGGGCGACTACGACGCCGTCGTGGACGCCGCGCTCGACGAGATATCGGGGGTGCTGGAGGGGGTCTTCGATATCCCTGCGCTGGCCCGCATCGCCGGGCTGCCGGACCTGCCCTAGGCCGAATTATTCCCGTGCCCGGGGAGCTCGCTTGCCAAGCTTGACCGCGCGAGTTGAAGTCCGCGGCCTCTGGGGGGAGCAGGGCGCGGTCGCCGGTCGTCGCACCCGTTTGGTGTTGGGGGCGGAAGCGCGTGCCGAGTGTCGACACACATGACGCGCTGCTGTCCGGCTATTCCTGGAACGGCGTGAACGTCGCGGGTCGACCCGCCTTCGTGACCTATTCGTTCGACGCCGTCGCCGCGCCCTATTTCGCCGGGACCTACAGCGACGCCTTCCTTGCCAGCTTCCAGGCGTTCAGCGCCACGGAACAGGCGGCGGCGCGACAGGCGCTCGCGGCCTGGGCCGACGTCAGCGGCCTGATGTTCATCGAGGTCCCCGCCGGCCAGGGGGACATCCGCTTCGGGCTCTACGACTTCGCCTATGCGCCGGTGGACCGGGAGCTGGGCGTGGGCTTCGCCTACCTGCCGTACGTGCTCGACTTCAGCGACGGGGCCTGGGAGGAGGCGTTCGGCGGCGACATATTCATCGCCATCGGCCACGCCGACTTCGACGTCCTGGCGCACGAGATCGGCCACGCCATCGGCCTCAAGCACCCGTTCGAAGGGACCGTTCTCCTCGACGGGACGCTGGATGACCTCGCCCACACGATCATGACCTACAATACGGCGGGCGGGCCGGCGACGGGCCTGGGGACGTTGGACGTCCTGGCCGTCCAGCACCTCTACGGCGGGCCGCAGTCGGACGGGACCCAGGCGGCCTCCTGGTCGTGGGACCAGGCGCGCCTGACCCTGACGCAGGCGGGCTCGCCGGGCGCCGACACCCTCGCCGGCGTGGCCATCCAGGACCGCATCTCGGCCGGGGCCGGAGCGGACTATGTCATGGCGCGTGACGGCGACGACCAGATCGATGGCGGCGACGGGGCCGACACCATCGCGGCGGGCTCAGGCGCCGACACGGTCACCGCGGGGGCGGGCGACGACGTCGTGGACGGCGACGACGGCGCCGACACCCTGGACGGCGGCGCAGGCGCCGACGACCTCTGGGGCATGGACGGCGCCGACCTGCTCAGCGGCGGGGCCGACAACGACACCCTGCACGGCGGCGCGGGTGTCAATCGGCTGATGGGCGGGGCCGGCGACGACGTCATCGTCGTGTGGGACGGGGGCAGCTTCGTCGATGGCGGCGACGGCCACGATGAACTTTGGCTGTCCCCGCCGAGCGCGGCGGCGGTGTCGCTGAGCTACGCCAGCCTCACCGTCGGCGGCGGGACCTGGGCCAACATCGAAACCGTCGTGATGTTCGGCGACGCGAACGCCGACACTTTGCAAGGCGGCGCGCTGGCCGACGTCCTGGTTGGCGATGCCGGCGCGGACTCGCTCGGCGGGGCCGGGGGCGCCGACGAACTGTTCGGCGACGCGGGGGCGGACACCCTCCTCGGCGGCGCCGGGGCCGATACCGTCGATGGCGGCGCCGACGCCAATTACCTGCGCGGCGACGAGGGGAACGACAGTCTGACGGGCGGCGCGGCGTTCGACGACATCAACGGCAACGCCGGCGACGACAGCGCGGCGGGCGGGGCCGGCGACGACTGGGTGGTGGGCGGCAAGGACAACGACCGCCTGGCGGGCGAGGACGGCTTCGACGTCGTCTACGGCAACCTCGGCGCCGACACCTGCGACGGCGGGGCCGGCGCGGACGTCGTGCGGGGCGGCCAGCACGACGACGTCCTCTCCGGCGGGGCGGGCGACGACTGGCTGTCGGGCGACCGGGACAGCGACACGCTCACCGGCGGAGCTGGCGCGGACATCTTCCACACCTTCGGCGACGCCGGCATCGACCGGGTCACCGACTTCAGCCTGGCCCAGGGCGACCGGGTTATGCTGGACCCCGGCACGCAGTACACGTTGGCCCAGGTGGGCGCCGACACGGTCATCAGCATGACCGGCGGCGGCCAGATGACCCTGGTGGGGGTGAGCCTGGCCTCGCTGACGGGCGGCTGGATCTTCGGCGCCTAGGCCGCGACTGTCGCCTTCGGCGCGCGGCGCATCGGCTGCGGCTTCCACTGCACCAGCGAGCGCCAGGCCCACTCGAACGGGCCATAGTTGAAGCGGGTCAGCCAGGCCTGGCTCCAGACCAGCAGGAACACCCAGACGCCCGCCACCACCCACAACAGCTCAGCGCGCGACAGCTCGCCGTAGAGGCCGAAGCCGTAGCCGCAGAAGATCGTGCTCGTGATGATCGAGGTCACCAGATAGTTGCTGAACGCCATCCGGCCGGCGGCGGAGAACAGGCTGACGAGCCCCTTCAGCGCGCCGGCGCGCACGATCAGCAGCAGCACCGCGGCGTGCGCCAGGCCGATGAACGGCCGCGTCGTCTGCTGCCAGACCTCCTGCTCGTGCAGCACCAGCGCGTCGAAGCCGGAGCGGGCGATCGTGGCGGCGAGCCAGGCGGTGACGGGGACGCACACCAGATAGCCGAACGCAATGAGACCGGCGTAGGCCCGCGTCGACCATCCCAGGGTGAAGAAGCCCATCCGGAACAGCGCCATGCCCACGAACATCTGCCCCAACGCCTCGGGGAACATCTCGGTGGGCAGCAGCACGAAGTAGAATAGCGCCACCATGTTGGCCCGGGCCTGCAGCGCCGACATGAAGTCGCCGCCGAAACCCGCGAGTTCGGCCGCCTTGAACTCCGGCGGAGCCGTCAGGGCCATGGACGCCTCCCGCCAGGCTTTCAGCACTTCGGCGGACGCGCCCGGCGCGGTGGCCTCCGCGTGCAGGGCCTCCAGCGCCTGGGCCTGCCAGACATTCTTGGCCAGCAGCGCGGCCAGGATCGTGACGCCGATGATCAACTGGGCGCGGGGCGTCAGCTTGCGGAACGGGAAGATCAGCAGGCCGGCCAGGGCATAGACCACGAGCACGTCGCCAAACCAGAACAGGAAGGCGTGCGCGAGGCCGAACAGCAACATCCAGCCCATGCGCCGGTAGTGCGTCGCCGCCGGACCGAGGCCCGACCCGTGCTCCGCCCGCTCGGCGATGAGGACAGTCGATGCGCCGAACAGCATCGTGAACAGCGCGCGCATCTTGCCGTCGGTCAGGACGTTGTTGACCGCCCACGCCCAAAAGTCGGCGCCCGTCGACCCGCCGGCATAGGTGGGGTCGATATAGGCGAACGACGGCAGGCCCATGCCGACGATGTTCATCAGCAGGATGCCCAGCACCGCCATGCCGCGGACGGCGTCGATGGACAGGTGCCGTTCGGCGCTGGCGATGGTCATTCGTTTTCCCCCCGATCGTTGTTCTCAAGCTTGGCTCCCGCGCGCAGACTGTCAACGCGCCCGAACAGTGCTAGCGGAGTGTCGTGGCGTAACGAGGAGGCGATGGCGCGCGCAGTCGGACAGGCGGGAGGCGCCCTCAGGGGACGCAGGCCCAAGGGGCAGGGGCCCGACCTGCGCCAGTCCATTCTGGACGCCGCCGAGGCGCTGTTCTCGCGGCATGGCTTCTATGGCGTCACGGTGCGCCAGGTGGCGGCCGAGGCCGGCGTCGACACGGCGCTGATCCACTACTACTTCGGCGCCAAGCGCGAGCTGTTCGACAGCGTCTTCGCCCGCCGCGCCGAGATCCTCAACGACGCGCGGCTTGCGGCGATGCGCGCCTATGTCGGCGGCCGGCCCGGCGGCCTGACGACCGAGGGGATCATAGAAGCGTTCATCGGTCCGTTGATCGACCTGTCGATGACCAACGACGAGGGCTGGAAGAACTATTTCCGGCTGGTGGCCCTGGTGAACAACACGCCGGCCTGGGGCGGCGAAACCATGCACCGCTTCTTCGATCCCGTCGTCCACAAGTTGGTCAACACCCTGAAGGCGGCGCTGCCCGACGCGGAGCTGCGCGACCTCTACTGGGCCTATCAGTTCCTCACCGGGGCCATGATGCTGACGCTGTCCGAGACGGGCCGGATCGACCAGCTCTCGGACGGCCTCTGCCGCTCCACCGACCTGGAGGCGGTACGGGTGCGGCTCTACGCCTGGTGCGCCGCCGGCCTCGAGGAAATCGTCCGCCGCCGGGCTTGAGCCGCTCCGACCGCACTGTGTCGTAAATTCATCAGTTGATTACAAACCGTGCGGCCGCGCCGCAAGCGGCTGGCTTGTCGCCTCGGAATGCCGCAACACTCCCGCTTAATTCACCTGGTGGTGAAATCGTTGATTCCGGGCTGCCCATGGGGGGTGTCCCAGGCGTCTTCGGGAGGAAATACATGAATAAGCTGGTGAAAGCCGCCCTGCTTGCGGGTGCGGCCTGGTCCGTCGTTCCCACTCTCGCGATCGCGCAGACCGCGCCCGCCGATGAAGTGGGCGTGGAGGAAGTGCTGGTCACCGCCCGCCGGCGCGAGGAAAGCCTGAAGGACGTGCCCGTCGCCGTGACCGCCGTCTCGGGCGAGCGCCTGGCGGCGACCGGCGCGGTCGACATCACCACCCTGCAACAGTCCACGCCGAACCTGACCGTTCAGGTGGCGCGCGGCTCGAACTCGACCCTGATCTCCTTTATCCGCGGCGTCGGCCAGCAGGATCCGCTCTGGGGCTTCGAGCCCGGTGTCGGCCTCTATATCGACGACGTCTACGTGGCCCGTCCGCAGGCCGCCGTGCTCGACATCTTCGACGTCCAGCGCCTGGAAGTGCTGCGCGGCCCGCAGGGCACGCTGTACGGCCGCAACACCATCGGCGGCGCGATCAAGTACGTGACGGCCAAGATCGAGGGCGAACCCGAGATCAAGCTGCGCGGGAACTACGGCTCGTACGACCAGATGGACATCGTCGCCTCGGCCAAGGCCCGAGTAAACGACTACGTGGGCCTGGGCCTCACCTGGGCGTCGTTCAACCGCGACGGCTTCGGCAAGAACCTGACCACCGGCGCCGAGCACTACGACAAGGACGTCACCGCCGCCCGCGCCACCGTCGAACTCACCCCCACGGACAGCCTGTTCTTCCGTCTGTCGGGCGACATCGTCACCGACCGCTCCAACCCGCGCCACGGCCACCGTGAAGTTCCCGGCCGGACCGCGACCGGCGCCCTGATCCCGACCGCCACGGTGCTGGACGACGTCTACGACACCCGCGCCGGCGCGGGCGACAAAAACAAGGTCGAGGCCCGCGGCGTCTCGCTGCTGGGCGAATGGAAGGCGTCGGACACCCTGACCTTCAAGTCGATCACGGCCTACCGCGCCGGTGAGACCGAGGGCGTCATCGACTTCGACAACGAGCCGGCGGCGCTGCTGGACATCCCGGCGCGCTACAACGACCACCAGTTCACCCAGGAGTTCCAGGCGCTCTACACCGGCGACCGGGTTCAGGGCGTGTTCGGCCTCTACTACCTGAACGCCACGGCGGCGGGCGCCTTCGACACCGTCGTCGGCCAGGCCAACCTCAGCATCGCCACGGCGGGCGCGGTCGACACCAAGAGCTACTCGGCCTTTGCCGACATCAGCTATGACGTGACCGACCAGCTCTCGATCTCGCTCGGCGGCCGCTACACCCACGACAAGAAGACCGGCCAAGTCTACCGCCAGAACTTCACGGGCATCAAAACCCCGCTGTTCGGCAATCCGACCGCCATCCCCGGCCTGCTCCGCTCGAACTTCGTCAGCTCCGACACCTACGAGAAGTTCACGCCGCGGGTCAGCGTCAGCTACGAGATCACCCCGGACGTCTCGACCTATGTTTCGTTCAGCCAGGGCTTCAAGTCCGGCGGCTTCGACATGCGCGCCGACGCGATCCTGACGCCGAACTCGGTCAACGGCTTCGACCCGGAAAAGGTCGATAGCTACGAAGGCGGCCTGAAGGGCTACTTCTTCGACCGCCGCCTGTCGCTGAACACGGCGGTGTTCTACTCGAAGTACAAGGACCAGCAGATCACCCAGCAGACCCCGGTGGGCGCCTCCATCGCCTCCCAGGTCCTGAACGTCGGCAAGTCGCACATCTACGGCGCCGAGGTCGAAGGCCAGGCGACGTTCACCTCCTCGCTCTTCGCCAACTTCTCGCTGGGCTACACCAAGGCCGAGTTCGACGAGTACCGCGCCCTCGACCTGACCTCGACCCCGCCGGTCGTCCGCGACTTCGCCGATAGCCGCGTGTTCCAGAACACGCCCGAGTGGAACGGTTCCGCCAGCCTGACCTGGCGCCACGACCTGGGCGACCACGGCTCGATCGCCGTCATCCCGTCGGCGTCGTACCGCTCGTCGTTCAACATGTTCGAGATCCCCTCGATCCTCGATCAGGACAGCTACTGGCTGCTGGACGCCAGCGTGGTCTGGACCTCTGCCGACGACCGCTACACGGTCGGCCTGCATGGCAAGAACCTGGGCAAGGAGGAGTACCGCATCGGCGGCTACAACTTCCCGCAGTCGGCCGGCGTGCTGTTCGGTAACTCGGTAACCGCCTACTACGGCCCGCCGCGCACCGTGACGCTCTCGGTGCAGGCGAAGTTCTAGACCTACAGCGACGCCCGGCTCCCACCAGAGCCGGGCGTTCTTGATTCAGGCGGCGCCCATGACTTCGAAGACGCGCGCCGCCAGCTCACCCCGGGTGGTGCTGGCGGTCCTCATCCTCGCCTACACCTTCAACTTCCTGGACCGGCAGATCCTCGGGATCCTGGCAGGTCCCATCAAGGCCGAGCTGGGGCTGACCGACAGCCAGCTGGGGCTGATGGGCGGCCTCGCGTTCGCGTTGTTCTACACCGGCCTCGGTGTGCCGATCGCGGCCCTTGCCGACCGGTGGAGCCGCACCTGGATCATGACCGGGGCGCTCACGCTCTGGAGCGGCTTCACCGCCCTCTGCGGTTTCGCTACCGGCTTCTGGCAGCTGTTCCTGTGCCGGATGGGCGTCGGCGTCGGTGAGGCGGGCGGCGTGGCCCCGGCCTATTCGCTGATCAGCGACTATTTCCCCAAGGAGCAGCGGGCGAGGGCGCTGGCGGCCTATTCCTTCGGCATCCCCATCGGCTCGGCGCTGGGTATCCTGTTCGGCGGGCTGATCGCGCACGCCATCGACTGGCGGGCGGCCTTCATCGTGGTCGGGCTGGCGGGCGTGGCGCTGGCGCCGTTGTTCCGCTTCGTGGTCCGCGAGCCGCCGCGCGAGGCGGCTGCGACTGTGGCCCCGGTGACTTCGGTCGCCGGCGTCGGCATCCGGGCGCTGCTGGCCAAACCCAGCTTCTGGCTGATTTCGCTGGGCGCGGCGGCGTCGTCCGTTTGCGGCTACGGGGTTGCTTTCTGGCTGCCCAGCTTCTTCGAACGCAGCCTCGGCATGGGGCTGGTCGATCGGTCGCTGTTCCTGGGCTCCATGACCCTGGTCGGCGGCGTGATCGGCGTGTGGGCTGGCGGCGTGCTGGGCGACCGTCTTGGCCGCGCCCGGCCGGCGGCCTACCTGCTGGTGCCGGCGGTAGCCTTCCTGCTGGCGCTGCCGTGCTTCGTGCTGGCGGTGCAGGCCAAGGAACTCTGGCTGGCCTTCATCCTGTTCTTGATCCCCACGGGGCTGAATCTGGTCTGGTTGGGACCGGTTATTACGGCAGTGCAGCATCTTGTCGCACCGGCGCAACGTTCGACCGCCTCGGCCTGCTTCCTGTTCGTGAACAACCTGATCGGCCTCGGCCTCGGCACCTGGTACTTCGGGGCGGTTTCTGATGCGCTTACGCCACGTTACGGTGCGGAATCCCTCCGCTACGCCATCTATTCGGGCCTCGGCTTCTACGTCGTCAGCGCCGCCCTGTTCGCCTTGGCGGCCCGCGGGCTCAAGCGCGACTGGGTCGCCTGAAAACGATTTCATCCCGGCGCGAAATTAGCGCTTGCGTGCAGTGCAGCAAAGGCGCAGAAAGGTCCTGCCCTTTTGGGCGTTTCCTCCCTAATGACTTGGCCGCACCTCCGGGTGCGGCCATTTTTTTGATCTGAGGCCCAGGTCTCGATCGGGCGTGGTCGCGGCTGCCGTTTAGGCTGGGCGCGATGTCGCAGCCCGGCTCGGCTGCTGCGCCTGATAGTTGATTCCAGCTAAACTTCAGGTTTCCCTAGCAAGGCGGCCGGCTAAATTTCCGGCCGAGCTGGAACCGTGGCCGTAGGGCTACGTTTCCCGGAGGGTCGGGGTGTGCTCGGCGTATGCCGAAGGCATTTCCCTGCGATCGCGGACTAATCCTGTCGGGGGAAACATGCCTGCTGCCGCTACCAAGACCGCCAAGACCCGTCGCGTCCCGCAGCCCGAGGCCGAAGTCGACACCGCCCAACTCCTCGCGGCCTTGCGCGCGTTCCGGCGCGGCGACTTCTCGGTCCGCCTGCCGCGTTCGACCGGGGTCACCGGCGAGATCGCCGAGGCCTTCAACGACGTCGTCGAGCAGAACGACCGGATGACCCGGGAATTCGAGCGGCTGGGCGAGACCGTGGGCCGCCAGGGCAAGATCAGCCACCGGGCCAAGCTGCCCACCGCCCAGGGATCCTGGGCCGCGTCGGTCGACGCCGTGAACACGCTCATCACCGACATGATCCACCCGACCGCGGAAATGGCCCGCGTGATCGGCGCCGTGGCCAAGGGCGACCTGGGCCAGACGATGGACATGGAGAACGAGGAGCGCCCGCTGCGGGGTGAGTTCCTGCGGATCGGCAAGGTGGTGAACACCATGGTGGGCCAGTTGGGCTCGTTCGCCGCCGAAGTGACCCGCGTGGCCCGCGAAGTGGGTACGGAAGGCAAGCTGGGCGGCCAGGCCCAGGTGAAGGGCGTGACCGGTGCCTGGAAGGACCTGACCGACAACGTGAACTTTATGGCCGCCAATCTGACGAGCCAGGTGCGGAACATCGCCGAGGTCACCACCGCCGTGGCCAACGGCGACCTCAGCCGCAAGATCACCGTGGACGTGAAGGGCGAGGTGCTGGAGCTGAAGAACACCATCAACACCATGGTGGACCAGCTGAACGCTTTCTCCTCGGAAGTGACCCGCGTGGCCCGCGAGGTGGGTACCGAAGGCAAGCTCGGCGGCCAGGCGCAGGTGAAGGGTGTCACCGGCGCCTGGAAGGACCTTACCGACAACGTGAACCTGATGGCCGGCAACCTGACCGGCCAGGTGCGGAACATCGCCGACGTGACCACCGCCGTGGCCCGGGGCGACCTCTCCAAGAAGATCACCGTGGAGGTCCGGGGCGAGATCCTGGAGCTGAAGAACACCATCAACATCATGGTGGACCAGCTGAACGCCTTCTCCTCGGAAGTGACCCGGGTGGCCCGCGAAGTGGGCACCGAGGGCAAGCTGGGCGGCCAGGCCCGCGTGGAAGGCGTGACCGGCGCCTGGAAGGACCTCACCGACAACGTGAACTTCATGGCCGCCAACCTGACGGGTCAGGTGCGGAACATCGCCGAAGTCACCACCGCCATCGCCAACGGGGACTTGTCCAAGAAGATCACCGTGGACGTGAAGGGCGAGATCTCCGAGCTGAAGATCACCATCAACACCCTCGTCGACCAGCTGAACGCCTTCGCCTCGGAAGTGACGCGGGTGGCGCGCGAGGTGGGTACGGAGGGCAAGCTGGGCGGCCAGGCGCAGGTGAAGGGCGTCGGCGGGGCCTGGAAGGAGCTCACCGACAACGTGAACCTGATGGCCGGCAACCTGACCGGCCAGGTGCGGAACATCGCCGAGGTGACGACCGCCATCGCCAACGGCGACCTGTCCAAGAAGATCACCGTGGACGTTCGTGGCGAGATCCTGGAGCTGAAGAACACCATCAACACCCTGGTGGACCAGCTGAACTCGTTCTCGTCGGAAGTGACCCGCGTGGCCCGCGAGGTGGGCACGGAGGGCAAGCTCGGCGGGCAGGCCGAGGTGAAGGGCGTCGCCGGCGCCTGGAAGGACCTCACCGACAACGTGAACCTGATGGCGAACAACCTGACCGGCCAGGTGCGAAACATCGCCGAGGTGACCACCGCCGTGGCCAACGGCGACCTCTCCAAGAAGATCACCGCCGATGTGAAGGGCGAGATCCTGGAGCTGAAGAACACCATCAACACGATGGTGGACCAGCTGAACGCCTTCGCCTCTGAAGTGACCCGCGTGGCCCGCGAAGTGGGTACGGAAGGCAAACTGGGCGGTCAGGCCCAGGTGAAGGGCGTCGCCGGGACCTGGAAAGAGCTGACCGACAACGTGAACTTCATGGCGAACAACCTGACCGGCCAGGTGCGGAACATCGCCGAAGTGACCACCGCCGTGGCCAACGGCGACCTTTCCCGCAAGATCACCGTGGACGTGCGTGGGGAGATCCTGGAGCTGAAGAACACCATCAACACGATGGTGGACCAGCTGAACTCCTTCGCCTCGGAAGTGACCCGGGTGGCGCGCGAGGTGGGCACCGAAGGCAAGCTCGGCGGTCAGGCCCAGGTGAAGGGCGTCGCCGGCACCTGGAAGGAGCTCACCGACAACGTGAACCTGATGGCCGGCAACCTGACCGGCCAGGTGCGGAACATCGCCGACGTGACCACCGCCGTGGCCCGGGGCGACCTTTCCAAGAAGATCACCGTGGACGTGCGGGGCGAGATCCTGGAGCTGAAGAACACCATCAACATCATGGTGGACCAGCTGAACGCCTTCGCCTCGGAAGTGACCCGTGTGGCGCGCGAAGTGGGGACGGAAGGCAAGTTGGGCGGTCAGGCGCAGGTGCCTGGCGTGGCCGGCACCTGGAAGGACCTCACCGACAACGTGAACATGATGGCCGGCAACCTGACCGGCCAGGTCCGCAACATCGCCGACGTGGTGACTGCGGTGGCCACCGGCGACCTGAAGCGCAAGCTGACCCTGGACGCCAAGGGCGAGATCGCGGCCCTGGCCGACACCATCAACGGCATGATCGAGACCCTGGCCACCTTCGCCGACCAGGTGACCAACGTGGCCCGCGAGGTGGGGATCGAAGGCAAGCTGGGCGGTCAGGCCCGAGTGCCCGGCGCCGCCGGCCTCTGGCGCGACCTGACCGACAACGTGAACGAACTGGCCGCCAACCTGACCACCCAGGTCCGCGCCATCGCCGAGGTGTCGACGGCCGTGACCAAGGGCGACCTGACCCGCTCGATCACCGTCGAGGCCTCGGGCGAGGTGGAGGAATTAAAGAACAACATCAACGAGATGATCCGAAATCTTCGCGATCAGACGTTGAAGAACACCGAGCAGGACTGGCTGAAGACCAACCTGGCCCGGTTCACCCGGATGCTGCAGGGCGAACGCGACCTGTCGACCGTGTCGAACCTGGTGCTGAGCGAACTGGCGCCGTTGATCAACGCCCAGCACGCGGTGTTCTACGTCTCGGATCGCGACGAGGAGGGCAACTCGGTCCTGAACCTGGCCTCGTCCTACGCCTTCAACAACCGCAAGCACCTGGCCAATTCGTTCAGGCTCCGCGAGGGGCTGATCGGCCAGTGCGCCTACGAGAAGTCGCGGATCCTGCTCTCCAACGTGCCGACGGACTATGTGCAGATCTCCTCGGGCCTCGGGGAGGCGGCGCCGGCCAACATCATTGTGCTGCCGGCCCTGTTCGAGGGCGAGGTCAAGGCGGTGATCGAGCTGGCGACGTTCGGCGAGTTCAACGAGACCCAGCAGCAGTTCCTCGACCAGCTGATGGAGTCCATCGGCATCGTGCTGAACACCATCGCCGCCAACATGCGGACCGAGGGGCTACTGAAGCAGTCGCAGCTGCTGACCTCCGAACTGCAGGCGCAGCAGGAGGAGCTGAAGAAGACCAACGATCGGCTGGAACAGCAGGCCGCGTCGCTCCGCCAATCTGAGGAGCTGCTCCGCACCAAGCAGGAGGAGCTGCAGCAGACCAACGCCGAGCTGCAGGAGAAGGCGCACCTGCTGTCGGTCCAGAACCAGCAGGTGGAAGCCAAGAACCGCGAGGTGGAGCAGGCCAAGATCGCGCTGGAGGACAAGGCCGAACAGCTGGCCCTGACGTCCAAGTACAAGTCCGAGTTCCTGGCCAACATGAGCCACGAGCTGCGCACGCCGCTGAACTCGCTGCTGATCCTGTCGAAGCTGCTCGCCGACAACACCCAGGGCAACCTTTCGGAGAAGCAGGTCGAGTTCGCCCACAACATCCACGCCGCCGGCGCGGACCTGCTGGGCCTGATCAACGACATCCTCGACCTGTCGAAGATCGAGAGCGGCACCACGACGCTGGACATCAGCGAGATGTCGTTCGCCAGCCTGCGCGACCAGACCGACCGCACCTTCAGCCAGGTGGCAGCCGACAAGAAGCTGGACTTCATCGTCGACCTCGACCCGGCCCTGCCGCGCGCGATGTACACCGACGACAAGCGACTGCAGCAGATCATCAAGAACCTGCTCTCGAACGCCTTCAAGTTCACCGAGAAGGGTCATGTGAAGCTGCGGGTGTCGCGCGCCCATTCGGGCTGGAACCCCACCAACGACCACCTGAACACCGCCGGCCAAGTGCTTGCTTTCTCTGTGGAAGACTCCGGGATCGGCATTCCCGAGGAGAAGCAGCGCATCATCTTCGAGGCCTTCCAGCAGGCCGACGGCACCACCAGCCGGAAGTACGGCGGCACGGGCCTGGGCCTGTCGATCAGCCGCGAGATCACCCGGCTGCTGGGCGGCGAGTTGCGGGTCATCTCGACCCCCGGCAAGGGCTCGACCTTCACCCTCTACCTGCCGCTCAACTTCAGCCCGGCCCAGGCGCCGCCGATCCGCGCCGGCGCGATGCCGCAACTGCCGCGGCCGATGCTGATGCCGTCGTCGTTCTCGGACGAGCCCGTCGAGGCCGTGGCCGACGATCGCGAGACGATCACCTCGGAAGACGCGGTGGTGCTGATCGTCGAGGACGACCCTCGCTTCGCCTCGATCCTGCTGAACCTGGTCCACGACAGCGGCTTCAAGGGCGTGGTCACGGGCGAGGGCGGGGCGGCTCCGGCGCTGGCCCGGCGCTTCGGCCCGGACGCCATCATGCTGGACATCGGCCTGCCGGACATGGACGGCCTGGCCCTGCTGGACCTCCTGAAACGTACGCCCGAGACGCGGCACATCCCCGTCCACGTGATCTCGGCGGACGACCAGAAGGGCCTGGGCCTGTCGATGGGCGCCTTCGGCTTCACCCACAAGCCGGTGGAGCGCGAGGTGGTGGTCTCGACGCTGCAGGGCGTGAAGACCTTTGCCGACAAGGCCGACCGGAAAATCATGCTGGTCGGCAAGGAGGGCGAGGCGGCCGACGTCCTGCGGCAATGCTTCGCCGACCTGGAACTGGCCGAGGACTTCAACGCCGTGCTCGCCCGGCCGGCGGCCGAGGCGCCGGACGCCGTGGTCATCGAAAGCTCGGCCCTGCCGACGCACCAGCTCATCGACCAGCTCAAACAGGCGGAGGGCCGCTGCACGCCGGTGGTGGTCTATGCGCCGACCGAACTGGACCCGGACGATGACCGGCGCCTCCGCCTGTCGGTGTTTGGCGGTCTGGTCCGGATGGCCCGCACACCGGACCAGCTGGTCGACCAGGCCAGCCTCCTGCTGCATGCGCCGCTGGAGACCCTGTCGGCGCCGGCGAAGGCCAAGCTCACCCAGAGCCGCCACGAGGACGCCGTCCTGACCGGTCGCAAGGTGCTGGTTATCGACGACGACATCCGCAACATCTTCTCGCTCGCCTCGGCGCTCGAGGAGTACGGCATCGACCTGTCCTATGCCGAAAGCGGCCGGGCCGGCCTCGAGATCCTCGAGGACAAGACCGACATGGACGTGGTGCTCGTCGACATCATGATGCCGGACATGGATGGCTACGAGACCATCCGCGAGATCCGGTCGCGAACGAAATCGGCCGACATCCCGATCGTCGCCGTGACCGCCAAGGCGATGAAGGGCGACCGTCAGAAGTGCATCCAGGCAGGGGCGTCCGACTACGTCTCCAAGCCTGTGGACATCGACCACCTCATCTCGGTGCTGCGGGTGTCGATCCAGCGGGCGGATGCTATGAAGCTCGCCAGCGACTCCGTGATCTCCTTGATGCCGCAAGCGAGCTGATGTGACGCCAACAGGGACGGTCAGAGCCACCCCCAGGTCTCGGGGGGCGGAGCCCCTGGCGCCGCCCGACCTGGATGCGCCGCTGCGGGCGCGGATCCTCATCGTCGACGACGATGAGCGCAACGCCTTCGCCGCGGTGGAGGCCCTGGCCGAGCTCGGCCACGAGCTGATCGTGGCCCGCTCGGGCGAGGAGGCGCTCAAGCGGCTGCTGGTCGAGGAGTTCGCGCTCATCCTCCTCGACCTGCACATGCCGGGGATGGACGGCTACGAGACGGCCGCCCTGGTGCGGACCCGCAAACGGAACCTGCACACCCCGATCGTCTTCCTGACGGCGATCTTCCGGGACGAGGCGCACATCTTCCAGGCCTATTCCGCCGGAGCCGTGGACGTCGTTTTCAAACCCATCGACCCCTTCATCCTGAAGGCCAAGGTGCAGGTGTTCGTCGACCTCTTCCTGAAGACCAAGGAGGTCGAGCGCCAGTCGGCCTACCAGCAGTGGCTGCTGGACGAGCACACCCGGGTGAAGGCCGAGAAGGAGCACACCGAAAAGATCCTGGCCCGCACCGAGGCGCGGCAGGAGGCGATCCTGAAGTCGCTGCCGATCGTCTTCCATTCGCGGCACATCGAACCGCCCTTCGCGCCCCTGTTCGTGTCGGACAGCGTCCAGGCGATCACCGGCTTTCCGGCGGAACGCTTCACCTCCGAGGCCGAGTTCGGGACCAGCCGCATCCATCCGGACGATGTGGCCATGGTGGTCGACCGCGTCGGCGCCGCCGCCCGGATCGGCCACTACAGCGTCGAGTTCCGCTGGCTATGCGCCGACGGCCAGTACCGGGTGCTGCAGGACCAGGGCGTGGTGGCGCCCAACTCGGACGGTGAGGCGCGCGAGATCTTCGGCGTGATCCTGGACGCCACCCACCGCCGAAGCCTCGAGGAACAGCTGGCCCAGGCCCGGAAGATGGAAGCTGTCGGCCAGCTCACCGGCGGCGTCGCGCACGACTTCAACAACCTGCTGACCGTCGTGCTCGGCAACATCGACATGCTCGCCACCCGCAAAGAGGAGGATGAGCGCCGGATGCGCCGCATCGAGGCCGTGCGGCAGGCGGCGGAACGGGGCCGCGACCTGACGGGGCAACTCCTGGCGTTCTCCCGTCGCCAGCGGCTGACCCCCGTCACGTTGGACGTAAACCGCCTGATCCGCGAATTCGCCCCCTTGATGCGTCAGGCCGTGGGAGAGGCCGTCACGCTGGAGCTGGACCTCTCGGCCGAGGCGCTGAACACCCACGTCGACCCGACCCAGCTTGAGACTGCGCTGCTCAACCTGGCGGTCAACGCCCGCGACGCGATGCCCGAGGGCGGCCGTTTGCTGATCGCGAGCCGCCGCGAAGCGGGGCCCACCGAGCTGGGCTACATCGCCATCGAGGTGCGCGACACCGGCGTCGGCATGGCCGAGGAGGTGCGCAACCGGGTCTACGAACCCTTCTTCACCACCAAGGACGTGGGCAAGGGTTCCGGCTTGGGCCTCAGCCAGGTCTACGGCTTCGTGAGCCAGTCCGACGGCGAGGTGCGGCTGGAAAGCGCGCCCGGCCAGGGGACCGCCTTCCATCTTCTGTTGCCGGCCAGCGCCGCCCAACCCGAAGCGCCCCGGCGCGAGGGACCCGCGCCCAAGGTGGTCGGGGGAGCCGAGAAGATCCTGCTGGTCGAGGATGACGCCACGGTTCTGGCCCTGACCCTCGATGTCCTCACTGGGCTGGGCTACCAGGTGACCACGGCCACCAACGCCACCGAAGCGCTGGAGGTGCTGCAGACCGATCCGGCCATCGACCTGCTGTTCACTGACGTGGTCATGCCGGGCGGGGTCAGCGGGCTCAGCCTCGCCCGCACCGCCCGTGAACTCCGGCCCACGCTGCGGGTGCTGCTCACGTCGGGCTATGTGGGCGAGGATCGGGCGATCGACGGGCGCGAGTTCCCGCTGCTGGACAAGCCCTACGAGGCCGCGGTGCTGGCGACGACGTTGCGCAAGCTCCTGGATCGGCCTGAGCGGCGGCCGCGCAAGCGCGCCCCGGCGGCCGCGGAGTAGGGCTAGCCGCCCCGGGCCAGCCGGCGCAGCGCCGCCGCCAGGCGCCGGGCGTGGGCGCGGTGCATCTCGGCGTCCCGTTGGCCCGCGGAGAGCTGAGTCGCCATGCGCTCCAGGGCGCCGGAGCCTCCGCCCGGCGCGAAGACGCCGGCGAGCAGCCGCGCCTCCGCCATCAGCTCGGTGCGCACCTCTGGCGAGCAGGCGTCCAGGAGCGCCTCGTCGAAATCGATGACGTGGCAGGGCTCGTTCGGGCCCGCATGCCGGCGTGGATGTCCCATTGGAGCCGACTAACCCCCTATTTCGGCGCGGGTTCCACTTGCCTGCGACGTATCAACGCTATTGGATATGTCGCGCCCTGGGGTTGCTTGCATTCGCTCTTGCAATGGTCGAGGTTCCCGCAAAAGGGGGCCACATGATTCAGGACTCGGAGCACGGCAAGCGTCTTGCCCAAAACCTGGTTGAATTGCTTGCCCCCTACGAAGAAGAACTGATCCAACTTGAACGCGATGTGCCGGCGTTTGGCCCCCTGCGGCGGGCCGTGGGCATTGCGATAGCCGAGGCCTGCTACTGCATTTCGGATAATGTGCTGCCGCAAGATAACCTCGTTCCCCCAGCCGATGACGCGGCTAGTCGAACAAGGTAGTGCTCACGTCCTCTAGGAGATCCGGACACACATGGCCAACAGACCCGAGGCGGTCGCCGATCCTGTAGACGTCGCTGTCGGGGCGCGTATACGGTTGTTGCGAAAGGTGCGGGGCCTATCGCAGCAGGCGCTGGCGGAAGCCGCCGGCGTGACCTTCCAGCAGATCCAGAAATACGAGCGCGGCGCCAACCGTGTCAGCGCCTCCATGCTGACACGCATCGCCAAGACCCTGGGCGTGCCCGTGGCCGAGATGTTCGGAGAATCCTCCGTCCATAGCGGCGCGGTCGACGAGGTCGCGGCCTTGCTGGCCGAGCCCGGCGCCCTGGAGTTGCTGAAGGCCTACGCTCACCTGCCGCGCGGGGTATCCCGCTCGGCTCTGGTGGAGTTCGTGCGAAGCTTGCGCAGCCAACCGGGCTGACCCCGATGCGCCTTTCCGCCGTTCTCGTCGCCATGGCCGCTCTGGCCGTGGCGTCGCCGGCTCTCGCGGCGCCGAAAGACGCCGCCGACCGCAAGATGGTGGCGGCCGTCGAGGCGGATCATGCGCGCAACCTGAAGCTCCTCGAGGCGCTGGTGCGGGTGAATTCCGGCACCATGAACCTCGCCGGGGTCGAACGCGTTGGCCAGATGCTGCGCCCCGAGTTCGAGCAACTGGGCTTCCAGGTGCGCTGGATCCCGATGGCCAAGGTCGGTCGCGCCGGTCACCTGATCGCCACCCACAAGGGTAACGGCAAGGGCAAACGCATCCTGCTCATCGGCCACCTGGACACGGTGTTCGAGCCGGACAGCCCATTCCAGGGCTGGAAGCGCGACGGAGACGTCGTCGAGGGCCCGGGCGTCGGCGACATGAAGGGCGGCGACCTGGTGATCGTGGCCGCGCTGCGCGCCATGCACGCCGCAGGGACGCTCAAGACCGCCGACATCACCGTCGTCCTGACCGGCGACGAGGAGAAGCCCGGGGCCCCGCTGGCCGAGGCCCGCGCCGACCTGATCGCGGCTGGCAAGGCGAGCGATGTCGCCCTGGACTTTGAAGGGCTGTCGCGGATCGGCGGCAAGGACGTGGGCTCGATCGCCCGGCGCTCTTCCACCTCCTGGACCCTCCGCGCCAAGGCGAAATCCGGCCACTCGTCGGGGGTCTGCAAGCCCGCCGCCGGCTGCGGTGCGATCTACGAACTGGCGCGGATCGTGGACGAATTCCGCCGCGAGCTGCCCGAGCCCAACCTGACCTACAACGTGGGCATGATCCTGGGCGGCTCTCAGGCCCAGCTGAACGCCGACGACACCGGCGGCCAGGCCAGCGGCAAGCCCAACGTCATCGCCTCCGACGCCCTGGCCCGCGGCGACATCCGCACCCTCTCCGACGAGCAGGAACAGCGGGTCCGCGGGCGCATGCAGGCCATCGTCGCCCGCCACCTGGACAAGACCGAGGCTGAGATCGAGTTCTCGGACGACGGTTATCCGCCCATGGCGCCCACCGAGGGCAACAAGGCGCTGCTGGCCAAGCTCAACCAGGTCAACGCCGCGCTTGGCCTGCCCGAGATGCCGGCGGGCGACCCGGCCAACCGCGGGGCCGGCGACATCTCGTTCGTGGCCTTCATCGACGGCCTGGTGGGCCTGGGCATGGCGGGCGAGGGCAGCCACGCTCCCGGTGAGACCGCCGACCTGAAGAGCCTCGACATCCAGGCCAAGCGCGCCGCCCTGCTGATCACCCGGCTCTCGAAAGAACCACGGCCCAAGCGCTAGTCGAAGCGCTTGCTGAGCGTCACACCGTAGGTCCGGGGCGCGTTGAACACCCGGTAGCCCATGCCGATGCCGTTGTCGGTGACCTGCGCCACATAGGCCTTGTCGCCCAGGTTCTTGGCCCAGACCGCCACTTCCCATCCTGACGCCGAGGTCAGCGCCGCGCGCGCGTCGAACAGCCAGTAGCTGTCGGCGCTGAGGTAGCTGGTGTTCAGCGCCTCCTTGAACACCTGGTCCGAATAGTGGGCGCCGCCCTGGATCGCCGCGGTCCAGTCGCCCATCACCGACCATTCGTAGCGGGCCTGGAAATTCAGCGTCACGTCCGGCGCGTTGGGCAGCTTGTTGCCCTTGGCCACGGTGATCGGACCGGTCGGGCCGGCGGTCTGGAACCGGCCCAACTCGGTGTCCAGCAGGCCCGCCCCGGCGTTGAGCGTCAGCCCGTCGACCGGCTGCCAGACGGCCTGGAGGTCCAGTCCCTTCACGGTGGCCTTGTCCACATTGCCCAGCTTGATGAGGGCGACCGGCCCGACGTTGGTGAAGGTCTGGGTCTGCAGGTCCTGATAGTCGTACCAGAAGGCGCTGGCTTCGACGGACAGGGTGCGGTCGAAGAGGCGCGCTTTCACGCCCACCTCGTAGTCGGTCAGCGTCTCGGGCTTGTAGGGCGCGAGGGCGAAGGTCGAGGTGGTGATGCCGTTGAAGAACCCGCCGCTCTTCACGCCATGCGCGACGGCCGCATAGAGCAGGGTCTCCTCGTTGGGCTTGAAGTTCAGGCCCGCCCGCCAGGACCAGTTCTTGTCGCTGATCCCGCTGTCGATGAACGAGATCTGGGTCTGGCCCGGGCCGGGCGCGCAGGCGCCGACGGCCAGGCACAGGAACGACAGCCCGAACGGGTTCAGGTCGCGGGTCCCGCCCACATAGTCGCGATCCTCGTCGGTGTAGCGCAGGCCGGTGACCAGGGTCAGGCGCTGGCCCAGCTTCCAGTCGACCTGGCCGAACAGCGCCCGGCTCTTGGTCTCCTGGTTGGCGGTGATCAGGACGTTGGTGTTGAAGACGTCGCGCAGGGAGCCGGGGGTGAAGGTCTTCACTTGGTCCCAGGAATAGTAGGCGCCGACGATCCAGGTGGCCGGGCCGGCCTCGCCCGACAGACGCACCTCCTGGCTGAACTGCTCGACCTTGTCGTTCTGCTCGAACTCGGCGTCGGTGGTCGGGCCGGCGTCAGCGTCGGTATAGAAGCCGCGCTTGAAGTTGATGTAGCCGGTGACCGCAGCCAGCTTGGCAAAGCCCAGGTCGGCGTCGATGCGGCCCGTCCCGTTCCACTGGCTGACGCGATAGGGCGGGGCGTGGTTCCAGTCGCCCTCGAACTTGTCGCGGGTGACATCGGTATAGCCGTGGGCGTTCACGCAGTGCGCCGGATTGGCGAAGTCGGGGCAGGGGGCGGCGTTGGTCGAGATCGTGCCGAAGAACTTGCCGACCCCGATCTCGGAGCGGTTCTTCTCGGCCTCGAACTTCAGGCGCACGCTCAACCTGTCGTCCGGCCGCCACAGCATCTGCGCCCGGCCCAGCAGGATGTCCTGCTCGCCCAGGTCGCGGCCGGTGGTGCGCGAGTACCAGAAGCCCTCGCCCTGGTTCACCGCCTTGCCGGAGAGCCGGAACGCCAGGGTCTCGCCCGCCGCGATATTGGCCGCGCCCTCGGCCTCGAACCGGTCGTAGTTGCCGGCCGTGGCGGTCACGTAGCCGCTGGAACCGCTCAGCGAGGGCGCGGCCGACAGGATATTGATCGCGCCGGCCGTGGAGTTGCGGCCGTAGAGCGTGCCCTGCGGACCCTTCAGCACCTCGATCCGGTCGAGGTCGTAGAAGTTGAAGTCCATCTGGGCGAACGAGGCCAGGAACACCTCGTCCACATAGAGCCCGACGGTGGAGTTGTTGGTGGACGAGAAGTCGTTCAGGCCGACGCCGCGCACCGTCACGATGGCCTGGGCGCCGGGGATGTTCTCCTTCACATCGACGTTCGGGACCTGGGTCGCGAGGTCGGTGGGATCGTCCACGCGGGCGGTGCGCAGGGTCTCGGCGCTCAGGCTGGCCACCGAGGCGCCCACGTCGATCAGCCGCTGCTCGCGCTTCTGGGCGGTGACCACGATCTCCTCGATGGCGGTCTGGGCGGCGGCCGGCGCGGCGATCGCCAACGCCAGCAGGCTGGCCCCTGAGAACGCCGCGGCGCGGCCGAGTCTCGTGTTCCTCATGTCGTCCTCCCCTCGGACGACTCGAGCTTTTCTGCTCGATTTAACGCCCAAGTATGTCGTCAGAACGTCACGTCAAACATGGGTTGTCAATGAATTTAACATCCGAGTATGTTGGTCAAATCGAGTGTCAGGAGCGACGCGTGGTAAAGGCGGCGAAGAGGCGTGAGGGGCAGGGCGGGCGGCGCTCCAAGCGCGACGCTGTGCTCGACGCGGCGGCCCGCCAGCTCAACGCCCGCGGCGTCTCGCAGACCTCGCTGAGCGAGATCGCCGCTGGCCTGGGGGTCTCCCGCGCCGCGCTCTACTACTACGTCGAGGATCGCGAGGACCTGGTTTTCCAGTGCTACCGCCGCGCCTGCGAGGCCATGGCCCGCGACCTCGACGCCGCGGCCAAGGCTGCCGGGTCGGGCCTGGACCGGCTCTCGGCCTTCGTTGACCTGGCGCTCGACGCCGACCGGCCGGAGCCCGCGGCCCTGGCCGAGGTCGGCGCCCTGGGCTCGCCGCACCGCGAGACCATCGAGGGCCTGCACCACGGCAACGTCGCCCAGCTCATCGATCTGATCGAGGCCGGTCAGGACGACGGCTCGATCCGCCCCTGCGATCCGCTGATCGTCGCCCAGGCCATCGTCGGCGTGGTGTCGTGGATTCCACTGGTCCCGCGCTGGACGGGCGAGCCCGAGGCTGGCTTCCGCGCCCGCGCCCGGAGTGGCGCCCTGACCCTGGTCCGGGACGGCGTGGCGACGGACCCGCAGGCCGCCCTGGCTTTCGATCCCCTCGACATTGCCCTCCTGCGCCGCCCGCGCGGCAACGCCTTCGACCGCGACGCGGCGGCCGCCCAGAAGCTGGAGGAACTGCTGCGCGCCGCCTCGCGCCTGTTCAACCGCAAGGGGATCGAGGCCACCTCCATCGACGAGATCGCCGCCGAAGTCGGGGCCACGAAGGGCGCGGTTTACCACTACCTGACCGACAAACCTGATCTGGTCGCCCGATGCTTCCGCCGCGCCTTCAACCTGTCGGACCGCATCCTCCAGGCCGTGGAGCTGGCGCCGGGCACGGCCATGCAGCGCAACCTGGCGGGCGTCGCCCTGCTGGTGGAGGCCAACCTCACCGACGAGTTCTGCCCGCTGGCGCCCCTTGCCGGCGTCGAGGCCCTGCCGTTGGAGGCCCGCGACGAGATCGTGGCCCGGGTGCGCGCCCTGGAGCAGGGCTATCCGCAGGTCGCCCGCGAAGGGCTGGCCGATGGCTCGGTGCGCGACGTCGACCTGACGGCCGTCGCCCAGGCCATGGCCGGCGCCTTCGGCTGGCTGCACAAGTGGTGGCGGCCTGAGCTGGCCTCGCCCGCCGCCGTCATCTCCGAACACCTCCGGCTGCTGGCCGGCGGCCTGAGGGCTCCCGCATGACCATTCACGGTTCCGTCGCCCCGGGTCTCGAACCCGTTCGCGAGGCCTTCGCCGCCAACTTCGAGCGCACCGGCGACTATGCCGAGGTGGGCGCCGCGCTCTGCGTCTATCGCCACGGCGAGAAGGTGGTCGACCTCTGGGGCGGCCATGCCGACGCCGCCCGCGCCCGGCCGTGGCAGGCCGACACCCTGGTCAACGTTTGGTCCTCCACCAAGACCGCGACGGCGGTGGCGGTGGCGCGCTGCGTCGACGCCGGCCTGATCGCCTACGACCAGCCGGTGGCCGAGGTCTGGCCCGAGTTCGCCCAGGCGGGCAAGAGCGCCGTCACCATCGCCCAGGTGATGTCGCACCAGGCGGGCCTGCCGGGCTTCGTGGAGCCCACCATCCTGGACGACTTCTACGACTGGGATCTGGTCGCCGCACGGCTCGCCGCCCAGGCGCCGGTGTTCGAGCCGGGGACGTTGAACAGCTACCACGCCGCTACCTACGGCTTCCTGGCCGGCGAGATCGTCCGCCGCGCGACGGGTCGGACCCTGGGCGCGGTGCTGCGCGACGTCACCGGCCCGCTAGGCGCCGACCTGCACATCGGCCTGCCGGCGTCGGAGGACGATCGCGTGGCGGAACTGTTGCCGGCCGACCACCCGGCAGTCGTGCCGCTGGACCAGCTCCCGCTGCCGGTGCGCCTGGGCCTCTCCAATCCGGAGCAGGATCCCGCCCGGGTGAACACTCGCGCCTGGCGCGCCGCCGAACTTCCGGCCCTCAACGGCCACGCCAGCGCCCGCGGGCTCGCCCGCTTCTGCGCCGCGTTGGCGGAGGGCGGGACGCTGGATGGAGTGGAGGTATTGTCGCCCGGCGTTCTGGCCCAGATGACCGCCGTCGCCGCCGACCGGGACGACCTGCTGCTGGGCTTCAATCCGCAGTGGGGCATGGGCGTGGCCCACAACCTGATCGGGGTCTATGGCCCCAACCCGCGCACCTACGGCCACTCCGGCTGGGGCGGCTCGTACGGCTGCGCCGACCCCAACGCTCGCGTGGCCATCGGCTATGTGCTCAACCACATGGGCCCGGAACTGGTCGGCGATCCGCGCGGCAAGGGCCTGGCCGACGCGGTGTATGCCGCGATAGGTTAGGCGGCCACGCCCAGCCTCGCCAGCGCCAGCTCCTTGATGGCCTTGTAATCGACCTTGCCATTGGGGGCCCGGCCGATGCTGTCCACCACCACCAGTTCGCGCGGCGCCTTGTAGGCGGCGAGCTGGCCGCGGACGTGTTCGGACAGCCCGGCCAGGGTTGGTTCCGCGCCGGCCTCCGCCTCCACCACCGCGCAGATCCGCTCGCCGAAGCGGCTGTCGGGGACGCCGACCACCACCGCGTCGCGGACCTCGGCGTGGCGTTTCAGCGCCTCCTCGACCTCCTCGGGGAAGACCTTTTCGCCGCCGGTATTGATGCAGACCGAGCCGCGGCCCAGCAGCTTCAGCGACCCGTCGGTGTTCACCTCCGCCCAGTCGCCAGGCACGGACCAGCGGACGCCCTCGATGACCTTGAACGTAGCGGCCGACTTCGCCTCGTCCTTGTAGTAGCCCATCGGCAGGAAGCCAGTGACGGCGACCAGGCCGCGTTCGCCCGAGCCGGGCTCCACCCGGCGGCCGTCTTCGGTGAAGACGCCGGTGTTCGGGCCCAGCATGAAGGCCGCGGTCTGGGCCTCCGCGCCCGCCGCCGAGGCCGACGCTCCCAGTCCCACCGCCTCCGACGAGCCGAAGCTGTCGGCGATCATCGCGCCGGGGATGTGGCTCAGCAGGCCCCGCTTGTTCTCCTGGCTCCACATGGAGCCCGACGAACTCATCGAACGCACGCTGCTCAGGTCCCAGCGCCCGGGATTGGCCTCCAGCGCCTCCAGCATCGGCGTGGAGAAGGCCAGGCCCACGAGGACGATGTTGGTGGCCGCGAGCCGCTCCGTCTCGTTCCACAGCTCGATGGCGTTGAACTTCCGGGAGGGCAGGGCGCAGACCGCGCCGCCGCCGTTGAAGGCGATGAAGGCCGAGAACTGGCCGGTGCCGTGCATCAGCGGGGCGGCCACGATCATGGTGGCGCGCAGGTGCTCCGGACCCTGGATGCGATCGATGAGTTCGGGGATCGACGTGGCCGGTGGGATGCCCAGCAGCGCGTTGCCCCCCGCGCCCAGCACCTGGAACAGGTCGTCCTGGCGCCACATCACGCCCTTGGGCATGCCGGTGGTGCCGCCGGTGTAGAGCAGCAGCAGGTCGTCGCCGGAGCGGCCCCAGGGCGCCTTCATCGGGCGCAGCGCCGGCGCCTTGGCGACGATCTGGTCGTAGTCGGCGGCCCACGCGGGGACCGGATGGCCGGGCTCGGCCACCGCGACCCAGGCCTTCACCTTGGGTAGCCGGTCCTTGATCCGCTCCAGCAGCTCGGCGAACCCGGCATGGAAGACCACCGCCTCGGCGTCGGCGTTGTCGAAGAGGTAGATGATCTCCTCCGCGCCATAGCGGTAGTTGGTGTTGACCGGGGCGTAGCCGCCCTTGAAGGCCGCGAAGTAGGTCTCGAGGTATTCCGGACCGTTGTAGAGGTAGGCCGCCACCTTGGCCTGGTGGCCCATGCCGCTGGCGATGAAGTGGGCGGCGAGGGCGTCGGCGCGGGCGTCGAGCTGGGCCCAGGTGATGACGCGCTCGCCCTGCACCAGCGCCGGCCGTTCCGGCTGGGCGGCGGCGATGGCCTCCCACACGTCCGCGATAGTCCACGCCATGGCCGATACGCCTCCCAGAACGCTCTTGCTTGTTGCGAGGAAGTTGGCCGCCTGCCGTGGGGTTATGTCAAACGGGTACCGCCGTCGTGGATTTGATCTGCTCCATGGCGAAGGCGGAACTCACGTCCGACAGCGGGACCGAGGCGATCAGGCGCTTGTAGAAGGCGTCGTAGGCGGCGATGTCGCGCACCAGCACCTTCATCAGATAGTCGGTGTCGCCGGACAGCCTGTAGAATTCCACCACCTCGGGCATCGACGCCGCGGCGCCGGCGAAGGCGTCCAGCCACTCCTGGTCATGGCGATTGGTGCGGATCGAGACGAAGACCGCCAGACCCAGGTCCAGCTTGCTGCGATCGAGCAGGGCCACGCGCTTGGTGATGATCTCGGCGTCCGTCAGCCGTTTGATCCGCTTCCAGCAGGGCGTCTGCGAGAGGCCCACCAGCTGCGCCAGTTCGGCGATGGGGATCGTCGAGTCCTTCTGCAGCTCGCGCAGGATGCGGCGGTCGATGGCGTCTAGAACGATATCCACGGCTCTGGCCCCTCGAAGAGAACCAGATTCTACCGTCTCGTCTGGTTGGAGGCCAGGACCTCGTTTTCTAGTGTTCGGCCGGCGATGGGCCGCTCGACAACGGCGCCGGCTTGGCGAAAGGCACGATGACCAGCGCGGCGGCGAACAGCAGCGCCATCAGCATGTAGGTGTCGGCGAAGGCCAGGGTGGCGGCCTCGCGTCCCACGACGCGGCCCAGGACGGCTTCGGCCGTCTGCATCGCCCGGGCGCTGTCCGGCGTCCATTGCTGGGCCATCTGGGAAAGGCCGTGCAGCATTTCGCGAGCCCTGTCCGGCTGCTCGCCCATGGCGGCGGAGAGGCGGGCGGCGTGTTCGCGGGTGAAGTCGATCAGCCAGGTGTTGACCACCGCGATGCCGATAGCGCCGCCCAGGTTCCGCATCAGGTTGAACAGGCCCGATGCGTAGCGGAGCTGGTCCGGCGGCACGCCGTTCAGCGCCATCCCCACCGCCGGCACGATGCACAGCAGCATGGCCAGGCCGCGCATCACCTGCGGCCAGAACAGCTCCCAGAAGCCCCACTCCGGGGTCACGTCGCTGAACATCCAGAGCGAGAGCGCGAACATCGAGAAGCCGACGGCGATCACATAGCGGGCGTCCACCAGTGTGGAGAGCCGAGCGGCGATCGGGGCGGTGATGGTCATGGCGACGCCCGTGACGAAGACCGTCGTACCGATCTGCAGGCTGGAGAACTCCCGCACCCGCCCCAGATAGACCGGGGTCAGGTAGGTGGCGGCGTAGAGGCCGAAGCCGATCACGACGTTCAGTACGCAGGCCATAGCGAAGGTCGGCCGCCTGAACGGCGTCAGCTTCACCACCGGCATGGTCGAGAAGAAGGTCCGCTCGAAGAACACCACGGCGCCCACGAACGAGAACCAGGCCGCGGTCAGGACCTTCTCGTCGGTGAACCATTCATGGCGCGGGCCTTCCTCCAGCACGTACTGCAGCCCACCGAGGAAGATGGCCAACGAGGCCACGTGCAGCCAGTCGATGCGCTTCAGCATCCCTGGATTGGCGCCGTCCACCTTGCCCAGCAGCGGGAAGAGGATGGTGATCGCGACGCCCGGCACGATGTTCATGAAGAACAGCCAGCGCCAGTCCCAGTACTCGGTGATCAGCCCGCCCAGGCTGGGGCCCAGGGTGGGGGCGAGGGTCGAGACCATGCCCAGGATCGCCGGGATCATCGCCCGCCTCGGCCCATCGAACATCGCAAAGCCCGTAGCGAACACCAGCGGCACCATCGCCCCGCCGGTGAAGCCCTGGATCACCCGGAACGCGATCATCGAGTTGATGTCCCAGGCCAGGCCGCACAGCAGGCTGGAGACCGTGAACAGCCCGGCCGAGAGCGTGAACAGCCAGCGGGTCGACAGCGCCTGCGACAGGAACGCAGCCAGGGGGATCATGACGATCTCGGCCATCAGATAGGCGGTCTGCACCCAGGCGATCTCGTCGGGGCCGGCGTTGAGGCCCGCCTGGATCGAGTTCAGCGACGCGGCCACGATCTGGATGTCGAGCAGGGCCATGAACTGGCCGAAGGCCATGATCGCGAAGATCACGAGCTTGCGGCTCTCGCTGAGCGAGGCTGGCCCCGCGGGCGGCGCGTCGGCGGCGGAGGCGGTTGCGGCGGTCATGGTCCTTGCGCTCCGGCGTCCGGTGCTTAATATTATGAGCATCATATAAACGCGGGCAAGGCCATGCGCTATAGCGAGACCCACAAGGAAGAGACCCGGGCCAAGGTGGTGAAGGCCGCCGCCAAGGCCGTGCGCGCCAAGGGGCCGGAAGGCGTCAGCGTCGCCGAGATCATGGCCGAGGCCGGCCTGACCCACGGCGGCTTCTACGCCCACTTCCCCAACAAGGAGGCCCTGGTGGTCTCGGCGATCGAGGAGGCGTTCGGGCAGAGCGCCCGCCGTTTCGGCAAGATGACGGCTGGCCTCAGCCCTGCCGAGGCGCTGGCGGCCTTCGTGGACCTTTACGTCACGCCCGAGCACCGGGCGCATCCCGAGCGAGGTTGTCCCGTCGCGGGCCTCTCCAGCGAGCTCCCGCGCCAGGGGCTGCCCGTGCGCGAGGCGTATGAGCGCGGGGTGCGCGGCCTGGTGGGCCGGATCGCCCGCTGGTTGCCGGAGAGCACGAAGGACCGCGAGAGCCTGGCCGCTTCGATCGTGGCCGAGATGGCCGGGACTGTGGCGCTGTCGAGGGCCATCTCCGATGACGGCGAGGCGGAACAACTGCTCGCCGCCGCCCGCGGTCGCATCAAGGCCCGCATGGGGATCGTCCAATGAACGCCGTCACGCCCGAACTCTCGAAGCTCTCCGGCCTGGAGCAGCTCCAATACGCCTTCGACCCCGCCCGGCCGGAGCGCGGCCCCGGCATCGGCCGGACCCTGGGCTTCCACGTGATCGAGATGGAGGAGGGCCGGGTGGTCTTCGGCGGCCATCCCGACGAGAGCGTCTACAATCCCATCGGCACGGTGCACGGCGGATACGCGGCGACCCTCCTGGACAGTTGTGTCGGCTGCGCCGTGCATTCCGCGCTGAAGGCCGGGCAGGGGTACACGACCCTGGAGCTCAAGGTCGCCTACCATCGCGCCATGACCAAGCACACCGGGCCGGTGCAGGCCGAGGGCAAGGTGATCCAGCTGGGCCGCCGCGCCGCTTTCGCCGAAGGCCGTCTCACCGACCTAGAGGGGCGCCTCTACGCGACCGCCACCTCCACCCTGCTGGTGTTCGACAGATGAAAATGGAAACCGTCACCGAAGGCGTGGCCCTGAAACCCAGGCGCCGGCTTCCGCCGCGCGGCGTGCTGATGCTGGGTGCGGCCCTGGTCGTGGGCGCCGGGGGCTACGCCTACATCCACTCGGCCAAGGCCTCGGCCACCACAGACAATGCCTATGTGAAGACCGACGTCACCGTCGTGGCGCCCCGGGTGCGAGGTCACGTGGCCCAGGTGCTGGTCGGCGACAACCAGCCGGTGAAGGCCGGGCAGGTGCTGGTGCGCCTGGATCCCGAGGAATACGCCACGCGCGTCGCCTCGGCCCAGGGTGACCTGGCCATCGCCGACGCCGCCATCGCCTCGGCCGAGGCGGCGCTGAACCGACTAGGCTCCGAGCAGGCCATGGCGGTGGCCGAGGTGCGCGAGGCCGAGACCGGCATCCGCGCCGCCGACGCGGAGTCCACCCGGGCCCGAGCCGACTGGGTCCGCTATGACGCACTCCTGAAGACCGGCTATGCGCCGCGACGTGACGCCGACCGCATCCAGACCCAGGCCGTGGCCGCCGCGGCCGCTGCCGACAGGACTCGAGCAACCCTGGTCGTGAGCCGCAGCCAGGCCAGCGTCACCGCCAGCCGTCGCGGCGAGCTGATCGCCGCTATCGCCCAGGCTCGAGCCCAGCGCCAGAAGGCCGCCGCCGCCCTCGACCTGGCGCGCCAGGACCAGCAGCACGTGGAGATCCGCGCCCCGGTCGCCGGCGTGGTCGGCGACCGGCAGGCGAATGTCGGCGACTATGTCCAGCCGGGCAGCCGTCTCCTCGTCGTCAATCCGCTGGACCGGCTCTACATCACCGCCAACTTCAAGGAGACCCAGACCGCCCGGATGCTGAATGGCCAGGCGGCCAAGGTGAAGGTCGATGCCCTGCCGGGCGTAGAGCTGAAGGCCCATGTGGAGAGCTTCGCGCCGGGCACCGGCTCGCAGTTCGCCCTGCTGCCCTTCGAGCCCGGGGTCGGCAACTTCACCAAGATCGTCCAGCGCGTGCCCGTGCGCCTGCGCTTCGACCCCGGCCAGCCGGACGTGGCCAGGCTGCGTCCCGGCCTGTCCGCCAAGGTCACGGTCGAGCTGGAAGGCGCTTAGGTTCGTCAGCAAATCTGAATCCGGCCCCAGACAAACGAGTTATTCCTAGTAATGCAGTAGGAATACCGTCGGGCCATGCCGGAAGCCCGCATCGAACTCGAACTGGACGATGGCGCCCTGGACGCCTTCGTCGCCTGTCCGGACAGCCCGGGCCGCAAGCGTCCGATTCTGTTGCTTTCACGACAGGACGAACCCCTCGCGGCCGTGGAATCCTGGGCTCGGCGGCTATCCGCCCACAATTATTTCGTCCTCGCGCCGGTTCTTTCGGGGCTTTCCGCAGAGGATCGACGAGAGGCCGCGTGGGCGTGTGTGGACCATCTCGCCGACGAGCGCCGGGTGGACGACACCCGGGTCGGGACCCTGGGTTTCGGCTCCGGCGCCGACCTCGCGCTTGCCCTAGCGGCAGGCCGGGCCGAGCGGATCGCTGCGGTCGCGGCCTATGGCGCCCGCGGCTTCAGAGGTCGAGCGGCATTGGAAATATCGCAGAAAATCAATGGGATGGTGCGCCTCGGCTATGCCGTGGACGCCGTTCCCGCCCGCGCCGGCCTGTTCGAGGCGGCGCTCAACCTCTCCGGCGTCCTGTTCGATATCGAGGTCTATGAGGCCGAGCCGCGCTGGGCCGATCTGCTGGATTTCTTCGGCCGCGCCCTCGATGCGCCGGCCGACGAAAACCCGCGCGGAACGAACCCCGCGCGTCACGCGCTCAACCCCGGGGAGACTGATGTGACGCATCTTCGGTAGCGCCCGACGCGCGTCACGCTAGGATGCCTAAAGCGACTCGGTCACGGCGACCCCCGCCGGGACCTCGCGCCAACATTTTAGCCGGGGGAGCCCATGGCCACGGAAAAGAAGACGAACGCCCTGCAGAAGCCGCTGACGCCCTCCGCCGAGTTGGCGGCCGTCGTCGGCGCGGGCCAGCTTTCGCGCGGCGAGACCGTCTCGAAGATCTGGGAATACATCAAGAAGAACAACCTGCAGAACCCCGCCAACAAGCGCGAGATCCTGGCCGACGCCAAGCTCAAGCCCGTGTTCGACGGCAAGGACAAGGTCAGCATGTTCGAGATGAACAAGCACCTTGCGAAGCACCTGAAGTAGGAC
>Ga0255338_1001184_pt1 | contig 53444 bp, 58 predicted proteins | sample MeOH1_35cm_T4_19_FD_203715 | JGI IMG/M metagenome (GOLD analysis project Ga0255338, IMG submission 203715) | Sandy soil microbial communities from University of British Columbia, Vancouver, Canada - MeOH1_35cm_T4_195 | ecosystem: Engineered > Artificial ecosystem > Sand microcosm > Unclassified ... | reverse complement strand
TTTGACTATATTGAGAGGTTCTACAACCCCAGGCGTCGGCATTCGACGCTCAATGGCTTGAGCCCGGTAGAGTTTGAAAAACGCTACGCGAGCTTAACGGTGTGTCCGTGAAATCAGGGGAAGCCCACTTCAGCTAGGTTACGCTGCGCTGAGTCATCAAGTAGCGAGAGTATTAAATCGAGTTTGTAGACGATAACCGCAGCATGCAAACGGCGTAAGCTGGGGGACTGAGTGGTTGTCTGACTGACTATTGATTTCCACGTTACCGTACTGCTTGGGAAGGTCTTGCAGTACTCCAAAAGTGACGCTATGGGCGCTATCGGCAAGCGATCAGCAATTTCATCGACCCGATCTTCCTGAGTGTTCCCATGCACAAACTTTGAGACCGCCTGTCTGACGTTTGCAGTCCCGAAGCGCGAGACGCGCCTCGGAGTGAAGAGCGATTCATCACTTAGAGCGACCTGCGGCATCGGTGCGACATTGACAGGGCGCAACAGAGGCATCAATTGGCCTTGGATCCAAGCAAGCCGTATATTGCTTGGGATCTCAAGCGCAGTGCCATCGACGGCGATATTGGTGACATGAGTGTTGGAAAAAGTGAGTGCTATTTCCACACCGAAAACATTTAGGCGGAGCTCGCGCAGGATTGTTTTGCCATCGTCTCCCTCCTTCCCAAGCCGAAACGTAGCTTTGATAATTCCAGCCTCTAATAGCTGTGTATCGGTCTCTCGCCAATAGGCTCTGCGAGCGAGGAAGATTAGATGGGAAACCTCGAATGAGACTGATATGTCAATGAAGCCATCGTTCGAAAGGCTCGAATATGCATCGTCAAATGTCCCATAATCGACTAAGCGCCCCCACCACAATACGGGTGATTGCTTCCGCTTTTCCGAGCTTTGCCTTAGCAGCGGAAGTAAACGCGCGAAAGTACTTTTCCCCGCACTATTCTTACCTACGAGAATGTTTATTGGCTTGAGTGCGACCGTATCTAAATACTTCAATGATCTGAGATTTCTGACGCCCAGGCCGCTAAATCGAATCATGATTCCTCCCTCTTTGTGCTCAGTGAGCGTTAGCCCTAGAGAATAGCTGAAGGTTATCGCGCTCTTACGTTCTTTCATTACTGTGCAATTTCGCGCGTCGTGTCGCCCATCCGTTAAGCTCAGTTTCTTCCCAAAATTGCGCAACAAGGCAACCCCATGACAAGCTACTAGCTCATGAAATCCGAGCCCGAGGAATGCTCGGTGGACGATGCGCTGGCGGCTCCCAGCGCCACAGTGCTCTGGGTAGGCGAGCGCAACTACCAAGCGCACAACCTCATGCGCGGTGCGATGCGGGTCGGCGATGGCGTGCTGTCCTACCACTCCAGTTGCGCCGAACCGGGCATCGTGGGAATTCCGCAGGCGGCGTCCACGCCCTACCCGACGGTCGCAACCAACCTCCAATGGGGCGATACCCAGTTCCGATAATTTCTTGTATCCTCGATTTGGCCTTTAGCGGCTTTCTCTTCAATCGATCTGTGCTTATGAAGACAACAAATTAGGACGAGGTCATCATGCGTTCTGCCTGGTATTCAAAAAACGGTGCGGCCCGTGACGTGCTGGTGGTCGGCGAACTGCCAACGCCGATGCCCGCGCCGGGAGAAGTTCGCGTCAAACTGGCGACGTCGGGCGTCAACCCCTCGGACGTCAAGTCAAGGCTTGGCCGCCCGCTGGGCAGCGAGCGCATCGTGCCGCACAGCGACGGCGCCGGCGTGATTGACATGGTGGGCGATGGCGTGCCATCCAGCCGTATTGGCGAACGCGTCTGGATCTGGAATGGGCAATGGCAGCGACCGATGGGCACCGCCGCTGAATACATTGCGCTGCCCGAGGCGCAGGCCGTGAGGCTGCCGGGCACGACGGATTTTACGGCTGCTGCTTGCCTCGGCATCCCGGCGATGACCGCCTGCCAGGCGATCCACCTGCTGGGCGACATTTCCGGCAAAACGATATTGGTGATTGGCGCGTCGTCCGCGGTTGGTCACTATGCGGCACAGCTGGCAGCCATTGGCGGTGCGGAGGTGATTGGGACTGTCGGGTCGGCAGAGAAAGCACAGCATGCGCTGAATGCCGGCGTCAAAGCGACGATCAACTACAAGACCGAGCCTGTCGCGCAGCGGGTGAAGGAGCTCACGGCCGGCCGCGGCGTGGACGCCATCGTCGACATGGATTTCTCATCCACCGTACAGTTGCTGCCCGACGGCGCGCTCGCGCCTCATGGCACGCTCGTTGGCTATGGCTCGAATGCGTATGGCGACACGCCCGTTCCGTTTCGCACCTTGCTGTTCAGCTCGATCAGCCTGCGGTTCTTTCTGGTCTACGACCTCAAACCGGCTGACCGGCAGTTGGCGATCAACAACCTGACCGACCTGATGACCAAGGGGCGGCTGTTGCACACGGTAGGCGCCCGTTTTGCGCTGGACGATATTGCTGGTGCCCACGAAGCCGTTGAAGGCGGGAAGGTGGTGGGCAACGTTGTTCTGGACTTGCCTTGACCGCCAGGCAGCCCATGGTTTGGTGACCAAAAATCCGGACCCCGTACTGCTTTTTTGAGCCCGATTTTCCGGCCCCGCTCAACTCAGTTCACGTCACTTCACAAGCTCCAGGACCTCACCCTTCTTCTTTTTGATCAGCACCACCAGAAACTTTGCGGGCTGGGTGGTGCTGGCATTGCGGCCCACGGTGTGAATGTCGTTGGGACCTTCATAAAAAGTCTGCCCTGGCGTCAGCGTGACTTCTTTTCCGCCCTTGACCTGCATCACGACGGAGCCTTCAAGCACGTAGATAAAGCCGTGTGCGCGGTGGCGGTGCACAGGGTCGGCAGCGCCGGGTGCGTAGTCCACGGTGACGACCAGGCCTTCCTTGCCGGGCAGGTCGGAAAGGTTTTTGGACATGAGCGGCGTGACGCTGACGCCCTCGATGCCACTGGCCAAGGCTGGCTGGGCGAACAGCGGGCTTGCTGCCAGAAACAGGGGGATGCAGATTTTTTTCATGGGTTGACTCTTTGATTAAGTTTTTTGGCAAGACCGGGCCCACGCGCATGCACGTGGGCCCGCTCCCGACGGGGGTGAATTGCAGATGCCGGTTGCGGCTCAAGGGATTCCGGTCACTCCAGCGGCTTGCCGGACGGCGGTTGCCGCATGCCCACCGCCATGCGGTTCCAGGCGTTGATCTGCGCGACCGCCCAGGTGAGGTCGACAATTTCCTGGTCGCTGAACTGGCCCTGCAGCGCCGTGAAGGCGGTGTCATGGTCGCCATGCTCGCCGGCGAGCCGGGTCAGCGTTTCAGCCCAGGCCAGTGCGGCGCGCTCGCGCTCGCTGTAAAAGCCGACTTCGCGCCAGGTCGAGAGGCTGTTGATGCGCTGCCAGGTTTCACCGTGCTTGCGCAGGTCGCGCGCATGCATGTCGATGCAAAAGGCGCAGCCGTTGATTTGCGACACACGGGTCTGCACCAGTTCGATGAGGGGCATGCCCAGGGTTGAGGTGGCGGTTGTGGCACCCACGCTGGCCATGGCCTGGTAGGCCTTGGGTGCGAGTTGGGTCCAGGGGAGTCGAGCTTCGGTCATGTGTTTCCTTTTGGGTTAAGAGCCGCTAACAAAACCCAGCGCAGCGGTCCTGGCTAGGCGTGCCGCCGCAGACAGTGCTGTAGCACGGCAAGGCGGCACAACAACGCCAGGAGGGTTTTGTTAGCGGCTCTAAGTGACTCGGAATTGAGATGCACATACCTACAAGACGGCCGGCGGTGCCGTTTTGTGACAGAAACTGCCCTGCCTGCTCGAATTTCATCAATTTTTTCAAAACTTTCTCCACGGTTCAGGGGGTGGCTGCCGGTTGCGCGCGCTGGTCGGGGAGCTTGTCGGGGTGCGCTGGCCCCGACAACGCCGTCCCGGTCGTCACCAGCGGGTACATTGCTATGAATTGCTACGAATCACTCACGGGCACCTTATGGACACCATCAATCTGCACCGAATCGCCGTGGAGGCGATGCGCTCCCGAGGTTTGCTGCCCGCCTTTGCGCCGCAGGCCTTGCAAGAGGCTGAGGCCGCGCGCCTGGCAGGCCCTGAGCGCAACAGCACCATCCACGACCTGCGGCATCTGACCTGGTTTTCGATTGACAACGACGACACGCGCGACCTTGACCAGCTGAGCGTGGCCGAGCCGCTGGCCGCTGGCAGCACGCGCCTGCGGGTGGCCGTGGCCGATGTTGATGCCATGGTGCGGCCCGGCGGCGCGGTGGATGGCCATGCGGCCGTCAACACCACGTCGGTGTACACGGCGGCCGGCGTGTTTCCGATGCTGCCAGAGGTCCTGTCTACCGACCTTACCTCGCTGCACGAAGGCCAGGAGCGCCTGGCGGTGGTGGTCGACATGCAGGTAGCGGCAGACGGCACGGTGTCCGAGTCAACCATTTACCGGGCGGCGGTGCTCAACCGCGCCAAGCTCACCTACGACGCCGTCTCGGCGTGGCTTGACGATGTGGGGCCGCCACCGCCGCAGGTTGCCAGCGTGCAGGGACTGGAGGACCAGGTGCGTTTGCACGACGCATTGGCCGGTCAGCTGCGGCAATGGCGCCAGACGCGCGGCGCGCTGAATGTCAACACGGTGTCCGCCCGCCCGGTGTTCAAGGACGGGCAACTGACGGACCTGCGCCCGGACGAGAAAAACCGTGCCAAGGACCTGATCGCCGACCTCATGATCGCAGCCAACGGCGCGACGGCCCGCTTTCTGGTCGACAAGGGCTTCCCCTCGCTGCGCCGCTTCCTGCAGGCGCCGCGCCGTTGGGACCGCATCGTCGCGCTGGCCTCTGGCCATGGTGTGCAGCTGCCCGCGGCGCCCGATGCGCTGGCGCTCGACCGCTTCCTGAGCGCGCGGCGCCTGGCCGACCCGGCCGGTTTCGCCGACCTGTCGCTGGCGGTGGTGAAGATGCTGGGCTCGGGCGAGTACGCGGCTGCGCCGGCGGTGACTAACGGCGCGGCGGGAGCAGCGGGAGCTGTGGGTACTGCGGGTACATCGGGATTAGGGCACTTCGGCCTCGCGGTGAACGACTACGCGCATTCCACCGCGCCCAACCGGCGCTTTCCCGACCTGGTGACGCAGCGCCTGTTGAAGGCCGCCCTCGCGAGCGAGGCTCCGCCCTATTCGGCCGAAGAGCTCACCGAAATCGCCCGGCATTGCACGCTGCAGGAAGACAACGCCAGCAAGGTCGAGCGCCAGGTGCTGAAGGCCGCCGGGGCCTGGCTGCTGCAGGGGCGCATGGGCGAGGTGTTTGACGCCATCGTCACCGGCGCCGCGGCCAAGGGCACCTTCGTGCGCATCAGCAGCCCCATGCTGGAAGGCCGGGTGGTGCGCGGTTTTGAAGGGCTGGACGTGGGCGACACGGTGCGCGTCAGGCTGGTGGCAGTGGATGCGGAAAAAAGCTTCATCGACTTCGAACACGCTTGAGCTTCGCACGCGGCGCGCTGGGCGGAATGTAACGCCCGGTGAACAAGCCCTTGCAGCAGGCACGGCCGGCGCCATCTGGTGTGTTGTTGCACGCCAGGCTGAACACGGCCCGCCGGGGCCGGCCACCAAGGAGCTGCCATGTTGAAACGCCTGACCCTGCTGTGGGCCGTGCTGCGCGGCGACGCGCGGCAGCTGTGGTTTGCGCTGCGCCACCCCGACGCACCGGCTTGGCTGAAGCTGGGCACCGCGCTGATCGTGCTGTACCTCTTTTCGCCCATTGACCTCATTCCGGATGTGCTGCCCGTGATTGGCGCGGTGGATGACCTGGTGCTGGTGCCGCTGGCGATCCGCTGGATGCTCAGGCGCCTGCCGCCGGATATTGCCCAGGCCGCGGCAAGGCACCGCACCGGCTGACACCGGGCCGGTGTTCGGCTAAGCTGGGGGTTTGACACCTCATCAAACCATGAACTACTGGCTAATGAAATCCGAACCCGAGGAATGCTCGGTGGACGATGCGCTGGCGGCCCCCAAGGCCACGGTGCCCTGGGTCGGCGTGCGCAACTACCAGGCGCGCAACTTCATGCGCGACGGGATGCGTGTGGGCGACGGCGTGCTGTTCTACCACTCCAGTTGTGCCGAGCCCGGCATCGTCGGCATTGCGCAGGTGGCGTCCACGCCCTACCCTGACCCGACGCAGTTTGACCCGAAGTCGCCTTACTACGACGCCAAGTCAAAGCCCGAGGAGCCGCGCTGGCTGCTGGTGGATGTGCAGGTGCTGCGCAAGACGCGCAACCTCGCCCTGCCCGAGCTGCGCGCCGATGAGGCCCTTGCAGACCTGGTGGTGCTGCGCAAGGGCAACCGTTTGTCGATCACGCCGGTCGAGCCGAAACACTGGCGGGTCATCTGTAAACTGCTGGGCATCCCGTAGCTGTAAAGCGAAGCTGCGGATCGCCTTGACTTCGGGGGGCGCGGGGACGCGGATGATGCGTGCGTTCCTGGCCAGCCCCCCTATAAACACGTCAAAGACAACACGTCAAAGACGCTACAACTTTAAGGAACATGAATCATGGGTGCACAGTGGAAAGCAAAAGGCAAGGCGCAGGCCGCCGATGCCCGGGGCAAGCTGTTCGGACGACTGGCCAAGGACATCATGGTCGCCGCGCGCGGCGGGGCCGACCCGGCCTCCAATTCACGTCTGCGCCTGGTTGTTGAGCAGGCACGCAAGGTGTCCATGCCCAAGGACACGCTGGAGCGGGCCATCAAGAAGGGGGCGGGGCTCACGGGTGAGGCGGTGCATTTCGAGCACGTGATGTACGAAGGCTTTGCGCCGCACCAGGTGCCGGTGATGGTGGAATGCCTGACCGACAACGTCAAGCGCACCGCGCCTGAAATGCGTGTGCTGTTTCGCAAGGGCCACCTGGGCGCGTCCGGCTCAGTGGCCTGGGATTTTGACCACGTGGGCATGATCGAAGCAGAGCCCGTGGTGGCGGGCAGCGACCCCGAAGTGGCGGCCATTGAGGCGGGCGCCGAGGACTTTGAGCCGGGCCACGAAGAGGGCACCACGCTGTTCCTGACCGCCCCCACCGACCTCGATCTGGTGAGCCGCGCCCTGCCCGCCCAGGGCTTCACGGTCATTTCCGCCAAGCTGGGCTACAAACCCAAGAACCCGATTGACCCGGCGAGCCTGGACCCCGCACACCTGGAAGAAGTCGAAGCCTTCCTGGCCGCCATCGACGCGAACGACGACGTGCAGAACGTGTTTGTGGGCCTGGCGGGCTGACCCCGTGAAGCTCCCTCCCCCGCTGGGGGAGGGTTGGGGTGGGGGCCAGCGGCGACCATCCAAGCACCATGGCCCAATGCCCAGGCCGCGAGCCCCCATCCCAGCCTTCCCCCAGCGGGGGAAGGAGATGATCGGTACTGCATGCGGTGTGCTCGTTGAACCGTATGGCCTCCGGCCCCGATACGGTTCAACACGGTTCAGCCAAGACCCCGTGAAGCTCCCTCCCCCGCTGGGGGAGGGTTGAGGTGGGGGCCAGCGGCGACGAGCTAAGCACGGCAGCCCGACGCCCGCGCCGCGAGCCCCCATCCCGGCCTTCCCCCATCGGGGGAAGGAGATGAGCGGTACTGCATGCGGTGTGCTCAATGAGCCGTATTGCCTCTGGCCCGACACGGTTCAATACGGTTCAACCAAGGCCCCATGAAGCTCCCTCCCCCGCTGGGGGAGGGTTGGGGTGGGGGCCAGCGGCGACCAAATAAGTACGGCGACCCAACGCCCACGCCGCGAGCCCCCATCCCGGCCCTCCGCCAACAGGGGAAGGAGCTGATCGGCACTGCACTAGCGAGCGGGTGACCCCGCGGCAGATTGCTTGCCTTCCATCAGCTTCACCAAGGCCCACAACACCCGGTTTGCCGGCGTGGCAACGCCCAGCGCCTCGCCGCGCTTCACGATCAGGCCGTTGAGGTAGTCGATCTCGCTGCGCTTGCCGCGCGCCAGGTCTTGCGCGGTCGATGAAAACTGGCTGGGCATGGTTTCGACGATCTTGCGGATGGCGGCGTCCACGTCGCCGGGCACCTGCACGCCCTCGGCCTTGGCCACGGCGAGGCATTCGGCCACCACGTCGCGCATCACGTCTTTCACGCCCTCGCCCTGCACCGTTTTGCCATAGGGCAACTGAGCGATGGCCGAGACGGCGTTGTAGGCGCAGTTGAGGATCAGCTTGGCCCACAGCGCGCCGCGCACATTGTCAGAAATCTCGGTGGGCACGCCGGCGGCAATCAGGGCCTGGGCCACGCCTTTGCTGGAAAAAGAGGCGGAACTGGCCGGCTCGATCACCAGCTCGCCGCGACCGTGGTGTTTGACATGGCCAGGGCCGGCCATTTCGGTGGCGACGTACACCACTGCGGCGGCCACGGCATGCTGCGGCAGCACGGTGCGCAGGCGGTCGGCGTTGTCGACGCCGTTTTGCAGGCACAGCACCAGGGCATCGGCCGGCAGGTGCGGCCGAATCAGCGCGCCGGCGGCTTCGGTGTCGGTGGACTTGACGCTGAACAACACCAGGTTGGCGCCTTGCACCGCGCCCGGGTCTGCGCTGGCGGCGAGGCGCACATGCTCGTCGAAGGTTTTGGCTTCCATGCGCAGGCCGTCGCGGGCGATGGCGTCCACATGCTGGGGCCGGGCGATCAGCACCACCTCGTGCCCGGCGCGGGCGAGCATGCCGCCGAAATAGCAACCAACGGCGCCCGCGCCCATGACGGCGACTTTGAGGGATTTAGTCATGAGGGGCATTTTAGGGAGTAAGCAAAAAACCTGCACTGCACGCCGGCGAGCCCGCAGCCACCGAATTCATGCGGGCCTTTCGGCCTTTTACATGTGGTTTACACCGCGGCCACCGGGCAGATATTTTCCTCGCTTGCAATAGGCAAACGGGCAAACGGGCAGACGGCGCCAGCCAGGGCCAGCGCCCTTCCAGATCCGGCGCCATCAACAATACGAGGGAGAACAAACAATGAAACACCAACTGATGTCAGGCTGCCTCTGGTTATGCACCGTCATCCTGTCGCTGACCGCCGCGCTGGCGACCCCCGTGGTACCGGCGGTGGAAGGACATGGCAGGGCACATGCCGGCACGCAAGCCGGCAGCAGCCCCTTCGGGCCTGAACGCGCGCCATCCCGGTCAGGGCGAATCGACTTCTGGCAGTAGGCTCGCCCCCGCCAATCAAACGGAGATTGCCATGCACATTGCTGCCCGCCCTCTGCCCTCCTTGCTCTCGTTCCACTGGCTGCCTTTCCTGCTGCTCACGCGATTGGCCGGCCTGCTCGCAGCGCTGTTGCTGTTTGCCGGGCTGGCCACTGCAGCGCCCACCGTGCCCGAGGGTGTGCGCCGCATCGTCGACATGGCCTACGGGCCGGACGCACGCCAGCGCATGGACGTGTACCTGCCAACCGCCGCGGCGGGCGCACCCGTCATCGTCATGGTGCACGGCGGCGCCTGGATGGTCGGCAACAAGGCCATGCCCAAGGTGGTCGACAACAAGGTGGCTTACTGGGTCCGGCAACAGGGCTTCATCTTCGTGTCGGTGAACTATCGCCTGTCGCCGCAGGCGGATCCGCTGGCGCAGGCGCACGATGTGGCGAGCGCGCTGGCCAAGGCGCAGTCCCTGGCGGCCTCGTGGGGCGGCGATGCGGAAAAGGTCATCCTGATGGGGCATTCGGCCGGTGCGCACCTGGTGGCGCTGCTGAGTGCATCGCCCGCGCTGGCGCGCGAGTCGGGCGCCAGGCCCTGGCTGGGCACGGTGGCGCTCGACAGCGCCGCGCTGGATCTGGAACGGATCATGCACGCCCGGCACATGCGTTTTTATGACCGCGTGTTTGGCGCCGACCCGGCTTACTGGCGCAGCGTGTCGCCCACCCGCGTGCTGGCGCCAGACGCCGCGCCCATGCTGCTGGTCTGCTCGACGCAGCGGGCCGATGGCTCGTGCATGCAGGCGCACGACTTTGCCGCCCGGGTGACAGCCGGGGGCGGGCGGGCCAGTGTGCTGCCGCAAGCCCTCACCCATGAGCAGGTCAACAGCACGCTGGGGCTGCCCGGTGCCTACACCGAGGCTGTCAACCGTTTCCTCTCGGACCTGCTTCTCCTGAAGTAAGAAACGACTGCAGCCCTTTAAGGGCGAGCAGAACGAGGAGGACGAGGGGGAGGAGCAAGACGAAGCCAAGAAGCCATCAGCCTGGTGGCAGCCGCGTCAGGGAGGCGCGGCGGTGGTAACTGAAAAACGTCCACATCATCAGCGCCGCATCTGGACCTTCGGGCAGCTTGCTGAGGTTTTTGGTCGTCTTCCGATGGTGGATTGGGAAGGCGGAAAGTACATCAGGGAGCGAGCTTGTTCCCGCGGGCGGAGCGGTTTTCATCGCCTTGCCCATAAGCACACAGTCATTTTGCTGCATTGCAGCATAATTAACCATGTCGCAGGGATAAAACCTTGAAGCTGCCGTATCCGGCCTGCACCTGCAACGGTATAAATTCCCACACGCCGAGCCGGTACGATGGAGGTTTCGCGTTGCCAGCGACCTTCAGCCCCCTTTTTTTGTCATGCCCCAATTTCTCACCGCCGCCCTGTATCAATTTGTGGAGTTGCCCGACTTTACGGCGCTGCAGCCGCCCCTGTTGGCTTTTTGTGAAGCCCAGGGCGTCAAGGGCACGCTGCTACTGGCGCCGGAAGGCATCAATGGCACGATTGCCGGGCCGCCTGAGGGTGTACACGCCGTGTTGGGTTTTTTGCGCGCTGACACGCGCCTCGCAAAGCTGGTCCACAAAGAGGCCTGGGCCGACCATCTGCCGTTTTACCGGATGAAAGTACGCCTTAAACGCGAAATCGTCACCATGGGCGTGCCCGAGGTGCATCCGGCGCTGATGGCGGGCCAGTATGTGAAGCCGCAGGACTGGAACCAGTTGATCAATGACCCGGGGGTGGTGCTGGTCGACACGCGCAATGACTACGAGGTGTCCATTGGCACCTTTCAGGGCGCCATCAACCCGGCCACCCGCAGCTTTTCAGAGCTGCCCGGCTGGGTGGAGCGCGAGATGGCCGAGGGCGGCCGCCTGGCTCCGGTGGACGGCAAGAAGCCCAGGGTGGCCATGTTCTGCACGGGCGGCATACGCTGCGAAAAGTCCACGGCTTTCCTGCGCGCCAAGGGATTTGACGAGGTGTACCACCTGGAAGGCGGCATCCTCAAATACCTGGAGACCGTGCCTGAAGCTCAAAGCTGCTGGCAAGGCGAATGTTTTGTCTTCGACGAGCGCGTTTCGGTAGGCCATGGCCTCCATGAGGGTCACTACACGCTGTGCCGCTCCTGCCGCGACCCGCTGAGCGAGGAAGACCGGGCCTCACCGCTGTTTGAGCTGGGCGTGAGCTGCGCCCGCTGCCATGCGACGACGACCGAGCAACAAAAGCAGGGCTACCGCGAGCGCCAGCGCCAGGTCGAGCTGGCCCAGGCGCGCCAGCAGGCGCATATCGGTGTGCGGCAGCAGGACAAGCCCTGAGCCTGGCCGTGACATCTTTCACCGCCCCGGCGGCAGACCGTTCCCTGCCGGTGTTGTACTCCTTTCGTCGCTGCCCCTATGCCATGCGCGCACGGCTGGCGCTGGCCGTGAGTGGCCAGCGCTACGAATTGCGCGAGGTCGTGCTGAGCAGCAAGCCACCCGAAATGCTGGCCGCATCACCCAAGGGCACCGTGCCGGTGCTGGTCCTGCCGGCCGGCGAAGTGATTGAACAAAGCCTGGACATCATGCTCTGGGCGTTGCAGCGCCATGATCCGCAACATTGGCTCGCCCCCGAACACGGCACGCTGCAAGACATGCAGGTGCTGATTGGCACCAATGACGGCGCGTTCAAGCGCAACCTGGACCGCTACAAATACCCCAACCGCTACCTCGATGAGGCGGCGGAAGAGACAGCCGGTGACTCAGCCGCTTTCGCTACGGCGCATCGCACGGCAGGCGGCGGCTGGCTGGGCCAGCTTGAGCGGATGCTGGAGCAGCATGGCTGGCTGTTCGGCGCACAAGCCAGCCTGGCGGACATGGCCCTGCTGCCTTTCGTGCGGCAGTTTGCGCACACCGATGCGGCGTGGTTTGCGGCACAGCCCTGGCCGCGGTTGCAGGTCTGGCTGGCGGGGTTTGAGGCGAGTTCGCTCTATCAAGGCGTGATGGAGAAACATGCGCCCTGGCGGGCTGCGGCTGAGTGACGCTATTATTTCAATAGCTATTTACTCATATATTCATTGGGTTAAAGGCCTATTTAACCCCCCCAAAAAAACAGGGTACTGACTGGGGGAAAGACAAATACCGAAGCGGGAACGGCCCTCATCCCAGCCTTCTCCCAGAGGGAGAAGGAGCAAGAAGGGGCACCCTTGCAACCCTTGCAACCCTTTCAACCTTTCAACCTTTCAACCTTTCAACCTTTCAACCTTTCAACCTTTCAACCTTTCAACCTTTCAACCTTTCAACCCTTTCTACCCTTTCAACCCTTTGAGCCCTTTGAGCCCTTGCAACTCTTGCAAGAAGTTGGTCACAGGGCTTGGTTGTATGGCGTTGCGCGAATTACTCCCTCTCCCCCTGGGAGAGGGCTGGGGTGAGGGCCGAACCCGAATCCAGCCATGGATTGCGACAAACGAACCCGGGCTACAGCTCTGGCGCAATGGCCTCGGCGTAGTCGTACAGCGCACCCAGAATCGCCTGGCCACGCTCGTCGGCAGTTTCTGACAGCGTGTCGATCTCGGCAAACAGCGCATCGACATTGCGGGCCCCGCACTCGCCTTCCAGCAGGCGTGCGGCCCGGTGCGTTTCCCAGCGTTCGGCTTCTTCCGGCGTCAGGGTCTCGGCAAAATTGCGGGCCCGGTAGCGAAACAGCAGCTCTTGCAGGCGGTCGTCGTCAAAGCCGGTGCGGCTGTGGGCCAGCTCGGCGGGAGACAGTGCGCGCAGCTGGTTCAAGCGCCGCCGGTCGGCATTGCCGACAAAACCGCCGTAGAGGTCTTCGTCCACGTCGGGCGCAGCCTCTTTCGGACGTTGAAACACCTCGGGCCAGATGGCGCTCATGTCGGGCAGGCCGGCCGCTTTTTCGGCATTGCGCCGTGCCGCATCCATGTCCACGCCCCACTTCGCCGCCATCTCCGGTCGCAGGGTTTCCAGCTTGCGCACCACCATGGGTGACTTGTTGAGGTGCACGGACTTCAACGGCAGGCGCAGCACGCCTTCGGGCAAATCAGCGGCCCGGGTAAACAGGCGCTGGCGCAGCGTGGCCACGTCGAGCATCGGCAGCTCGCTCGGGTCATGCGCGAGGTCCCAGGCGAGCAACTCGTTTTTATTGGTGGGGTGCGTCGCCAGCGGCCACATCACGGCCAGGCAGCCACGCTCCGGCGGGAACATGCCCGACACGTGCAAAAACGGCACGGCGGTCTGCCGGCTGGCGGGCAGGCCGAGCTCGGCGGCCACCCGGTCCTTTTTGTGCAGACCCAGGCAGAAATCGAACAGCCTTGGCTGGGCGCTGCGAATCAGTCGCGCCAGGGCAATGGTGGCGCGCACGTCCGACAGCGCGTCGTGCGCTGCTTCGTGCAGCAGGCCGTTGGCGCGCGCCAGTTCTTCCAGCTTGAAGCTGGGTCTGCCGTCCTCCTTGACGGGCCAGACAATGCCTTCGGGCCGCAACGCATAAGCCATGCGCACCACGTCCAGCAGATCCCAGCGGCCGCAATCGTTTTGCCACTCGCGCGCATAGGGGTCGATCAGGTTGCGCCAGAACAGGTAGCGCGTCACCTCGTCATCGAAGCGGATGGTGTTGTACCCGACGCCGATGGTGCCTGGCTCGGCCAGCACCTGCTCGATCTGCGCGGCGAACGCGTGCTCGGGGATCCCGCGCTCCAGGCACAGCTGAGGTGTGATCCCGGTGATCAGGCAGGAGGCCGGATCGGGAAGATAGTCGTTGGCAGGCTGACAGTAAATCATCAGCGGCTCACCCACCTCGTTCAGTTCGGCGTCGGTGCGAATGCCGGCAAACTGCGAAGGCCGGTCGCGCCGGGTATTGAGGCCAAAGGTTTCGTAATCGTGCCAGAGGAAGGTGTGCTGCGCCATGGATTGATGGTTGGAATATTTATAAGAGAAATCGGACTTCAACCCAAATAATGCGGTCGCAGGAAGCTATTACTTTGATAGCAACATGAAAAAGGCCGATAGCGTGATGCTACCGGCCTTTTAGGGACGCTGAAAAACCGCGTCGTGACGTCTTCCCGACGTCAGTTGGTCTCTGCGGCTTCTGCCTCGGGCCTGGCCTTGCCTTCCTTCTTCGGCAGCGGCTGGATGTCGAGCTGGACTTCGCCGGTCTCGACGCCCTTCTCGTCCGTGGTGACCTTCATGTCGACCGTGAGGCGGCCGCCATCGATCAGGCGGCCGAACAGCAGCTCGTCAGCCAGCGCACGACGAATCGTGTCCTGGATCAGGCGCTGCATCGGGCGAGCGCCCATGAGCGGATCGAAGCCCTTCTTGGCCAAATACTTGCGCAGCCCATCGGTGAAGGTGACTTCGACTTTCTTCTCGGCCAGTTGCGTCTCCAGCTGCAGCAGGAACTTGTCGACCACGCGCAGGATGACGACTTCGTCCAGCGCCTTGAAGCTCACCACCGCATCGAGGCGGTTGCGGAACTCGGGCGTGAACAGGCGTTTGATGTCCGCCATCTCGTCGCCCGCCTCACGCGGGTTGGTGAAACCGATGGTCGCCTTGTTCATCGTTTCGGCACCGGCGTTGGTGGTCATGACGATGATCACGTTACGGAAATCGGCCTTGCGCCCGTTGTTGTCCGTCAGCGTGCCGTGGTCCATCACCTGCAGCAGCACATTGAAGATGTCGGGGTGCGCCTTCTCGATTTCATCGAGCAGCAGCACCGCGTGCGGCTTCTTGGTGATGGCCTCGGTCAGCAGACCGCCCTGGTCAAAACCGACGTAACCCGGGGGGGCGCCAATCAGGCGACTCACGGCATGGCGCTCCATGTACTCCGACATGTCGAAGCGGATCAGCTCGATGCCCATGATGTAGGCCAGCTGCTTGGCAGCCTCCGTCTTGCCGACACCTGTGGGGCCGGAGAACAGGAAGCAGCCAATCGGCTTGTCGTCCTTGCCCAGGCCCGAGCGCGCCATCTTGACGGACGACGCGAGCACGTCCAGCGCCTTGTCCTGCCCAAACACCACGCTTTTGAGGTCGCGTTCCAGGGTCTTGAGCTTGCCGCGGTCATCATTGGAGACGTTGGCGGGCGGAATGCGGGCGATCTTGGCCACGATTTCCTCAACCTCGGTCTTGGTGATGGTTTTCTTGCGCTTGTTGGCCGGCAGGATGCGCTGGGCGGCGCCCGCCTCGTCAATGACGTCGATCGCCTTGTCGGGCAGATGGCGGTCATTGATGTATTTGGCGCTCAGCTCGGCCGCGGCCTGCAGTGCGGCCACGGCGTATTTGACGCTGTGGTGCTCTTCAAAGCGCGACTTGAGACCCTTCAGAATCTCGACCGTTTCCTGCACCGTGGGCTCGACCACATCCACCTTCTGGAAGCGCCGCGACAGGGCCGCATCCTTCTCGAAAATACCGCGGTATTCCGTGAAGGTGGTCGCGCCAATGCACTTGAGCTGGCCGGAACTCAGCGCAGGCTTGAGCAGGTTGGACGCGTCCAGCGTTCCGCCCGAGGCCGCACCGGCACCGATCAGGGTGTGGATTTCGTCAATGAACAGGATGCCGTTGGGCTTGTCTTTCAGCGCTTTCAGCACGCCTTTGAGGCGCTGTTCAAAGTCGCCGCGGTATTTGGTACCGGCCAGCAGGGCACCCATGTCGAGCGAGTACACGTTCGCCTCGGCCAGGATTTCGGGCACGTCTTTTTGCGTGATGCGCCAGGCCAGGCCCTCGGCGATGGCCGTCTTGCCCACGCCGGCCTCACCGACCAGCAGCGGGTTGTTTTTGCGGCGGCGGCAGAGAATCTGGATCACCCGCTCGACCTCGTACTGGCGGCCGATCAGGGGATCGATCTTGCCGTCCTTGGCGAGCTGGTTCAGGTTCTGGGTGAACTGCTCCAGCGGGGACGCCTTCTCGTTCTTTTCACTGCCTTCCTCGTTCTCGGCAGCGCTTTCGCCGCTCTTGGCGGGCTCGGGCGGATCGCTCTTTTTGATGCCATGGGCGATGAAATTCACGACGTCGAGGCGCGTCACGCCCTGCTGGTGCAGGTAGTACACCGCGTGGGAATCCTTCTCGCCAAAAATGGCAACCAGTACATTGGCACCGGTGACTTCTTTTTTACCGTTGCCGGTGGACTGCACGTGCATGATGGCGCGCTGGATCACACGCTGGAAACCCAGCGTGGGTTGCGTGTCCACGTCGTCGGTGCCTGCCACCTGCGGCGTGTTGTCCTTGATGAAATTGGCAAGCGACTTGCGCAGATCATCCACATTGGCCGAACAGGCGCGCAGCACTTCAGCGGCACTGGGGTTGTCCAGCAGAGCGAGCAGCAGGTGTTCCACCGTGATGAACTCGTGACGTTGCTGCCGCGCTTCGACAAAGGCCATGTGCAAGCTGACTTCTAATTCCTGGGCAATCATTGATTTTCCTTTCGGCTTGCTGACGTTTTACTTCACTGACTTCTGAATGGAATATTGGCCGGATTTGTCATTATTCAATGGGCTCGCTAATACATTGCAGCGGGTGCCCGTTTTTTCGGGCTGCTTCGGTCACCTGGTCGACCTTGGTGGCGGCCACGTCTTTGGAAAACACGCCGCACACGCCTTTGCCGTCCAGGTGGATCTTCAACATGATCTGCGTGGCAGTTTCACGGTCCTTGTTGAAAAACTCCTGGATGACCACCACGACGAACTCCATCGGGGTGTAATCGTCATTGAGAAGAACCACCTGGTACATCTGGGGCGGCTTGGTCTTTTGCGGGCGGCGCTCCAGAACGACCGAATCCCCGCCATTGACCTCATCGGGTCTGACGACAGGTGCCGGCGGCAGCGCCGGGGATTTGGGAGATTTGCTGGCCATGGAATTCATTCTAGCGATCGATATAGTCCAGTGCGCCCAACAGGGAAATTGGTGGCGGGAACGCGACATTCAAGCGTGACATATTTGACTATTCTGCGCCCATGAAAAAACCGCCTCGGAATCGCTCCCGGGCGGTTGGCAGGGACAAGCCTGGCTGGCTTACATGTGATCGATCATCACCTGGCCGAAACCGGAGCAGCTGACCTGGGTCGCACCCTCCATCAGGCGGGCAAAGTCGTAGGTGACTTTCTTGGATTCAATCGACTTTTCCATCGAGCTGATGATCAGGTCGGCCGCCTCGGTCCAGCCCATGTGGCGCAGCATCATTTCTGCGGACAGGATCTCGGAGCCGGGGTTCACATAGTCCTTGCCGGCATATTTCGGAGCGGTACCGTGGGTGGCTTCGAACATGGCCACGGTGTCGCTCAGGTTGGCGCCCGGGGCAATGCCGATACCGCCGACCTGGGCGGCCAGCGCGTCGGACACATAGTCGCCGTTCAGGTTCAGCGTGGCAATCACGCTGTACTCGGCCGGACGCAACAGAATCTGCTGCAGGAAGGCGTCGGCAATGCTGTCCTTGACGATGATGTCCTTGCCCGTTTTCGGGTTCTTGAACTTGCACCATGGGCCACCGTCGATCAGTTCGGCACCGAATTCCTTTTGCGCCAGGGCGTAAGCCCAGTCGCGGAAACCGCCTTCGGTGAATTTCATGATGTTGCCCTTGTGAACGATGGTCACGCTGGGTTTGTCATTGTCAATCGCGTACTGGATGGCCTTGCGCACCAGGCGCTCGGTACCTTCGCTGGAGACCGGCTTGATGCCGATGCCGGAGGTGTTGGGGAAGCGGATCTTCTTGACGCCCAGCTCGTCCTGCAGGAATTTGATGAGTTTTTTGGCCTTGTCGCTGCCCGATTCGAACTCGATACCGGCGTAGATGTCTTCCGAGTTTTCACGGAAGATGACCATGTTGGTCTTTTGCGGCTCTTTCACGGGGGAAGGCACACCGGCAAAATACTGGATGGGGCGCAGGCAGACGTACAGATCCAGCTCCTGGCGCAGCGCCACGTTCAGGCTGCGGATACCGCCGCCCACGGGGGTCGTCAGCGGCCCCTTGATGGACACCACATAGTCGCGCACGGCGTGCAGCGTTTCTTCCGGCAGCCAGACGTCAGGGCCATACACCTTGGTGGACTTCTCGCCCGCAAACACTTCCATCCAGTGGATTTTCTTCTTGCCGCCATAGGCTTTCGCCACGGCTGCGTCAACCACTTTCAGCATGACCGGCGTAATGTCTGCGCCTGTGCCGTCACCCTCGATGAACGGAATGACCGGCTCATCAGGCACATTCAGTGAATTGTCGGCATTGACGGTGATTTTCTGGCCTTGGGCGGGCACCTTGATGTGCTGGTACATGTTTAAGAAGTCTCCGGTGAGCGCTGATGACGTCAACAAGGAACGCCGCTTTCAGCAGTTAGGTAAAAACCCCTAAATTCTAGCCGCAAAACAATATTGCGAGATTTATGCGGGCTGCGTGTCAACCGGCGGGAAAGCGTTTTCGTTACGGTACAGTCCACGAGTTTTTTCGGGGGCATTTCTCCAATAACGTTATTTCAGGAAATTCCAAATGAACAAAATCCTCGCTGTACTGATTTCCGCTCTGTTCGCTACTGGCGCTTTTGCCGCTAGCCACGCTGGCGCACCTATGGCTGCCGCTTCCAAGCCCGCCGCTGCTGCAACGCCTGCAACCCCAGCCACCCCGGCAACCCCAGCTGCCAAGGAAGACAAAGCAGCTGCCGCCAAAGCTGCAAAAGCCGAAAAAGCTGCTGCCGCCAAAGCCGCCAAAGCTGAAAAAGCTGCTGCCGCCAAGAAAGCCAAAGAAGAGAAAGCAGCCGCTGCTGCCGCCAAGAAAGCAGAAAAGCCTGCTGCCAAAGCCTCTGAAGCCAAGAAGTAATTCCCGGCGACTTCGGTCAGAATGCCCGCCCTGTGCGGGCATTTTTCATGGACGTCGTTTATGCTGCCAGCCAACCCAACTTATCCCGAATCCATGTTTATAAAACTTGCTGCACGCAGAGTCGTCCGAAGCGTGACCCTGATACTGATCGGCTGCGCCCTCGTGACCGCAGGCGGTGTGTTCGCCCAGGACGCCCCCCAGACCGACCTCCCGCGGGTAACACTGGGTGCCGGCATGCACCAGATAGACGCCCAGGTTGCGTCGACTCCCCAGCAGCGACAGATCGGGCTCATGTTCCGCCCGACGATGCCGCAACACGAAGGCATGCTCTTTGTCTTTGAACAGCCCTCCCAGCAGTGTTTCTGGATGAAAAACACCCTGCTGCCGCTGACCGCAGCATTTGTGGCTGACGACGGTACCATCGTGAACCTTGCAGACATGAAGCCCCAGACAACCGAGTCGCATTGCTCGGCTCAGCCGGTGCGCTATGTGCTTGAAATGAACAAGGGCTGGTTCGCCAAAAAAGGCATCAAGGCCGGCGCCCGCCTGAATGGCGCGCCTTTTGAGGCCAGGCGCTGAACAGGCGCAGACCGGAAACGGCAGGCTGAGGCCGCCGCCCTCATTGGAAAAGGAAACAAAAAAGCCGACGCGAGGTCGGCTTTTTCACGCAAGGGCAGAAGCCCTGTTCCTGCTTCTTCGCGTCAGGCGAAATTGGCTTCCGCAAAGCCCCAGTTGACCATGTTGGACAAAAAGGTTTCCACGAACTTGGGACGCTGATTGCGGTAATCGATGTAATAGGCATGCTCCCAGACGTCCACCGTCAGCAGCGCCTTGTCAGCTGTTGTCAGCGGCGTTCCGGCCGGGCCGGTGTTGACGATATCCACCGAGCCATCGGCCTTCTTCACCAGCCAGGTCCAGCCGGAACCGAAATTGCCGACGGCCGATTTGACGAATGCTTCCTTGAACGCAGCATAGGAGCCGAACTTGGCATTGATGGCCGCAGCCAGTGCACCGCTGGGCTCACCGCCGCCCGCAGGCTTCATGCAGTTCCAGAAAAAGGTGTGGTTCCAGATTTGAGCCGCGTTGTTGTACACGCCGCCGCTGGATTTCTTGATGATCTCTTCCAGCGTCATGGCTTCAAACTCAGTGCCTTTTTGCAGGTTGTTGAGGTTCACCACATAAGCGTTGTGGTGCTTGCCGTGGTGATACTCAAAGGCCTCCTGGCTGTAATGCGGGGCAAGTGCGTCAATCGCGTAGGGGAGCGGTGGGAGCTTGTGTTCCATGATTTTCCTCGTGGTGGTTAAAAACTTGTCCGGGTCATTGTAAAAACTAAATCAGTCGGGGTGCCGATACGGTCAAATCGACCTCGCCATCCGCAAGGGTAGCGCGAAGAGGCTGCCCTGCATATGTTGCCTTTGCACGCGTGACCGGGTGCCCCTGCATGTCCGCCAGCCAGGCATAGCCGCGCTGCAGCACCAGCTTTGGGTCCAGCAACTCGAGGTGCAGCTGCGCACGCTCGACGCGTTGCCGGCTGCGCTGCAAACTTGCGCCGATTTGCCTGGGCAGCTCCGCGCCCAGCATTTGAACCTGTTGCGTCTCGCGCACCAGAGCGGCCCGCATGGCGTGCCGCAGGCTTTGCGCCAGCCCGCCCAGACGAGCCTGCTGACGCGTCACCAGATGAGACGGACGGCTGACGCGGGCCGCAGCCCAGTCCAGGCGCTGGGCATGTGACTGCATCTGCCGGTCCACCCCGCGCTGCATGCGCCTCAGTACAAGGCCAAGGGTATCGAGCCAGACAGTTTGCGGCTGCGCGCACAGCTCCGCAGCTGCGGTCGGGGTGGGGGCCCTCATATCGGCACAAAAATCGGCGATGGTGAAGTCCGTTTCATGCCCCACACCACTGATCACCGGCACTGGTGAGCTCACGATCGTGCGTGCGAGCTGCTCGTCGTTAAAGGCCCACAAATCTTCCATGGCACCGCCTCCACGAACCAGCAGCAGCACATCCACCTCGTCACGCCGGTAGGCCTTGAGCAGCGCTTCGCGCAACTCTCCCGCGGCCTGCACGCCCTGCACGCTGGCCGGATAGATCACCACCGGTATATGGGGGACGCGGCGCTGCAAAGCGCTCACCACATCATGCAAAGCCGCGGCGCCCAGCGAGGTGACGACCCCAATGGCGCGCGGCAGCAGCGGCAACGCCCGCTTGCGGCCCGCCTCAAAAAGGCCCTCGGATTCCAGTTTTGCCTTGAGCGCCAGGAACTGCTCAAACAGGTTGCCCTGCCCCGCCTGCCGCATGGACTCGACGACCAGCTGCAACTCGCCCCGCGGCTCATACACACCGAGTCGACCCCGCAACTCGACCAGTTGCCCGTCGCGCGGCGAAAAGTCCAGCAGGCTAGCCGCACGGCGAAACATAGCGCAGCGAACCTGCCCCTGCTCGTCCTTCAGGGAAAAATAACAGTGCCCGCTGGCCGCGCGCGAAAAGCCGCTGATTTCGCCCTGCACAGCCACCGGATTGAAGCGGGCCTCCAGACTGTCGGCAATGGCCCGCAGCAACGAGCCCACGGGCCATACCCGCACGCCAGGCTCACGCGCCGTGATGGACGGTTTTTCGGGGCGGGCCGGCGCCTCAAACACCGCCAAACCCCTTACAAATGAGGGGGCAATACTCCACAGCGCTTGACCTGGCGCGGAGAAACCCGGCAATTGCACTCGGACATCGCGATAAATTCGTGTAACTCATTGATTTTGAATAACTTAATTCTGCTCAAATTTTGATCATTTTGTTACAAGCACGATCTGGCGCGGCTCGCGAACCCCATGGCGCCTACTTGCTCACAAAGTTATCCACATGTTCTGTGAGTTAAGTCTTACAAAAGCACCATTTTTGAAACAGAGTTGGAGACCGCACATAAAACGTGGCGCCTGCTTTTGGTAGGCCATAATCCAGACAAATTTACTTGCTTGGAGATGTGCATTGTTTTCGATCATACAAGCCGCAGGCTGGCCGATATGGCCCTTGGTTGCCTGCTCCGTCTTGGCGCTTGCGCTGGTCATTGAGCGTTTTACCAGCCTTAAAACCCCCAAAGTAGCACCGCCGAGACTTCTTGACGAAGCCATCACAGTCTCCCGTTCCGCCATTCCCGCACCGGATGTCGTGTCGCAACTGGAACAAAACTCGGTGCTCGGCGAGGTGCTGGCCAGCGGATTCCGCGCGCTGAACACCAACCCGCGGATCAGCGAGGACGATTTGCGCTCCATCCTGGAGGGAGCCGGTCGCCAGGCCGCCCACAAGCTGGAGCGTTACCTGGCCGCCCTGGCGACCATTGCCTCTGCGGCGCCCTTGCTGGGCCTGCTGGGCACCGTCATCGGCATGATCGAAATTTTCGGCGCCCAAGGCGGCGCTGGCAGTGTCGGCAATGGTGGCGGCGGTAACCCCGTGCAGATGGCGCAAGGCATCTCCATCGCCCTTTACAACACCGCCTTTGGCCTGATGGTGGCCATACCGTCCCTGATCTTCTGGCGCTATTTCCGGGCCCAGGTGGACGGCTACCTGCTGACGATGGAGCTGGCTGCAGAACGTTTCGTGCGTCATCTCAATACGCTGCGGAAATAGCCATGATCATCCTGATTTTCATTTCGGGTCAGGCGCGAGACCTCGCGGGCGGCAGCTCCTCATGAACTTTCGACCCCATCCGCACGATGAACCGGAGATCAACCTGATCCCCTTTATCGACGTGTTGCTTGTTGTGCTTATCTTCCTGATGCTGTCGACTACCTACAGCAAGTTCACCGAACTGCAGGTAAAACTGCCAGTGGCCGATGCTGAGCACCAGCGGGATTACCCCAAGGAGGTCATCGTCGCGGTCAGCAGCGATGGCCGCTACATGGTCAACAAGACTTTGGTGGAAGGCCGCGGGATCGCGGTGCTCGGTGCGGCGCTGGTCGAAGCGGCCAAAGCCGGCAAAGACAGCATCATCATCATCAGCGCCGATGCCAGCGCCACGCACCAGGCGGTGATCACCGTCATGGAAGCAGCCCGGCGCCAGGGGCTGACACAGATCACCTTCGCCACCCAAAGCAGCGCCATGGCCGGCGCGAAATAGCATTCAGGGCTTGCGACCAGCACGCCCTCACCCAAAAATGGCGGGAACCGCGTGAGAAACCTGTTGCTGAGGGCCTGGCTTACGCGAGGGTGGCTGGCCTGCCTGCTCTGGCCGCTGGCGCAACTCCACGGTCTGGCCGTGCGCCTGCGCCGGGCCTTGTACCGCAGCGGCATGCTCGAGTCCTGTCGTTTTGGGGTCCCTGTGATCGTGGTGGGCAATGTCGTGGCCGGTGGCGCGGGCAAGACGCCGCTGGTGCTGGCCCTGGTCCGGCATTTGCAGGCGCAGGGCCAGCACGTCGGCGTGGTGTCACGCGGCTACGGTCGGGCCAGCGATGCGAGCCTCGAAGTTGAACCGGCCACACCGGTTGATCAATCTGGCGATGAGCCCGCCTTGATAAGGCGGACAACTGGCGCTCCGGTTTTTGTAGCAAAAAAAAGAGCGGATGCCGTGCGCCAGCTGCTGGCGGCATACCCCTCCACCGCCGTCGTGGTGTGCGACGACGGCTTGCAGCACTACGCCCTTCAACGGGATATTGAAATTGCCGTGTTTGATGACCGGGGTATCGGCAATGGCTGGCTGCTGCCAGCCGGGCCCCTGCGCGAACCGTGGCCCGCGCGCAGGCAGCAAGGCCTGGACTTGGTGCTGCACACCGGCCTGAAACCGGCCTTTGAAGGATTCACCTCCAGCCGGCAACTGGCCGACCATGCCATTGCTGCCGATGGCAGCCAGATCGCCCTGACCGCGCTGCAGGACCGGCCCCTCGTGGCACTGGCCGGCATTGCCAATCCCGAGGCCTTCTTTGCCATGCTCAGGGCACGCGGCCTGGTACTGGAGCAGACCCGGTCATTGCCCGACCATCACGACTTTGACGCCGACGATTTGGCGGCTTGCACAGGAAAGACCGTCCTGTGCACCGAAAAGGATGCGGTCAAGCTGTTCGGCAAGCCGGGCCTCCCGCCCATGCAGCTTTTGGCCATTCCGCTGGTGTTTTCACCCGAACCGGCCTTTTTTGGAACGCTTGACGCACTGTTGGCGCCCCTGCTTTCTCAATTACCATCAAGCCATGGATACCAAACTGCTTGAACTGCTGGTCTGCCCCGTGACGAAGGGCCCGCTGGTCTATGACCGCGAAAAACAGGAACTCATCTCCCGCAGCGCGCGGCTGGCCTACCCGGTGCGTGATGGCCTGCCCGTGCTGCTGGAAAGCGAAGCCCGAACCCTGACCGACGAGGAGCTGGGACTGTGATGGTTGCCAACCTCCTGCCCGCATGAGCATGCGCTTCACTGTCCTCATCCCGGCCCGCCTGGCTTCCACGCGCCTGCCCAACAAACCCCTGGCCGACATCGGTGGTGCACCCATGGTGGTTCGGGTGGCGCAGCGCGCCATGCAAAGCACCGCCGCCGCCACAGTGGTCGCCACCGACAGCGCCGACATCATCGAAAAATGCAAGGCGTTCGGCATTGCCGCGGTTCTGACGCGCGCCGACCATCCCAGCGGCAGCGACCGGCTGGCTGAAGCCTGCACCGCGCTCGGTCTGGCCGACGACGACATCGTCGTGAATGTGCAGGGTGACGAGCCGCTGATCGACCCGGCCCTCATCGACGCGGTGGCACGCCTGCTCAACGAACGCCCTGACTGTGCCATGAGCACGGCAGCGCATTCAATTGACCAGATGGCTGATCTGCTCAATCCCAATATAGTCAAGGTGGTGCTGGATGCGCGCCAGACCGCGCTGTACTTCAGCCGCTCGCCCATCCCTGCCGCACGCGACTTCGCCGGCAAAGCCTGGTGGGAGGATGGGAAAAAGGGCAGCAAGCTGCCCAAACCGCTGCGCCACGTCGGCATCTATGGGTACCGCGTCGGCTTTCTGCGGCAATTTCCCACCCTGCCCCAGGCCCCGCTGGAGCAACTGGAGTCGCTGGAACAATTGCGCGCCCTCTGGCATGGGCACCGGATTGCCGTACACATCACCGATGAGGCACCGGGCCCCGGTGTGGATACGCCAGAAGACCTGGCCCGGGCGCGCAAGCTCTTTTCATAACGGCCAACCGGTTCGCCCCGGCGCCTGTGTAAGCTCTTGTCAGGGGTGCGCATGCTATCCTTACACCAAAAGCAGGGGCGAGGTTTGCACGACGTGCCCGCAGTCCTCAACACCTGCCAAGCAGCCCATGGAGATACCGGCGCGCCGAGCTCTCCCGGGTTGACTTCCTGAATTCATAAAAACCCGAGGATATCCATGAGACTGATTTTGTTGGGCGCGCCTGGCGCGGGCAAAGGGACGCAAGCGACCTTCATCTGCCAAAAATACGGCATTCCCCAGATTTCCACCGGCGACATGCTGCGCGCAGCCGTCAAGGCAGGAACCCCGCTGGGCATTGAAGCCAAAAAAATCATGGACGCCGGCGCGCTTGTCAGTGATGACCTGATCATCAACCTGGTGAAGGAGCGCATTGCCCAGCCCGACTGCGCCAGTGGCTTCCTGTTTGACGGTTTCCCCCGCACCATTCCACAAGCCGACGCCATGAAAGCTGCCGGCGTGAAGATTGACTATGTGCTTGAAATCGATGTGCCTTTCGAAGCCATCATCGAGCGCATGAGCGGGCGCCGCTCGCACACGGCCTCGGGCCGCACCTACCACGTGAAATACAACCCGCCCAAAGTCGAAGGCAAGGACGATGTCACCGGTGAGCCGCTGATCCAGCGCGAAGACGACAAGGAAGAGACCGTACGCAAGCGGTTGGAGGTTTACAGCGCGCAAACCCGTCCACTGGTGGAGTACTACTCCAGCTGGGCGAAAACTTCGCCCGATGCCGCCCCAAAATACCGCGCAATCAGCGGCATGGGCGGTGTCGATGAAATCACGGAAAGAGCCTTCAAGGCACTGTCAAGCTGAGACAGCCCAACGGACTCATCGGACCCATTGGGCGCTATCGGGGACCGCTCTCACGAACGCTATGCCTGCGGGCCTCCGTCCAACAAGCGCAGCATCAGCTCCACCCGAGCCTTCACCGGGCTCAGCCCGTTTGAATCGGGAATGAGATCCCCTGGTTTGGGCAGCACCCGGCCATTGGGGCAGCGCGTGGCGCGAACCACCGTGACGCCGCCGGCCTGTGCCTGGAGCAAAGCAGCCTCCAGCGCATGATGGATGGTGCCGTTGCCCGTTGTGGCGACGACCAGGCCCTGCACGCCCCGCGACATCAGGGCTTCCACGACTGCGCCACTGGCACCGGCATGGCTCGTGACGATCTCGACATGCGGCCAGTCAGCCTCGCTGCCCAGGGCCGCTATTGTTTTCAGGGTGTCCGGCGCCTGGTTTTCATCCGCTTCCGGCCAACTCCTCAATAACCTCAGGCGCCCCTCTTCGACATAGCCCAGCGGGCCCGCATCACCCGAACTGAAGGCGTCCAGCTGGTAGGGATGCACCTTCTGCACATCCCGTGCCGTATGGACGGTGCCCGCGCACACGGCCACCACGCCTCTGGCCCCGGGGTGGCGGGCCACGGCCACGGCATCCAGCACGTTTTGCGGACCATCCGGTACCAGGGCCGTGGCCGGGCGCATGGCACAGGTCAGCACCACCGGCTTGGCAGGGCCGCAGACCGCCTGTAAAAAATAGGCTGTCTCTTCCAGCGTGTCGGTGCCGTGGACAACGACGATCCCCGCGACATCAGGCTGCGCCAGAAAATGGCTGACGCGCCCGGCCAGTTTCGCCCACACGGCAAAGCTCATGTCCTTGCTGTCAAGCTGCGCGACCTGCTCAGTGATCACGGGACCGGCATCGGCCAGCCCGGGAATCGCCGCCACCAGCTGATCAATACCGACCTCTGCCGCGGTGTAACCGATATTGTCCGAGGCAGAGGCTGCGCGGCCGGCAATCGTGCCGCCGGTACCCAAAATCACAATGGTTTGACGATTCATAGGAAGGATAAGAAGGGGACTTGCGTTCTTTTAAAAACTGGATGAAAATACAGGTACTGGATATTAAAACAGGTCGCAACAACAGGCGGCGCACCCGACCTGAGAAACCAAGGAGTCCTGACCATGAGCATATTGAACGATTTTTCGCATTTATCCTCCGAAGGTCCCAAGCTCACGGCACGGCAGCAGCAAATCCTGGAGTTGATCCAGAGCGCCATCGCCCGCACCGGCGCGCCGCCAACCCGCGCCGAAATCGCCAACGAATTGGGCTTCAAGTCTGCCAACGCCGCTGAAGAGCACCTGCAAGCCCTAGCCCGAAAGGGCGTGATTGAACTGGTCAGCGGCACCTCGCGCGGCATACGCCTGCGCAGCGACACCTTGCGCTCCATCCACGAGTCCAGAGTCAAACAGTTTTCCCTGCCGTTGCAAAGCCTGGCCCAACTCGCCCTGCCTCTGGTGGGGCGGGTTGCTGCTGGCAGCCCGATTCTCGCGCAGGAACACATCGAGCAGACCTATTATTTCGAAAGCAGCCTGTTTCAGCGGCAACCCGATTACCTGCTCAAGGTGCGCGGCATGAGCATGCGGGACGCCGGCATCATGGACGGCGATCTGCTGGCCGTCAAGCAGGCCAAGGACGCCAGGAACGGTCAAATTGTCGTGGCCCGTATCGGCGACGAAGTGACAGTCAAGCGTTTTCGGCGCACCAAGCATTTGATTGAATTGCTGCCTGAGAACCCGGATTTCAAAACCATTGTGGTCGAGCCCGGCGAACCTTTCGAACTCGAAGGCCTCGCGGTTGGTTTGATCCGCAACACCATGCTCATCTAGTCACCCCCTTTCTGGCCGTGCGACAGGTGGCGGGCGTTTGGTCATTGATTGGCCAACACCCTGGCGTTGCGGCCCCACTGGCAATTTAGCCAGCCCGAAATCCTGCCTGTAAACATTGAGGTGCAAGCCTCTCTAATTCAGGAGTTCATCATGGGAATCGTCAGTTTTTCAAATTCACCCGTACTTTCGGTTTTGCTCGCCCCCATGCAGGCCCTGGCGGCATGGTTTGTGCCAGCTCAGGCCGCGGCAGAACCGTTTGCCACCCCGGCCTGCGCCCGGCGCTCACCCCATCAGCTGGCCCTGCCCTTCAAGCCCGGCAGTGCCCCCTCCCGGCGGCGCGCAGCCGCTGCACATGCCGCAGCGGAAAAGACCGCCACCCCCAGCCGCCTGAAGGTGGTGCGCGTGTTTGACGCTGCCGTCGGCCCCGCTTGCGCCGGTCGCATGGTCATATCCGGTCGCATGGCTGATGTCTGTGCCGAACTGGAGCGCATGGCGCAACGCGAGACCGCAGCCCAGTAAAGCCGGTGCACCGTTAACCTTTCGCCTCGACCTTTCACCTTGACCGTTCAGCCCGCCAGACCACAGGCTTATAGCTCCTTGACTTCTTGGCGCCATAGCCCCCCGCCTGAGCAGGACGGGCACGGGGGACAGGTTTCCTTCCGATACAAGTTGATGGCAGTCACACCGCCCTGACCGGAGGGAGGAAAAATCTTGCAGGCACAATATCGGCATGAATATTGTGATCCTCGATGACTATCAGGATGCCGTGCGAAAACTGAACTGCGCGGCCAAACTGGATGCCTACCCTGCCAAGGTCTACACCAACACGGTCAAGGGCATAGGCCAGCTGTCCGTCCGCCTCAAGGATGCCGACGTAATCGTGCTGATTCGCGAACGGACGCAGCTAAACAGGCAGGTCATTGAAAAACTGCCCAAACTCAAGCTGATTGCCCAGACCGGCCGCGTTGGCAGCCATATTGATATTGCAGCCTGCACCGAGCGCGGCATTGCGGTGGCGGAAGGCGTTGGCTCACCGACCGCGCCTGCCGAACTGACCTGGGCACTGGTGATGGCCGCGATGCGCCGCATTCCCCACTACGTATCACACCTGAAGCACGGTGCCTGGCAGCAGGCCGGCCTCAAGGCCGCCTCCATGCCGCCCAATTTTGGCATTGGCTCCGTTCTCAAGGGCAAGACACTGGGGGTGTGGAGTTACGGCAAGATAGGGCAAATCATCGCCGGCTATGGCCGGGCGTTTGGCATGCGCGTGATCGTCTGGGGGCGGGAAGCATCGCGCGAGCGGGCGCAGGCTGACGGTTTTGAAATTGCCGACAGCAAAGCCGAATTTTTTGAGCAAAGCGACGTGCTCAGTCTGCATTTGCGCCTGCATGATGAAACACGCGGCATCGTGACCCTCGAAGATTTGTCACGCATGAAACCCACGGCCTTGCTGGTCAATACCTCGCGGGCCGAACTGATCGAGCCTGAGGCCCTGATTGCCGCGCTCAACCGCGGACGCCCCGGACTGGCGGCTGTTGATGTCTTTGAGTCCGAACCGATTTTGCAAGGCCACGCACTGCTGCGCCTGGAAAACTGCATCTGCACACCCCACATCGGCTATGTCGAGCAGGACAGCTATGAAATGTACTTTGGGGCGGCCTTTGACAATGTTGTGAACTTCATCAAGGGAACACCCACGAACATCGTCAACCCCGGTGCCCTGCAAGTGCGCCGCTGATTTTCGCCTGATACGGGGTAGCGCCAGCACTGGCACCGGAGGCCGGACCCCAGGGTCGCCAGGCTCTGCCAGAATCCGCCTTTTTTCTGTTGCGCAGGTGTCTCCTCTTCCTCAAAATATGCTGCGGTTGCGCAACCGGCGCATGCCAGAGGCGGGCAGCCGGGCAATCCATATTCCCGCGAGCAGGGTTGCAGCACAGCCCTGTTCTTGGCGCCCTGCGTAATAATCCTTGTCCATGAAACCAATTTACAAAACCGTTGGCATTGTTGGCACAGGCGCCATGGGCCGTGGCATTGCCCAGATTGCCGCGCAAGCCGGGAGCGTCGTCAAGTTGATGGACAGCCAGGCCGGCGCAGCAGAGAAAGCGCGTGAAGCCATCTGCGCGCAGTGGGACAAGCTGGTGGAAAAAGGCCGGATCGAAACCGCCACCGCGGCCAGCCACAAGACCAGCCTTCTGGTGGCCGGCACGCTGGCCGATCTGGCGGACTGCGAACTGGTTGTGGAAGCCATTGTGGAGCGGCTGGACGTCAAGAAAGCCCTGTTCACCGAACTCGAGGCCATCGTGCCGGCGCAAGCCGTGCTGGCAACCAACACCTCGTCGCTGTCCGTGACCGCCATTGCGGCCGCGCTCAAACACCCCGAGCGCTTTGCCGGCTACCACTTTTTCAATCCCGTTCCGCTGATGAAGGTCGTGGAGGTCATCGCCGGGCTGAAAACTGATGCAGCCGTGTGCAGCGCGCTGGCCAGCTATGCCCGCCAGATGGGGCACACGCCGGTGCAGGCTCAGGACACGCCCGGCTTCATCGTCAACCATGCGGGACGGGGCTATGGCACCGAAGCGCTGCGCATCGTCAGCGAAGGCGCGGCTGATTTCGCCACCATAGACCGCATCCTGCGGGACCAGGCCGGCTTCAAGCTGGGTCCCTTCGAGTTGATGGATCTGACAGCGCTGGATGTTTCGCATCCCGTGATGGAGTCCATTTACCACCAGTACTACGAGGAAGCGCGCTACCGCCCCAGCGTGATCACCGCGCAGCGGCTGGCAGGCGGCATGCTCGGCCGTAAAACCGGCGAAGGCTTTTACCGCTATGCCGACGGCGTCATGCAGCTTCCGGCCGAAGCCCCTGTGCCCCAGGTCACCGAAATGCCGCCGGTCTGGGTGTCACCCAGAGCATCCCGGCGCTCGGAGTTGCTGCAATTGCTGAAAAACCTCGGCGCCAAAATCGAAATCGGCCAGTCCGCCTCACCGCAGGCCCTGATGGTGGTGGCGCCCCTGGGGTTTGACATCACCACGGTGGCCGTGGTGGAGCGGCTGGACCCGGCACGCACCGTGGGTATAGACATGCTGATTGATGACGCGGCCACCCGGCGGCGGGTCCTGGCCACCAACCCGGCCACCCGCACCGACATGCGCGACGCCGCCCATGCGCTGTTCGCCCGGGACGGCAAGGCGGTGAGCGTGATACGGGACAGCGGCGGATTTGTCACGCAGCGCGTCGTGGCCACCATCGTCAACATTGCCAGCGACATTTGCCAGCAAGGCATCTGCAGTCCGAAAGATCTTGAAACTGCCGTGACGCTGGGACTGGGCTACCCGCTCGGGCCGCTCGCCATGGGCGACCGCTACGGCCCCACCAACGTGCTGGAGGTGCTGTTCAACATGCAAACCGTCTATGGCGACCAGCGCTACCGCCCTTCCCCGTGGCTGCGCCGCCGCGGCGCCATTGGCCTGAGCCTGATGCACGAGGAGTGAGACACCCCCTTCGGATGCTCACTTCGTGTAGCACCTTCCCCCCTCAAGGGGGCGGCGCCTGCGGCCTGGCAAAGCCAGTTCCGCGGCCCCCACTGGTAAGTGGACTTGTACGGGGACTCGGTCCCTGCCGATTTCTCATTTCGATGCATTGGAAAAACTGACATGGCAGGCGCACTCAAAAGTACCAGCGAGGGCGGCACCCTCATCCTGACGCTGAGCAACCCCGAGTTCCGCAATGCGCTGGGGCCGGAGATGTATGCCGCAGGCATTGAGGCCCTCAACGCCGCCGAGAACAACACCGAAATCCGCAGCGTGGTGATCACCGGCGAGGGCGCGGTGTTTTGCGCGGGCGGCAACCTGCAGCGCCTGCAGGCCAACCGGCGCGAGGCACCCGAGGTCCAGGCCCAGAGCATCGAAGGGCTGCACAACTGGATTGACTCGATACGCACCTACCCCAAACCGGTGATCGCCGCGGTCGAAGGGGCGGCGGCCGGGGCCGGCTTTTCGCTGGCACTGGCCTGCGACTTTGTCGTCGCCGCAAGCAACGCTGTGTTTGTGATGTCCTACAGCACGGTCGGGCTGTCCCCCGACGGTGGCGGCAGCTGGAGTCTGGCGCGCTCGCTGCCGCGCGCCCTCGCCAGCGAGCTGCTCATGGGCGGCGAACGCATCAGCGCCCAGCGCCTGCATGACTTGGGCCTGGTGAACAAGGTCGCATCCGCAGGCGATGCCCTGAATGAAGCGCTCGGGCTGGCCGGGCAACTCAATGCGCGCGCGCCCAATGCGCTGGCCAGCATCAAGGAGCTCATCAATGAGGCGCCCTCAAACACCCTGAGCCAGCAACTGGCCAGCGAGCGCGACCATTTCGTGCGCAACCTGCACCACAGCAATGGCGGCGAGGGCATCGCCGCATTCCTGGAAAAGCGCACACCGCGGTACCGTTGAGAAGCCACCGGTTTTGCTCCACCCACCGGTGACGGCAAGGCAAGGCATGGCATGGCAAGACGAATGGCAAAACGCAGCGGCAGAACCTGCCTTGCATGGAAAACGATGGTCCGGAAGATGGGCCGGCCCTGCAGCGCGCCCACCCCGCCACACCGGGATCGCTTAGGTTGCGGCTGCATCGGCGTACCTCGGATCTGAACCGCCTACCCCCGGCGACGCCGAGGTGACAGCGGGGTGGCGCGAGGGGCGTGCCTGGGGTCACAATGGTGGTCTTGTTAGTCACTTAAAAGACAGGCCATGGACGATCCTATTCTTACGATAGATGAAAGAGCGGCCATCAACAGCGGTCGCTGGTTTTCATCCCTGTCCCCGTCCCTGAGGCACGACATCCTGCGATGCGCTTACGTCAAACGCTACAAAGACGGCGAATTGATTGCCGCCCGCGGCGATCCGCCGGAAGAATGGATTGCCTGCGCGAAGGGAGCCGTGCGCGTGAGCTCCACCTCCCTCTCGGGCAAGCAGATCACCCTGACCTATGTCGAGCCAGGCATCTGGTTTGGCGACGTGGCGATTTTCGACGGCGACCGCCGCACGCACGACGCGTATGCACATGGCGACACCACGATCCTGTGCGTGGCCAAGGCCGATTTCAGAAAAATTCTGGCAGCGCATGTGGAGCTCTACGAAGCCATGCTGCGGCTCCATGCACGCCGCCTCCGTCAGCTTTTCGGGCTGGTGGAAGACCTCAACACCCTGCCCCTGCGCGCGCGCCTGGCCAAGCAGTTGCTGCACCTCGTGCGCTGCTACGGCGTGCCAAGCCTGGCCGACGGCCAGGAGGTACGAATCGGCCTGCAGCTGGCCCAGGAGGAGTTGGCCCAGTTGCTGGGCGCCTCCCGCCAGCGTGTCAACCAGGAGCTCAAATCCATGGAGCGCGAGGAAGCGATCCGCATCGAGCCGGGGGGGCTGGTGGTGCGAAACCGCGAAGCCCTGATGCGCATCTCCGAAGCCGATATGGACAAATAAGCACATGAGCAATTTCGATCACTTTGTGGGCACCCGGGCTGTTTCCGCGTCGCAGGCCTTTGACATCGACGTCCTCGGCACCTATCTGAAACAGCACCTCGAGGGGTTCGAGGGGCCGCTGACCGTCGAAATATTCCAGGGCGGCCAGTCGAACCCAACCTACAAGCTGATCACACCGAAGCGGTCTTACGTGATGCGGGCCAAGCCGGGCCCGGTGGCCAGGCTGCTGCCGTCGGCCCACGCGGTGGAACGCGAATTCAAAGTCATGCAGGGCCTGCAGGGCACCGACGTGCCGGTGGCCAAAATGCACTGCCTGTGTGAAGACGAGGCCGTGATCGGTCGGGCTTTTTATGTGATGGAGTTCGTCGAGGGCCGGGTCCTTTGGGACCAGTCGCTGCCCGGCATGACCAACGCCCAGCGCGGCGAGATCTATGACGAGATGAACCGAGTCATCGCAGCCCTGCACACCGTGAAGTTTGCGGAACGGGGCCTGGCCGATTACGGCAAACCCGGCAACTACTTTGAGCGTCAGATTGGCCGCTGGAGCAAGCAGTACGCGGCATCCATCACCCAGCCGATTCCCGAGATGGACTCGCTGGTCCAGTGGCTGCCGTCCCATATCCCGGCCAGCGCGCGCGATGACTGCATGGTCTCCATCGTGCATGGCGACTACCGGCTCGACAACCTGATCTTTCACCCCACCGAACCGCGCGTGCTAGCGGTGCTCGACTGGGAGCTGTCCACCCTCGGCCATCCGCTGGCCGACTTCAGCTACCACTGCATGGCCTGGCACATACCACCGGGCGCGTTTCGCGGCATCGGCGGCCTGGACGTCGCCAGCCTGGGCATTCCCAGCGAAGCCGAGTACATCCGCCGCTATTGCGAGCGCACCGGTCTGGCCACACCCGAAGCCCTCAAAGCCGACTGGAACTTTTATCTGGCCTACAACCTGTTTCGCCTCGCAGCCATCTTGCAAGGCATTGCCAAACGGGTCGAAGCCGGCACCGCCTCCAGCGCGCAGGCGGTCAGTTCGGCAGCGGGCGCACCGCTGCTGGCCCGCATGGCCTGGCGCTTTGCGCTGGAAAGCCAGCGCTGAAGCGACCGCCCTTTACCCCAATCACCCACACCCCTGCAGGACACCACATGGATTTCAGCTACACCCCGAAGGTCAAGGAACTGCAGGCGCGCCTGCTAGCGTTCATGGAAGCCCATATCTACCCGAACGAGGCCCGCTTCTTTCGGGAAATCGCCGAAAACCGTGCCAAGGGAAACGCCTGGATTCCCACGGCCATCATTGAAGAGCTCAAACCCAAGGCACGCGCCGCCGGTTTGTGGAACCTGTTTTTGCCGCACTCCCCGCGCGCGCCTGAAGGCCTGTCTAACCTCGAATACGCGCCCCTGTGCGAAATCATGGGCCGCGTGCCCTTTGCGGCCGAGGTGTTCAACTGCTCGGCGCCCGACACCGGCAACATGGAGACCATTGCGCGCTACGGCTCCGAAGCCAACAAGGACCAATGGCTGGAGCCGCTGCTCAAGGGTGAAATCCGGTCGGCGTTCCTGATGACCGAGCCGGAAGTGGCTTCATCCGACGCGACCAACATCCAGTGCCGCATCGAGCGCGATGGCGATGGCGATGGCGATGGCGACCACTATGTGCTCAACGGGCTCAAATGGTGGTCCTCCGGCGCTGGCGATCCGCGCTGCGCCATCTACATCGTGATGGGCAAAACCAACCCCGATGCCGGCCGCCACGAGCAGCAATCCATGATTCTGGTGCCTGCCAATACACCAGGCATTACCGTGATTCGCCCGCTCTCCGTCTTTGGCTACGACGATGCGCCACACGGCCATATGGAAGTGCGATTGACCAATGTGCGCGTGCCCGCCGGCAACCTGCTGCTCGGCGAAGGCCGCGGCTTTGAAATCGCCCAGGGCCGCCTCGGCCCCGGACGCATTCACCACTGCATGCGCAGCATCGGGATTGCCGAGCGCGCGCTGGAACTGATGTGCAAACGGCTGAACAGCCGCGTGGCGTTCGGCAAACCGGTGGCACGCCAGTCGGTATGGGAGGAACGCATTGCGGAGGCCCGCTGCATGATCGAGCAGGCTCGCCTGCTGACGCTCAAGGCCGCCTCCATGATGGACACCGTGGGCAACAAGGTCGCCAAGGCCGAGATCGCCATGATCAAGGTGGTGGCGCCCAACATGGCCTGCCAGATCATCGACTGGGCCATCCAGGCGCATGGCGGCGGCGGCGTTTCGGATGATTTCCCGCTGGCCTACGCCTATGCGCACCAGCGGACCTTGCGCCTGGCCGACGGGCCGGACGAAGTGCACCGCGCGTCCCTGGCCAAGCTGGAACTGGCCAAATACCTGGCCATGCCCGGTGAGATCGAGATGCCGGTGACGCGCGGCTCCTGAGCCGTTTTCGCCTCTTTTTTACGATCGCCGGCGCCATGGAACCCATGGCCGCCGGTGACCCATCCTCGCGGGTGATCCCGTTTCAGGCTCAGGTCGGCTCGGCTCAGAGAACACCGCACTGCGAGCTCGCGTTTTAGCCCATTGGGGCGGCGCGCTCCTGCGGTGTCGCGGGAGTCCGCACTGCACGAAACCCATTTTTGGCGCTCTCAAACAGGGTTTCCGCTTTTCTCTTAAAGTGCTGCAGGCATCCCGGTACAAAAAGGAAACACCAATGATCAACGTCTACTCCTGGCCAACCCCCAATGGTCACAAGGTCCATATCATGCTCGAGGAGTGCGGCTTTCGCCTCGGCCGTGACTGGCAGGCCTTTCCGGTCAACATCGGCAAGGGCGACCAGTTCAAGCCCGACTTTCTGGCCATCAGCCCCAACAACAAGATTCCCGCACTGGTCGACCCAGATGGCCCTGACGGCAAGCCCATATCGCTGTTTGAATCCGGCGCCATCCTGCTCTACCTGGCCGCCAAAACCGGCAAGCTGCTGCCGAAAAGCGACCGGCTCAAATTCCAGGTGTTGCAATGGCTGATGTTTCAGATGGGCGGCGTCGGCCCCATGATCGGCCAGACCCACCACTTTCGCCAATACGCCCCCGAAAAGATCGACTACGCCGTCAACCGCTACACCAATGAAACCAGGCGGCTCTACGGCGTGATGGACAGGCAGCTGGCCACCAGCAAATTCATCGCCTGCAACCAGTACACCATTGCCGATGTGGCCATCTTCCCCTGGCTGCGCAACTGGGCCAACCATGGCATTGACTGGGCCGACTACCCCCACCTGAAAAAGTGGTTCGACCTCGTCAGCGCCCGACCGGCCGTGCAGCGCGGCGTACAGGTGCTGGCGGACCTGCGCCGCCCGCTCACGGGCGACAAGGAGCGCGACATCCTGTTTGGCAAGACACAGTACGCAAAACGGTAACTGCGGGGGCCGGAGAGGGCGCCGTCCTTATCGCGCGGCGGCGTCCAGGGTGGCCTGAACGAGGTCCGCGCCGGCTTTTTGGCGCACGCTGTCGACGATACCTTCCGTCGCCTTGCGCATGTCGGCCCGGAATGAGGGGCGCACGGGTTCAAACCTCATGCCCCTGTTTGCCAGATCGACAATTGCGCCGATATCTTCCGCGGCGGCAGAGGTCCGCTGCGCGATGACCGCCTTGGTGGCCGCATCCTGAATGATTTTCTGGTGCTCCGGCTTGAGTGCTTCGAACCTTTGCTTGTTGGCGACCAGCACGATGAAGTCGAAAAAATGCGAGGTGTTGGTCAGGTACTTCTGCACCTCGTGGAAGTTCCGGTCCCGGATCACGGCAAAAGGATTCTCCTGGGCATCCAGCACACCGGACTGCAGGGCGCCATAAACCTCCTTGATGTCCATCTTCACTGGGCTCGCGCCCAGCGCCTGAAACGTCGCGATATGAATTTCATCCGGTTGCAGACGCAGCTTCAGCCCTTTCAGATCAGAGATCGAGCGGACCGGCCGCTGGCTGTTGGTCAGCTGACGCGGCCCCAACTCCATGAAACCCAGGGGTAAAAAACCTTTGGCGGCGAACTTGCCTCCCAGCATGGCGCCAACCTTGCCGTCGACGACCTTGAAGGCGAGCTGGCGGTCGGTAAACAGAAACGGAATGCTGAGTACCGACAGTTCCGGGACCGTGCGCGAGAGATAGGCCGTCGAGATCCAGGTCATGAACAGCTTCCCGCTGCGAACCTGGTCCACATTGTCCTGGGCGCTGCCCAACTGCATGGCCGGGAAGACTTCGATCTGGATCTGTCCGGTGGAGACCTTTTCGACATCCAGCTTGAACTGGGCCATCGCCAGACTGCTGGAGTGATTCGCCGCAAAGTTTCCCGCAACGCGCAGCGGCTCCGCAAACACCGAACCCGAGGCCAGGAAACCCAGGGCGGCCCACGTGGACACTAGCCTGAGGACCTTCCAGCCGCCAGGCCGGGATATTGAACTGCTCATGAGGTATCTTTCCTTGATTAAACACCTTCAACATTAAAGTAAACAATTGTGTCGACAACAATGTACTTAAAAGTTAAAGCTGTTTGCCAAAAAAGTACGCCATCAAGCAGCCCAAAAACCGGCCAGGAAGCGCTGTAAGGCGACGATCCGGGGGGAATTTGGGGACCGGGAGGGACGTCTGCGGGTAGGGGATGAAGCGTGGCGAGCGCCACGGCACACTGGCCTGGTGCCTCTGGCCTGCCCGGAGGAGATAGAACAAAGCTATAGAACCCGCATGAACATTGGACTTCTACCGTTTGGTTTATGTCCTGTTCCCCGCCCCGTTCCCCTGTCTTTTTTTGCACTGGGAGGAATCGAACCGCCGCCCTTCAAGTTACCTCGGCGGCAGGCCCACAATCACGGATTGGCCTTGCATTTTGTTACCCGTGGCGGCCAGGCGACAAAAAAAGCCCGCGCGGGGCGGGCTGTGTGACAGGCGGTGGGCTGCGTCTACTGGGGTGTCCTTTTATGGCGACAACACTACGCTGGCTGTGACGCCATTCTTCACGGACACGCGATGTATCAAACTGCCGCCTTGCACGGCATTGGCGACTTGCCAGACCACTACGGTTTGGACGTAAAAATCTCCGTCGGCAACCCTCTCAAATTCAAAGCGCCCTTGGGCATCGCATTTTGTGGATTTGACGAGGGTCCAGTATTCGGGCGGGTTTGGTCGAAACTCCGGCGCTGGGTTGGTGGCCAGGTTTTTCCCCGTGTCGCCAGGTCCGTAGATCGCGGAGATTCTGGCTTTGGCGTAGTCAGTTCCGGGCACCAGATGAACAGAACGGCCGGCGCAAGTCACCACGCCGCCGCCGCGCTGGGTGAAGAAGGCGTTCCCCTTTATGGTGTTTGGCCCACTCTCCAACAGCCGCTGAGCCTGCGCCGCGTCGAATGGCGCATTGATCTGATGAACGACCGTTGATTTTGGGGGTAGCGCGCAGCCAGACAAGAACAGCATGGCGGTACCCATTGCAATGAATTTCATCAGAGTCTCCTGATGGTGGAAAAGCAAAGAGTACGACTACTTAAGCGCTAATTTCTGGTAATTTTCACAAGACACGCCCCCGGCCTCCGTTACAAAACGCTTCACCACCTACCTCTGGAGCATGGAAGATATTGTGATGATGACGGAGACAATTTCTTGAGAGGTAAATACATCGAGAGCGACGTATCAGGCGAACCTATGATCTATCCCCGCCTGCCTCAAGAGGTCGTTGGCAAAATTCTTGTCATCTATGTTCCGAGGAACAACTTGATTGCGCTTGCCGTTGGTCCAGACTTCATGTGAGCCCTTCCCGCGCTTTGGCAGCCTCCAATAGCCGTTATTCTCTAAGTGACGCAGCACCTCACGGCGGTGACCGCTCATTTGACTTTGAAAACCGCATCCTGAAAAGTCAACTCAGGCCTAACATGCACACCAGCTAAATCGAGTAATGCTTCAGCTGCCAGCCGTGCCTCCTGCTCCACTTCGGCGCGGGTCTTGCCAGAGGCGGCCAAGCCATCTAGATCCGGGCTATTGGCCCAGTAACTATGTGCCTCGGGGCTGAAAAACACGTTCACCCGCACATGCGGGGCGCGAGTTGCAATGACCATGCTTGTTCCATAAAAGGGAATAATTTCATCCTAACCGATCCGCCCATCCCTTGCTAGAGGCGCTATCCTATGACCACGTAAGCGGCGACGAGCGGTCGACTCCTGTCTCATCAGCGGCACAAAAGTGCGTGTATCCCGCCGTTACACCCTCCGGTTCAGACTGAACCAGTACCAACGCGCTCAATGCTCTTGCAGGCGCAACCACTCACGCGCTTCGCTGATTGTGTGGAGTTCGGCCAGATTTGAGCCGCGAGAGAACAACCGGACATGCGGCCGCCGGCCAGGTCATACAGACACACGCGGCGGGTTTGGCGACCTTAACAAACCCCCTGCCAACATTAACAAAATCAGCAAATGCTTTAACACCCTGCAGGCCGCACAACACCCCGAGAGCCAATATTCATGCGGGTTTCCGATTGATTTGCTGATTTGCTGCTGATTTCCATTTCAAAAGGGGAAAATAATCTGCGCATGGGGAACCAAGGGGTCTAGAGCGGCCAGACCTCCAGAGATCGAAGGCCCCCCACCCCTTGTGATGCCTCCTCTTTGTGCCATTTTTATTAGTGCCTATTCACTTTTTTTGTCCACATTTAGCAAAATAACGGGGACCAATCGGTCTACAGCCCACAACGTCCAGAGATGCAACACCCCCCTGGCCGTTACCCCTCCGGCCATCCGCCTAAGCCGGTATTGCGCCACGATCTCAAGCCGTCCGGGCATCTCGCCCTGTTGCTACTTCGCGTTGTTTGTGGGTCTAAAGTCTGGACCCAGCCGCTCGGCTATCGCATCAAAAGGTGGCCGCCATGGCCCCGCAGCGAGCCGAGGAAACAACTGCAGGTTGGGTGCGGCCTTGCCGCGCCTAAAAGGCGCTGCACCCTAAATCGGAATCATCGAGCCTGCAGGACCACGAACGGGCTGGTGGTGTTCGTGCCGTCGCGCAGCTTCGTGGCCGTCGCGTCCGCAGGTTGTCCGTCAACCCGCAGCGTCATCTTGAATGCGATCTCGTCGGTATCGAAATACCGGCTTTCATCCCTCTTGATCACAGCCTCCGCGCGCATGCCGATCAGGTACTTCGAAAGATCGCAGAGCACGATGTCGCCGAGCGAGCTGAGCGGCGCGCAGGCGTCCGTCACCACGCACGGGCGGCCGAAGATCCGCAATTGACCGCTGCCGTCCACAGTGACTGCTGACGCGGTCGAGCCGCCGACATTCTCAGTGCCCGCGACGTTCTGCACCACGACGGCCATCGTGAACAGCGGGACCACCACCGTCGGATGAATGAGCCAGGTCGCGCGCGCAAAGCTCGAGGGCGACAGTCGCGCCATCATCTTGCTCACGTTCTGGAGCAGCACCGTCGAAGCGGCCTGGCTACCCTCCTTGGAGACAGTGATCGTGTTCGGCGCCGTAATGATGCCAAGCGGCTGCCCTGCGCCGGTGCCGTTGAGAAACGCGATATCCAGGCCAGCAGCGGTCGCGGCTACGATGGCTTGGCCGAGCTGCTGATCGAACAGCGGCGCATCTGCGGCCAGCTCCGCACTCACGCGGCAGAAGATGTTCGCCTTGTGCGCCTTCAATTGAACTTCGCGCACGATGCCGCGTTGTTCGGGAAGCAGCCCAGCCTCGGAGCCCCATAGCAACTGCAGGCCGGCGCGCTTGCCGGATGTGCCGTCGCTGAAGTCGAAGGCCGGTGCAACGGAGCTCTTACTGGTCATGGGAATTACGTTGGCGCGCGGCCGGATCACCTCTTGCGAAAGGCTTGCATCCAGGATGTTGCCGAGGAACTGCACAGGCACCAGAAAACCAGCGGTCGCGCCTTCGCCCGTGGTCATAGTCGCGTTCTGGATCAGGCGGCTGTCGTGGCCACCATTCGCCACGGCGAGCGCGAACTCGCCGAAAGACTCGAAGCGGCCGGCGTAGTGGTCGGCCAGCTCACGGCCCGCGAACGTGTCGGAGAACCTCCCGGTGCGCTCGCCAATCGGCCTGGGTACCGAACGCGAGCGAGCGCTCGGGTCGGCGCTGGCAATCGGAGCGGGCCTGGTGAGACGCGCCTCCGGTTGCCGGCGATCAGTGTCCCGCTCTTGTGCCTCGGCGTCGGCCAACTCGGCCTTGACCGTCTTGATTTCCTTCTCGATCTCGTCAAATTCAGCCGAATACTTGTCTAGCATTTTTGCCTCAGCCGGATTCAGATCCCGCTTTTCGGCATCGGCCCGACCGGAAATCGCCTTGGAGTTGTTGGAGATGAAGCGGAGTCGAGCCGTCAGTGCGGTGATCGTCTCGCGTAGTTCTTCGATGTCATACATAGCTTGCTGCTTTCAAAGAAGGGCGCAGCAATGCATGTTCAGCCGCAGCGCCCGATAAAAGATCCCGCGCCAACGAGTGGCACGGATAGACCGATTGAGCTAATGGGCGCTGGGCTGTGCGTCGGGCCTGCGGGTACTGGGCGGCTTGGCGGCCAGTCAACGGGAGCGCGAGCGAAGAGCAGCGAGGCTCAGTCTTCATTGCGAGAGGCTCGCAACGATGGTGCGAGTGTAGCATATTCATCAATGAAATGGGCCGATTCTCTCCAAATCGGCGATGCTTACGCTCTGACCTCCGCGGATCAACCGAACGCCGATTGATCCAGCAGCCGGATTGAGTAGGGCCTGTAGCCGCGCGCCCTGGGCGAACATGCCAACGACTGCGGCGCGCTGGTCTTCATCCAGTTGCGCAAGCGCTTCCTGCACTGCAGGTGCAATCGCCTCGCAGAGATCGACCGCTGCGTCATCGATGCCGGCCAGCACACGGACGTTCGCCGCACCTGGTACCCACACGCCGACGGCGGCGGGTTTGATATCGACCACTGCGGTAGCAGTGGGGGGCTCATTGATCCGATCGAGCCAGATCTCGGCAGCATGGAGGGCGTTGTCGGTCAAAGTAATCATGGTTTGCTTTCAGGGTAGGTTTGCTTGAAATGCGCCAGCAGATCGGCGCGGAGGTCCACGGGTAAGGCCAGGCAGTCGGCGCGCATTTGCTCGCGGGCTGATTCGCTGTCGCCGTGCTGGTCGCACACCCGCATGGCGGCGGCCAGTACCTGGGCAGTCGTTTTTCGGCTGTCCACCAGAAACGCGACAAGCTCAGGCTTGTGAGCCAGCACCAGGGCGCGCTGTTCGGCAGAAAGAGAGCCCGCGGGTACGACCAGGTTTTCGCCGTCCGCTGACAGCTTGAGCGTGATTCCGTTTGCCAGCAGGTTAGAAAACAGCATGTGAGGAGTCATAAAACCTCCACCGCCGAAGATTCCAAAGTCCCCGAAGATTCCGAAGATTCCCCGTTCAGAATGTTGGAGCCTTCGGAACCTTCAGCGGAATCTTCGGGATAAGCGGTGATGAATGCTCCCTCGCCGGGTTCACGCAAGCGCCACTGCCAACCCTTATCCATGCCGGCTTTTTGACGTTTGACGCCCAGCTTTTTAGACGCGGTCCATATTTGCTTTTTCGTGAAGCCCGCATCTTTCAGCGGCTGGGTGCAGGTGTCGCAGGGTGTCCAGTGGTCGGCGGACAGTTCGGCCCTGAGCATTGCCACAGCCTCCCCGGCGTCCGATGTGGCATCGTCCGAATCGGTTTCGTTGGGGTCTGTCAGCAGTTCGCGGGCTGTACCCTCTACAGCCTTGCCCCATGCGATGCGGCTGGCCTGAATTCCCGGCAGGGCTTCTACCTGCTCAATCTGGTATTCAAACCCGCCATCGTCAGGGCCGATGTTGGACTTGCCGCGTGCCAGGATCCGGCGGTCTTCGCCGTCTTCGCCCTTTACCTTTGCAGCCACCAGAACAACACGGGCAACGGCGGTGAAGGCGATCGAGCCGACCACGCGCGAAGCTGGATCACTGCCCGCGCCACCTTTAGAAAAGTGGCTGATTCCCAGCACAGCGCAATCAAGGCGGCTGGCCAGGTCAACCAGCGGTTGCAGCGCCCTGCGAACTTCGGTGTTTTTGTGCGAGTCACCCGTCACAGCAGACACCACGGGATCAACAACAATTAGCTTCACGCCACCGATGGCGCGTGCTTGGTATTCCAGTGCCTGCATATCGCGGGCCGGATCAAAGGCCTGCAGCTCGCCGTCAATACGCGTGCCACTGACGAAGTAGCAACGCGAGCGGTCAGCACCGGCCGCTATCAGGCGGGGTAACAATGTGTCGGCTGGGTCATCCTCGCCACTCCACATAAGCACGTTGCCGGGATCACAGCGCGTGCCGTCGGGCCATAAACCGCCAGCCGTCACAGTTGCCAGCACATCGCCCGATATCGTTGTTTTTCCTGTGCCGGCTGGGCCCGCCAGAATCTGAAACTTGCCCAGCGCCAGCCAGTATTTCCACAACCAGCGCACCGGTTCCGGGGTCAGGTCACTACCGTTAACCAGCACCACGCCATCAGGGCTCGTCGTTTCGGTTATGCCCGCGTCAGCATCAATCAACGCTGCGAGGTGGTTGTAATTTTCCACGTTCATGCGAACACCTCCGCAACGTGCTGGATGCGGCCGGCAGCCACCAGGAGGCGCGCACGGTCCTTGTTTGACAGCACTACGCCATGCGCAAGGTTCGCGGCAGCTATGGCCGTCAGATTCGATTCAAACGCCAGCACGCGGAGGGCTTCTGTGGCAGGCAGCGGCTTGGGCCGGTGATGTTTGCCGGGCTTGCCGTCGTCAACCCATGCGCCCAGGTCTTTTGCAGCGCTGATGAAATCCAGGCAATTAGCGGCCATGTGATAGGCGAGCACGTCGCCGCCCTTGGCAGCGCAAGCCATGCACACCCATGCGCCGCTGGCGGTGTTGATCCGCATGGAATCACTGCCACCATGGAATTTGCATTCGGTGGTGCGCCACTTGCCGCGTGCGCTCAGTTTCAGCCCTTGGCTTTCAAAATAGCCGATCGGCTCGGGAAGTTGACCGCGGATGAAGTCACCCATGATTCACCCCCGTCGCGCAATCGAGCCAGGCGGCCACAGCATCAAGGTCTGGCAACTCGCGACAAAGAGCCCAGCGGCTCACGATGTAAACCGTTTTGCCGTAGTCGTTTTCTATCTGGTGCAGCGTCACGCCGGCCAGGGCGCAGCGAGCGCGCAGGGTTGCGTACTGCTTGCCTAAAATTTCAGGACTTGCGACAATTGCGGTGTTAGTGCTTTGCTCTGCGTTTTGCCCATCCCCCGATGGGCATTCGCTTTTTTGGGGCGCCCTCATTGGGTTGCCACCTTCGCGCGCAGCCAGTGGGTCACATCGCCCGCCACCCAGCGGGTGCAACGGGTGCCGTCTTTAATCGGCTGGGGGAATTTACCTTCGGCCACCTTGCGTCGTATTGACGATTCAGAGAGGCCCGTGACGGCAATCACGGTCTGGATTTTCAGCAGCGCGTCTGCTATTTGGACGGCGTGTAGGGATTGCGCTGGAGCGCGATCATGGCGGGTATGTGGTTCCATGGGGCACCTATGAATGAACATAGGTCATTGGAATCACTTTTTGCTATTAAATCTATAGCATCAAGCTAGCTGAGTCACTACTCAGCTAGCTTAGTCGCACCCTCCTTTTCCCATTCCCTACACCAACGCGCGAGCACATCTGCACTTTTTAGGGCGTCCTTTTCATCCGTATCAGACTCGGGGCCAAACATTCGCAGCATGTCTCGCGCAAAGCCTGCCTTGCTGGGATAAAGACTTTTCCCCTTTTGCCATCGATCCCAGTAGGTCCGTACTGTTGCCTTCACTGCTTGCTTAGGACTGGCCGCAACCCTCGCTTTGCCGCCACTCGCTGCTTTAACCTTGTTGAAGTGTTCAGCCAGTGGCTCGATCATTCCTCCTGAATCAGCGGCTCCCCAGCGGTAGGAAACGCAATGTATGAATGCATCTAACACCTCGAGACAAACTTCTGATTTTTTAATGGCCTCATCATTGCGCAATTCTTCGAGACGTATCCTCAAGGTTTCTCGTGCCTGGCCTTCTGCAGAGTTCGTCCAGTCTTCCAAATCTCGCCTGGTTTTCGCCATTAATTCGCGCGTTCTTTTCTGTGCCTCTAGTCGTTGCTCCGCCGTCGCTGGACCACCATTGCGTAACACCAGCTCATCAATCGACAAGCGCTTACCTGCTGGTTTCTTTTTTCCCATTGCGTCCCTCACGCTCTATGAAAAGATGCCCGCCTAAGGCCGGCGAAACTGCCACGCCCGAAGGCGCGGCGGTATTTCTTCCGTGTGCTCATGCTATTCGTCCTCACTCTCCTCAAGACGCCTTAAAAGCGACTGCTGCAGCTTGGCCGTGGCTAGGGCTAGCTATGGAGCTTTCTCGAGAGCCTGGCGTCGATGTTGTTTTTCGCAACTTCCATCAGGTATTGCCCGGCATGAAACAACTCGCTGTCGAGCGTATCAACGTTGATAGCCGAACATACTGCAATCGTCTGTGCGTAGAGGCAAGACGCTTTTTCCAAGTTTTCCTCTGTCGGCTTATCTTTGGCAATTCCAGCCGCACGATGAGCGGACTTGGCAAGCGTCACGAGCCCTGCAGCTGCGTCGCTTAGCGCCTTCACTTGGCCTGCTTCTAGCACGGCCAGTGCGTTGCATGCGTGAAAATAGAAGTCGGTGTCTTGTGGCATCGCCACTTCCTTGCCACCAGTAAAATTCTTATCAGCCATGATTGAAGCTCCTAGATTTTGTCCCGCATAAACCGGCGCGGGGCTGGGTGGTTATCGAAACTCTGGCAGCACCGCGCGCGAACAGTGCGATGCTGCGCATGCTCAGCCAAAAATCTTTTCTCGCAAATTTTCCGGCTCGTCGCCTCCCGCAACATCCGGTTCAATCGCGCCGTGTATCACATCGCTAAGAGCTTGGATGCGAAGCAATTGGCCTCGAGCGAAAGTCGCCATGATTCCGAACTCACCATCGTTTTCGCTGATGTACTCAAGAAGATTTTTTGAAATCAGGCTTATTTCGTAAGTTGCGGCGAGCAACAGATCCGCATTGTCCCCTGAGTCGAATGCTGGCGCCGGATTGTCCTGGCCGCCTTTTTCCTCTTTTTCGTTTACAGTTTCCTTAGCCATGATTGAAGCTCCGTTTCAATTGTGGTCAGGGGTTGGTCGGCGTTAAAGCACCTTCCGGCCCCGTCTTTTTTGCCCTGGATAAACCGCGCCAGGGCTTCGCGGTAACTTCATACCTTGCCGCGTAGCGGGATTACCTTCGCGCCCATGCGCAGCGTCTCCAGGTAGTCCGCCCACTCGTTCATCATCTTGCGGCGCTGCTCCATGAACTCGGCCCGGTCATAGGCGGCGCCCAGGGGCCCGGACTTGCCATGCGCCAGCTGGGCCTCAATCACGTCTGGATGCACGTTCAGCTTTTCCACCATGATGGTGCGCGCCATCGCCCGGAACCCGTGCGGGGTCATGTCGTCATTGGTGTAGCCCATGCGGCGCAGGGCCGCGCGTATGGTGTTCTCGCTCATGGCGCGCTCACCGGTAAGCAGGCTAGGGAAAACATACGTACCGTGGCCGGTCAGGGGATGCAAGTCGCGCAGCAGCTCCACAGCCTTCGGCGCCAGCGGCACAAGGTGCGGCCTGCCGTTGATCTTGCCCTTCAGGGTGCGTTTCATTTTGGCCGCGGGGATGCTCCACAGTGCGCCCTCCAAGTCGATTTCGGCCCACTCCATGTGACGGATATTGCCGGGACGCTGGAAAAGTAGAGCGGACAGGATCAGGGCGGTGCGTGTGACTGGCTGGCCCTCATAGGCCATGATCGAGCGCATCAATTCACCCGCTTTCGCCGGCTCCAGGACGGCCGCCATGTGCTTGACGGTAATGGGGATAAGTGCGCCGTGCAGATCCGGCGCCGGGTTGCGCTCACAGCGTCCAGTGGCCACACCGTAGCGGAACACCTGGCCTGCAGTTTGGCGCAAGGTGTGGGCAGTCTCATGCGCCCCTCGCTTCTCGACGCGCTTGAGGGCTTGCAGCAGCATGGGCGCGGTGATGCTGGCCAGTGGCAAAGAACCCATCCAGGGGAATAGGTCTTTTTCCATGCGCTCAATCCAGCGCTCCCCGTACTGCTTACTCCAGCCACTCGCCTTGGTGGCGTAAAAATCACGGGCCACAACCTCGAAAGTGACTTCTGACTGGCGCTTGTTCTCCAGGCGGTCGAGCTGGCGTTGCTGAGCAGGGTCGGTGCCCAATGTGAGCAGCTTGCGCGCGTCATCTCTGGCAGCGCGCACCTCCTTCAACTTCACCCCGGGATAACTACCCAAGGCAAGGCGCTTTTCCTTGCCGTCAAAGTAGTATTTCCAGAACCAGCGCTTGGAGCCCGTCGGTGCGACTTCCAGATAGAGCCCGCCACTGTCGGTAAAGCGGGCACGGGCCTTGTCTGGCGGGCAACTGGCTGATTTACAAGCGATTTCTGTGAGCATGGGGGAACAAACATCAAATTACGACAAGAATTTTGCCGTGTTCCCCTGTTTGTACCCCTAAAAGACGTGACTTGCAATGACTGCACATGACGGCTTATGAAGCCATTTTTAGCGCTAAGCCATTGATTTCATTTGGATTATTGACTGCACATGACGGGTCATGATTTGTTCAAATGGCCTGCCCGGAGGGGATCGAACCCCCGACCCTCAGCTTAGAAGGCTGATGCTCTATCCAACTGAGCTACGGGCAGGTATGAAACGCAGATACAAAAAAAGCCCACACAGGTGAGCTTTTTTTGATGAATTCGTTGGTCGGAGTACAAGGATTCGAACCTTGGACCCCCTGGTCCCAAACCAGGTGCGCTACCAGACTGCGCCACACTCCGACTAGTCTGCTATTGTAGCGCGGACAGAGGCGATTCTGCAGGCGCCGTGTATTTTTTTGCAATCTCTCATGTCGGAAAGATGCCGGAAAGCGCCCGCACCGCCACAAGATGGGCTCTCAGGAATAATCGAACCGTGGGCTCCAAACGCCTTCAAAGGCCTTGGACCCTTGAACCCGACAGGGCTTCGGGCCGATTTCAGTTTCAATTGGTGCTGTTTCAAAAAGCTATCAGCAGCGCCTGGCCCACCAAAAAACGGGGAGCAACCCACAACCGGGGAGACTGGCATGACCGTGAAGATCGTCAAATTGGGTACAGCCCGCACCGCCGATGAAGGCCTGCGCATAGGCACGGTCCGCAGACCTCCCCGCGGCGTTCCAAAAAGCCAGTTTTCATCACAGAATTGGTACGACGTCTGGTACCCCAACCTCGCGCCGGGTGTGGAAACCATGAAACTGGGCCAGTCGGCCCAGGCTGGCCCGGAGGGTGAGCGGGACTGGGTCGCCTTCAGAAAGAAGTACCGCGCCGAGATGGCCCAGCCGGATGCCAGCCGCAGCCTGGACCTGCTGGCCGCGCTGTCGCAGCGCACCAATTTTTCCGTGGGCTGTTACTGCGACAACGAAGCGCGCTGCCACCGCTCGCTGCTGCGCGAATTGCTCAGCGAACGCGGCGCAAATATCGCTTAACCTTGATGCCCGATCCGGCCGGCGTGAATGCCGCGGCGCGGCTGTTTTTGGCAACTGGCCACCTACTTTTTCTGGAGATGATTCGATGAAGCTCAAAATCCTGGTGGGTACCATGACCAGCACCGCCGACCATGTGGCACAGGCAATTCAGATGGATTGCGCAGACCTGGTGAGCGGCATCGACATCCAGTTGATGGACGCGCTGGACATCACGACCTTTGATGCCGCCCAGGCGGAAGATGCGCTCTATCTCATCTGCACCTCCACTTATGGCGCGGGCGATGTTCCGGACAATGCCCGCGCCCTGTATGACTCACTGGGCTCCCAGCCGCAGTTCCTGGGCCACGTGCGCTATGGCGTGCTCGCGCTGGGTGACAGCGCCCACGCGCAGACATTCTGCTTTGCCGGCAAGCAATTTGACGAGCGCCTGCAGGATCTTGGCGCGCAGCGCATCGGCGAGGTCTGGTGTCACGACGCCAGCAGTGGCACCTCGCCCGAAACGGAGGGCACCGAGTGGTGTCGCCAGTGGCTCGCCGAAGCGTTGCAAGCCGTGGGGGCCGGCCCGGCCACTGCCTGAAAACCGGAAAACCGTGGCTTGCCTCGTTGCTGCCTCTTGCTCTTCATCGTTTTGTCTGTCTTTGTTGCCTTCTGCTCTTGATTAACAGGTGAACTAAGCGATACAAATAAAAGTAACCGGAGACACGCATGCAACTGAGTCGCGCCGACCATTCGGCAAGCCCTCCCCTGGTAGACATTCCCCGTGACTACAACGCTGCGCACGACCTGCTCGAGCGCAACGCGCAGCGCCCCGACAAGGTTGCCTTCATCAACGGCCTGAGCGGAGAGCAACTCACCTACGGCGAACTTGCCGGGCAATCCCGGCGCTTTGCCAATGCCTTGCGGGCGCACGGCTTCGAGCCCGAAAGCCGCGTCTTGCTGGCGATGCTGGACACACCCCAGTGGCCTGTTGCCTTCCTGGGCTGCATCCTGGCCGGTGTGGTCCCCGTGGCAGCCAACACTTTGCTCACCAGCCATGATTTTGAATTCATGCTGCGCGACTCACGCGCCCGGGGGCTCATCGTCTCGCAGGCCCTGCTGCCGGCCTTTGAGCCGCTGCTGGGCAAGGTGGAAACACTCAAGACAGTGATCGTCGCGGATGCCGAAGACTCCCCAACTTACCCCACGGTAAGCCAGCTGGTGCGTAACGCTTCGGCTGCAAAAGCCGTTGCGGACACCTGCTCCGACGAGGCCTGCTTCTGGCTGTATTCCAGCGGCTCGACGGGCGCGCCCAAAGGTACGGTTCATCTGCACAGCCACCTGATCCAGACCGCCGAGCTCTATGGCCGGGGCGTGCTGGGCATCCGCGAATCGGATGTGGTGTATTCCGCCGCCAAACTGTTCTTCGCCTACGGCCTGGGCAATGCGCTGACCTTCCCGATGAGCGTGGGCGCCACCACAGTGCTGCTGCCGGCACGCCCCACACCGGCCGAAGTGTTTGGGCTGCTCAGAAAATACCAGCCCACCATCTTCTACGGCGTACCCACCCTCTATGCCGCCCTGCTGGCAGACCCGGCCCGGCCGGCGAAATCCGAACTTCGCCTGCGCGTGTGCGCCAGCGCCGGCGAAGCCCTGCCTGCCGAGATTGGCAAGAAATGGACGGCGCAGTATGGCTGCGACATTCTGGACGGGATTGGTTCGACGGAAATGCTGCATATTTTCCTGAGCAACCGGCCCGGCGAGGTGCGTTACGGCACCACCGGCCAGGCGGTGCCGGGCTACTCGCTGCGCATCGTGGCCGACGATGGCCACGAATGTGGCGTCGGCGAGATCGGCGAACTCCAGATCAGCGGCCCGAGCGCTGCCCAGATGTACTGGAACAACCGCGCCAAAACCAAGGCCACCTTTGCCGGCGAATGGACCAGGAGCGGTGACAAGTACACGCGTGACGCCGACGGCTTCTACACCTACGGCGGACGCAGCGACGACATGCTCAAGGTGGGCGGCATTTATGTCTCGCCGTTCGAGGTGGAAGCCTGCCTCATGAGCCACCCGTCCGTGCTCGAGGTCGCCGTGATTGGAGTGGCAGACGCCGACCAGCTGGTCAAGCCCAAGGCTTATGTCGTGATGAAGTCCGGCCAGAGCGCGACCGCCGAGGAGCTGCAGGCCCATGTCAAGCAACTGCTGGCACCCTACAAGTACCCGCGCTGGATAGAGTTTGTGGGCGAGCTGCCCAAGACTGCGACCGGCAAGATACAACGCTTCAAGCTGCGACAGATCCAGCAAGCCAGATAAAGGCTGCGGGAGATTGTTCAAGCTGCCTCAAACAGCTTCCGGCAACTTCAAGCAGGCACGGCAATTGCTTTAGATATAAACAATTTAATCTTCAATCTCGGGTTTTACACTAGGGCTGCCGGCGCACCGCACCCTTAATATCCGTCTGGTACGTTTCCGTCTCAACCAGGAGTTTTTCCATGACCTCACGCCGACTTGTTTTGACCCGCAGCGCAGCCGTTATCGGCGCCGCATCCACTGGCCTGCTGCTGCCCGAAATCGTGCGCGCACAGTCGGGCAAGGTGCGTGTGGGCTTCATGCTGCCCTACACCGGCACCTTTGCCCAGCTCGGGGTGGCCATTGAAAACGGCTTTCGCCTGGCGATCAATGAGCAAGGCGGCAAACTGGGCGGCCGCGAAATCGAATACTTCAAGGTCGACGACGAATCCGAGCCGTCCAAAGGCATTGAAAACGCCAGCAAGCTGGTGCAACGCGACAAGGTCGACGTCCTGGTCGGCACGGTGCACTCCGGTGTGCAAATGGGCATCCAGAAGGTCGCGCGCGACAGCGGCGTACTGAGCCTGATTCCCAACGCGGGCGTGCATGCCGCCACCCGCAGCCTGTGCGCGCCCAATGTGTTCCGCACCTCCTTCAGCAACTCGCAACCCACCCGCGCCCTGGGCCAGGCCATGATTGCCAAAGGCCATAAAAAGGCCGTGTGGATCACCTGGAAATATGCAGCCGGCGACGAGGCCTTTGAAGGCTTCAAGGAAAGCTACACCGCGGCCGGCGGCACCATCATCAAGGAACTGGGCCTGCCCTTCCCCAACGTTGAATTCCAGGCGCTGCTCACCGAAATCGCCGCGCTCAAGCCCGATGCCGTGGCCTGCTTCTTCGCCGGTGGCGGCGCCGCGAAGTTCATCCGCGACTATGCAGCGGCAGGCCTCAAAGGCAAGATACCGCTGTACGGCTCCGGCTTCCTGACCGAAGGCGTGCTGGACGCGGCCGGCCCCGCAGCAGACGGCATCATCACCACCATGCACTATAGCGACTCGCTGGACACGCCGCGCAACAAGAAATTCCGCCTCGACTACGCCAAGGCCTTCAAGGCGCAACCGGACGTGTACGCCGTGCAGGGCTATGACACCGGCCTGCTGCTGATCCAGGGCGCCAACGCCGTCAAGGGCGATCTGAACAGCAAGCCCGCGCTCTACAAGGCCATGGAAGGCGCCACCATCGACAGCCCGCGCGGCAAGTGGACCATGAGCAAGGCACACAATCCGGTGCAGGATATGTACCTGCGTGTCGTGGAAAACAAGGAAAACAAGGTGCTCGGTATTGCTGCCAAGGCACTGGCCGACTCCGGCGCCGGCTGCAAGATGTCCTGACCCTGCCCAGACAGCCAACGCAAGCCCTTCCCTACCAGCCTGAGCCGCGGAACCGGCTTTGCCGGGCCGCAGGCGGGCGGCCTCCTCGGGGCGCAGGGAGCTACACGCAGTGAGCGACCGTGGGGGCCATTCTGATGCTATCTTCACCACCATGACGCTCACCACCTACCTCCTCTACGTCGCCGCGGTCGCCCTGCTGATCCTCACGCCGGGCCCCACCATGCTGATGTGCATGACGAATGCGCTCAACCACGGCCCGCGCAAGGCCATGACTTCCGTCGCGGGAAGCGTCGCCGCGGTGCTGTGCGTCATGCTGCTGTCGGCCATGGGCCTGGGCGCGCTGCTGGCGGCGTCTGAAACCGCCTTCACCGTGGCCAAGGTCATTGGAGCGGCGTATTTGATCTGGCTGGGGATCAAGACTTTTCGCAGCGAGGCAGCCGTGTTTGACGGCACGGCCAGCGAAGGCAGGCCAACACATCGCCGTTCGTTTTTTCTGCGCGGTTTTCTGGTCGGCGCCAGCAACCCCAAGGCCGTGCTGTTTTTTGCGGCCTTTTTCCCGCAGTTCCTGAACCCCACAGCACCCTTTGTGCCGCAATTTGCCATCCTCGCCCTCACCTTCATGGCCTTTGAATTCACGGTGCTCACCTGCTGCGCGCTGGGCGTTTCACGCATCGCGCCTTTGCTGCGCTCCAGCCGCGCCGTGCGGTCGTTCAACCGCGTTTCGGGCGGCCTTTTCGCGCTCATGGGCAGCCTGTTATTGCTGACACGCCGGCATACCTGAAATCGATTTATGGACATAGCCAACTTCCTCATCCAGCTACTCAACAGCGTGCAGTACGGGCTGCTGCTGTTCATGCTGGCGGCGGGCCTGACGCTGATCTTCGGCATCATGGGCGTGGTCAACCTGGCGCACGGCAGCTTTTACATGCTGGGCGCCTACCTGGCCT